>ERZ1066120.51-NODE-51-length-118468-cov-10.221445_pt1 | contig 118468 bp, 98 predicted proteins | sample MGYA00382767_ERZ1066120 | MGnify/ENA primary metagenome ERZ1066120 (study PRJEB33369, sample SAMEA5778350) | biofilm metagenome | biome: Industrial cooling water; feature: Water cooling tower basin; material: Biofilm | place: United Arab Emirates | collected... | reverse complement strand
CAGGCGCTATGGGTAAGTTGCTGAAATTCAGGAGCGAACTTTTAACTTTTTTTAACGTCTGGCTGGTTCGGTGCTCAGCCGATCGACCGTCTGGCAGGATTCGACCACCGTACGCCGCTGCCGTTCGAGCAGTTCGACCACGGGTTCGGGCAACTCGTGGTTGCTGTCTTCGAGAATGCGGTCGTAGGCGGCGAGCGTCGATTTCTCGGCGCAACGCACGGCTTCAAGAATGGCCGAGGCGTCGTGGCCCGACAGGGCGGCGCGCACGTCCACCCAGAGTTTGTGCAATTTGCCGCTGAGCGTCGTGCCCTGCTCTACCTCGCCGCCCCCGGCCCGGATGCGGTCGGTGAGTTGGGCGACGTGCCCGGCGCTTTCGAGGGCAACCTGCTGGAAAAGCCGACGCAGGCGGGGATCGTGGCACTCCTGCTTCGCCGTTTGGTACTGCTCGATGCGGTCGGCGTTGACGGCGATGAGAAAATTCAAATCGTCAATGGTTTTCTGCGTGTCCATAAAGCTGGATTTGAGGGAAGTTTTGCGAAAAAATAATGCCATTTGCTCCGGCGGCCGCCATTCGACCGGGTTGGAATGGGTTTTTTACGAGTGACGACGTGTCACATTCGCTACGCGAAACAATCCGTTAAACAGGTTACACGATGGAAACGCAACACGCCCCCAACGCCACGCAGGCCGACACCAGACAGGGTAATTTTTCTGGAACGACCACGCCCGAAAGCGTCGTGGGCAACCAGCAGGCCAGCGTCCCGCAGACGGGGGCCAACTCGACCACCCTGGGCGGGTCGTTCGATGAATTGAAAGACGACCCGAAGGAGCCGGAAATCCAGCAGCCCAGTCCGCCCCACGTGCCGGGCGTGAACCAGCCCGATATTCCGAAGCCGGAAATCGAACCGCAGGTGGACCAACCGGAAATTGGGGAACCCCTCGGCGACGAAGGCTACGAACAAAACGACGGCGACCGCGACGACAGCACCCAGGCCGAGCGCACCAACCAGAACGGCCAAACCGGCTACAACGAATCGCCGATGGACGCGCCCCTCCAGCAGCGGGAACAACTCGATAGTCCCTCAGGCATTGAATCGCCGGGGTTGGGAGCAGAAGAAACGGAGGTGTACCCGCGCTGAGTTTTGCCCCGCGAGCGGTTCTGGTGAACCGCTCCACTATAAACCAAAAAGGCCATTTCCGGACTGGAAATGGCCTTTTTGGTGAAAAACGGTTCCGTCAGTGCATCCGCGTCAACTGCCCTTCAAGCGATTCGAGGGAGAGGCCCTTCGTTTCGGGCATCAGCTTCCAGACGTACAGCAGTTGCAGCACCATCATCCCGGCGAAAAACGCGAAAATCGGCCCGCCGCCCACGGCAGGGTTGTTGGCGAAGTACGGGAACACGTTGGTGATGAGCGCGGCGAAAATCCAGTGCGTGAAGCTGCCCAGGGCCTGCCCGGACGCCCGCACTTGGTTGGGAAAAATTTCCGAAATAAACACCCAAATCACCGCCCCCTGCGACAGCCCGAAAAAGCCGACGTAGGTGAAGAGATACGCCGGTACGAACTCGAATTTTTCGGTGAAAAACGAGTACGACACCAGCGCCAGTGTGGCAATCAGCACCACCGTGCCGACCCACATCAGGGTGCGGCGACCGTAGCGGTCGATGAGGGCGATGGCGATGAAGGTGAACACGAAGTTGGCCAGCCCCAGACCCGCCGATGAGAGCAGGGCCGCGTTGGCACCCAGGCCGGTCATCTCGAAAATGCGCGGGGCGAAGTACAGCACCGCATTGATGCCCGCCGTCTGGTTGAAGAACGCGAACAGAAACGCCAGCATCACCGGGCGGCGGTACTGCGGCGACCAGAGCGATTCGCGCGCCTTGCCCCCTGTTTCGTCGTGGCGGCTGGCCAGGATGGAATCGAGCACGGCGGGGGCCGTGGCGGGGTCGATGCGCCGGAGCGTCCGCTCGGCTTCGACCAGGTTGTTACGCTTGACGACCAGCCAACGGGGACTTTCGGGAATGAAAAACACCGCCACCGCGTACAGCAGCGAGGGCAGCCCCACCCAGCCGAGCATGTAGCGCCAGGCGTTTTCGAGGGCCGTCTGGGCAATGAAGTAGTTGGCCACGTAGGCCAGCAGAATGCCGAGCACGATGTTGAACTGAAACAAGGCCACCAGCCGCCCGCGCTGGGCCGCCGGGGCTACTTCGCTGATGTACAGCGGGGCCGACACCGACGCCGAGCCGATGGCTAGGCCGCCCAAAAACCGGAACAGCGTAAACGTGCCCACGCTCCCCGCCATTGCCGACCCGAAAGCCGACAGCAGGAACAACACCCCGATGGCCAGCAGCGTGGGTTTGCGCCCGAAGCGGTCGGCGGGCAGGCCACCCAGCATGGCCCCGACCACCGTGCCGTACAGCGCGGCGGCAATGGCCAGCCCGTGTTCCACGTCGGTGAGGTTCCAAATTTTCTGGATGGCCTGTTCGGCCCCCGAAATCACGGCCGTGTCGAGACCGAACAGCAGCCCCGCCAGCGCGACGGTGACCGACCAGAAGAAAACTTCTTTTTTCAAGAATAGGCAGGTTTAGAAGGTGAAGTGCCCGGCAAGCGGGCGTTCCAAAAATAGACAAACAAAACGGCCCGCCTGAGCGGGCCGGATTATTTTCGGGAAAACACCGGCGTAATCACGCCACGGCGAGCATCGAAACGGCCTTGGCTTCAAGGGCCGTTTCGCCCATCAGCCAGAGGTCGGCGGCACGGGCGGCCTCGCGGCCTTCGCTGATGGCCCAGACCACGAGCGATTGCCCCCGGCGCATGTCGCCGGCCACGAACACCTTGTCGATGCTGGTCTGGTAGTTGGGCGCTTTCACGTTGCCACGCTCGTCGAGGGCCACGCCGAGGTCGGCCAGCAGGCCCTCGCGCTGGGGGTGCAGGAAACCCGCCGCGATGAGGGCCAGGTCGCAGGGAATTTCGCGCTCGGTGCCGGACAGTTCGGCGAAGGTCATCTTACCGCCTTCCGATTTCCAGCCCAAATCGACGATGCGCAATGCCTTCAGTTTTCCGTTTTCGTCGCCGATGAATTCTTTCGTTTGGATGGACCAGTGCCGCTCGCAGCCTTCCTCGTGCGAGGTAGAGGTGCGGAGCATGTGCGGCCAGTTGGGCCAGGGGGTCGTGGCGGCTCGTTCCTTTGGCGGTTCGGGGAGCAGCTCGATTTGGGTGATGCTCACCGCACCGTGGCGGTTGGAGGTGCCCACGCAGTCGGAACCCGTGTCGCCGCCGCCAATCACAACGACATGCTTGCCCGTGGCCCAGAGTTCGCCGTTTTCGTAGGGCAGGCCCCGGTGGTCCACCACGCGGTCGATGTCCGCGACGCGTTTGTTTTGCTGGCTCAGAAATTCCATCGCCGGGTGAATGCCGTTGCCGAGGTATTTTTCCCAACCCGGCACGGGCACGCCCCGCGCGACGGTGGAGCCGCCCGACAGCACGACGAGGTCGAAACCGTCGAGGAGTTCGTCAGCCTTCAGGTCCACGCCCACGTTCACGCCGGTCTTGAACTGCACGCCTTCGGCCTGCATCACCGCCACCCGGCGCTCGACCACCCATTTTTCGAGTTTGAAATCGGGAATGCCGTAACGCAGCAGCCCGCCGATTTGGTCGGCCCGCTCGAACACGGTGACGGTGTGGCCTGCGTGGTTGAGTTGAGCCGCAGCGGCCATGCCCGCCGGGCCGGAGCCGACGACGGCCACCCGTTTGCCCGTTCGCTTCGCCGGAATGTTCGGCTTGACGAGGCCCTGGGCGAAGGCGTGTTCGATGATTGATTTTTCGATGTACTCAATCGTCACAGGGGGCTTGTTGATGCCCAGCACGCAACTGGCCTCGCAGGGTGCGGGGCAGATGCGTCCCGTGAATTCGGGGAAGTTGTTGGTCGAAGCCAGGATTTCGTAGGCGTAGCCCCAGTTGCCTTCGTACACCGCGTCGTTGAATTCGGGGATGATGTTGCCCAGCGGGCAGCCGTTGTGGCAGAACGGTGTGCCGCAGTCCATGCACCGGGCGGCCTGGGCTTGGGTTTTTTCGGACGAAAGGTCGATGTCGATTTCGCGGAAGTCGCCTACGCGTTCGCGGGCGTCGCGCTTTTTGGGGGTTTCGCGGGAAAATTCGAGGAAGCCGGTTGGTTTGCCCATTGTTTTTCAGAGTGGGAAGCGTCAGCGTTTTCGGTTGACGTGCAACAGATTGACGACGATAATTTCCTCGCGAAGTGCGAGGTAGTAGAGCGTGTATTTTTTGGTGACCGAAATCTGTCGGACGCTGCTGAACTGCTCGTTTTGCACACCCATCAGTGGATGCTGCTGAATCAATTCGAGCTTTTTGTTCAACTGCGTGGCAAACTCTTCAGCGAAAGCGTCAGCCCATTCGTCGGTGAGGTAGGAAACAATGTTTCGGAAGTCCTCGCGGGCGTTGGGCATCCAGATTACTTGCCGAGCCATTGGTTGAATTCTTGCATGACAACTGCGTGGGGAATGCCTTCACCCTGCTCGTACTGGGCAAGGGAATTTTTTATGCGTTCAACCTGGTCGGGTGACAGTGCATCCAGTTCACCTTTTTCGAAGGCATAATCTGAAACTGCTTCGTACATGTCCCGCAGTTGATCTTCGTCCTCAATCCGGTCGATGAGTTTGTGGAAATTGGCTTTGAGTTCAGTCGTTGACATCGGTTGCTCTTTTAGATTCAGGTTGAATTTAGGCGACTTTTGCCAAATGATAAATGGCCTCTTCCATCGCGGCCTGCCGGATGAAGCCTTTGAGCGATAAATCTTCGTTGAGTGCCTCCCAACTGACCGCCACGCCGCCGCCTTCGAGTTTATAGGCATTGAGTTGAGCCGGGTCGGCGTGCTTCAGTCGCGGAAAGCCCGAAACTTTCAGGTTCAACACCTTCCCGTTTGTCAGCAGCACTAACATCAAATCGAGGTCCGTATCGAAAAACAGCCGCTTGATGCGCAGGCCCTGACCGAAAATCACCTGATCAAGCAGGTCGGTGGAGGGTTTGTCGGCGATTTCAACTTCCGAAGTAGTCATGCCAGTTACGGATTAAGAGTTCCCGGTGTTCGGTCACCATCTCCCGGATTTCGCGGCGTTCGCGAACCGTGAAGCCGTAGGAGTAGGCTTCGTCTAACTCGGGAACCAGCCAATATTTCGCGTTGCCGTTGCCCTTCGTGATGTGTACGTGGGGCGGTTCGTTGTTTTCGTTGCTGTAAAACTTGAACCGGAAACCATTGATGAACAACACGATGGGCATTGGCAACGACGAAGTTACGGCGTTTCACGCGTGTACCACCTCCACCTGAATGTCCCGGTACACCACGTCCTTGTTCTCCAACTGCTCGCCCAGGGTCACGCCCCGGCTTTCGAGGGCGCGTTTGAAATCCTGGGGCATCACCTTCACGAACTGGCCTATCGTTTCGTCCCAGCCGTCGAGGAGTTTTTTCGCCACGCCCGACTGGGTGTAGGCGAGGTGTTTTTCGACGAACAGGCGGACGATGTTTTCGTCTTCGCTGCTCAGCGGTTCGAGGGCGACCATTTCCGGGTTAACTTTTCCCGCAAAATCCCCGGCTTTGTCCCACACGTAGGCCACACCGCCGCTCATGCCGGCGCCGAAGTTGCGGCCCGTTTCGCCGAGAACGACGACCAGCCCGCCGGTCATGTACTCGCAGCCGTGGTCGCCGATGCCCTCCACGACGACTTTCGCGCCCGAGTTCCGCACGCAGAACCGCTCGCCCGCCATGCCGCGCAGGTAGGCCTCGCCGGAGGTCGCGCCGTAGAAGCCCACGTTGCCGACGATGCTGTTTTTCGAGGGCACAAACGTCGCCTTCCGGTCGGGGTACACGATGAGTTCGGCCCCGCAGAGGCCCTTGCCGACGTAGTCGTTGGCGTCGCCTTCAAGCTCGAGGCGCAGGCCGCGGGTGGAGAACGCCCCGAAGCTTTGCCCCGCCGTGCCGGTGAATTTGAAGTGAATCGTTCCGTCGGGCAGGCCCTTGTCGCCGTACACCTTCGTAATTTCGTTGGAGAGCATCGTGCCGATGGTGCGGTTGACGTTGATGACCGGAAATTCGGCGAACACCGGCACCATGCCCTCCAGCGCGGGCTTTGCGGCCCGGATGAGCTTGAAATCCAGTTGACCTTCGATGCCGTGATCCTGCTCCTCCTGCTTGTAGAGCGCCACGTCGAGCGACATGGGTTCTTTGTACAAAATCGCCGAGAGGTCGAGGGCCTTGTACTTCCAGTGGGTCAGGTTTTCCCGCACCTCCAGCTTGTCCACCTGCCCGACCATTTCGTTGACCGTCCGGAAGCCGAGTTCGGCCATGTACTCGCGGAGTTCCATCGCCAGGAAGGTGAACAGGTTCACGACGTGCTCCGGCTTGCCGGTGTAAAGCGCCCGGAGTTCGGGGTTCTGCGTGGCCACGCCCACGGGGCAGGTGTTCAGGTGGCACTTGCGCATCATGATGCAGCCCGCCGTGACGAGCGCCGCCGTGGCCACGCCCCATTCTTCAGCCCCCAGCAGGGCGGCGATGGCCAGGTCGCGGCCGGTTTTTAGTTGCCCGTCGGTTTGCACGGTCACGCGGCCCCGGAGTTTGTTGCGCACGAGGGTCTGGTGGGTTTCGGCCAGACCGAGTTCCCAGGGCAGGCCCGCGTGGCGGATGGACGAGAGCGGCGAGGCTCCCGTGCCCCCGTCGTGGCCCGCAATCAGGATGTGGTCGGCGTGGGCTTTGGCCACACCCGCCGCTACGGTGCCGACGCCCGCTTCCGAGACGAGTTTCACCGAAATCCGCGCTTCCCGGTTGGCGTTTTTGAGGTCGAAAATGAGCTGTGCGAGGTCTTCAATCGAATAAATGTCGTGGTGGGGCGGGGGCGAAATCAGGCCCACTCCGGGCGTGGAGTGGCGGGTGCGGCCAATCCAGTCGTCCACCTTGTGGCCGGGCAACTGCCCGCCTTCGCCGGGCTTGGCTCCCTGGGCCATTTTGATTTGCAGTTCCTTCGCGTTGGTCAGGTAATGCGCCGTCACGCCGAACCGCCCCGACGCCACCTGCTTGATGGCCGAGTTCATCGAATCGCCGTTGGGCAGGTCCTGGAAGCGGATGGGGTCTTCGCCGCCCTCACCCGTGTTCGATTTGCCGCCGATGCGGTTCATCGCAATCGCCAGCGTCGTGTGGGCTTCGTAGCTGATGCTTCCGAACGACATGGCCCCCGTGGCGAAGCGCTTGAAGATTTGCTCAACCGGCTCCACCTCGTCGAGGGGCACGGGCGTGGATTTCTTGAATTTAAACAGCCCGCGCAGGGTCATGGCCTTCTCGGACTGGTCGTCAACGAGTTTCGTGTACTTTTTGAACAGCCCGTAATCGGCCGTTTTCGTGGACTGCTGGAGCAGGTGAATCGTCTGGGGGTTGAACAGGTGCGCTTCGCCCCGCTGCTTCCACTGGTACACGCCGCCCACTTCGAGGCGGGGGTTGGCCACCGGGCTTTCGGGGAAGGCCACCTTGTGCCGCACGAGCGTTTCCTTCGCGATGCCTTCGAGGCTCAACCCGCCGATGCGCGAAATGGCCCCGGTGAAGTACTGGTCCACGACGGCCTTGTCGAGGCCGAGGATTTCAAAAATCTGCGCTCCCTGGTACGATTGCAGGGTCGAGATGCCCATTTTCGAGAAAATCTTCAGCAACTCGCCGTTGACGGCCTTGATGTAGTTTTTGAAGAGTTTTTCAACCGGGTAATCCACGTTCAGCAGGTTCTTGTCCTTCATCCCGCGAATGGTTTCGAAGGCCATGTACGGGTTGACGCCCGAGGCCCCGAAGCCAATCAGCGTGGCGAAGTGGTGGGTTTCCCACACGTCGCCCGCTTCCACAATCAGCCCGACTTTCGCCCGCAAGCCCTTGCGCATCAGGTGGTGATGCACCGCCCCCGTGGCCAGCAGTGAGGGGATGGGCGCGTGGTTCATGTCCACGCCCCGGTCGCTGAGGAGCAGGATGCTGTAATCGTCCTCGACGGCGTCTTCGGCGTACTGGCAGATGCGGTCGAGGGTGCGTTGCAAGGCCCCCGGTTTGCCGTCGGCGCGGAAGGTGATGTGGATGGTTTTCGTCGTGAAATGCTTCGTGTCCACGCAGCGGATTTTCTCCAACTCCAGGTTGGTCAGCACGGGCTGGTGGAGTTCGAGCACCTTGCAGTGTTCGGGGGTTTCGCTGAGCAGGTTCGAAAAACCACCCACGTAGCTGATGAGCGACATGATGGTGCGCTCCCGAATCGGGTCGATGGGCGGGTTGGTCACCTGGGCGAACAACTGCTTGAAGTAGTAACTCAGGTGCTGGCTCTGGTCGCTCAGAATGGCCAGGGGCGTGTCGGTGCCCATCGAGCCGAGGGCTTCCTTGCCCGTTTCGACCATCTGTGCGAGGATGATGCGGATGTCTTCGGTCGTGAAGCCGAACGACTGCTGGCGCAGCAGCAATTCCCGCTCGTAGGGGTGCTTGTACTCCACGCGGGGTTCGGGCAGTTCTTCGAGGCGGATTTTGTACTCCTTCAGCCAGTCGGCGTAGGGGTGGCGGCTGCAAATGTCGGCTTTGAGTTCGTCGTCGGGGATGATGCGGCCCTGCTCCATGTCTACGACGAACATTTTGCCCGGCTGCAACCGGCCTTTCGACACGACTTTCGATTGGTCCACGTCGAGCACCCCCGCTTCGGAGGCCATGATGACCGTGTCGTCGTCCAATACCCAGAACCGGCTGGGACGCAGGCCGTTGCGGTCGAGGGTCGCACCGATGAGCTTGCCGTCGGTGAACGAAATCGAGGCCGGGCCGTCCCAGGGTTCCATCAGCGCGGCGTGGTATTCGTAGAACGCCTTCCGCACGGGGTCCATGCTTTCGTTGCCGTCCCAAGCTTCGGGAATCAGCATCATCATGACGTGCGGCAGCGAGCGACCGGCCAGGTAGAGCAATTCGATGGCGTTGTCGAGCATGGCCGAGTCCGACTGGCCGGGGGGGCAAATCGGCAAAATCATGTTCAACTCTTCCTTTGTGAACACGTTCGACTCGAACAGCGCCGCTTGCGCCTGAATCCACTTCACGTTGCCCTTCACGGTGTTGATTTCGCCGTTGTGGGCGATGAACCGGAAGGGCTGCGCCAGCTTCCATTCGGGGAAGGTGTTGGTCGAAAACCGGCTGTGGACGATGGCGAAGGCCGACGTGACCGTGTCGTTCGACAGGTCGGGGAAGTAGGGTGTCACCTGCATCGTGGTGAGCATGCCCTTGTAAATAATGGTGCGGCCCGACAGCGAGGCGTAGTAAAACTTCCCGCCGACGCCCTTCACCGTCTCGTTGACAATCCGGCTGGTGTACTGCCGAAACACGTAGAGTTTGCGCTCGAAATCGAGGTCGTCGGTCAGGTGGGCCGGGCGGCGGATGAACAACTGCTCCATTTGCGGCTCGGCGGCCCCGGAATCTTCGCCCAAATCGGCGTTGTCCACGGGCACCGTGCGGTAACCGATGATTTCCAGACCCTGCTTGATGCTCTGCCGGTGCAGAATCTCCTTGCACTCGCGGCGCACGGCTTCGTCTTTCGGAAAAAACACCATCCCCACGCCGTACCAGCCCGCCGAAGGCAGTTGGAAGCCGAGTTTGGCGCATGCTTCGAGAAAAAACTCGTGGGGAATTTGGAGCAGGATGCCCGCGCCGTCGCCCGTGTTGGGGTCGCAGCCGCAGGCCCCCCGGTGGTCCATGCGTTCGAGCATGATGATGGCGTCGCTGACGATTTTGTGCGACTTGCGACCCTTGAGGTTGGCCGTGAAGCCAATGCCGCAGGCGTCGTGCTCAAACTCGGGGCGGTAGAGGCCGCTCCCGATGGCTCGGGATTGGTCGGGTTGGTCCGTCATGACAGTAAACGTTTTGCTCGTGGGAAGGAAAGTTTCGGTTCAACTGAGGGCGAAAAAGCGGGCCAAAGAAACCCTAAGTCTTTTCCAACCTAACCACCGTTTAGGGTATGGCTTGCGAAGATAGTAAAGAAAAAATTTGGTAAAAACCCGAATCGGCGAAATAAAATCTTGTTTAAAGTCAATTCCCGGTTAGGCAAAAAATGGTCTTGGAATTGTGCCAAAGCAGTTTTTTGCAGGAATTGAAAAAAGAGGTTTAGTAACTGACCTTTTCCAACCAACATTTTTTAAAAGCACCTAGTGGGACGTCTTCAAAAATCATGTATTTCGAGCCAAAGTTCGGCATATGGTCAGCAGCAGGTTTGGTGGCCTTCCTGAGTGGACGAATGGGAAAAATTTTTCGCAGGCCGTAAAAAAAGAGGAAATCAGGCGGGAGCCGGACCAAAAAAAGCTGGAAAAGTACCGTTCGCTCCACACCAGGGTTGGTTCACGCCGTTGTTCAGCACCGGATGGCGACGGTCAGCGTTTCACCCTCCAGCCAGCGGGTGCGCAATGCACAGGGGTACTTCTCCTCATTGAACAAAATGTGCCCCTCCAGCACCTGATGGGTGTCGGCAAAGGGTCGGATGCCAAGTTGTTCCCGGAAAAACAGACCGCGTTTGCCGAACAATTTGTAGAGCGCCTCCTTCGCCGTCCAGTACACGGTAAGGCGGTGCAGGTCATCGCCCGCGTGGGCCAGTTCGGAGGGGGAAAGGATGCGCGGGGCGACCCGGCGGAGGGCGTCGCGGGGGGCCTCAAGGTCAATGCCCACCGGGCGCGTCGGGTGAAGCACAGCGGCGGCGTAACGCGGGCTGTGGCTCAGCGAAAGGTGCCAGGCGAGACCGCGGAGGGCGGGTTTACCGAATTCGTCCTTAACCAGGCCGTGATAGGGCAGCCCGACGCGCCCGGTCAGGTGCCGCAGAAGCAGGCGGCTGGCCGCGAATTCGAGGCGTTTCTGGGGGTGAAGCAAGGTTTGAACCTCGGTCACTTCGGCGGGCAAACTGGCCAGACCCGCCAGCAGGTCTGCGGGGGCTTCGGTTGTTTCCCACACGCCCAGGAGGCCCGTTTCGGCGAAAGGTTCGGAAAAAAGGAGGGGCAAGGCCGTCGGGGGTTTGGCGATTTTCCGCAAAAAAAGCGCGAAACCGGCAAACCCCCGCACCCGTCAGCAGTCCACTTCGCGGATGGCCCGAATGGGCAGCACCGTACCGCCTTTGAGCAGCACGTCGTGGTCTGACAGCGCCCAGACGGTCGTCTGCACCACCCGGCGACCGCCGACGGTGTCGAACACGATGCCGACTTTTTGTTTTTCGAGGTTGCCCAGCGTCAGGGCCTTCCGCAGCCGGAGCAGGCGGCTGGTTCGTTCGGCCTCGGTGGGCAGCACGTCGGTGGCTGGAAACTTTTCCAATTTAATCCACTCTTTCTCAATGACCTGTGGCTTCATGGTAAAATCGGTTTGTCGGTAAAGACGGAGGGTGGGAGGTTTTGTTTGTGAAAACGACAAACCGAATGCCCGCGTTAAAACCTTGAGCCATTTCTAATCAAAAATTAATCGGGGATTCGGTGGATACGGAATATTCCGTGCCGACCGTAGGAAGTTAGCCGGTTCCGGGTTGAAGTTTGCGGCAGATTTTCGCCCCGATGAGGCCCCCCGCCGCGTGAAACTCCACGTCCAGAAACTCGATACGTTCTCCGGCCACCGCGACGCCGTGTACACCCTGGCACCGGGGACGGAGCCGCACCTGGTTTTTTCCGCCGGGGGCGACGGGCAGGTGATTGAGTGGGATCTGCGCAAGCCCGACCTGGGCCGCCTCGTGGCCCGCGTGCCCGCCTCGGTGTACGCCCTGGCCTTCGACGCACCCCGCGGACGCCTGTGGCTGGGGCAGAATTTCGAGGGCATCCACGTCGTCGACCCGGCGGAGAAGCGGGAAATCGGTTCGGTAAAAATCACCGCGTCGGCGATTTTCGATTTGCTCGTTCGCGAAAACAGCGCCTACGCCGCCCTCGGCGACGGCACCCTCGTGGTGCTCGACGTAGAGGCGCTGGCCGTGCGCCGACACGTCAGCGCCGGCGACCGCCCGGCCCGCAGCCTGGCCTACAACCCCCTGACCGACGAACTCGCCGTGGGCTACAGCGACGCAACGGTGAAAATTTTTGACGCCCGTTCGCTCGGCCTGAAGTACGTCATCAACGCCCACGCCAGTTCGGTGTTCACCGTGCGGTACTCGCCCGATGGGCAAACCCTGCTCAGCGGCAGCCGCGACGCCCGGCTCAAGGCCTGGTCGGTGGCCGACGGGTACGCGCTCCGGCAGGAAGTAGTGGCGCACCTGTTTGCCATCAATCACCTGGCGTTCAGCCCCGACGACCGGTTTCTGGTCAGTGCCAGCATGGACAAATCCATCAAAGTCTGGAGCCTCGCCGACCTGCGGCTGCTGAAGGTCATCGACCGCGCCCGCCACGCCGGGCACGGCACGTCGGTAAACAAACTGCTCTGGACGCGGCACGACAACCAGTTGCTCTCGGCTTCCGACGACCGCACCGTGTCGGTATGGCGGGTGGAGGAGGCGTAGAAAATTTTCCCGAACCCCGGTTTTCGGCTTGGTTTTTGGCGAAATGTTTGTAGTTGAGACAGAAAAACGCGTTACTTCGGTACATTTTCCGACCCGAACCGGCCCATCCCATGAAAGTAACTCCCCTCGAAATCCGGCAGCAGACCTTTGAAAAAGTATTCCGTGGCTACGACAAAGACGCCGTGGACGCCTACCTGGCGTCGCTCTCGCAGGAGTGGGAGCGGGGGCAGGACGAGCTTCGCACCCTGCGCCAGCGCAACGAGCAGTTGCAGGAAGAAATCAGCCGGTTGAAAGCCATCGAGAACACGCTCTACCGCACCCTCCAGATGGCCGAGGAAACCACCTCGCAAATGACCCTGAAGGCCCAGTCCGAAGCCGAGCAGCGGCTGCAAAGCGCCCACGCCGAGGCCGACGAAACCCTGGCCAGTGCGCGCAGCGAAGCCAGCGAAACCCTCGAAACAGCCCGCAAACAAGCCAACATGCTGCTCCTCGACGCCGAAAACCGGAGCCGGTTCATGCTCGAAGAGTCGGTGGAAGAACTCCGGGGCCTCGAACGCGACTACAAAGCCATCGAACGGTACAAGGAATATTTGGTGACTGAAATCAAGCGCTTCGCGGGCGACGCGCTCGATAAGGTCACCCGGTTTGAGGAAAAAGTGCAGCGGCACACCTTCGAGGCCAAGTTTGGCGCCCTGAAGGCCGTCAGCCTCCCACCCGACACGCCCGTGACTGACGACGCCCCCGTGGTGACGGTGCCCGAGCCGGTGAGCGAAGCCGAATCCGGCGAGCGGGCCGAACCCGCCGACGAGCCGTCGGCTCCCGAACCGGAGCGCCCCGCCGAAGCCGTCACCGCCGAAAATTCCGGGACGGCCGGGGAATCCAACCCCGGCGGTGGCTCCTTTTTCGACACCATCCGCTAATCCACCCGGCGGGGAAACCGCCGTTCGCCGCCGGGGAAGTCCCGACGGCCCGTACGCATGGGAACCATCGCCCTCGAAGGCCTCGAATTTTTTTCCTACCACGGCTTCTACGCCGAAGAACAGAAAATCGGCAACCGCTACGCGGTGGACGTGATCATCACCGTCGATTTCGAGCAGGCGGCCAAAGATGACCGCCTCAGCGAGACCGTCAACTACGAAAAGGTGTACGCCACGGTGGCCGAAGTCATGCAGCAGTCGCACAAACTGCTCGAACACATCGCTTACCACATCATCCAGCGCATCCGGGCGCGTTACCCGCAGGTAGAGGCCGTCGAGGTGGGCGTTTCCAAATTCAACCCCCCCGTGGGCGGCGTGGCCGCGCGGGCGCGGGTGACGATGCGGGGATGAGGGGAGTTTTGATTTTCGATTGGGGATTTTCGATTGGTAATTTTGGGTGCATTCACGAAAAACGGCGGCTCCTCCGAGCCGCCGTTTTTCGTGAATGCACCGGGAAAACAACCGATTACAGGTCGTCGCTGGTCGTGCTGCGGGTGGTACCCGTCTGGTTAGTGGTGCCGTAGCGCTCGGTTTCGGTCGAGCCGAGTTGTTCCACCTCCACGTCGGTGCGACGCACGGTGTCGCGGATGGTTTCTTCGCGCTCCTGCACCTCCTTGCCCAGGGTCACTTCTTCCACCACGCGGGCCTCTTTCGACACCACCGGCACTTCGGTGTGCTCGGTGAGTTCGATTTCGCCTTCTTTGAAGCCGGTCAGGTCGGCGTCGGACACAGGACGGTTCACAGGAGTGCGCTGCACGTGTACCCGCTCCTGACGCAGGCGGAGGTTTTCTTCCACGGGTCGCTCAATGATGCGGCTACGCACCCGCACACCGCCGGTCTCGACCACGCGCTTACCCACCTGGAGGTTTTCTTCAATCACCGGAATAGCCTGGGTACCTTCCTGGGTGAAGTCCTGCACCTGGTTCATGAGGTTCGAACTGGTGCCGGAGGTCGTCTGCGAGCGGTAGTACTCCGAGCGTTCGTCCACGTCCACGGCCCCGTGCTCATCGAGCAGATCAGCGGCCCGTTCGGCTTCGTCGTCCGACGTAGCGTGTACGGTGACGATGGAACTACGGCTTCCCACTTCGGTGTAACGCCGGGTGCGTTCGCGGTCGTCATCGTCGTCGCCGAAGAGCGAACGGAAAAAACCGCCGATGCCCCCCGAATCGTCATCGTCGCGGTCGTAGGCGCGATCCATGGTCGTTGAGGTGCTGCCCTCCGACGCGCTGGTGGTTGAAAGATCGATGTTGCTGCGGGTGAAGCCCTGGTTGACGAGGGCCTCGACGGCGTCCTGCGCCTCACGGGCGCTTTCGAAGATGCCAATCACGGTTTGTGCCATGTTTCGTCTGCTTTTTAGGTTGTTGAAAAAGAAAAAAATAAACTAACCCGGAACGTCCGGGCCGCCGGGCTGCCGTTCCACGACGAGTTCCTCGCGGCGGAGGGTGACATCCTGGGATTGGGAACGTTCGGTACGTTTGCGCGTAACCCGAATTTCTTCCACCAACACCAGGCGTTTTTCCACGACAAGTTCCTCTCGTACAACGGGGATGACCAGGGTGTCGCCCTCCTGGCGCACGGAAGGCATGGCGTCGAGTGGACGGTGGAGGGCCACTCGCTCGACGTCAACTTCATCCTGCACCACGGGAACTTCCACCGTTTGGACTTCTTCCCGCACCTGTTTGGCAATCCGCACCCGCCCGGTTTCAACGCGCTCTGTCTCCACGACGAGGTGTTCGTGGACGATGGGCACGGAAATCGGTTGCGAAACATTCGGATCGGCAGGATTCGGAGCAGCGGCCATCGGGCTGGTTCGTTCTGAGTTAGGTTGTCGTGGCATGAACTATGAAACTTCGTACCAGAACTCAACTCCCTGATTTTGAACGTAGCGAAGCAAGGCTCGTTCGGGGGAGTGGTCAAACCTGACCTCACCGCAAGTGACTATTTTCCCCAATACACCAACGGGTCTGAATGCGCGAGAGGGTTTCGAAAAAAAAACCAGGATTTTCCGAATTTTTTTTGATCCCATTCCCCAGGCTCTGGCGCGAAGTGGGAGCGGAACTGTCCATTCACTTCCCGATTGGGGCAGCGGGTGCCCACAACTTAGGAACAGCGTAACGGGGATAGTTAAACGCAGCCGCCCCCGAAAGTGCTGGTGAAGTAGCCTCCCAAAACGCCAAACCCCGCCACGGCGGGGTTTGGGAGCGTAAGGCAGAAACGGTGAACGTCAAAGAATGAACGTCTGCTGAGAGAGGTCACGCAGTCCGTTGAAAACAAACGGATTACCGGTTTTGTCCGGAGAAGCAGGCAGGCCAGCGGGTCGGGTTTCCGTTGCATTCGGTGGCGAAGAACGGACCATTCGAACCAGGTTTAGAAACAGGTTTGACTTTTTCATGGAAATGATGAGTTGATCGGATTGGACTACGAAAACGAACGTGGTCCGGGCGATATTGAGCCGCCGACGAAAAATCCAACAACTTTTTTTATCATTCCCCTGCAAAATCCGTGCGAGACGGCCTCGTCGGGGTTAAAAGGATTCACTGCCTGCGGCTTTTGCGTTGCCGGGGCGAATTGCTATTTTTCGACCCAATCAAACCACGTTGTTGCCATGCTGAACCTCTTCACCGCCCTGACGCTCGCTGCCGTCGTTTCCTTGGCGGCGTTGGCCAAGCCCCAACCCTACCCCCTCCGCCCCGAGGGCATCCGGGCCGACACCTCGTTGTACAAAGCGTACGTCGGCAAGTATGCCATGAAAGACGCGCCCTTCCAGACCGTCATCGTGACCATCGAGGATGGCAAACTCATGGGTGAAGCCGTGGACCAGGGCAAGGGCGAATTGGTGCCCGACGAGAAAACCGCCGACCAGTTTTCGGTGCCCGGCTACGACGCCCTGGTGGTGTTTAACCGCGACGCCGACAACAAGGTGAAAAAAGTACTGCTCACCGTGCAGGGCCAAACGTACGAGGGGGAGAAACAGCCCTGATTCGACCCAAGTTTGCGGAACAGAAAGGCAGATTCCCGCCGGAATTTGCCTTTTTTGCTTTACGTATCTTCTGAGCCTTCATGAAAAAGTCCGTTCTGCTGTTCCTGCTTTTTTGTCAACTGCCCACCGCCTACTGCCAGCTTGCCCCCCGCCCGCTTCCGCGCTCGGCGGGCTTCTGGGGCCTGCACTTCGACTTCCACGCGGGCCTGACCGACCAGCGGGTCGGCGAACGCCTGACGCCGGGCATGATTGATTCCCTGCTCGTGGCGACGAAACCCGATTTCGTGCAGATTGACTGCAAAGGCCACCCCGGCGTGACAAGCTACCCGACCACCGTGCCCACGGGAGCGCACGTGGCCTCGTTCACCCAAGACCCGCTCCGGGTGTGGCGGGAGGCGACCCGCAAGCGCGGCGTGGCGCTCGTGATGCACTACTCGGGCGTATGGGACAACCAGGCCGTGAAAAAACACCCGCACTGGGCGCGCTGGGACGCCGACAACCGGCCTTCCGACCGCTACGCCTCCGTGTTTTCGGCCTACAACGATTCGCTGTTGCTGCCCCAACTGACCGAACTCAGCCAGACCTGGGGCGTGGACGGGGCCTGGGTGGATGGCGAGTGCTGGGCGCTCCAGCCCGATTACCGCCCGGAGGCCGTGGCGAAGTTCCGGCGGGAAACCGGTCTGCCTGACGCCCCCCGCTCCCCCGCCGATCCGACCTGGCACCGCTGGCGGGAGTTCAACCGGCGGGAATTCCGGCGGTACGTAGCGCACTACGTGGAGGGCATTCACCGCGTGAACCCGAACTTTCAACTGACTTCCAACTGGGCCTTTTCGTCGATGATGCCCGAAGCCGTGGACGTGCCCGTCGATTTCCTCAGCGGCGACGTGGCTGCGGCCAACGGCGTGCTGAGCGCGGCGTTTCAGGCCCGGTGCCTGGCCCCGCAGGGCAAGCCCTGGGATTTGATGGCCTGGGGGGTCGGCACCGACTTCAGAGGTCTGCACGTGGCCAAGAGCGTCCCGCAGATTTGCCAGGAAGCCGCCCAGGTGCTGGCGATGGGCGGGGCGTTCCAGGTGTATTTTAACCAGAACCGCGACGCGTCGATCCGGACGCGGAACGTGCCGGTGCTGGCCGAAGTGGGGCGGTTCTGCCGGGAGCGGCAGTTTCTGCACCGAAGCCTGCCCAGGCCCCAGGTAGCGCTGCTGTACTCCCGCGAGGCGATTGCCCGGCTTTCAAAAAATCTGTACAGCCCCGGTGACGCCGAAATCGGGCCGTTCCGGGGAATTCTGACGGCGCTCATGGACGCCGGGCACTCGGTGGAAATCCGCTCCGAACACCACCTGCAAAACGGCGAGATGCAGCAGTTTCCGGTCATCGTCGTGCCGGAGTGGGATTTTCTGGAAGATCGTTTTCGGGAAAAACTGGTGGCGTACGCCGAAGGCGGCGGCAACCTGCTCGTGCTGGGCACCGGGAGCGCCCGGTTGTTCGCCTCCGATCTCGGCGTGCGGATCGACACGGCGTCCCAGTTCACGGGCACCTTCTGCTTCAACGCTGACCTGACCGGGCGGCTGGAGCAAGTTTCCTGCCTGACGGGTGCGCGGCTGCCATTCGCCGTGGAGAAGCCGGGCGTCGAAACGCTCGGCGCGGCCTACCGCTCCGAGGACACCCGCGAACGCACCGGCGCGCTCGCGACCCTGCGCCCCCTGGGCCGGGGGCGCATCGCCGGGCTGTACCTCAACCTCGGCGACAGCTACTTCAACCGCCGCAGCCACGACCTCCGCGATGTGCTCGACAACCTGATCCGGCGACTCTACACCCCCGCCGTGCGGATGGAAGGCACCCGACTGGCGCACGTGGTGCTGGCCGAGAAAGAAGGCCAAACGCTCGTCAGTCTGCTCAATGTGGCCGGGTCGCACGATGCCAAAAACACCTTTGCCTACGACGAAATCCCGCCCCTGCGCAACCTGACCGTGCGCATCGCCGCCCCGCGAAAACCGCAACGCATCACGCTGCTGCCCGCAAACAAACCCCTGCCGTTTGCCTGGAAAGCCGGGGAGGCGGTGGTCACGGTGCCCGAACTGCGCCTGCATGAGGTGCTGCGGCTAGAATGAAATGTTTTTCGCAGACTGCGCAGATTTCCGCCGATGACTTCTTTATTTCTGCGGAAATCCGCGCAATCCACAGGAATTACCTTGCCTTTCATGCTTGAAAAAATGGCTACCTCCCTCTCTCGTCGGCAATTTCTGACGCGTACCTCCGCCGCGCTGGCGGGGGGGGCGCTCCTCGGCCCGGCTGCGTTCTCGGCTCCGTCCGAATCTGACGCGTTCAGCATCAATCTGTTTTCCAAACACCTGCAATTCCTCGGCTACGACGACCTTGCCCGCGCCGCCGCCGACATGGGTTTTAGGGGCCTCGACCTCACCGTGCGCCCCGGTGGGCACATCGAACCGGCGAACGTGACCACCGATCTGCCCCGGGCCGTGGCGGCCATCCGCAAGGCCGGGCTGAACCCCCTGATGATGACCACGGCCATCAGCGACCCCGACGACCCGCTCACGCGCACGGTGCTGCAAACCGCCGCCCACGAGGGCATCCGGTATTACCGCACGGCCTGGTTTCAGTACCCGGCAACGGGGAGTTTACCCGCAGCCTTAACGGATTTTCGACGGAAAATCAATGGGTTGTCGAAGCTGAACCAGGAATTTGGGTTGCAGGGCGCGTACCAGAACCATTCTGGCACCTACGTGGGAGCCTCACTCTGGGAAATCCACGAATTGCTCCGCGAAGCGCCCGCAACCACAATGGGTTGCCAGTACGACATCCGCCACGCGACGGTGGAAGGGGGCCTTTCGTGGACGACCGGCCTGCGGCTCATCGCCCCGCGCGTCAACAGCATTGACATCAAGGATTTTCGCTGGGAAGCCGAGGGCGGTAAGGCCCGACTGGTGAACAAACCGCTGGGCGAAGGCACGGTGGAGTTTGGGCGGTACTTTCAGCTCGTCAAACAGTACGGCATTCGCGGTCCCATCTCGCTCCATTTTGAGTACGACCTGGGCGGAGCCGAAAGCGGCAGCCGGACGCCGAAGATGCCCAACACACAAATTTTCACCGCCATGCAGCGGGACGTTCAGACTTTGAAGCGACTGCTCGACGAGGCGGAGTTGCGGTAAAGTTTCCCCACTTTCGGGATTAGTTTCGGATTAGAATCTACGAATCTACATTAGAATGTGATTAAAAATTCGCCTGAAACAAGCAGGTTCATTCGGCGAAAACCGCCTTATTTTCTTTCCCTTTTTTTCAAAAAACTGCAAATCGGTTTTTTAAGCGTTTTCATTTAAAAAATCTTTTGGAACAAAATGAGAAAATTACAAAATATAGGTCTGAAATCAGACGGTTGGGTACGTGTCGGACGGGGCGGGAGGTGCGAAACTCAGGCGTAGAATTTACAGTTTGTTTTACGAACATCGCACGTTCATCCAAACGTAAAACAGACCATGAAACCTCTCGTTTTGATATTGGCCCTCGCTGCCGGACTGACCGCTCAAGCCCAGACTTCCCCGAAGTTGAAGAATGATCCGGGCTACTCGCCCAACAACTACAAGCACGCCAACAAAGCCGCCGAAGCCCGCACCTGGGAAGAAAACCAGAACCTCACGGTGACGGTGCCCACGCTGGAAACGGCGCGCATCCCCCGCGACGCGGGCAACTACAAACGGCCCGGTGCCCGTCGCAATCAGGAAACGGGCATTGTGCGGGTTCGTGCCCGTGAGGTGGATCAGCAGACGAACCCCTCGCTCTCGGAACGCAATTACAAAGTATCGGGTGGTACAGCCCCCACGCAGCCGAGTTTGGCCAAGCGGCCTACGGGCAATGCTTCTGGTAACAACACCGGTGAATAATCACTGAATTTCTCCAAAAAGAAAAACCCCGCTTCCAACCGGAAGCGGGGTTTTTCTTTTTGGAGAAAAGGCACTCACAACCGCAGCACTTTCGTCGCGAAGTTGCCCTGGCTCCCGGTAAGCCGCAGCACGTACATCCCGGCGGGCAGGTGGGTGGTCGGCAGGGTGAAACTGCGCCCGGTGAGCGTGCCCGTCCAGACCGACGTGCCGCGCAGGTCGAGCAGGCGAGCTTCAAAACTGGCGGAGGGGTCGAAGTCCAGCGGAAATTCGACGCGGATGCCCTCCTCGCCCCGCGAGGGATTGGGGAACAGCTTCATGCCTCCGCCCACGTTTCGGGCCACCCACTCCGAAGCCCGCACGAAGTTCGGGATGCCGTAGCCGAGGCGGTCGTCGGGCGAGGTGTACTGGCTGGCGGATTTTTTCAGGGCTTCAATCACCTGCTGGGCCGTCAGTTGGGGGTGAGCCTGCCAGAATCCGGCCACCATGCCCGCCAGAATCGGCGAGGCGAACGACGTGCCGCTGCCCACCACGATGCTGCCCGACGGCTCCGCCGCAACGACACCCGCCCCCATTGCGGCCAAATCGGGTTTTACGCGCCCGTCCACCCGAGGCCCCCGCGAACTGAAGCTGGCGGGCTGCCCCATGCGGTCCACGGCCGCCACAGCGATGACCGAATCGGCGTCGGCAGGGGTGGCGATGTAGCGCCAGGCTTTGTTGCCTTCATTGCCGGCGGCCACCACCACCACCATGCCCGTGGCAGCGGCCCAGTCGGCGGCGCGGGCGGCGATGGTTTTGTTGCCATTGAGGTCGGCGTAGGTGTGGTCGGTGCTGGAATCGTCGAACGCGGTGTAGCCGAGCGACGAGTTGATTACGTCCACGCCTACACTATCGGCGAATTCGGCCCCGAACAGCCAGAAGGCTTCTTCCTGGAGCCGTTCGCCCGAGTCGTCTTCGGTGTGGATCAGCACGTAGGAGGCTTTGTAGGCCGTGCCGATGAGCGCACCCTCGCGGTAGCCGGTCAGGGTCGAGAGCACGCTCGTGCCGTGCGATCCCCGATCGAAGACGTTGGGGGATCGGTTGACGAAATCGTAGGTCGCCACGACGCGGTTTTCGGCGAAGAGCGGGGCGAAAACGGCCATTTTGTTGGCGTTTACGAACCCGTTGTCAATCACGCCGATGAGCATTCCCTCGCCGTGAAAACCCCGCGCGTGCATCGAGTCGGCTCCGATGAGCGTCACCTGCGGGAGCGAAAAGCCGTAGTTGGGCAGGGCTTCGTCGTCGGTGGGCTGGGGGGGGGCAGCGGCTTTGGTGCCCCGGAGCAGGTTGCGCTCGCCCCGGTTCACGTTGAGTGCCGTGTTGCCTTCTAAACCCGTGACGTAGGGCAGTTGCTGAATGATGGTGAGTTGTTCGGGCGTGGCGTCCACCAGCGCGGCGTTGGCCCAGCGCGAGGTGTACCACACCGTGGCTCCCGTTTGCCGCAGGCCCTGCACGTAGGCGGGGTTAGGGGGCAGGTCGCGGGGGTTGACGGCAATCCCCTGCCGCTGCCGCCGTTCGATGGCCCGTTTCGAGAGGAAAGCCTCCGGGCTATCGACCGAGTAGGGCGATCCGACCTTATCGCGGAAGGTGATGAGGTATTTTTTGGGAGTCTGGCCCGAACCGGCGAGGGCCGAGAGCAGAAACCAGACCACGAGCAGAAGTCTATTCTTTGCCATACGTGCGAATGCGGTAAATCGTTTGCCGCCCGAAGTCCACCTGGCCTTTGCCCAGGCAGGCGGCGGACGTGCAGTAAAAAAACTGCGTGTTTTCCGAAAAAATCAGCCCTACGCCCCTGGCGTACCGTTCCGTTCGTCGTTCGAGGGAAGCAAGGGAGGAATCCTCCCGCTGCACCACTTCCAGCGTCCGCGAAAACGGCTGATTGTCCGCCTGCCACGCTTGGTCGAGCCGCCGGATGCGGTACTCCTCCGCGCCGCGGTCATTGAGCGCGTTGCCGTTCCAGCGGATTCCCTCCCTCAGGGGAAAGATCAGCTTCACGAACGACCCGTTGCCTGCGGTTTTCACCGCCCGGTCGGCCTCCAACCTCGCCGTCCAGACCGAATCAGGTTGCCAGGTGTCGTCGTCCGTCGCCCGGCGGAGCCGTTCGAGCCGGAAGGCGGGCTGGCCCGTGGCATCGGTGAACGGCTCCCGCACCACTTCCCGCAGCCGACTCGTCCGGGTCACGGGCGGGGCGGCGAGGGCGTACCGCGTTTCGGTGACTTCGTACTCGACGAACCGGCCGGTTTCGAGGGGGAAAAAGTCATGCCCTAACCGGGTTTCCGGCGGTTCGGTTTCGCCCAACTCCCGCGTGCAGGCCAACCCGATTCCGGCAAGGGCAATCATCAGAGCAAACGAACGCAGGGCGGAAAATCGCATGGCAGAAGGGGACCGAGGCCCGCGAAGCTACGGGAATTTTACGGGGAAACTACTCCGCCGGAACGGGGGATTTTTCCGGAATCGTCAGGTCCACTTCCACCTGATTCCTGAGCAAATCCTCCACGCTCTCCCGACGGCGAATCAGGTGCGCCCGGTTGCCGTACACCAGTACTTCCGCCGGACGGGGCCGGGCGTTGTAATTGCTTGCCATCGTAAATCCGTAAGCACCAGCGTTTTTAAAAGCCAGTACGTCATCCTTTGTTGCCCGACTGATTGTTCGGCCAGCCGCGAACGTATCGGTTTCGCAGATGTACCCGACGACGTCGTAGGTTTCGGGGTTGGTGGGCGAGGGGTTCGAAAGGTTCACAATGTCGTGGTAGGCATCGTACATCATTGGGCGGATGAGGTGGTTCAGCCCGGAGTTCACGCCGAGGAACGTGCGCCCCGGCGCGGGCTTCACGACGCTGACCGAAACCAGCAGGTAGCCCGCCTCGCTCACCAGGAATTTGCCCGGTTCCAGCCAAAGCTCCAGGTCGCGGCCGTAACGCTGGCAGAAATGCCGGAAAAACTGCGCCATTTCGGCCCCGAAGGCTACGATGTCGGTCACGGGGTCGCCTTCGCGGTAACCAACCTTGAAGCCCCCGCCGAGGTCGATGTAACGGAGGTCGGGAAATTCGTAGGCCAGTTCAAACAGTTTTCCGGCGGCTTCGAGGAAAGCCGAGGCTTCCTTGATGTCGGAGCCGGTGTGCTGGTGCAGCCCAACGACGTGCAGGTTGTACCGCCGGACGACATCCAGAATCTCCTCCCGCTGCCGGATGTCGATGCCGAACTTCGACGCTTCGTGGGCGGTCATGATTTTCTGGTGCCCGCCCGCGGCCACGTTGGGCTTGATGCGAATCATGCACGGTTTGGAGGAACCATATCGGCGGCCGAACTCCTCGAGCACGTCGAGGTTGTCGAGGTTGACGAAGGCTCCGGCTTCCACGGCGGCTTCGATTTCGTCGAAACTGACCCCACTGGGGGTAAACGTAATCTGCTCGCCGAGGTAGCCCGCCCGCAGGCCCATCTGGAGTTCGCCGGGCGACACTACGTCGAGGTCCACGCCGTGGCGACGCATCAGTTGCAGGATGCCCTGGGTGGTGAGGGCCTTGCAGGCGTATTTTATTTTTAGGTTAATTCCCGCAAACGCCCTCCGCAGCGCGGCGATTTGTTCGGTAATTTTGGCCCCGTCGTACACGTAGAGCGGGGTGCCGAATTGAGCGGCCAGGTCGGTGAGGCGTTGATTCTGAACGTAGTACGAACCGTTTTCCAGGCGCATTTTCAGGGAAAAAGAAGATGAGTTAAACCAGGGTAATGTTCTGTTTTTCAGAAACCTAACCCATTCCGAAACCGCAAAGATACTCCGACAAGTTTACCCAACCGGACGCTTCATGAAAAAACACCGACAGCCCGCTTTCGCCCTCTGCTTTTTTCTCGTTTGTCTCCAGTCCTTCGCCCAGCCGACGGCCCTGCAATCCGGCCCGATGGTGGGCTACTCCGATTTTCGCGAGGTGCTGCTCTGGGTGCAGACCACCCGCCCCGCCACGGTGAAGTTCACGTTCTGGGAGCAGGGCCAGCCCACCCAGCGGCGCAGCACCGACGAGGTGCGTACCGAAGCCGCCAACGCGTTTGTGGCCAAAGTACTTGCCACCGACCTCACACCGGGCAAGCGCTACGACTACGAACTTTTGATTGACGGAAAAAAAGTAACCCGGTCGTACCCGCTGCACTTCCAGACCCAGGCCCTCTGGCAGTGGCGCACCGACCCGCCCGCCTTCCGCTTCGCCGTCGGAAGCTGCGCCTACGTGAACGAACCCGAATTCGACCGGCCTGGCACGCCCTACGGCGACAAGTACCGGATTTTCACCACCATTGCCGCCCAGAAGCCGGATTTCATGCTCTGGACCGGCGACAACACGTACACCCGCGAGGTGGACTGGAACACCCGCAACGGGGTGCTGCACCGCTACACGCACACCCGTTCACTGGCCGAACTCCAACCCCTGCTCGGAGCCACCCACCACTACGCCACCTGGGACGACCACGACTACGGCCCCAACGACGCCGACCGCAGCTACTGGCTCAAGCGCACCACGCTCGACATTTTCAGGAATTTCTGGGGCAATCCGAACTACATCTTCGAAAACGAAGGCGTAACGGGCACCTTCCAGTGGGCTGACTGCCAGTTTTTCCTCACGGACGACCGCTGGTGGCGCACCCCGAACGAACTGAAGGCGGGGCAGCGCGATTATTTGGGCAAAAAACAACTTGACTGGCTCATCGACGCCCTCGCCGGGAGCAAGGCTCCGTTCAAGTTTGTCGTCGTGGGCGGGCAGGTTTCCAATCCCTCGGCTATTTTCGAAAACTACGCCACCTACGCCGAGGAGCGGGCTGAACTCTTCCGGCGCATCACCGAGGCCAACGTGCCGGGGGTGATTTTCCTCAGCGGCGACCGGCACCACAGCGTGCTCTGGAAGCAGGAGCGCTTCGGCACCTACCCGCTCTACGACGTGACGATGTCGCCTCTTACCTCCGGCGCGGCCCGCTGGCAGAAGGCGGAGGAGGCCATCGCCCAGTTTCCCGAAACCTACGTTTCCGAGCAAAACTTCGGGCTGTTGGAGGTCAGTGGCCCCCAACCCGACCGGGTACTGAAAATTAGTTGCATCAACGCCGATGGTGCGACGAAGTGGACGAAGGAAATCCGGGCTTCTGAACTGCGGAGCAGCGGAAAATGACGCGGCAACGGGTTGTTTTTGCAAAACCCGTCGTCCGCACCCATTTTTACGGTCGTAAACCCGGAATTTCCGTTGCCATGAACCTTACCGCGCTGAACCAGGCCGTCCGTGAAGTTGTCGAGAAACGTCGTTTGCTGAGCCAGATGGGCTACGACCACGAGCAGTACGACGACGTGGAGGAGGAATTGCACGACCTGGAGGACGATTTTCTGGAACAGTACGGCGACTACCTGGAAAAAGCCCTCCAGAGGGTTCACAACGACTACTGCCCCGAATCGGACGTGCTGCTGCCCACGGCCTACCTGCCCCGACAGTACCAGAAGGCGGTGGACACCCAGGGCGAAGAAGAAATTCAACTCGGTGACAACGACGGCGTGTGGGTCGAACTCGAAGACTTCCCCGGTGCCGACGCCAAACTCGTGCTGCTCCCCGACCCGACCCGCATCGAGCTGCTTACCCAGGCCGGTAGCCAGGCGGTGTGGACAGCCACTGCGTAGAACCGAAAAACCGCAAAATGAAAAATGTAAAATGAAAAACTGAAAGGCAGGCTTTGGCCTTTGGTCCTACTTCTTCGGTTTTACATTTTTCATTTTGCGGTTTTTCGGTTCTAAGCCCACTCCACTCCCTTCCGCAACCACGCCAGCGTTTCGGCCTCGCGGCTGCCGGGTTCGGGCTGGTGGTTGTACTTCCAGGAGGCCAACGGGGGCAGGCTCATCAGGATGCTTTCGGTGCGGCCATTGGTATCCAAACCGAATTTGGTACCCCGGTCATGGACGAGGTTGAACTCCACGTACCGCCCGCGGCGGAGCAGTTGCCATTGCTTTTCGGCTTCGTCAAATTCTTCCTCCGAACGCCTGATTATCAGCGACGTATAAATCGGTACGAACGCTTCTGCCACGTCTCGAACGAAGCCGAACAAAAATTCAATCGGCTGTTCCTCACTGGGCTTCAGATGGTCGAAAAAGATGCCGCCGACGCCCCTGGTTTCGTTGCGGTGGGCGTTGAAAAAGTAGTCGTCGGCCCAGGGTTTGAAGCGGGGGTAATAATCGGGTGAGTGCCGGTCACAAACGAGTTTAAGTTGGCGGTGGAACCACTGGGCGTCTTCTTCCTCCACGTAAATCGGCGTTAGATCAATGCCGCCTCCGAACCAGCAGGTGCCGTTGCTCAACTCAAAATACCGCACGTTCATGTGGATGATGGGGACCTTCGGGCTGTGTGCGTGCATGACGATGGACACCCCCGTGGCGTAAAATTTCGCCTCTTCGTTCAGGCCCAGGCTGTGGTGCATGGCTTCGTGGAGGTCGCCCCACACGGCCGAAAAACCAACGCCGCCTTTTTCGAGCACCGCCCCGTTGTCCATCACCCGGCTGCGGCCGCCGCCTCCGCCGGGGCGTTCCCAGTGGTCTTCCTGAAACCGGCCCGCGCCGTCGGCTTGTTCGAGGCTCCGGCAAATGCGGTCCTGCAAATCGCGGAAGTAGGCGGTGATGTGCTCTTTCTGAATGGTCATGGTCGTGCGAATCAGTTCAACCCCGTGGTGTCGAGGGGCACTTCCGGCTCGAAAATCGGCGCGTCGGCATCGGACGAATCCCCCTCAAATTCGCTTTCGTCATTGCGCGGAATGTAGGCGGGCGAACACTGGTACTGCTTGGTGAGCGTCAGGCCCATTTCCTTCGGCGAGGGGAAGGCTTTCGGCTTGTAATTCAGGTTTTTGTCCGTAAAAATCTTTTCGTAAAACAGTTTCGCCAGGGGCAGGGCCGTTTGAGCACCCTCGCCGATTTTACCCCGGAAGTGGATGCTCCGGTCATCGCCGCCCACCCACACGCCCGTCACCAGGTCGCGGGTGATGCTCATGAACCAGCCGTCGGAGTAGTTGGAGGTGGTGCCGGTTTTGCCCCCGAACAGGTTGAACCGGTCGCTACCGCCGGGAAGGCCCCGGAAATCCCACAAAAGTCGGCTCGACGTGCCGCCCGACTCCTGCAAGCCCCCCTGAAGCATGTAGCGCATCAGGAAAGCCGATTCTTCGCGGATGGCGGGGCGGCGTTCGGGCTGGAATTCCTTGATGACGTTGCCGTTGCGGTCTTCAATGCGAAGCACGAGCAGCGGCTCCGTGTAGGCACCCCCGTTTAGGAACACGCCGTAGGCCGCCACCATTTCGTACAGCGACACGTCGAAAGAGCCTAATCCGATGCTCGGCACGGGTTCGAGGTGGCTCGAAATGCCCAGTTTGCGGGCGTAATCAACCACCGTGTCGGCCTTCACTTCGGCAGTCAAGTGAGCCGTCACGGAGTTCACAGACCGGGCCATGGCCTGCCGCAGGGTCATGTTGGCGTAGGTGAAGGAGCCATCGGCGTTTTTGGGCCGCCACACTTTCTTTTCGCGATTTTCTTCGTACTCAACCTCAAACGGCTCGTCTTTACGGCGGTCGCAGGGACTTAGGTCGCGGGGGCCGTCGATGGCGGCGCAGTACACGATGGGTTTGAACGTCGAACCCGGTTGCCGCTTGCCCTGTCGCACGTGGTCGTACTTAAAATACTCGTAATCCAGCCCGCCCACCCAGGCTTTGATGTGGCCCGTGGGCGCTTCCATGCACATCATGCCCGCCTGGAGGAGTTTTTTGTAGTGGGCAATGGAATCGTAGGGTGTCATGTACCGCTGGATGGAATTGGTTTCGTCGCCTTTCCAGGAGAACAGCTTGATGGTGTCCTTGCGGGTTTTGAAATAATGCCACACCGAATCGGGCTGGGCCGGAAAATGCCGCGTGAGCGACTTGAATCGTTCGGAGCGCTTGGCCACGGTGTCGATGAAACCCACGAGTTCCTTGCCGTTTTCGTCCGTCCAGGGGTTGCGGTTGCCCCAGTGGTTGTCGAACTGCCGCTGGAGGCGCTTCATGCCTTCGGCCACGGATTCCTCGGCCTTCAACTGCATCCGCGAATCAATCGTCGTGATGATGCGCAGGCCGTCGGTGTAGAGGTTGAGTGGTTCTTCGTTGTCCTCGGCCCATTTGTTCAGGTATTCCTGAATGTAGCGTTTGAAATACCCCTCCGAGCCGGCGGTGGGCTGCTCGACTTCGTAGTCGGTCGTCAGGGGCAGGCGCGAAAGCGAATCTGCCTGCGTCGCCGTGATGTAGCCGTACTTGGCCATTTGGTCGAGCACCACGTTGCGGCGTTTGAGTGAGTTTTTGGGGTTCAGAATCGGGTTGTACGTGGTCGTTGCTTTCTGCAAGCCCACCAGCACGGCGGCCTGCTGCACGTTGAGGCTGTCGGGGGAGGTGTTGAAAAACGTCCGCGACGCGACCTTGATGCCGTAGGCGTTGGAGCCAAAATCGACCGTGTTGAGGTACCAGAGCAGGATTTCTTCCTTCGTGTAATTCCGCTCCAGCTTGATGGCCGTCAGCCATTCCTTCGATTTCACCACGAGTTTGCTCAGACCGGGCACGGAGCCGAGCAGCCCGCGCCGGGCGACGCCCTGCTTCCGGCGGGTTTTAAACAGGTTTTTGGCCAGTTGCTGGGTAATCGTGCTGCCCCCGCCGCGCTCGTCGCCCCGGATGAGGCCCACCAACACGCCGCCCAGCGCCCGGAAGTCGATGCCGGAGTGCCGGTAAAACCGGGCGTCTTCGGTGGCAATCAGTGCGTTAACCAGGTTGGGTGAAAGTTCTTTGAAATCCCGGACGGGCGTGCGGTTTTCGGTGAAAAACTTCCCGATGGGCACGCCGTCGGCGGTGAAAATTTCGGAGGACTGGGCCAGTTTGGGGTTCTGCAATTCCTCCGTGTCGGGCATTTCGCCGGTCAGGTAAAGAAAATTCGTTTCGAGGCAAAACACGTACACCGCTGCGGCAACGAACAGCCAGACGAACGCCCGCCAAAGTTTCAATACCACGCGGTAGTACGGCGATTGGCGGTCGATGCGCTGGTCGAGCCAGGCGGCGTTGCGTTGGCGAAAGGCGGAGTAGCGGGACTGGAGCGCGGCGGCACGGTCGGCACCCAACAGGGCAGTCAGGAGGCCGGTTCCCATTCTTCCGAAAGCCTGTTTGGTGCGAGTCCAGCGCGTTCGGACGAATTGGAAGAATGCGTTCATAAAGAAAAAACGACGGGAAAAGCGGGTCAAGTTAGCAATTCTAACGCAAAAAGACCCGCCGGGCGGTATGCCGGGGCGGGTCTTTCGGAGTAGATTGTCATCAGTCGATAGTCGACAGTCGGAAGTTGAAAAATGATTTTCAGGCGTTTGACTATCGACTAACGATTGTTGACTGACGACTCTCGACTCACTTCGCTTTTTCAAACACCATCGCCGCCGAGTTCATGCAGTAACGTAGGCCAGTGGGGCGGGGGCCGTCGTCGAACACGTGGCCCAGGTGCGCCCCGCAGCGGCTGCATTCTACCTCCGTCCGCACCATGCCGTGAGTGGCGTCGGTCTTTTCGAGGACGTATTTTTTGTCGAGGGGTTTGAAAAACGACGGCCAGCCCGTACCCGACTCGAACTTGGCCGTGCTGCTGAACAGGGGCTGGCGGCAGGCCACGCAGAAGTACGTGCCCTTCTCGTGGTTGTCCCAGTACGCATTCCGGAAAGGCGGCTCGGTGCCTTCCTGCCGGGTGACGCGGTACTGCTCCGGGGTCAGAATCTTCTTCCATTCGGCCTCGGTTTTCGTGACGGCGTAGGTCTGGCTCGGGCCTTGCCGGAAGTTGCCGTACGCCACCAGCGTGAACAACCCCAGGGCCAGTGCGGCAATGGCTGCGTTTTTCATCGAAAAAACTGGTTTTGTGCGCCTCGTAGGGGCAACCCTTGCGGTTGCCCTTGACCCGGATGGCAACGACGCCACGGGCAACCGCAAGAGCTGCCCCTCCGAGGTTGAATGTGAAATCGAAATAGGTACGAAAAAACGCCCCGGAAAGTTTCGGAAAAAGAGCAGGAATTGCCGCCAAACGTCGGCTGGCCGACCCGAAGAACGGTTCAGGCAAGCCCGTTCAGCACCGGCTGTAAGGCCCAGTGTGCTTCCGGCTGGTAACTCAGGTGCCCAGCCTCAACGTGCAGGGGCGCGGGCACGTTGTTGCGGTACAACTGCCCCGTGCCCAAGCCCTGGGGCAGCGGGTTCTGAAATTCGGCGGCAAACTGGCTGATGGCATTCAGCCCCACGTTCGATTCCAGCGCCGACGTAAGCCACCACCGGATTTTCAACCGATTGGCAATTTCAATCCATTCCCGGCACCCCTGAAAGCCGCCCAGCAGCGTGGGCTTGAGGATGAGAAACGGCGGATTGACGGCTTTCAGAAGTTTGAATTTCTCCATGTAATCGTTCAGGCCGATGAGTTCCTCGTCGAGGGCCACGGGCACGGGCGAGGTACGGCAAAGTTCGGCCAGGGCCTCGGTCTGCCGGGGCCGAATGGGCTGCTCGATGCTGTGGAGGTCGAAGCGGGCGAGTTCACGCAGCCGGTGCGCCGCGTCGTCGGGGGTCCAGGCCCCGTTGGCGTCCACGCGGAGGGTGATTTGGTCGGGCGAAAACCGGGCGCGGATGTTGGCCAGCAGGGCGCATTCCTGGTCGAAATCGATGGCCCCGACCTTCAGCTTGAGCGTGGTAAAACCGGCTTGCAGTTTTTCGTCCACCTGCCGGGCCATCGCGTCCCGGTCACCCATCCAGACGAGGCCGTTGATGGGCAGGCGGCGGTTTCCCCGCGAAAACTCGTTGTCGAACACCACCCGCCGGCCCCCGTTGAGCAGGTCGAGCAGGGCCGTTTCCAGCCCGAACCGCAGGGCCGGGAAGCGCTTGTCCACCAGTTGCTCGATGAGCAGGGTGAAGTTCCAGGAAAAGACTTCGAGGTCGAGTTTGTTGAAGAGGTTGCAAACTTTCTGGAGATTTGCCTCAAAATCGGCAAAATCGATGCTCAGCCCCGGCAACGGACTGGCTTCGCCCAAGCCCACCTGCCCCGGCCGTTCGTCGTCGGTCACCCGCAGAAAATACGCGTCGTGCTGCCGGAGTACGCCCCGCGACGTCCCGGCTTCAAAACGGAAGTCGAGCGTGTGCTTGAGGTAGTCCACGTGCAGGGGCATACGGGCGTTTCAGGAGACGGGTGAGGGTTGGGGGGGCCAAAACTACGCAAAACCGGTCAGGCATTGGGAAGCCGGACTGAGATTTCGCGAAGAATATTAAAACCGCCGCTCGGGCGATGATTATGCAGAAACAAGCGCGCTGGCGCGGGGTGTTGGCACCCCTGGCCGCCCTCTACGGCCTCCTGACCGACACGTGGCATCGGCTCTACGACGCGGGCTGGCGTCGGAGCGCGGCCTTCGACCGGTTTGTCATCGGGGTGGGCAACCTGACCGTCGGGGGCACCGGCAAAACGCCCCACGTGGAGTACCTCGTGCGCAGTCTGGCCCCGCAGTTCAACGTTGCCATCCTGAGCCGGGGCTACGGGCGGCGCACACGGGGCTACCGCCTCGCGGGACCGGAGGATTCGGCGGAAACCCTCGGCGACGAGCCGAGGCAATTTTACCAAAAATTCAGAAACGCCGTACCCGTGGCCGTCGGCGAAGAGCGGGCCGCAGCCATCCTGCACCTGCTCCTGGACCACCCTGAAACGGAGGTCATTCTGCTTGACGATGCCTTCCAGCACCGGGCCGTGCGCCCTCAACTAAACTTGCTGCTGACTGACTTCAACCGGTTGTTTTTCACCGACGAAATGCTGCCCCTGGGTCGCCTCCGCGAAAGCCCCCGCGGGGCCATCCGGGCCGACGCCGTGCTGGTGACCAAATGCCCCGAAAAGCTGCCGGAATTCGACCGAAAAAAAATCGAAACGGGGGTGAAAAAATACGTTCGTTCGGGGGTGCCGGTGTTTTTCACCACCTTCCGCTACGGCGACCCTCAGCCAGTGAACGACCAGCCCTGGCCCGATGCTGCCCGTGTTCTGCTCGTCACGGGCCTGGCCAGTCCCGAACCCCTCGAAGCCCACGTGCGGGAGCGCTTCAGGATGCTCGCGCACCGGCGCTTCGCCGATCACCACGGCTACACGGTGGCCGATTTGGAAAAATTAACGGCTGATTTTTCGCCCAAAAACGTGCCGGGTGGCGTTCCATCGGACAACGTTCCAACCGTCGTGTTGACGTCGGAAAAAGACGCCGTCAAACTCGGCCCCCTGCTGGCGGCGCACCCGGTGCCCTGGCCCGTTTTTTACCTGCCCATCGAGGTAGATTTTCTCTTCGGCGAAGGCCCCGAATTTGACGCCTGGGTAGTGTCCCGCATCCGCGAACACGTGGCGCATTCGGGGCCGTCCCGTACTTTTGAACCGTGAAGCCAGTTTTCCTGCTCGTTTTTTCGTTCCTCGCAGCCCTGTCCGCCGGGGCGCAGATTCCCAACCCCGTGCCGGGGGGCATTCCGGGGCAGCCCACGCCGCCCCAGCCGGTGATTCCGAAACGAACGGACGGCAAGGTGGTGCTCGATGATTCGACGAAGCAGATCTACGGCCCCCGCACGACCCGGTATTTTCTGGAAACCGCTGTTTTCAACAACCGGAAAACACTTTACCCGATTGACACCAACCTGGTGGGCTTCCACCAGTACGAGTGGGTGAAGCGCACCGGGCACCGCCTGACCGACCTGGGCAACCTGGGCACGGCTACCCGCCCCACCTACTACGAACCGCCCCAGCGCATCGGGGCGCAGATTGGATTCAACGCCTTTGACCCCTACGCCTTCACACCCGAAAGCATCCGGTACTACGACACGAAGTCGCCGTTTTCCAACATTTACTACGTGCAGGGCGGGCGGGGGCAGAACGTGCTAAACTTCGATTTCAGCCGGAACGTCAACCCGCGCCTCAACCTGGGTCTCGATTTGCAGCGCATTACCGCTGAAAAGCAGTACGGCCTGCCCGCCAACCTCCGCACCCAGAGCCAGCGCAACCAAAGTGACAGTTGGGCGTTTGCCCTGCATGGGAGTTACCGCTCCAAAAACGAGCGGTACACCCTGCTCAGCCACGTTCGGTTGCTGGAGCAGAACGTGGTCGAACTCGGTGGCCTGCTGCTGGGCAAGCCCGCCGACGCCGACAGCATCTTCCGGTTTCGCCTTGACAATGCCCTGGCCCGCACGCCCACGGCCCGCACCCGCGAGCGCCGCAACAACCTGCACACCTACCAGCAGTATGTGCTGGCCAACGGCTTTCAGGTGTACCACATCTTCGACGTGGAAGGGCGCTACAACCGCTTCCGCGACCCGAATTTCACGGGCGGCTCGTCGGACAGCACCGGCTACCCACTTCCTCAGACTGACGCGTTCATCCGGGACACCCTCGCTACCGAAACCAGTTACCGGCTTTTCGAGAACCGGTTTGGGATCAAAGGGTTCTTCAAAGGCTTCAATTACCGTTTGCACCTGCGGCGGCGGGATTATCAGCGACTGAACCAGTTTTCGCAGGTGCTTCCGTCCCTGGTGGACTCCTTGTTTTCAACGACCAACATGCGGCTGAATGGCAGCGACTACCTCCGCCGTAGCGAAACCTTCCTCGGCCTCTGGCTGAATTACTACTTCGCCGACAGCACCCGCATCTGGGCCGAAGGCGAATACCTGCTGGGTCGGGATTACCTGCTCCGGGGCGAGTACGAAGGCCGTTGGCTGCGGGCGGGGGCGAGCAGCATCCTCAGTTCGCCGACGTTGGTGCAGGAGCGATTCGTCAGCCCGCTGCTCAGTTGGGACAACCGGTTTGGCCTGGTTTCCTCGCAATCGGCCTGGGGACGGGCCACGTTTCGGCTGGGGCGGTTCACGCTGGAACCGAACGCGTCGTACAACCTGCTGAAAAACTACATTTTCTACAACACCCAGGGCGTACCCGAGCAAACCGGCGTGCCCATCAGCATCTTCCGGGCGGGAACGGGCCTGAGTTTCAAAGCGGGCGTGTTCTCGACCGTCAGCGAAGTGCAACTGGCCACCACCTCCGAGCCGGATTTCGTGCGGATTCCAAAAATCCTGGCCAATTCCCGGCTCGCCTTCGACGTGCTCTTCAAGAAAAAACTCTACATTCAGACCGGCCTCGAACTCCACTACCGCTCCGGCTACCTCGCCGACGCCTACCTGCCGCTGACGGGGCAGTTTTACCTCCAAAACGGCTTCCGCGTGCCCGGTTTCCTGCTGGCCGACGCCTTCGCCGACCTGCGCATCAACCGCGTGCGCTTGTTTTTCAAAGCCGCCAACCTCACCCAGGTCCTCACTCAGCGTGGTTACTTCCCCACGCCCTACTACCCCGGCGTGCCCTTCGTGCCGTTTGGGTTTGGAGTGAATTGGTTGCTGTTTGACTGATTGTCTGAACCTTGATTCGTCGGATTTTCGGATTACCTTGACCAAGATTTTGAGGACTCACCGTTGAATCAGTCATGAGATATTCAGACATCACGGAACGCATCATTCGCAGTGCGATGACGGTTCATCGGACGTTGGGGAATGGATTCCAGGAGGTCATTTATCAGCGGGCGTTGGCGATTGAAATGCGGTACGAAGGGTTGCATTTCGAGCGGGAGAAGGAAATGGAAATTTTCTACCGGGAAGAGCAACTCGGTACCCGACGGGTTGATTTTCTGGTTGAAAGCGTCGTTTCGGTTGAGTTGAAAGCCATCCTTCGTTTGGAAGATACACACCTTGCACAGGCGATGAATTACCTCGAAGCCTATAAATTAGAGGTTGGATTGCTGCTCAACTTCGGAGCGAGGAGTCTTGAATTTAAGCGTGTTCATAATAACAAACTGATTGTCTGACCTGTGCGACAGCCGCCTTGATTCGTGGGATTCCTGGATTGCCCTGAATGTTGGAAGTTATTCAAGTGATTTTTCTTCACCCATCAAGCCAATCCAGAAATCCTACGAATCAAGGCGGCTGTCGCACAGGTCAGACCACTACCATGCTCGGCCTGAAACTCCCCACCGACCCCCGCTGGGTCAACATCGCCCGGAAAAACATCGAAGAAATCCTCGTCGACCACGCGTACTGCGAGCAGAAGGCGGCTTCGTCGTGCATCTCGCTCATCGTGCAGTACCCCGAGCGCGAAAAACTCCGCGAAGTGCTCATGCCCGTCGTGGCCGAAGAATGGGCGCATTTCCGGATGGTGATGCGCGAACTGGAAAAACGCGGCTACCCCCTCGGTCCCCAGCGGAAGGACGAGTACGTGGCCCAACTCCACGCCGCCATCAAGAAAAATTGTTCCCCCGCCGAGCGGCTGGGCGAAAAGCTGTTCGTCAACGCCCTCATCGAAGCCCGGAGTTGCGAGCGGTTCCGGCTGCTTTCCGAAGAAATTTCGGACGAAAGCCTGAAGAAATTTTACCACGATTTGATGGTCTCGGAAGCGGGCCACTACGTCAATTTCATCGACCTCGCCAAAGAATACCTGCCCGCCGGGTACGTCAAGACCCGCTGGCAAGAATGGCTCGACACCGAAGCCCAAATCATCGAGAACCTCGCCTTGCGCGGCGACCGGATGCACTGATTTACGAAGTACGATTGACGAATTACGATTTGATTTTTGAATCGGTTTCTCGACATCGTACTTCGTAAATCGTACCTCGTAAATCAAATGTCTTTTCTCCACCAAACCGCCCGCCACCTGCTCAACCGGCACCCGCTCGACGAACTGAGCCGGGTGGGGGTGGTGCTGCCGTCGCGGCGGTCGGTGTTTTTTTTCAAACAACAACTCGCCGACCTCGCCGACCGGCCCTTCCTGGCCCCCGACGTGTGGGCCATCGAGGATTTCGTGTTCGAGCGGACCGGCCTCCAACCCGTGGACCAAGTCGGGCTGCTGTTTGAGCTTTTCGACGTGTACCGGGAATTGGACCCCGCCGTGCAGTTCGAGCGCTACACCGGCTGGGCCGCCACGCTGCTCTCCGACTTCGACCGGGTGGACCAGTACCTCGCCCCGCCCCGGGCCGTGTTCGAGTGGGTGAGCGAGGCGAAGGCCATTGCCCGGTGGGAACTGGAAAACGGCTGGAAGCCCGGCGTCGGCACCGCCGCCGACAAGTACTTCCGGCTGTTTGAGCACCTCTGGCCCGCGTACCAACGGCTGCGGGGGCGTTTGCTCGAGAAGGGCCTGGCCTACAGGGGCATGGCCTACCGCCACTTGGCCGAAAAACCCTACGAATGCCTCATCGAACCCGCCGCCCACGATTTCTACTACTTCGCCGGGTTCAACGCCCTTAGCAAGTCGGAAGAAAGTTTCGTGACCTACCTAATCGGGAAGAACAAGGCTGAAACCCTCTGGGACACCGACGATTATTACATGGAGCACCGGGGCATGGAAGCCGGTGCCCTGCTCCGCGAGTACAAATTCGACCCCGACGGCCGCTTCGGCCCTCCCCGCGCCTGGAAATGGCAAGGCGGCGACCTGGCCACGGGTGAGAAAACGGTTCAAATCATCGGCGTTCCGAATGCCTCCATGCAGCCGAAGGTAGCGGGAGAGGTGGTGCGGAAGTGGGAGGAGGAGAGGGCAAGAAGCGAGGAGCGAGGAACGAGGAGTGAGGAGAATGAAAAAACTACGGACTCGTTGCCCCACGCCCCAAGTTCCCTGCTCAAAACCGCTATCGTCCTCGGCGACGAAAACCTGCTCATGCCGCTCTTGTTTTCGCTGGACGAAACGGTGAAGGATTTCAACGTCACGATGGGCGTGTCGCTGCGCAACTCGATGCTGTTCACGCTCGTGGACGCCTGGTTCGATGCCCAGCGGAACCTCGTGGAAATCCGCACGCGGGAGGGCGAGGTGAAGCGCATCCCGAAGTTCAGCCAGCGGCACGTTTTGCGGCTGCTCAACCACCCCTTCGTGCGCCGGTACGAAGCCGCCCAGCGGGATATCCGGCAGGGCGAATCGCCCGTGCGGGTGGCCCTGCGGGTGATTTCGGAGGAAAACCGGGTGTTTCTCGACGAAAAAGAACTGCTCGAATTGGGTCAGCACGACGAACTCTTCCGCGTGCTCTTCACCCGCTGGCAGGACAAACCGGCCACCGCCCTGCGCCAGTGCTACCGCCTCGTGGACCTGCTCCGGGGCGTGTACCGCCACCGCGACGACGCCCTCGAAACCGAGTACCTCTACCTGTTTTTCACCCTGCTCAAGCGCCTCGAAAGCATGTTGGAAGTCCGGCGGCAGGAGCTCGTCGGCATCCGGCCCTTCCGGGCGCTTTTGTTTGAATTGATTCGCCAGACGAGCATCCCGTTCAGCGGCGAACCCGTCAGCGAGTTGCAAATCATGGGGATGCTCGAAACGCGGGCGCTGGATTTCGAACGGGTCATCGTGCTGTCGGTCAACGAGGGGAATTTGCCTTCGGGCAAGCGCGTCAACTCGCTGATTCCCTTCGACGCCGCCCAGGAATTCGGCCTGCCCACCCACGCCGAGCAGGACGCCGTGATGGCCTACCACTTTTTCCGCCTCCTCCAGCGGGCGAAGGAGGTCGTGCTCGTGTACGCCGAACCGACGGGCGAGGGCCAGCGGGCCGAAAAAAGCCGCTTCCTGCTCCAAATCGAGCACGAACTGGCGAAGGCCAACCGCAACATCCGCCTCACGTTTCCGAAAATCGAATTCCAGCCCGCCGACCAGGCCGAGCGGCCCGAAGACGAAGGCAAGGTCTGGAAAAACGAAGCCATGCTGGCCTTCCTTCGCCGCGACCTGGCCGAGCGGGGGGTGTACGCCACGCACCTCAACCAGTACGTGCAGTGCTCGATGAAGTACTACTTCGGGCGGGTGGCGGGCCTGCGCGAGGAAACCGACGAACCCGGCGAAAACCTCGGCTCCGACCAGTTCGGCGTGTGGCTCCACAAAACCCTCGAACTCATCGACCGGGAACTCACCGCCCAAAGTCCGTTCGTAACCGCCGAGGCCCTCCGCAAAGTCCGCGACGAGGTGCCCGCCTGGCTCGAAAAAACCTTCGGGCTGGTGTACCCCAACTTGCCCTTCGGCCAGGGCGTCAACCAGATTCAGTTTCTGATTGCCCGAAAACTGCTGACTGATTTTTACGACCACCAACTGGCCAACGAAAAGGCCTTCCCGGTCGAAATCGTCGGGCTTGAACAGCAGTTGAGCGTGGACGTGACCCTCGACCTCGACGGGCAGCCCTTCCCGATTAAAATCGCCGGCACCCTCGACCGCCTCGACCGCACCCCCGACGGTACGCTCCGGGTGATTGATTACAAAACCGGCAAGGTGGAAGCGAAGCAAGTCGCCGTCGGCGACCTCGAAACCGATTTGCTCGAAAACCGCGACAAGGACAAACTGCGTCAGCTTTGGCTGTACAAGTACCTGGCCACGAAGCAGTTGCTGGCCGAAAACGGAGCCGACGCGCTGGCTTCCTCGCGGGCCGTCGTGACGGGAATTTATTCGTTTCGGAACGTCAGGGAAGGGCTGTTCGGCGAAAAAACGGAACTGGTTTTCGAGCCGGGCGAAACCGCCGCCGACTTTCTGAGCGCGTCGGAACGGCAGTTGGGCAAGTTCGTGCGCCTGCTGCTCGACGAAGCCGAGCCGTTCACCCGCACCCCCGAACGGAAGGTGTGCGAGTGGTGCGGCTTTGCGCGGTTGTGCGGGCGGTGAAAAACGGTTTTCCGGGAAACAGCCGCCCAAGAATTGGCGTTAATTCGGCATGATGAACGCCGTCCTCCCCGCCCGCGCCTTCCCCGACGCCCTCCTCGCCGCGTTTCGCCAGCGCCAGGACCCGCCCGCCGACGCGGTCATTGCCGCCGTTGTCGCCGAGGGCGGTCACGCCGCCGTCGGGAGGCTCATGGCCTGGTTGGGCAAACCGGCGGAACAGAACCTCGACGGATTGCCCGAACCGGTTCAACGGTTTTTTGCGGAATACGCCCGCCTTCCCGCCTTCGCCGACTGGGAAAAAATGCAGTGCGGGCTGAAGTTTTTCAAAAAACGCGAAGGCCCCATCGGCCTCATGCTCGGCTTTTTGTCCCTGCCGTACACCTACCTCGGGGCCAACGGCGTGCAGGTGCTGATGCTGTCGGGCCGGATGATGGGCGATACCCGCAAGCGGCTGGAAGAAACCGGCGATTTCATGTTCGGCCTGATGAACGAACTAGCCTGGAAAACCGGCGACGCGTTCGTGCGCTGCCTGAAGGTGCGGCTCATCCACGCCGCCGTTCGCTGGTTTACGGCGCAGTCCGGGCGCCACGACCCGGCCTGGGGCGCGCCCGTCAATCAGGAGGACATGGCGGGCACGAACCTGACGTTTTCGTGGATTGTGATCCGGGGCCTGCGCCGGGCCAACCTCGCGCCGACCGACGAGGAAGCCGAAGATTTCCTGCACCTCTGGAACGTGATTGGGGCGCTGAATGGCGTGGATGAAACCCTGCTCCCCCAAAACCTGCGCGAGGCGTTTTTGCTCGACAAAGCCATTGCCCGGCGGCAATTCCGGGCCTCGCCCGAAGGCCGGGCGCTGACGAAGGCCTTGCTCCGGGCCATCGAAGATTTCATTCCGGGCCTGACGCTCAAAGCCCTGCCCGCCGCGCAGATGCGGTTCCTGCTCGGCGACGAACACGCGGATTGGCTCGGCATCCCCGACGTGCCCGTCGAAAAACGGCTGGTGCGGCTGGTGCCGATTCAACTGTTTCCCGGCCGACCGGTGGATTTGGGAAAGTGAATTTTTGCACCAAGTTTTGCCCCGAAAACCAAGACTAAAAACCACATGACGCTGCAAGACCTGACCAACCGCATCGCCGACCTCGCCGCCCAGAAAGGGGGCATGGGCAACTCCGTGAAATTCGAGACCGAGCAGGGCGTGATTCACATCGACGCCAACGGGGCCGTGTCGAACACCGACCAGGGGGCCGACTGCACGATTAAAATGGACGCCGACGACCTCAACAAACTCATGAACGGCGACCTCAACCCCATGACGGCCTTCATGTTCGGCAAACTGAAAATCAGCGGCGACATGGGCGTGGCGATGAAGTTGCAGTCGTTGTTCTGAACTTTTTGTGAGAAGTGAGCGGTGAGAAGTGAGATGCGGTACGCCGCCCGGTAAAATGCATTCTGGCTTTCAACATCTCACTTCTCACCGCTCACTTCTCACATGGCAGATACCATTTGTGCCCTTGCTACACCCTCCGGCGTCGGGGCGATTGCGGTCATCCGGGTTTCGGGACCGGAGGCGTTTCCCGCCGTTGAACGGCTTTTCACCGGGAAAAAACTCAGCGAACAACCCAGCCACACCATCCACTTTGGCACGCTGCGCGACGCGGGGGGCGAGGTGGTGGACGAGGTGCTGGTGAGTTTGTTCAAAGCGCCCCGTTCGTACACCCGCGAAGACGTCATCGAGATTTCCTGCCACGGGTCGGAGTTTATCATCCAGAAAATCCTGCGGCTGCTCATCCAGAACGGCTGTCGGCTGGCCCAGCCGGGGGAATTCACTCAGCGGGCGTTTCTCAACGGCCAACTCGACCTCGCCCAGGCCGAGGCCGTGGCCGACCTCATCGCCTCCGACTCCGAGGTCGCCCACCGGGCCGCCATGCACCAGGTGCGGGGTGGGTTTTCCAAAGAAATCGCCGAATTGCGGCAAAAACTGATTGAGTTTGCTTCGCTGGTTGAACTCGAACTTGATTTCGGCGAGGAAGACGTGGAGTTCGCCCAGCGCGACGACCTGCGGCGGTTGATTCAGCAGATTCAGCGCGTGTTGAAACCGCTCATTGACTCGTTCGCGCTCGGGAACGTCGTGAAAAATGGCGTCCCAACCGTCATCGCGGGCAAGCCCAACGCGGGCAAATCCACGCTGCTGAATGCGTTGCTGAACGAAGAACGGGCCATCGTGTCGGACATTCCCGGCACCACGCGCGACGTCATCGAGGACGAACTCGTGTACGACGGCGTCCGCTTCCGCCTCATCGACACGGCCGGCCTGCGCCAGACCACCGACACCATCGAGGCCATCGGCGTGCAGCGCACCCTCCAGCAACTCGACAAGGCCGCGCTCATCGTGTACCTGTTTGACGCTGCGGAAATGCAACCCGCGGAACTCCAAACCGTGGAAACCGAAATCCGGGAACGCGGCGTGCCCTACGTGCTCGTGGCCAACAAGGTGGACAAAATCGGGGCGGAGGCCCTTCGGCAATGGCGGGAAATTTTCGGCGAAAACCTGATTCCGCTCCAGGCCAACACGGGCAACGGCGTGGAGGAATTGCTGCGAAAACTAAGCAGTTTCGTGAAGCGCGAAACCCAAAGCGGCACGCTCGTGACCAACCTCCGCCACTACCAGCACCTGACCGCCACCGCCGAGGCCCTCGACCGGGTGCTGGCTGGCCTCGACGCGGGCACCACCCCCGACTGGCTGGCCCTCGACATCCGCCAGGCCCTCCACCACCTCGGCGAAATCACCGGCCAAATCACCACCGACGACCTGCTGGCGACGATTTTCTCGAAGTTTTGCATTGGGAAGTAATCACTTCAGCCGCGCCTCAAGAGTACAGGCCGTGTTCAATCCGCACGAGCAGATCGAGCACCTGCTGGCGTCCCTGTTTCGTGCCGAGCAAGGCGTGGGGCGTTTGCCCATTGAGCGCGGGAATGGCACTGTTCAGCCAAGTGCGAAAATCTTCCACGTCGGAAAAAACTTGCATCCCTCTGGCATTCAGTGCCGAAACTTCAGCGGAGTCATCTGAGTCGTTGACTTCCGGCGATTTGTTACGAGTTTTCATTTCATGGCATTTTTCATCGGCCAAACCGTCACGTTTCGGAACTCCGCCGTGCCGCCTTCGGCGAAAAGCTCGATGCCGCCCGCCGCTTCGCCCGGAAAAATTTGGTTAGTGATGACCCGCTCGCCGTCATTGGCGAAGACTTCGACGATGGATTTGTCCACGAAAATGCGTAGCCGGATGACGCCATTCTGCGGCGTGACTGGGGCTTCTTCGACCGAGGGAAAAGTTTTGTGAAAACCCACGTTGCCCGACCGGCGGCGGTCGAGTTGGAGTTTTCCGTCGGCGTAGCGGAGGACGGTTTCCTGATTTTTGCCTTTTGCAATCCGCACGCCTGCTTCTTTCGCCGTGCCGGGCACGATGTCGAGCGTCAGTTCGTAGGTGTTGTCCGGTTGATTTTCAAATGACTGGCTTTTGTTGGAGAGCGTAATGCGAAACGGTCCGTTGCCACCCGAACCTTCTCGCAAAGATTCAACACCGGCGATGGGTTGCTGCACGAGCACCAACCCCTCCGCCGTGCGCTTCAAACTGATTTGCCTCGGCAGCGACATCGCGCCCTTGAACGGCGTGGTCGGCAAACTCCCCGCGTATGCCCAGTTGTTCGTCCAGCCCACCATGATCGGGTTAGGCTGCGAGGCGGGCAGGTGGTTGAATTGAATGGCCGCGTAGTAATCCTTGCCCCAGTCCACCACGTTGGTTACCGCCGGGGCAATGGGTTTAGGATTTTCGGGAGCGAGCCGGAACGTCGTGCCGTCAAAATCGCCGACGAAGTACTGCATCCCCACGTAGCCCGGCTGGGGGTGCCCCGCCGAGATGAACAGCACCCAGCGGCTTTGGTTTCCAGATGATCGGCCCGACTCGTTCTGAATCGGCACCCGCACCAGGGCCGGGCATTCCCAGACCTTCGTCGTGTCGCCCGTGGGGCCGAAGTGACTCAGGAAGCGCCAGGTTTTCAAATCGGCCGATTCGTAAAACGCCGCCCGGTGTTCAATGGCTTTCACGGTGGCCATCACCCATTTCTGCTCCGGTTCGTACCAAAACACGTTCGGGTCGCGGAATTCCTTGCTGCCGATGTCCACGATGGGGTTTTTCGCGTACTGCGTGAAGGTGCGGCCCCCGTCGGCACTGAAGGCGAGGTTCTGGTACTGGGCCAGGTGTCTGTCGCCCTGCGTCACGTTACCGGTGTACACCGCCACGAAACAATTCTTCGTGCCCGGCGGGCAGAGGCCGCGCCGGTTGCCCGCGTCGATGACGGCGCTGCCGGAGAAAATGGCCGTGGTTTTGTCCCCTTCGGTGAATTCGGGAATCGCCACGGGCAGGTGTTCCCAGCGGAGCAAATCGGTGCTCACGGCGTGGCCCCAACTCATGTGTCCCCACTGGTTGGCGAAGGGGTTGTGCTGGTAAAACAAGTGGTACTGGCCGTCGTGGTACACCAGTCCGTTGGGGTCGTTGATCCAGTTTTGGGGTGGGGTGAAATGATACCGGGGGCGGTAATCCTGGGAGGAGGCCGTCAGCGCGGCGAGGTACAGCACGGCGAAGGGGAGGAGGCAGGGACGCTTCATGGTTCAAACATACTCCGAACGCCACGGATGCGAAAGCCGTATTTTCGTACTTTTGGTTAAAAACCCAGACGACCATGCTCACGACCGTCGAAGCCATTTACGACAATGGCGAAATCACCTGGACGAAAACCCCGCCGCCAGGAAAAGCGAAGGTGTTGGTGACGTTCACGGAGGAGATTCCCGAAGAGCCGAGGAAACCGCGCCAGTTTGGTACGATGAAAGGGCAAATCCGGATGTCGGAAGATTTCAACGAGCCGCTCGATGACCTGAAAGACTACATGTGATGAAGTTTCTTCTGGACACGCACGTCGTGCTTCGGGCACTTGAAAACGGTTCACTTCTTTCTCCAACGGTTCGAACGCTGATGGCCAATCCGTACAACCAATTGATTTTAAGCGAGACCAGCTTGTTTGAAATCGTGATCAAATTGAAGACGGATAAACTCAATCTGCAACAAAACCTGTCTGATTTTCTGGAGGAAGTGGCTCGGCAACGGTTCTCCTGGTTGCCGATTCACAGCCGCCATCTCTTGAAGTACGACTACATCCCACTCCACCCCGAACACCGCGACCCCTTCGACCGGCTGATTCTGGCAACGGCCCTGGAAGAAAACCTGCCCGTCATTTCCGCCGATAAAAAATTCACCTGGTACCCCGATTTTGTGCGCGTGATTTGGTGAAACCGGCACGGAAAATCCGCGGGTAAACCTTCAATTTCGCCCATCCAATGGCGTGGCCTTCCCGTTGGCCCGCTTTTTTTCTGTTTATGGACGAACCAAAAACAACGTCACTTCACAATGGAAAACCAACCCCTTTCCCAACAGGCCAGCCAACTGGTCGAGCAATTCACCGAAAACACGTCTCCCGAACAAAACGAACGCATCCTGACCGGCCTCGGCGGCGCGGCCCTCGTGTACCTGGCCCTCCAGCGGCCCACGCTGACCCGCCTGCTGCTGGCCCTCGGCGGCGGCGCGCTGATTTACCGGGCTGCTACCGGGTCGTGGCCTGATTTTCAGGGTTTGATGAAAAACGCCGAAGAGTCTGTACCCGGCTCCGAACCCCTCGAAGTGACCGTCAGCCAGACCGTGGCCCGCTCGCGCAACGAGGTGTACCAGTACTGGCGGCAGTTGGAGAACTTGCCGCGATTCATGCAGCATTTGGAAACCGTTACCCAACTTGACCAGAAACGTTCGCACTGGGTCGCCAAAATCCCCGCCGGTCTGCCGACGGTGCAGTGGGACGCCGAAATCACCGACGAGGTGGAAAACGAACGCATTGCCTGGCAATCGGTGCCCGGTGCGACGGTGGACAACTCCGGCCAGGTGACGTTCAGCGAAACCCCCGACGGCCAGACCCTCGTGCAGGCCACGATCCGCTACAACCCGCCCGCCGGCAAGCTCGGCGACGCCGTGGCGGGCCTCTTCAACGACCGGTTCCAGCAGATGGTCAACGACGACCTCAACCGCTTCGCTTCCGTGATGGAAAGCAGCGGGTCGATGGTTGGGCAGATGTAAAACTTGTTGTGATTGGTGGCCTTTCCGGCGAAGACCTTATAGGTTTTTTTTAACCTATAAGGTCTTTTCGTTGGTTGCCCGAACCGGATTCTCACCCTCGATGTAGTTCAAATCCTTCCGAAACGTTTCTGCTAAAAAATGCAGAGCCAGAAGCGCCGACGCAGCCGTCAGCACGCCCACGGTCAGGGCGGCGTACACGGTGCCGAGGCGGGGTTCGGCAAGCCTGAACAGCGACGTGAGCGGAATCACCGCCCCGCGCACGAAGTTGGGCACGGTGGTGGCGACCGTGGCCCGGAGGTTGGTGCCGAAGAGTTCGGCGGCGATGGTCACGAAGAGCGTCCAGTAGCCGTTGGCAAACCCCAGCACGGCGCACACGGCGTAAAACCAGGTGACTTCGCGCACCGGTGCGAGCAGGTACACGAACACCAGCGTTAGTGAAAGCAAGATAAACCCGCGAATCACCCGCTTGCGGCTCTGCGCGGCCTGGCTCAGAAACCCGCTGACGATGTCGCCGAGGACCTGGCCGGAGAAGGCGAAAAACACGGCTTTGCCCGCCTGCACGGGTTCAACCACGCCGAGGGCTTTCCCAAATTCCGGTGAAAACGTAATCAGAATGCCCACCACGAACCAGATGGGCAGGCCGACGAGGATGCACTGCACGTACTTCAGCAGCCGGGCGCGGTCGCCAAACAGCATTCCCAGGTTTCCCCGCTGCACGTTCTGTTCTTTGAGTTTCACAAAAACGCCCGACTCGAATACGTTGAAGCGCAGCACAAGCAGCAGCAGCCCCAGCCCGCCGCCGATGAAGTAGGCCGTCCGCCAGTCGAACCAGTCGGCCATGAAGTAGGCCAGGATGGCCCCCAGCACGCCCATCGTGGCCACGAGCGTAGTGCCGTACCCCCGGATTTCTTTCGGCAAAATCTCCGTCACGAGCGTGATGCCCGCGCCCAGTTCCCCCGCCAGACCCAGCCCGGCGATGAACCGCAGCACGGCGTACTGCCCGACAGTCGTCACGAATCCGTTGGCGAGGTTGGCCAGCGAGTAAATCAGAATCGAGCCAAACAGCACCGACAACCGCCCGCGCTTGTCGCCCAGCACGCCCCAGAACACGCCCCCGACGAGCATCCCGGCCATTTGCAGGTTGAGCAGGAAAAAGCCTTCATCCCGCACCTGAAGGTCGCTCAGACCCAGAGCCTTTAGGCTTGGCACCCTCACAACCGAGAACAGGAACAGGTCGTACATGTCCACCAGGTAGCCCAGCGCGGCGACGAGGACGGGAAGGCGGAGGAGGTGGCGGGAGAGGGGAGCGGAGTTGGACATGGGGAAAGAGAATGCTCAATATTCAATGCTCAATGTTCAATTTTCAATCATGAACAAAATCCATTAAACATTGAACATTGAGCGTTGAATATTGAACATTCTTATTTTCAGATTTTTAACTACAATCGCCCCATCGTCAGCCCGCCGTCCACCAGCACGACCTGCCCGGTGGAGTAGGGGAAATCACCCCGCGCCAGCGCGGCCACGGCCCGGCCCACGTCGTCGGGCAGACCCCAGCGGGGTTGCACGGTGAGGCCCGACTCGATGAGCCGGTCGTACTTCTCGACCACGCCCGCCGTCATGTCGGTTTTGATGATGCCGGGCCGGACTTCGTACACGGGAATGCCGAATTCCCCCAGCCGGGCGGCGAAAAGTTGGGTCATCATGCTCAAGCCCGCCTTCGAAACGCAGTACTCACCCCGGTTCACCGATGCGACCGTGGCCGAAATGGACGACACGGTGACGATGCAGCCCCAAAAAGCAGGGTTTTCGTTTTTCTGCGAAACCATCCAGTTCGCTACGGCCTGGGTCAGGAAGTACGGCCCGCGCAGGTTAGTCGAAAGCACGTGGTCGAAACTTTCCTCGGTGGCTTCGAGGATGTCCCGGCGCTCCTTCGGGGCCACGCCCGCGTTGTTGACCAGCACGTTCAGACGCCCGAAGTGGCGCTGGATTGTCGACAGCATCGCCGCCCGTGCTTCGGCGGAGGCCACATCGCCGGGGCAGTACAACACCTCCGCGCCGAGGCTCCGTAGCCCGTCGAGAGCTTCGGTCACGGCGCTTTCGGGCCGCATCCCGTTGATGGCCAGGTCGAAACCGGCCCGGGCGAGGTGGCTGGCGATGCCGTAGCCGATGCCCCGACTTCCGCCGGTGATGAGCGCCGTTGGTTTCACAGGCTTTCCTTGATTTGTTTCAACCGCTCGGCTTCGGGCCGTTTTTTGTACAGCAAGTCCAGTGGGTAGCACCCCGAAATCAGCCCGTTGCGGGGGGCCGTGGTGCAGTCGGAGAACGTGCGGCAAATCTGGTTGCGCACCAGCGCCCGACCCCCCAGCATATCGGCGGGCATGGTCGGGTAGGAGAGGACCATCCGCCCGAACCCCACGCTGTCGGCCAGGCCGTTCCGCAGCGTGTACTGGGCCACGTGCGGCAGCCACTCCTGGAGGTACGAATAGCCGGAGCCGATGAGCACGAGGTTCGGAAAGGTCCGTTTCAACTCCGCCGTCACGTCGATTTGCCGCTTCACGCCCAGCAGCGGGTCTTCGGGCGGGAGGTACCCGTCGGAGGGCGGGAACAAGGCCGGGCGCATCAGGTGGGGGTTGTAGTACGGGCTGCCCCCCGTGATGCAGACGAGTTGAATGCCCAGCGATTCGGCCAGGGCCAGCAGCGCCTTTGGCTCGGTGAGGTCCACGCCGAGGCCGGTTTTTTGGCCGCCGAAGGCATACGGGTATTCGTTGGCGGCTTCGGGCACGCCCGGTCCGTCGGGGCTTTTTTTGAAGGGCAAAAAATCAAACGCACTCAGGCGAACGCCGATTTCCAGCCCCGGCGCGGCCTGGCGGATGCCCGCCACGATGTTTCGCAGGTAGCGGGTGCGGTTCACGAAACTGCCCCCGTACCGCCCCGGACGGTCCACGGCGCTCAGGAACTCGTGGCCCAGGTAGCCGTGGCAGTGCTTCACGTCCACGAAATCGAAGCCCGCTTTCTGGGCCAGCACCGCCGCCTCGACGTACTGCTCGATGATGCGGTCGATTTCCTCGTCGGTCAGCACCGGGTGGTCAGGCCCCATGCCGAATTTGGCGTTCAGAAACGGGTGCCCGTACAGGATTTTCGGCTCGAACTTGCTGTGGCTGGCGGGTTTGCAGAAGCGCCCCGAATGGGTCAGTTGCAGGCCGATGACCAGGTCCTCCGTGCTGCCGAAGGCAGCGGCGTGTTCGCGCAGCAGCACCTCCCGCAGTTCGACAAAATCCGAAAACGTCTCCTCGTTCAACACCAACTGGTTCGGATTGGCTTTTCCGGAATGACACACCGCCACGGCTTCGCAGCCGAACAGCAGCTTGGCCCCGCTGACGGCGAATTTCTGCCACCGGGCGCGGGTGAATTCCGACGGTCGTCCGTCGAGGGTACCGTCCCAGCCTTCCATGGGCAGGATGCACAGGCGGTTGCCGATGGTTTTGCCCGACTTCAAGGCAATCGGATTCCCGAACGGGCTTTCGGTCGGGGGCAAAATCATGTCGTCGAAAGGCAAGTCAATGCCGTTGGCGTTGAGGTAGTTGCGCAGGTCGGGGGCCGTTTTCAACTGGGCCATGCGCGGGAAACGGGGTTTGGCTTTTTCGCTCATCGGGGCAGGCAGTTGAAAAAGGCGTAGTACGGTTCATTGCGGGCAATTCGTTGCACGTAGAGCGCCGCCTCGCGGAGGTGGTAATCCCCCCACATGCTCGATTCGCCGTTGGCGATGCGGCTCCCCGGCGGCACGTAGTCCCACCCGTTGGGTTGGTGGTAAATCGAATGCAGCAGCAGGCCCTGATGGTCGGGGTCGGTGCTGAGGTAGGGTTCTTCCAGGAGCCGGTTCAGCACCGTCAGGCCAGCCTGCGTGTAGCGGGTGCCGTCAGCTTCGCCGCGTTCGGTGAGGTAGCGACCCAAGCGGAGCAAGCCCTGGCAACCGATGGCGGCGGCGGAGGCGTCGACGGGTTCAAACTCGTTGAACGGGTCGGCGGGCCGGTCGAGGTAGTTGCCGAGGCGGTGCAGGCTGGGCGCGCCCGTGTCCCAGTACGGGATGCCGTCGGTTGGCGTAGTTGAGATGTAAAAATCGCAGGTGGCGCGGGCGGCTTTTTCCATAAACCCGGCGAGGGTTTCCCGCCCGCCGAACGGCACCAGTTCGTCATTGGCCACGGTTTGGAGCCATTCGAGGTGTTCGGCGAAGCCACACATGGCCCAGGCCAGGCCGCGGGTCCAGGTCGTGAAGCCGCTGTAACCCTGCTGGGTGCCGGGGCAGCGGAAGGCTCCGTCCTTGACATTGAAAATGCTCTCGTGGGCGGTGCGGCCCCGCAGGTCGTACCGGTCGCGGCCTTCGCCGTAAAACACGGAGTAATCCGCCGTGGCCTTCAGGTGGAGCAGAGCGCGTTCGAGGAGAGAAATTCTCGCGTCGCCCTCGCCCTGGAATACGTGCCCCAGCCCGTGGCTGACGACCAGTGCCCGGCAGGAGCGAATCGTGTCGACGAACAGCGAATGCGAGCCGTTGAAGGAATGGATAAACCCCCCGGTTTTTGTGACCGTCCACCGGCTGGCCTGCACGGCCCCCGAAATTTTGAGGGCCAGTTCGTAAAAATGGGCCTCGTAGTCGTTCCACTCGGTTTTCCCTTCCCGCATCAGCCGGAGCAGGTTGCCGTAGGTGCTGACGTTGTTGAACCCGTGGTCGTGCACGCCCACGTGGCTGACGTGCGGGGCCATGACTTCCAACGTTTTACGCCGCCCCAACTCCAGAAATTTTTCATCCCCCGTGGCGTCGAATTGCAGGATGGCCGAGCCGAACTGGAAGCCCTGCGTCCACTCCGTCCAGCCCCGGGTGGTGTATTTTCCGGCGGCGGTGAAGACGGGCGACCCCTGCGTGGCGTCGTACTCCGTTTCGATGCGGGTGATTTTTTCGGCGGAAAGCGCCCAGAGGCGGCTGAGTTTTTCGGTGAGGTCGGTGGGTTGGAGGGTTTCGTTGACGAGGAGCATGAAGCGGGCGTGGAGGAATCTGTTTTGATAAACCGGCGAACGGGGTGGTTCTACTGCGTTTTTTGAAACGTTTCCGCGACGAAGTTGGGATTTTTTCCCGTCATCACCCTCCGATTCTCCGCCGAACCCCTACCTTGTGGCCAGTACGAAAGTTCCGTCCTTGTTCAACCCAAACTGCCATTTTGGTATGAAACACGCTGTACGCCTGCTCGGTCGCGCCGCCGTTTTGTTCGCGCTGAGCACCACCATCCTCCGGGCGCAGTCGCCCACGCCCCTGGCCGCCAACGGGCGGCTTCAGGTCATCAACCGCCAGCTTTGCAACGAAGCCGGAACCGCCATCCAACTCCGCGGCATGAGTTCGCACGGCCTGCACTGGTTCGACAACTGCTTCACGCAGTCGTCCGTCCAAACCCTCGCCACCGACTGGGGCATCGACGTGTTCCGGGCAGCGATGTACATCGAATCGGGCGGGTATGCCAGCAACCCCGCCGGGCTGCGAGCGAAGGTGAACCAAATCGTGGACTGGACCGCCGCCGCCGGAATTTACTGCATCATCGACTGGCACATTCTCGAAAACGGCAACCCCAACGCCCGCCTGGCCGAAGCAAAGGATTTTTTCCGAACGATGGCCCAGACCCACGCGGGCAAAAAGCACGTCATCTACGAACTCTGCAACGAACCCAACGGCGTGGACTGGGCCACCATCAAGTCCTACGCCGAGGCGGTAATTCCCGAAATCCGGCAGTTTGACCCCACGGCCATCATCCTCGTCGGCACGCCCCAGTGGAGCGGCCTGCCCGGCGACGTGCGCTCGAACCCGCTGACGGGGAGTTTTGCCACCAACGTGATGTACACCTTCCACTTCTACGCCGGCTCGCACTACTCGCAGGAGTACATCAAGGACGTGCTGCAAACCGTGCCCCTGTTCATCTCGGAGTGGGGTACGAGCAACTACACCGGCAACGGGGGCAACGATTACAACAACGCCCAGGCCTGGGTAGATCTGATGAGCGGCAACAACCCGGCGGGCATCAAGGTAAGCTGGTGCAACTGGAGTTTTGCCGACAAAGACGAAAGCTCGGCGGCCCTCCAGTCCGGTGCCTGCGGAAGTGGGGCCTGGAACAGCACCAGCCCCTCGGGCACCTGGGTGAAGCAGCGGATCCTTTCGCCCGCCGATAGCTGGGCGGGCACCGCGCCCCGGACGTTCACGCCCCTACCGGCCCGGACGCTGGTGGGCTACTGGCACAACTGGAACGACGGCAATTTCATGAACCTCCGCGACGTGTCCACCAAGTACAACGTGGTGAACGTGTCGTTTCTGGAAACGGCCAGCGGCGACGGCTTCACGCCCACCTTCACGCCCACGGCCCCCTACACCGAGGCTAGTTTCCGGGCCGACGTGCAGGCGCTGCAACAGCGGGGCACCCCGGTGATTATTTCCATCGGCGGGCAGAACGGGGTGGTGAAACTGACCACCACGGCCCAGAAAAATACCTTCGTGCAGGGCGTGAAGCAAATCATCGACCGCTACGGCTTCGACGGCATCGACATCGACCTCGAAGGCAGTTCGATGAGTTACGGGGGCAACAACCCCGACTTCCGCAATCCCACCCAGCCCGCCACGGTGAACCTCATCGCGGCCATTCGCGAACTGAAAAGCGCCTACGGGGCCGGGTTCATCGTCAGCGCCGCGCCCGAAACCTACTACGTGCAGACCGGCTACAACACCTACGGCGGCACGGCGGGGGCGTTTTTGCCGGTGCTCTACAACATTCGCGACATCCTCAACTACCTCCACGTGCAGTTGTACAACACCGGCACCATGCTGGCGCTGAACGGGCAGATTTACACCTCGGCCACGGCGGATTTCATCGTCTCGATGACCGACATGCTGCTGCGGGGCTTCCCGGTGGCGGGCACGGGGCAAACCTTCCCGGCCCTGCGCCCCGACCAGGTGGCCATCGGCCTGCCCGCCTGCGTGTCGGCGGCGGGGAGCGGCTACACGGCGCCGGCCGAGGTGCTCAAGGCCCTCGATTACCTCACCAAGGGCATTCCCTACAGCGGCACCTACGCCACCACCGCCACCTACCCCAGCTTGCGGGGCATGATGACCTGGTCGATCAACTGGGACAAGGCCGGGTGCGGGCGGCCCAGTTACGAATTCGTCAACACGTACCACGATTACTTTTTTGGCACGCCCGGTACCCCCTCCGTCACGCTGACCAGCCCCGCCAACGGGGCCACGTTCACGGCTCCGGCCACGATTGCCTTCGCCGCCAGCGTGGCCAACGCCAGCCCGACGCGCGTGGAATTTTACCAGGGCAGCACCAAAGTGGGGGAGGACGCCACCGCGCCCTACGAGTTTTCGTGGAACAACGTCGCGGCGGGTAGTTACAGCCTGACGGCCAAAGCCGTGCTGAGTTCGGGCAACCCGCTCACGTCGGCGGCGGTCAGCGTGACGGTCAACGGCACCCCGCCCCCCGGCAATGGCGACATCCTGGGGCCGGATTGCGTGGCGAAAAATTCGACGGTGGCATTTGAAATCAACCCCGCCAACCGCGCCAACGCCACGAGCTACACGAACTGGTGGTCGAATGGCGGGTCGGTAAGCATCACGAACCCCGCCGGACAGCCCTGGAAGGCCACGGTCACGTTTGGCTCCAGCTACGCGGGCGGGGACCTGTGCGTGGGCGTCAACTACTCGGTCGCGCCCTGGTACAAGCAGTTTTGCAAAACGGTGCCGGTTTGCACGGGCACGCCCCCGCCGACCAACCAGGCTCCCACGGTCAGCCTGACGGCTCCCGCGAACGGAGCCACGTTCACCGCCCCGGCCAGCATCAGCTTAACCGCCAATGCCTCCGACGCCGACGGCACGGTGAGCAAGGTGGAGTTTTTCAACGGCGGCACCAAACTCGGTGAGGACGTCAGCGCCCCCTACACCTTCACCTGGGGCAACGTCAGCGCAGGCAGCTACAGCCTGACGGCCCGCGCCACCGACAACGCCGGGGCTTCGACCACCTCCGCCGCCGTCAACGTGACGGTGAACGCTCCTGCCAACCAGCCGCCCACGGTGAGCCTGACCAGCCCGGCGGCCAACGCCACGTTCACCGCTCCGGCCACCGTCAGCCTCGCTGCTTCGGCCTCCGACGCCGACGGCAGCGTGGCGAAGGTGGAATTTTTCAACGGCTCAACGAAGCTGGGCGAAGACGCCACCGCTCCCTACGAATTTTCGTGGACGAACGTGGCGGCGGGCAGCTACAGCCTGACGGCCCGCGCTACCGACAACACCGGAGCCGCGACCACCTCGGCCACCGTCAGCATCACCGTCAACGGCACCACGCCCCCGCCCGCGGGCGACATCGCGGGGCCGGACTGCGCCGCCGTGAACGCCGTGCTGACCTACGAACTCAGCGCCGCCAACCGCACCAACGCCACGAGCTACTCCTGGTGGTGCACGGGTTCGACGGCCAGCCTGACCTCACCGGCGGGCCAGCCCTTCAAAACCACCATCAATTTCGGCCCCTGGTTCAGCGGCGGCGACGTGTGCGTGGGCGTCAATTACTCGGCGGCCCCGTGGTACAAGCAGTTCTGCAAACCGGTGGCCAAGTGCGGCAACGCCCGCCTGAGCGCGGAAGGGTGGATTGAGGTGCCGGAAAACACCGTGTTCCCCAACCCGACCACCGGGGCCTTCACCTTCGTGGCCGACCGGCCCGTGCGCGGGCTGCGGCTGTTCGACGGGCTGGGTCGCCCGCACCTGACCACCGGCGCGCTCGACGCGGGCCAGCGCCTGAGTTTCGGCGAACGGCTCGACGCGGGCAGCTACCTGCTCCGCATCGAGTACGCCGACCAGACCGGGCGGACGGTGAAGGTGGTGAAGGTGGGGCGGTGATTCATGTGGAAGCCTCCGGGAAACGGGCCGTTTCCCGGAGGCCCCCGTTCGGACGTACCGCAAGAATCGGTAGCTTTACGAAAAAGCCAACCGGGTTTCCAACCGGATTTCTTTTTGCCAACGAAATCAATTTATCCTCGCAAGGTGCCGTAAGGGCGAAAAGCGAAAGCAGTGTAGTTTTGAACCAACCCAACCACGCATCCGCATGGCCCTCGCAACTCCCGTTCCCCGGCGTACCGTCGCCCGAAAATCACCGAATCGCAAAATTCCCGATACCCTGATTTACGAAATCATGGACGGGAAACCCATCTACCGAAAAGGCTACCGCGACGTGCTGGCGGGCCGCAAAACCCTCGAAGAAATCATGGGAGCGAGCAGTTTGCAAGCGTTGATTGTTTCGTACTTGAATGGGCTGCTTTGGCAGCATTTCGATGCGAATTACTTCGTGCTGACCGGCGAACCCGGCGTTCACATCAATCACCGCGACAACCTTGCCAACGACGTGGCCATCTACGACCAAACGGTGCTCACGCCCGACAAGATTTCCAAAAAATACGCCGACGTGCCCGCCCTCGTGGCTTTGGAGGTGGACATCGAAGCCGACCTGACCGAAACCACCGAAACCGGCTACATCCACCGCAAAACCCGCAAACTGCTCCAGTTCGGCGCGGAGAAAGTAATCTGGGTACTGACTGAAGCCCAGGTGGTGATGGTGGCCACGCCCGAACGCACGGAGGTGTTCGACTGGCATCGCGACATCGACGTGCGGGATGGGGTGGCGTTTAACATCGGGGCGTATTTGGCGAAGAAGGGGGTGGTGGTGGAGTGAGGCCACCGTTCGGGTATCAGGCAGGCGGGCAGGCTGCTTTTTTCGCCCGAAAAACCAACGTACCTTGACCCCCGTTTTCTGCCTATCCCCTGCATGAATCCCGAAGCGAGAGCCCGCCTGAATATCGACAGCGCTTTGATTGAAACCGGCTGGGCCGTTCAGAACCTCCACCAACAAGACCTCGACGCTGCCGAAGGCGTCGCCGTCCGTGAATACCCGACCGCCACGGGTCCCGCCGATTACGCCCTGTTTGTCCGGGGCAATCTGCTCGGCGTGCTCGAAGCCAAGAAAACCGGCCTCGGCACCCAGAACGTGCTCGAACAGGCCAAGCGCTACGCCCGTGGCATCGCCCCGGCGGTGGGGCAGTGGGGCGAGTACCGCGTGCCCTTCCTCTACTCCTCCGACGGGCAGCAGGTATTTTACCTCGACACCCGTCAACCCCAAAACCTCAGCCGTCCGCTTTCGCGGTTCCATACCCCCGCCGCGCTCTGGGAAGCCTTCCACCGCAACGAACCAGCGGCTCTGCAAACCCTCCGCGCCCAGCCCATGAACATCGCCGGGCTGCGGCCTTACCAGGAGCGGGCCATCGAGGAAATCGAAAAGGCCCTCCTCGCCCGCCGCCGCAAGCTCCTCGTGGCGATGGCCACGGGCACGGGCAAGACCTTCATGGCCGTGTCGGCGGTGTACCGGATGATTAAATCGGGCTACGCCCGGCGCATGCTGTTTCTGGTGGACCGCAAGGCCCTCGCCGCCCAGACCACCGTGGCCTTTGCTTCGTTCGGCACGCCTGCGGGCCTGAAATTCGACCAGGAGTACGAGGTGTACAGCCAGCGCTTCCGGCGCGAGGAATTGGAAGACGACAAGTTCGACCCGAAGGTGCTGCCTCCGGCCTACCTGCTCCAGCCCGACGACGGCAAGACCTTCGTGTATGTGGCCACCATCCAGCGCATGGCCATCAACCTGTTCGGGCGCGGGGCGGCGTTCGACAACGGTGACAACGACGGCGACGACGAATCCGACGCCGACCGCCTCGACATCCCCATCCACGCCTTCGACGTTGTCATCGCCGACGAATGCCACCGGGGCTACACCTCGCACGAGGAAAACACCTGGCGGCGGGTGCTCGAACACATCGACGCCGTGAAAATCGGCCTCACCGCCACGCCCGCCCAGCACACGTCGGCGTATTTCGGCAACCCCGTGTACGAGTACACGGTGGGCGAAGCCGTGGAGGCTGGTTGGCTGGTGGATTACGAGGCCGTGAAAATCAGTTCGCAGGTGCGCATCAACGGCGTGTTTCTGCGCGAGGGCGAGCGGGTGGGGCGGGTCAACCCGCAAACGGGCCAGCTTTCGCTCGAAGACCTCGAAGACGAGCGGGCCTTCGACGCGGCCCAAATCGAACGGCAAATCACTGCCCCCGACAGCAACCGCAAAATCATCGCCGAGGTGGCCCGCCACGCGCTGCTTTTTGAAGAAACCCACGGGCGTTTTCCGAAAACGCTGATTTTCGCCGTCAATGACCTGCCGCACACGTCGCACGCCGACGAGGTGGTGCGGATTTGCAAGGAGGTGTTCAACCGGGGCGACGATTTCGCCGTTAAAATCACGGGCAACCCCAACGTGGACCGCCCGCTGGAGAAAATCAAACGCTTCCGCAACCGCCCCGAACCCAAAATCGTCGTCACGGTGGACATGCTTTCGACCGGCGTGGACATCCCCGCCCTTGAATTCATCGTTTTTCTCCGGCCCGTCAAATCGCGGATTCTCTGGGAACAAATGCTCGGGCGCGGCACCCGGCTCTGCGGCGAGATTCACAAGGAAAAATTCACCGTCTTCGACTGCTTCGACGGCACGCTCATCGCCTACTTCAAAAACGCCACCAATTTCGACTTCGAGGGCCTCGCCACCCGCTCCCTGCCCGTGGCGGAGGTGATTCGGCGCATCGACGACAACGACGACCGCGATTACCACGTCGGCGTGTTCGTCAAACGCCTCCGGCGCATCGAGCAGTCCATGAGCCGCGAGGCCCGCGACCAGTTTGCGCCCTACCTCGACGGTGGCGACGTGGGCGGCTTCGCCAACCGCTTCCGCGAACGCCTCCGCACCGACTTCGCGGGCACGATGGCCCTGCTCAATAACCCCAAGTTTCAGAAACTCCTCACCGACTACAAACGCCCCGCCCCCGTGTTTTACCGGGCCGAAGGCGTCCGGGACGACGTCACCTCGGCGCTGGTGTTCGAGGCGGGCGACCGCTACCTTCAGCCCGTCGAGTACCTGCGGGCGTTTTCGGAGTTCGTCCGGCAAAACCAGGCCCACGTCGAGGCCCTGCGCGTGGTGTTGGAGCGGCCCCAGGGCTGGCGCACCGCCGTGCTGACCGAACTCCGGCAGGTGCTCCAACGCAACCATTTCCCCGAAGCCGACCTCCGCAAGGCCCACGACCTGGTTCACAAAAAAAGTCACGCCGATTTAATCTCGATGCTCAAGCACGCCGCCCGCGCCGAGGAACCCGTGCTCGACGCCGCCGAACGCGTGGCCCGCGCCCTGACCAAACTCTTCGCCGACAGCCCCCTGACGGCCGAACAACGCCGCTGGCTCGACCACCTCCGCCAGCACCTCGAAGCCAACCTGACCATCGAAGAGGCCGATTTCGAGGTCTCGCCCGCCCTCGAACGCGCCGGGGGCTGGGGGCGCTTCCGGCGCGTTTTTCCCGACCAACCCGTACTTTTGCTCCACCGCCTCAACGAAGCGATGGCGGCCTGAACCTGAATCACCTCGTAGGGGCAACCCTTGCGGTTGCCCGTGGCGTCTGCATTCCAACCACGCCACGGGCAACCGCAAGGGTTGCCCCTACGAGAACCCTAACCCATGAACAACCTCGGCCAGAAACTCTGGAATTTCTGCAACATCCTCCGCCACGACGGCGTCGATTACGGCGATTACATCGAGCAACTCACCTACCTGCTGTTCCTGAAAATGGCCGACGAGCGGGGCACCGCCCTGCCTGCCCGCTGTGACTGGCCCACCCTCCGCGCCCAGGCGGGCACCGACCTGCTCGACCACTACGCCCTCACCCTGGCCACCCTGCAACGCCAGCCGGGCATGCTCGGCAAGATGTACAGCCAGGCCATGCCTCGCCTGGCCAACCCCCAGAACCTCAAGCGCCTCATCAATCTCATCGATGAAGACGACTGGACGGCCCTCGACGTCGACGTGAAGGGCGAAGCCTTTGAAGACCTGCTGGAACGCTCGGCCAACGAAGGCAAAAAAGGCGCGGGGCAGTACTTCACGCCCCGCCCGCTCATCCGCAGCGTGGTGCGCGTGATGCGGCCCGACCCCCGCGTGCGCCCCGATTTCACCCTCTGCGACCCGGCTTGCGGCACGGGGGGCTTTCTGGTGGCGGCCTACGAGTGGCTGATGCACGAATCCGGCGGCAAGCTCGACCGCGACGCGGCCCGGCGCATCAAGGCCCAGACGTACTTCGGCTACGAACTCGTGGCCCGCCCCGCCCGCCTGGCCATGATGAATCTGTTCCTCCACGGCGTCACGTCCGACGTGTTCATTGGCGATACCATCTACGGGCGCTTCGACGGGCGGCTGTACGACTGCATCCTGGCCAACCCGCCCTTTGGCACCAAAGGGGCCAACCAGGCCCCCGACCGCGACGACTTCATGGTGACCACCACCAACAAGCAGCTCAACTTCGTGCAGCACATCCACACGGCCCTCAAGCGGGGCGGGCGCGCGGCCATCGTGCTGCCCGACAACGTGCTCTTCGAGGCCAAAGCCGCCGAGGTGTTCGAGGATTTGATGAAACACGCCAACCTCCACACCATCCTGCGGCTGCCCAGGGGCACGTTTACGCCCTACGCCCAGGGCGTGAAGGCCAACGTGATTTTCCTCCAGAAAGGCCCCGCCACCGAGGCCACGTACATTTACGACGCCCGCGCCAACGTGGAGGGCTTCACCAAAAAAGACCGCCCCCTCACCGACGCCTTTTTCGCGCCCTTCGAGGCCGCCTTTGGCCCCGACCCCGACGGCCGCGCTCCCCGCGCCGAGGGCGAACGCTTCCGCCGCTTCAGCCGGGCCGAGATTGAACAGCGGGAGTACAAACTCGACATCACCTGGCTCAAAGACGACACCCTCGACGACGACGCCCGCGCCGAACCCCTCGAACTCGCCACCGAGGCCATCCACGCCCTCGAAACCACCGTGCTGGAGTTGAAGGCGATTGTGAAGTTGCTGGAGGCATAATTCAATAATTCGTTCGTGGTCATGATTGAAAATTTGCCCGAAGAATGGGTGGAAACAACGTTGGGTGAAATTGCCGATTGGAGTTCGGGCGGCACACCGGATACGAAAAAAAAAGAATACTACGACGGGAATATTCCGTGGGTGGTAACCGGCGATTTAACGGACGGTTTGGTCAATGCTTCGCAGAAAAAAATCACCCAGGCCGGTTTGGAAAACAGCAGCGCCAAATGGGTACAACCCGGAAGCGTGATGATTGCGATGTACGGCGCAAGCATTGGCCGGTTGGGCATTGCCGATTTTGAATGCACCACGAATCAGGCCATTGCCTACACGAAACGCCTTTACGGAGGAATTTCTAACCGCTTTCTTTTTTATTACCTGCAAAAAAGCAAAGCCGATTTCGTGAATCTTGGCGCGGGCGGAGCGCAGCCCAACATCAGCCAGACCGTACTCAAAGAGTTTCCTATTCCCCTGCCCCCCCTCGCCGAGCAGGCCCGCATCGTGGCGGCGTTGGATGGGTTGCTGGGGCGGGTGCGGGCGGCGCAAGAGGCCCTCGGCGCGGTGCCGAAGCTGTTGAAGTGCTTCCGGCAGGCCGTGCTTTCCGCCGCCGTGTCGGGGAAATTGACGGAGGAGTGGCGGGATACAAATGACAACAAGGAGATTTGGGTTGATTTAACCGCTGCTGAAGCATGTGATGCAGTTGCAAGTGGCTCAACACCCAAAGGAAAACCTTTTTTTGAAAATGAAGAAATCCCTTACTTAAAGGTGTATAATATTGTAAATCAGAAAATCAATTTTCAATATAAACCTCAATACATCAAACGCGAGATACATGAAAAAGAATTAAAACGATGTAAAGTGTATCCGAATGATGTAATCATAAATATTGTTGGGCCGCCACTTGGGAAAGTTGCCATTATTCCGAATGATTATGAAGAGTGGAACATCAATCAGGCAATTGTATTATTTAGAACGAAGAGAGAAATAATATCTTCTGAGTTCCTGTATTTGGTATTTTGCGAAGGAACTCATTTCCGTGAGATTGAAACAGAAACTCGTGGCACAGTGGGACAAGTCAACATCTCATTGTCACAATGCAGGGCTTTCATTTTAAGAATACCTCCCCTCGCCGAGCAACAAGAAATCGTCCGGCGCGTGGGTGAGTTGCTGGCGTTGGCCGATGGGGTGGAGGCCCGGTACCGCGCCGCCCAGCGCCAACTCGATGCGTTGCCCCAGGCCTGCCTGGCCAAAGCCTTCGCGGGCCACCTCACCGAGCGCCACCCCGACGACGAACCCACCGCGCTCCTCCTCGAACGCCTCCGCGCCGGGCGCGCCGCCCCCGCCGCCCCGCCGCCCAAACCCAAACGCGGGCGGAAGGCGGGGAAGCAGTTTACGTTGTTTACGCCGGAGGAGCCTCACTTCTGACTCGGAAAGGGAATGCCCACCCGAACGGTGATTAACCGGCGGTTGTACCACTCGGAGGGCGTGTCGGTGGTGCGGAACACGTTGGCCAAATCGCGAAAGGTAACCAGCAGTTCGCCGCTGATGCGAGCGTTGTTGTCGCTGCGGTTGAGGCCCGAAGCGATAATGCCAACGGCCACCGATTGCGCCGAGCGCGTAAAGCGGCCTTCTTCCTGCCGCCAGCGGTTGCCGGTCTGGAGGTCAAGCCCCCAGGTGCGCTTTTCCGAAAAAAGAATGTACTGAAAGGCGATTTCGTGGTAACGGAACGTTTGGAACCGGCTCCGCTCGTAGGCTTCCACGTCGCGGGTAAACGCGTACGTTTGGTCCGACGAGTTGGTCCCGTTGGCGGTGGTGGCCGTGGTTTTGGCGGAGTACGTCTCGTTGGCCTTGAACTTGTAGGGGTCGAGGTCGATGGCGTTGTTGTCGAAGCCCCGTTTGAGCGTGAGCGAACCAAACCAGTTCCATTCTTTGGCGAATTTGATGCCGTTGAAACGCACCGCCGTGGTGGTACCGACAAACGGCTCCTTGTTGAAGGCCACGCCCGCCGCCGGTTTGTCCTCGAAAAGGTAAAAATTCTGTCCGTTGGCGCTCACGTCAAACGTTACCCACCAGTGTCGGCGTACCGAAAAGGGAATTTGCATATGAAGGGTTTCAGTGGCTTTGGCCTGAACCTTCGGCAAGCGATTGATGCGGAGATTGAGCGCCTGAGTTCGGTTCGCGTACGCATCCAGTGAGTCCGTCAGGCGGTTTATCTCCAATTGGTCTTTTGCCACGGCGAGGTCGGCTTGGGTGCGGGCGGGAGTGCCCGGTGCCGCTGCGCTTTGTTTGATTAGGTTGCTGTTCAGGCTGGCTTGGGCAGCCTGCAAGGTGGCCTGGGCTTCATCATTCAGAAAGCCGACTCTTGCCAGTTGGTTGTTAAGCTGTGTGAGTTGGCGTCGGTGCGCCTCGGCCAGGCTGTCCTGACGGTCCTTGAATTCGGCCCGCTCGTCGGGCAGGAAAAAATACGGGTATCTGGGCACGCTTACCAGGGGTTTACCCACCGCGCGGTTAATCCCGAAGGCCACCCACCGGGCAAATCCCGTGAGATTGGCGTGCATCTGCGCACCGATTTTCACGTTGGGTTGCAACTGCACGTTGTCGAAAAGCGTACTCAGGCCGTTGTTCAATCTTCCTTCGATGTACCCATTGAAGCGCGTGACGGGGTTATTTTCCTCTTTACCTGGAATGTAGGAAACGTCGGCCCGAAGCTGGGGGGCGGTGGTGATGAGGAGGCGATTTTGGGTGGAGGGGTTAAACTCCGCGATGCTCACTTTGGAAAAGTCGTTTCGCAGGATTTTTCGGTACTCGACCGGGCTGAGTCGAACACGGTGCGGATCTAATGCCATTCCCTTGTAAGTTTCTCCCTTTAGATTTTCTTTAAACTCAATCTCTTGAGATACGGCGGGCAGAGCAAGGGCCGATAGGACAAGCGCGGAAAGGAAAGCAGCGGGTTTCATGGGGAAAAGGGATGATGTTCGGGCAAAAGTCCGTTCCGAAACATCAGCGCACAACCCGAAATGAGGGGTATTTTCCCCGTTTTTTTAAGGGAAAAAACCGGTAGATTCGGTTGAGGGGGCAAAAAAAGACCGCGCAGCGCACGGTCTTTTTCGAGTTTCCCATCATTTTAACCTAATGCCTGCTCAACCTACTTATGGATTGCCCTCACCGTCCTGACCGGGCTTTTTCTTGCGGGGGCGGGGGTCGTTGACGACGAAGCCCCAGTCGCCGAGGCGCTTGGGATTGGCGCGGTGAACACCCAGGAGCAAATCCCGCGAGGCCATCGTCGTTTGGTCCACGGGGGCCATGAGGATGTCGCGTTCGCGGAAGAGTTCTTCCACCTGGGCCAGTAGGGCCTGGGCCTGGTTGTGAATGGCGAGTGCCTGTACGGCGCGGGGGCCGTTGACGGTCCAGTTGTGTTCCTGGAGGGCGTTGAGGGGCGAACTGGCCCCGTCGGCCTGGTGCTTGGCGAACACCTGATTGGACAGTTCGAGGCGTTCTTTGGGGTTGCGGGGGATGACGACCGTGTGCTTTGCCATCTTGATACGGGTTTAGAAGGATTGGTTTGAACTACGGGGCGAAAGCACGGAATTTTTGGCACAACCTCCAAAAAAATTGAGTAAACGGTAAACTACCTGAGTATCAGGGGAATTTTTGGAGTAAAAAATCCAGCGAACGCCGCCGCAAACGCCAACGACGGCGTCGTCAACCCCGACGATGGCCTTGTGACTGTTTACACCCCCGTTGCGAAGTTTTACAGCGCCATCGTCAAGTTTTACAATGCCAGCGTAACGGTTTACCGTGCCACCGTAAAATCTTACAACGCCGTCGTAAACTTTTACAATGGCATTGTAAAGATTTACAACGGCATCGTCAGGATTTACAATGGCATCGTAAAACTTTACAGTGCCATCGTCAAGAATTACAATGGCATTGAAAAACGTTACGGCGCCGTTGTCAACAAATGCAATGGCATCGCTTTTCTGACCACCCAGACCTTACCCATGCCTTCTCAACCCCCCCGCCTCCAATCCGCCGACGTGTACCGGGGCTTCGTCATGTTTCTGATGATGGCCGAGGTGCTGCGGCTGTGCGCCGTGTCGGAGAATGTGCCCGAGAGCGGATTCTGGGCCTTTTTGTGCGGGCAACAGAGCCACGTCGAATGGAGCGGCGCGGTGCTGCACGATTTGATTCAGCCCTCGTTCACGTTTCTGGTGGGGGTGGTACTGCCGTTTTCGCTGGCCGGGCAACAGGAGAAGGGCGCGGCGTTCGGGCCGATGGTGCTCCGGGCGCTGCGCCGCTCGCTCGTGCTCGTCCTGCTCGGCATTTTCCTCCGCTCCCAGCACGCTACTCAAACCAACTTCACCTTTGAAGACACCCTGACCCAAATTGGCCTCGGTTACCCCTTCGTGTTTCTGCTCGCCTACGCTCCGCCACGAGGGCAGTGGGCGGCGTTGGCTCTGATTCTGGTGGGCTACTGGTTGGCGTTCGCGCTGTACCCGCTGCCCGGCCCAGGCTTTGATCGGGCGGCGTTCCGCTACCCTGCCGTGGGCGTCCCCGCCGGGTGGCCGTACCACCAAACCACGGGCTTCGCGGCGCACTGGGCCAAGAACAGCAACCTCGCCTGGGCCTTCGACACCTGGTTCCTGAATGTGTTTCCCCGCGAAAAGCCGTTTTTGTTCAACGGCGGCGGGTACGCTACGCTGAGTTTCATCCCAACGCTGGGCACCATGCTGCTGGGCTTGCAGGCGGGCAATCTGCTGCGGAAACCGCTGTCCGACGCGCAAAAGCTGCGCTGGTTCGTCGGCCTGGGGCTGGCCGGACTGGCGCTGGGCCTGCTGCTGGATTTAACGGGGATATGCCCAAACGTGAAGCGCATCTGGACGCCGTCGTGGGTGCTGTTCAGCGGGGGCTGGTGTTTTCTGCTGCTGGCCCTGTTTTACACGCTGGTGGACGTTTGGAAAATTCAACGGCCATTTTTTGTCTGGAAAGTCATCGGCATGAACTCCATCGCTGCCTACGTGCTGGCCGAAACCTTGCCGGGGTACTGGGCGAAATCCCTGCGCATCCACCTGGGGCCAACCTTTGCCGACCTGTTCGGCGCGGCCTACGCGCCCTTCGTGGCGGGGCTGCTCGTGCTGACGATTGAGTGGCTGGTGCTTTGGTGGATGTACCGGCAGAGGGTGTTTGTTCGGGTGTAGTGGAGAGGTTTTTAACCACAGAGAGCGCAGAGTTTAAGCACAGAGGACACAGAGAAAGACTCCGCGAACTCTGTGGTTAATCTCATTCCGCCTTGCGCCAAAGAAGCGTCACGAAATACCCCAAACACCCCACAATCCCCATCTGCATGGCGTATTCCAGCAAAAACGGGCCGTTGGCCAGGTCGGAGAGCGCGTAAAACCGCTGCCCCAGCCGCCACCAGGCGGAGGGTTGCAGCACGCTGAGGAAGTTGAACAGCAGGAGGAAAAACAGCGGTTTGCCCCGTTCGTACCCAGGTAAGCCCCCCGCCACCAGCGGCAGCATGAAGCCGAAACCGTACACCGCGTAGGCGCTCGGCACGAGAAGCATGATGAGGCAGAACGTCAGCACCCAGGCGCGGGGGAGCATCGCCGCGTACGCCAGGCCCGCGGCCTTCCACCGAAACACGAACAGGGTCGAAACACCGACCACGCCCAGCAACGCCGCGTAGTTGAAGGCTTTCGGCGGGATTTCATCGAAAACATCGCCCAGCAGCGGGTGCAGCACCGACCAGACGTTGGGCGAAAGGGGGTCCTGGGCCAGTTGCACGGGCATCAGAAACGACCACTCCCCCAGGTAAAACAGCCCGGCCAGCACGGGCACCCCCACCGCGAGCATCCCGGCCACCAGCCGCACCTTATTTTTTCCCCACCAAAAAACCGGCGGCACAAACAGCACGAACAAGGCTTTCGTCACGACCAGCGCCAGCCCCAGCACCGCGCCGGTGCGGAAGGCCCGCTCGCCGCGGGCCATCGTCAGCACCGTCAGCAGGCCGAAGCCCCACATCCACACGTCTTCCTGCCCGCCAATCACGCAGTTCATCAAACTCGCGGGCAGCAGCAGGTACAGCAGCACGGTGCGCAACGAAAGGCCGTACACCCGGTACGTGCCCCAGAGCACCAGCCCTTCGACGAGCATCATGAGCACGATGATCGCACGCGGGTCGTCCCAGAGCAGGGTGGGCAGGGCGGTGAGGTAGGCGTAAAGCGGGGCGTACACCGTGATGAAATCGCGGTAGGGCACCAGCCCGGCGCGGGCGGCGACGGCCCCGTTGTAAAACCCCCGCAAATCGGAAGTCGCCTCGTAGCCGAGCGCTCCGTACAGCACCGCGAAGGGCACCAGGCGGAGCAACGCCCAAAGCAACCAAACCCAGCCATCGGCTTTTTTTTCAAAGAATCCCTCGATTCGCTCACGACCCGCCACGACGCCGTACACGGCGGCGGTCAGAACGAGGGCGATGACGAGTTTTGCGAACAGAACGAACATTCGTCAAACTTAAAAATCAAAAAGTTAGATTATTTTGAGCCGCTGCCAGGCTAACCAGCCATAAACCCCGACGCTGGCGACGAAAAGCACTTCGAGGGCGTATTCCAGGGCGTGAAGCGGCGTGGCGAGCATCGAAAAATGGTCGAAACGGGGTTGCCCCAGGTACACGTACACGAAAGGCTGAACGATGACGAGCAGGTTGATGAACAAGAGCAACGCCATCGGTCGAAAATCGTTGAGGTCGGTCAGTTCGAACACCAGCACAATCAAAATCAGAAACAGGTAGTAGGCCATCGCGCTGGGCTGCACGAGCATGAACGTGCCGAATGTGATGACCCAGAGCGCCGGGAACGCACGTTCGAGCGGGCGGTTGCGAAAGCGCCACCCGGCGAAACTGGCCACCGAAATCGTGAGGACCATGCCCAGCCAGTTGAGGTACTTCAGGGGTACGCGCTCCATCCCCCCGGAGGCGAAGGGGCGGAGAATGGATACGAGGTTGGGCGAAAACGGGAGTTCGGCGTGCTGCACGGGCATCAGAAACTGCCACCCGAACACGAGGTAGCACCCCACCAGGGCCGGAACGCCCACGGCGAGCAGCGCCCCGACGAACCGCACCTTGTCGCGGAGCAGGAAAAACAGGGGAAACACGATGAGCACGAGCGTGACCTTGAGCGTCAGCAGGGCCAGGGCCAGCACCAATCCGACCCGGAACGCGTCGCGCCCGCCCCGCCCGGCCATGACCGCCCAAAGTCCGAAGCCCCACAGCCAGATGTCTTCCTGACCGCCGAGCAGGCAGATGATGAGCGGCGCGGGCAGGAGCAGGTACGTGACGGTTTTCCAGAACGCAGCGGGTCGGTCGCGCTTTCGGTAAAACCGCCAGGTCAGCCACACGCACACCGCCTCGCCGACGCCCATCAGGGCCACGATGGCCTTGGAGCTGTTCCAGAGAAACATCGGCAGGGCCAGCAGGTACGAAAACAGGGGGCTGTGGAAGGACCAGAAATCGCGGTACACGAGGCCGCCCTGGTGGGCGAGGTCGGCTTTCCAGTAAAAAAAAGGAATGTCGCCGCGCGGGGTTTCGTTGAGGATTAGAAACACGGCGACGAAGGGGACGACCCGAAGACCCACCAGCAGGGCGGCAAGGACGAAGCCTTCGCGGTTTTCAACCAACGGTTGAAGGTTTCGGCGGTAACGGACTGTAAACCAAACGACTGCGCTTAATAATGCGGCGACAACGAGTTTAACCAGAAAGACAATGAGGACGGGCATTGCGTAGAAAGGCGTCGCGAGCCAACACGACGAAGGCGCAAAGAACGCGAAGAATTAACGAATGGCGTCTTTTTTCAGGATGCCTTCCAATTCGGAAAACGGAACCTCCAACTCGGTTTCGCCCGCCGCGTAGGGTTTGATTTCGTAGGGATTGTACAAAAATTTCAGGCCCGTGGCGGTGAGGGTGAAGTTGTCGTTGAGGCGAAATGTGCCATTTTCAAAAAAATAATCCTCCTTCAGCGACTGGCCCGGTTTCAGCCCTTCCTGCTGCCGAAAATGCCGCTCGGCGATGCCGGTCAGCGTTTTTTCAAAATCGGGCTGAAACAGGTCGGCCAGCGTGAGGCGGTGGCCCGTGGCCCGGTCGTAGTTGACGTAACGCGTGGCGTGGTTGGGGTGCGCGCCGCCGCTGTACACGTAGAAATTGTGCGCCACGCTGACCCACGTCGGGGTTTGGCGGAGCACTTCGGTTTTTATTTCCAGGCTCCAGGTTTGGCTGAATGGGATGCTGTCGCGACTGGCCACGGCGATCGCCTCGTCGAACGTGCCGGTGAAATTTTTGGCGGCTTCTTCGAGGCTGCGGGCGCGGAGGTCGGGGTCGCCTTCGGCAGCGGCCATGCTGATGACGTCGGCGCGGAGGCTGTCGCTCAACGCCCGGAAGGCATCGCCAGAAAACAGCGGGTATTTGAACGAAGCCACGGCGCAGAGCGAGTCGGGCTTGACGCAGCGCTGGCTGCGGGCTTCGTACGTGCGAATTTCGTAGGTGAGGGTGTCGGGCTGGGCCGCCGTTTGGGTGCTGGCGGTGGAATCCGGGCGGCTTTGGCAGGCGGCGAGGGCGATGGCGAGCAGCGGGAGAAGAGCTTGCTTCATGGGGCGCACGAGCGGGTTATCAACCTGCTCCACAATAGCTTTTACGATTTTTCTTCCCAAATCCGGCAGAGGTTCACGATGACCTCCACCGCCGCTTCCATGTCTTCGACCGACACCCACTCGTGTTTGGAGTGGAAGGCGTGTTCGCCCGCGAAGAGGTTGGGACAGGGCAGGCCCATGAACGACAGCCGCGAGCCGTCGGTGCCGCCCCGGATGCTCAGGCGCTTGGGATCCAGCCCCGCCCGGCGGATGGCTTCCTCGGCGTAGTCACTCACGGCGGGGTGCTGGTCGAGGATTTCCTTCATGTTGCGGTATTGCTCGCGCACCTCCAGTTCAGCCCGGGAATGCGGGTAGGCGCTCACGACTTCGTTGGTGAGCGTGCGGAGCAGTTCTTCGTGGCGAAGCAGCCCTTCTTCGGTGAAATCGCGGATGATGAAATCGACGGTGGCTTTTTCCACCGTGCCCTGCATGCCGACGGGGTGGACGAAGCCCTCCCGGCCCGCGGTGCTTTCGGGCGAGAGCACGTCTTTCGGCAGGCGGGAGACGAGTTCGGCGGCCATTTTCAGGGCGCTTTCCAGTTTGCCCTTTGCAAAGCCGGGGTGGGCGCTCACGCCGTGGAAAGTCACGGTGACGCCGTCGGCGGAGAAGGTTTCGTCTTCGAGCGAACCTCGGGTTTCGCCGTCCACGGTGTAGCCGTAATCGGCCCCGAGTTTTCCTAAATCCACCTTCGCCGTGCCCCGCCCGATCTCCTCGTCGGGGGTGAAGAGGATTTTCACCGTTCCGTGCTTCACCTCCGGGTGCGTGAGCAGGTAATTCACCGCATCCATGATTTCGGCCACGCCGGCCTTGTTGTCGGCCCCCAGCAGGGTGGTGCCGCTGGCGGTGATGATCGTGTGGCCGTGCTGGTCGCGGAGGTCGGGGTGGTCGGTTTGGCGGATGATCTGCGTAGGGTCGTCGGGGAGTACGAGGTCGCGGCCGTCGTAGTTTTCGTGCAAAATGGGCTTCACGCCCTCGCCGGAGGAGTCCGGCGAGGTGTCCACGTGCGAACAGAAGCAGATGACGGGCACAGCCTTCTCCGAATTGGACGGCAGCGTGGCGTACACGTAGCCCCACTCGTCGAGGTGGGCGTCCGCGAGGCCCATCGCCCGGAGTTCGTCGGCCAGCAGGTGGCCAAGGTCTTTTTGCTTTTCGGTGGAGGGGTACGTCGGCGAGTGCGGGTCGGACTGGGTGTCGAGCCGGACGTACCGCAGGAAGCGTTTGGTAACGGCGTGCGTGTAATCGGGGAGGGGCATGAACCGGGGCCGGATTTTGCCCAACAAACTTAGGGCATCTGCGGTTATTTCCGGCAGAAGGCCGTGGCGAAAGCCGGAATCCAACTAATTTTCCCCCGAACCGTCCCGCGTGGAAATTTTTGGGCTTAATTTCGCCGCGACTCTACGTGGTTTGAATGTTTGAATGGTTGGGAGTTCAGGTGTCCGTAGACCACGCTCAAACAACCAAACAACCAAACATTTAAACAACCAAACATTCACCTACTCATGGCTGATTTTGCAGAACTTTCGCTGGAAGGCAAAACCTACCAGTTTCCCGTGGTGGTCGGGACGGAAGACGAAAAAGCGATTGACATCAACGCCCTCCGCGACCAAACCGGGTACGTTACCCTCGATTCGGGCTACAAAAACACGGGCGCGACCAAAAGCGCCATCACGTTCCTCGACGGGGAGCAGGGCATCCTGCGCTACCGGGGCTACGCCATCGAGGACTTGGCCGAACGATCGAGTTTTCTCGAAGTGGCTTACCTGCTGATTTACGGCGACCTGCCTACGACGGAGCAGTTCAAAAAATTTGAAGGGGAAATCCGCCGCCACACCATCGTCAACGAGGACATGCGGAAGATTTTCGAGGGCTTCCCCGTCAACGCCCACCCGATGGGCGTGCTTTCCTCGCTGGTGTGCGCCATGAGCGCCTTCTACCAGGGCGACAGCGGCCAGGACGATCACCTCAACATCATCCGCCTGCTGGCCAAAATGCCGACGATGGCTACCTGGAGCTACAAGAAATCACAGGGGCACCCCATCAATTACCCCAACAACCACCTCGACTACTGCACGAACTTCCTGAACATGATGTTCGCGCTGCCCGTGGAGCCGTACCACGTGGACCCGGTCGTGGCGAGTGCATTGAACAAACTGCTCATCCTCCACGCCGACCACGAGCAAAACTGCTCCACTTCGACGGTGCGGCTGGTGGGTTCGTCGCGGGCCAACCTGTTTTCTTCGATTTCGGCGGGCATCAACGCCCTCTGGGGGCCGCTGCACGGCGGGGCCAACCAGGAGGTCATCGAGATGCTGGAGGACATTAAGGCCGACGGGGGTGACACGAAGAAGTATATCGCGATGGCAAAGGACAAAAACAGCGGCTTCCGCCTGATGGGCTTCGGCCACCGCGTGTACAAAAACTTCGACCCCCGCGCCCGCATCATCAAGCGGGCCGCCGACGACGTGCTCAACAAACTGGGCGTCAACGACCCGACGCTGGTCATCGCTCAGGAACTGGAAGAAGCCGCCCTCAACGACGAGTACTTCATCGCCCGCAAGCTGTACCCGAACGTGGATTTCTACTCGGGCATCATCTACCGTGCCCTGGGCATCCCAACCAACATGTTCACGGTGATGTTCGCCCTGGGCCGCCTGCCCGGCTGGATTGCCCAGTGGAAAGAAATGCGCGAGGCGAAAGAACCCATCGGCCGCCCCCGGCAGATTTACGTGGGGGCCACCGCCCGCTCGTACGTGCCGATGGACGAGCGTTTTCAGTTTGCGGAGCGGTAAGCTTGGTTATCGGTTAAAAAACGCCTGAACGGATCCCGTTCAGGCGTTTTTTATTCTCCGGCAGTCGTTCTAACGCGGGCGTAGAGCGCCGCATCGACGTGAAATCCAAATTGGATGAGGGCATTCAGGTGGGGAAGAATGTTCGTGATCAGGCCCATCGTTTTGGCTTGCAACAGAATTCCCAGAACGCCAATGACTTGAATATTTTCGTCAATGGCGGCCTGACGGCCCGCCTTTTCGTCAATTAGCAACTGGTGAGCATCAAGTTCAATCGCCAGAGCAATCGCTTCGGCTTCGCCAGGGTCAAGATGGGAGAATTTGGCCAGGAGCGATGCGTCGGTGCAAGCCCGAACCTGTACCCACGTTGCCGAGGCAATTTCAGCTTCTCCCGGCTTGCCCTTTCCCCGGACAACGATTTCATCGAAAACACCCGGCGGCAGAATTACTTCGCCGAACAGCGCAGGAAGTAACGCCAATTGCCCAATTCCCGCGAGATTAACCACGGGAGATGTATCGCTGACAACAATCATGAATTCACCCGCTCCTGTTCGTGCCAGCTTCTGAGCGTCTCCAAATCGCGTTCAAATTCTTCCAAATCGTAATTCACCGTCACGCCCCGGTTGGCAACCTCGCGTTGAAAATCCACGAACGAAAGTCCGGCAATGTGACTGCCGCTGACCATCGTGACGCGCCGTTGCGCATAAAGCAGCACGGCCAACTCGAGTTTTAGTTCGCTTTCCGACATACCGGTGGTGCGGATGTCTTCATCGGGCAAGGTCAATTGCATGGCCGGTCGGGGTCTTGTTTTCCCCAAACATCGGCATTTCCAGCGGTGTCGGCAAGTCAGGCCCGTGGTTGGTTTGGTTTCCGGTACCGTCCCGGATTTTCCCTACCTTCGCCCCATCAACCTGAATACCCCCAAATGCAGAAAGCCATTCGCAAGCAGGACGCGCTTGATTACCACTCCAAGGGCCGTCCGGGCAAAATTGAAGTCGTCACCACGAAGGAAACCGAAACCCAGCGCGACCTCTCGCTGGCCTACTCGCCCGGCGTGGCCGAGCCTTGCCTCGAAATCGCCGAACACCCCGAAGACGTGTACAAGTACACCGCGAAGGGCAACCTCGTGGCGGTCATCAGCAACGGTACGGCCGTGCTGGGCCTGGGCAACATCGGCCCCGCCGCCGGCAAACCGGTCATGGAAGGCAAGGGCGTGCTGTTCAAGATTTTCGCCGACATTGACGTGTTCGACATCGAACTCGACACGACCGACGTGGACGAATTCGTGCGGACGGTGAAAATCCTCGAACCCACCTTCGGCGGCGTCAACCTCGAAGACATCAAAGCCCCCGAGTGCTTCGCCATCGAGGAGCGGTTGAAAAAAGAACTCAACATCCCCGTCATGCACGACGACCAGCACGGCACGGCCATCATCTCCGGGGCCGCCCTGCTGAACGCGCTCGAACTGGTTGGAAAGAAAATTGGGGAGGTGAAATTCGTTGTCAACGGCGCGGGGGCTTCGGCTATTTCCTGCACCAAACTGTACGTGTCGCTGGGCGCGAATCCCGAAAACATCGTCATGTGCGACTCGAAGGGCGTCATCCGCGCCGACCGCACCGACCTTGACGCCCAGAAACGCCAATTCGCCACCACCCGCGACCTGCAAACCCTCGAAGAAGCAATGGTCAGCAGCGACGTGTTCATTGGCCTGTCGAAGGGCAACGTGCTGAGCCAGGACATGGTACGGAGCATGGCCAACGACGCCATCGTGTTCGCGATGGCCAACCCGACCCCCGAAATTTCGTGGGACGAAGCCTGTGCGGCCCGCCCCGACCTCATCATGGCCACGGGTCGGAGCGATTACCCGAATCAGGTCAACAACGTGCTCGGTTTTCCCTTCATTTTCCGGGGTGCCCTCGACGTGCGCGCCACGGAAATCAACGAAGCCATGAAGCTGGCCGCCACCCACGCCCTGGCCGAACTGGCCAAAAAGCCCGTGCCCGACCTGGTCAACATGGCCTACAACGAGAAAAACCTGACGTTTAGCCGCAACTACATCATTCCCAAGCCCGTGGATCCGCGTCTCATCACGACCGTGGCCCCCGCCGTGGCCCGCGCTGCGATGGAATCGGGCGTGGCGCGGCAACCGATTCAGAACTGGGAAGAATACGAACAAACCCTGGCCAAACGCCTCGGCCTCGACAACCAACTGACCCGCGTCATCACGAGCAAGGCCAAAAAAGACCCGAAAAAAGTCGTTTTCGCCGACGCCGAAAACCTGACCGTGCTCAAGGCCGTGCAGCAGGTGCGCGACGAGGGCATTGCGCATCCGATTTTGCTTGGTAACCGCGAACGCATCCTCGCCATCGCCGCCGAAAACCGCCTCGATTTAGCCGATGTGCCCGTCATCGACCTGCTCTCGGCGGAGGCCGACGCCCACGTCAGCCACTTCGGGCACCAATTTTTCGAGAAACGCAAGCGCCGGGGCGTCAACCGCCAGGAAGCCGACCAACTCATGCGCCGGAGGAGCTACTTCGGGGCGATGATGGTCGAAACCGGCGAGGCCGACGCGGTCATTTCCGGCCTCACCCGCAACTACCCCGACACCATCCGCCCGGCGCTGCAAATCATCGGACGCGAGGACGGCGTGAAAAAAGTGTCTGGCATGTACATTCTGCTGACGAAGAAGGGGCCGCTGTTTTTTTCCGACACGACGGTCAATTTCAACCCCACGGCGGAGGACCTCGTCGAAATCACCGAACTGACCGCCGAGGGCGTGGAGCAATTCAACATCCGGCCCCGCATCGCGCTCGTCACGTACTCCAACTTCGGCACGGCCTCCGGCGAAGATGCCGAAAAAATGCGCCGGGCCACCGAACTGCTCCAGCAAAAGCACCCCGACTGGGTGGTGGAGGGCGAAATGCAGGCGCACCTGGCGTTCAACACCGAACTCGTCCGCGAAAGCTACCCGTTCAGCAAACTAGCCGAGGAGGGAGCCAACGTGCTCATTTTCCCGAACCTTTCGGCGGCCAACATCGCCTACAACCTGCTGAAGGAAGCCGGCGAACTCGAATACATCGGGCCGATTTTACTCGGCCTGAAAAAGCCCGTCCACGTGCTCCAACTCGGCAGCACCGTGCGCGAAATCGTGAACATGGTGGCGATTGCGGTGGTGGAGGCGCAGCGGAAGTGAGGTTAACGCGAATAATGGGATGAAATGCCCTCAGCGGCCCCGTAGGGGCTTAATATTGGCGGCCGCCGCGCGGTAGAGAAGCATTCACGGACTTCGACTGCGTGCCGTAGGTACGCCACAGTAGCGTACCTACGGCACGCAAAAACCTCCAGGATGCAGTTTCTATCAACATTTTGTCCCTACGGGACAAGGAATTTTATCCTTTTCCATCCCATTATTCGCGTTAAGGTTAAATTGGCGGAGAGGAACCGTTATTCTTCGAAAAAAAAATTGCCATCAACACGCTCACGTTGGTTCAGAAAATCGCGGAACTTCCACCCGACTTACAGGCGCAGGTGGCCGATTTCGTGGATTTTCTTCGCGAGAAAAAAATAAAATCCCAGCCCGAAAAGCGCCCGGTGTTCGGCAGCGCGAAAGGAATGTTCGTCCTTGCTCCGGATTTTGACGAACTCCTTGACGATTTTAAAGAATACATGGAATGAATTTGCTCCTGGACACGCACGTGCTCATTTGGTTTCTCGAAGGTCGCGCGGAGCTATCCGGCGCATTATACCCTATCCGAGTGCTTTGGTGATGAAAAACCTCTTCTCCACCCAGGCCCGCTACTACGCCCGCTACCGCCCGACGTACCCCGCCGAGTTGTACAATTTCGTGCTGAACCACGTGCGCGGCCGTGACCTCGCCTGGGATTGTGCGACGGGCAACGGGCAGGTGGCGGGCGAGTTGGCAAAGCATTTTCGGAGGGTTAGCGCCACGGACATCAGCGAGAAGCAACTTGCCGAAGCCATTCAAAAAGAAAATATTGATTACCAGGTACAAACCGCCGAAACAAGCCAACAGGCCGATTATTCGTTCGACCTGATTACGGTGGGCCAAGCCTTGCACTGGTTCGACGTGGAGGCGTTTTATCGGGAAGTAGAACGGGTGGCGAAGCCGGAAGGCGTCCTGGCGGTTTGGGGCTATGGACTGATGAAAATTTCACCCGAAATTGACACGCTGGTTTTGCACTTTTACCGAAACGTCGTCGGGCCATACTGGGAGTACAACCGGAGTTACGTGGACAGTGCCTACGCGACCTTGCCGTTTCCGTTCCGGGAGGTGCCCTGCCCGGAATTTCGCATGGAGAAACAGTGGACGCTCGACGAACTCGAAGGCTACCTCAATTCCTGGTCGAGCGTCGTTACCTTCACGCGGGAACGGGGCTACAATCCCGTTCCCGGTTTTATCGGAGAAATCCGGTCACTCTGGCCCGACGGGGAAACGTTGCGCGTCACGTTTCCGATTTTCATGCGACTGGGTTACGTCAACTGATTTTCCATGAATGCCATGTCCGCCGTTGAAGAGTTCATCTGGGAACGTCCCGAACCGCAGCGGGGATTGCTTTTGCGTCTGCGGCAGTTGCTCTTTGCCGCTTCGCCGAAGATGCGGGAAAAAATGCGGTACAACGCGCCGTTTTACGACTGTCCGCGCTGGTTCTGCTACACCAACCCGCTCAAAACCGGCGGCGTGGAAGTGTGTTTCCTGCGCGGCGACGAGCTTTCCAACGAACAGGGCCTGCTTGATGCCCGCAACCGCCGCAACGTGTGCGGCGTGACGATTCAGGACCTGACCGACCTTGCTCAAAAAGAAGACGCCCTCCTGGAAATCATTCAGGAGGCGATCCTGTTGGAAGAACTCAACCCCGAACGCCCCGCGTTTTCGCGCAAAAAATGATGTTGGCCGAAGTTCCTGCTTTCAATCCGCAATCCGCAATCCGCAATCCAGAATCGCTCCCCGTCATGGAAGCCTTCTACACCCTCCAGGGTGAAGGTTTCCACCAGGGCCGGGCGGCGTACTTCATCCGCTTGGGTGGTTGCGACGTGGGCTGCCACTGGTGCGACGTGAAGGAATCCTGGAACGCCGACAAGCACCCGAAGCTTTCGATTGAAACCATCGTGGCCGAAGCCGCCCGACATCCTGCCCGGTTGGCGGTAGTGACCGGCGGCGAGCCGCTGATGTACGATTTGACCGACCTGACCGCCGCCCTGCGCAAAGCCGGTTTCGAGACGAACATCGAAACCTCCGGGGCGTACCCCGTGACCGGTGCGTGGACGTGGTTTTGCCTTTCCCCGAAGAAATTCAAAAAGCCGGTGCCGGAAGCCTACGAGCGGGCCGACGAACTGAAAGTCATCGTGTTCAACCGCAACGACTTCAAGTGGGCCGAAGAGCAGGCCGCCCGCGTCCGGCCCGACTGCCAGTTGCTGCTCCAGCCGGAGTGGGGCAAGCAGGCCGAGATGCTGCCCCTGATGATTGAGTACGCCAAAAGCAATCCGCGTTGGCGCATTTCGTTACAAACGCATAAATTCATGAACATACCATGAGAGCAGTTGGCGGTTGGAGGTTGGCGGTTGGTAGTTGGCAATACTTTTCATTCAGGCAAATCCTGATGAGTTTTCTTCTTTTTGCCAACTGCCAACTGCCAACCGCCAACTGTTTCGCTCAACTTTCCCAAACTAAAAAAGCCCAGGAAGCCTACGAACAGGCCGCCAAGCGGTACGCCGAGCGCAAGCCCGCCGAGGCCCTCGATTTGTACCAAAAAGCCCTCGAACGCGACCCGGCTTTCGGCGAAGCCGCCTTCCAGATTGCCCGGTTGTACGACGCCGACCGCCAGCCCGAACGGGCGGCGGAGTGGTACCGGAAGGCCGTTGAGTTGAAACCCGATTCGCCCGTGACGCTGCCCGCGTACGCCTGGCTGGGCAGTTTTTATTTAAAAAAAGGGGCGTACGCCGAAGCGCGGTCGTTTCTGGAAACAACAACGGCCAAAGCGCCGCCGGGGGTGCTCAGCCGCCGGGCGGCCCGGCAACTGGAAACCGTTCGCTTCGCGGAGGAGGCGATGAGAATGCCCCTCACGTTCCGGGTGAACCGGCTGCCGGAGGGCGTCAACGCCTTCGATTCCCAATATTTTCCCGTCCTGACCGCCGACCGCGAGACCATGATTTTCACGGGCATTGCCAACCCGCTCGGCGATGAGGATTTGTACGTGAGTCGGCGGGTGGAGGAAGGGGGCTGGTCGAAACCGGTCTCGCTCTCCAGCGTCATCAATACCCCCGACAACGAAGGCACGGCGGCGATTTCCGCCGACGGGCGTACGCTGGTGTTCACCGTCTGCCAGGGCAAACGCCGGGGCTTCGGCAACTGCGATTTGTACGCCAGCTACCGCCGGGGCGACGATTGGTCGGAGCCTGAAAACCTGGGGGCCGACGTCAATTCGCCCTCCTGGGACTCGCAGCCTTCGCTCAGCGCCGACGGGCGCACGCTGTACTTCGTCAGCGACCGGCCGGGCGGGGTGGGCAAGCGCGATTTGTGGGTTTGCCAGCGGGATACCGACGGGCGCTGGGGTGCGGCCCGCAACCTCGGCAAAGCCGTGAACACCGCCGAAGACGACGTGTCGCCCTTTCTTCACGCCAACGGCCGGACGCTGTTTTTCGCCTCCGAAGGCTACGTGGGCCTGGGTGGGTTCGACGTGTGGATGACGGAAGGAGACGGAAAAACCTGGACAAAACCCGAAAACCTGGGCTACCCGCTCAACACCCACGAGGACCAGGTGGGCCTGTTCGTGACCGCCGACGGGAAAAAAGGATTTTACTCCGTCGAGGAGCGCGTGGAAAAAGACCGGCGTCGGTCGGCGATGTACGAGTGCGAAATTCCCGAACAGCTTTCGGCGCGGTTCAAACGGGCCAACGTGTTGAAGGGCCTCGTGACCGACGCCAAAACCCGGCAGCCCCTGGAGGCCGATGTGGAGCTTTTCAATTTGAAAACGAACCAGTTGGAAGGCCGCGTCGCCTCTGATCCGGCTACCGGAGCCTACGCCGTTGTGCTGCCCGAAGGCGGCGAGTACGCCGTAACGGTGAGCCGGACGGGGTATTTTTTCAAAAGCCTGTCCTTCGATTTTTCGGCGAAAGCCGGGGCCGACAAGCACCTTGATTTACCTCTGGAACCCCTGAAAAAAGACGCCCGCGAGGCGCTCAACAACGTCTTTTTTGAATCCGGAAAATGGGACTTGGACGAAAAATCAAAGCCCGAACTCGACAAACTCGTCCGTCTGTTGAAAGCCAACCCCGCCCTGCGCCTCGAAATTTCCGGCCACACCGACGACGTGGGCGACGACAAGCGCAACCTGGACCTTTCGCAAAAACGGGCCAACGCCGTCCGCGATTACCTCACCGCTGCGGGCATCGACCCGAAGCGCCTCGAAACGAAGGGATACGGCGAAACCCGCCCCGTGGTGCCCAACGCCAGCGACGAAGCGCGGCAGCAAAACCGGAGGATGGAGGCGCGGATTTTGTGAACGAAAATTTTCGTTACCTTGCCCGGAAACCAATGGCTTCCATGTCGGCGAGCGTGGGGTTTTGGGGGTTGTTGCTTTACTTTTTGCTGTTCCGCGTTGGTCGTCGGGTAGGTTGAGGGTTGGCTTTCCGGGCAAAATCTGCAATTTTTGCGGGCGCAATCGTGTTGCATCGTCACGAACGTGCGCCGTTCGTGCAGGATACACCGGTTGATGCCACCTGCCCACTGATTTTGCCACCCTCCAAAATGGCCATCGAGCACATTCCCTGTCTGATTATTGGTTCCGGCCCCGCCGGGTACACCGCCGCCATCTACGCTTCCCGCGCCAACCTCGCCCCCGTCATGTACATGGGCAGCCAGCCAGGCGGGCAGTTGACGATTACTTCCGACGTTGAAAATTTCCCCGGTTACCCCGAGGGCATCACCGGTCCCGAACTGATGCAGGACCTCGAAAAACAGGCCCGACGCTTCGGCACCGACGTGCGCTACGGCATGGTGACGGAAGTGGATTTTTCGGGGGAATTGAAGCGGGCGACGATTGATTTCGAGAAAGAAGTCACCGCCGACACGGTCATCATCGCCACGGGGGCCTCGGCCAAGTGGCTGGGGCTGAAAAACGAAGAACGGTTTTACAGCAAGGGCGTGTCGGCCTGCGCCGTGTGCGACGGGTTTTTCTTCCGGGGTCAGGACGTGGCCGTGGTGGGCGGGGGCGATACCGCCGCCGAGGAAGCCAGCTACCTGGCCAAACTCGCCCGGCGCGTGTACCTGCTCGTGCGGCGTGACGAACTGCGGGCTTCACAAATCATGCAGCAGCGGGTGAAAAACACCCCGAACATCGAGATTTTGTGGAACACCGAAACGGTGGACATCCTCGGTGACGACGAGGCGGGCGTGACCGGTGCCCGCGTGAGCAACAACCTGACCCACGAGGTGTATGATCTCGACGTGACGGGTTTTTTCGTGGCCATCGGCCACCAGCCCAACACCAAAATCTTCGCCGGGCAGTTGGAGATGGACAATAACGGTTACATCAAGACCGTTCCCGGAACGACCCGCACGAGCGTGGAAGGCGTGTTTGCCTGCGGCGACGCCCAGGACCACGTGTACCGGCAGGCCATCACCGCCGCCGGCACGGGCTGCATGGCCGCCCTCGACGCCGAGCGCTACCTGGCCGCCGTGGAGACGACCGTGAAAGTTGAAAGCTAAGGTTCGCTGGCCGTCCCATTTGAGGAAACCGCAGCCCGCAACCTACTGACCACCAACAACCTGACCAGGAGCGGCTTCTGCCCCCGCGGCGCGGTGCACCGCCCGGCAGAAGCCGCTCCGTTCTTTTCGTTATGCAGCGAAGTCTGGCCCTTTTTCTGATTGCCACGGCCCTGTTTTTTCTGCCCCAGCGCCTCGCCGCCCAGGGGCGGGAGCGGGGGCTTTTCAAGAAAAATCTGAGCATCAAGCCCAAAAGCACTCCCGACCCGAAGCAAAAAGACGACGAATTTCAGCTTGACGAGGAGCCGACGCCGCAGTTGCGGGTCAACAACCAGTTCGAGCCGGTCAAACAGCCCAACCCGGTGGTGGCCAGCCCCGCCGACACCACTGACGTGGCCAAGGGCGAAACCTTCCCCGTGGAGGTGGACGAGGAAGTGCAGGTGGGTGACGAATTCGTAAAAGTCGCCTCGTACTTTTCCATCTGGAATACCCAGGTCATCGACCCCTATGGCATCGACCCGACGGATTTCGACGGGGTAGTGGACATTCAACTCTACGAACCCCCCAAAAACCGGATGTGGTCGGCCCCGCTCACCGACGGGCGCATGACCTCCGTCTTCGGGCCTCGCTGGGGCCGCTGGCACTCTGGCGTGGACCTCGACCTCGAAACCGGCGACCCCGTGTACTCGGCCTTCGACGGCATCGTGCGCGTGGTGGGCTACGACGGCGGCGGCTACGGGCGCTACGTGGTGGTGCGGCATTACAACGGCCTCGAAACGCTCTACGGACACCTGTCGAGCCAGTCGGTGGAGTCGGGGCAGTTGGTGAAGGCGGGGGATTTGATTGGCCTCGGCGGCAGCACGGGCCGGAGTACCGGCTCGCACCTGCACTTCGAGGTGCGGTACGAAGGCAACCCGTTCACACCGCTGGAAATCTACACCTTCCCGGCCAACACCATCAAAGGCGAGCATTACTTACTAACTCCCAAAGTGTGGGATTACAAGCGCACGGGCAGCAAAATGGAGTACGCCAGCGGTGAAAAACGCGTCACCCGCCAGACGTACTGGTACCGGGTGCGAAAGGGCGACACGCTGGGCGAAATCGCCGACAAAACCGGCGTTTCGGTGGCCCGCCTGAAACGCCTAAACCGCCTCAGCAGCAGCCGTCTCCAGGTCGGAAAACGCCTACGCATCAAGTAAGGAAGGAAACAAAATCCTTTCTCCTCCCACTCAAAATGAAACTTGACATCCTTGTTTTGGCCGCTCATCCCGACGACGCCGAAATGTCCTGCGGCGGCACGATGGCCGCCGAAATCGCCAACGGGCGCAAAGTCGGCATCGTGGATTTCACGAAGGGCGAACTCGGCACGCGGGGCACGCCCGAAACCCGCCTGCGCGAAGCGGACGAAGCAGGCCGGGTGCTGGGCATTTCGGCACGGCATAACCTGGGCTTTCGGGATGGTTTTTTCCGAAACGACGAGGAACACCAACTCGCGCTGATTCCCTACCTCCGCCGATACCAGCCGGAACTGGTGCTGGCCAACGCCATCGAAGACCGCCACCCCGACCACGGGAAAGCCGCCGCCCTGGCCGTGGACGCCTGTTTTTTATCGGGCCTGCGGCAAGTCAAAACCACCGACCCGGTGGACGGCACGCCCCAGGAAGCCTGGCGACCCCGCCAACTGTTCCACTACATTCAGGACCGCTACCTCAAACCCGACGTGACGGTGGACATCACCGCCAACTGGCAGACCAAGCTCGCGAGCATTCAGGCCTACCGCAGTCAGTTTTTCGACCCGGCCAGCACCGAACCGGCTTCGTACATTTCTTCCAAAGAATTCATCGAATTCCTGAAAGCCCGCTGGCAGGAGTACGGGCACGCCATCGGCGTGGAGTTTGGCGAAGGGTTTACTTCATACCGGCAGATTGGAACGGGTAGTCTGTTCAACCTGAGATAATCGTCAGGGCGAAAGCCGCTCGGTTTTCCAGCTTCCATTTTCCTGTTTCGTGTACGCAATCCGGTCGTGCAGGCGCGAGGGGCGGCCCTGCCAGAATTCCAGATACTCGGGCCGCAGGCGGTAGCCGCCCCAGTGTGGGGGGCGGGGCACCGGTTGATCGGCAAACTGAGCCTCCAGTTCTTCGGCCCGTTTTTCGAGAAACGCCCGGTTGGCCACGACTTCGCTCTGGGCCGATACCCAGGCTCCGATTTGGCTGCCACGGGGGCGGCTGGCAAAATACAGGTCGGATTCGGCTTCGCTGATGCGCTCGACGCAACCCTGCACCCGGACTTGCCGTTCGAGTTCTACCCAGAAAAACGTCAGCGCGGCGTGGTCGTTGTGGGCCAGTTCGTGGCCTTTGCGGCTTTGGTAGTTGGTGAAAAACAAGAAGCCTTCGTCCAGCCCTTTCAACAGCACGATGCGTCCCGAAGGCCGTCCGTCAGGGCCAACGGTGGCCAGGTGCATGGCGTTGGGTTCGGGCAATTGGCTGTTGGCGGCTTGGTCGAACCAGCGTTGAAATTGGGCCAGCGGGTCGGGTAAAACGTCGGTCACGTCGAGGCTTCCCCGCGTATAGTTTTCCCGTAAGTCGGCAAGATTTGGCATGTACTTCTCGTTGTTGAAAGGCGTCCCGGCGGGTGGAGCCGTTTCGTGGGTGCGGTTTTTTTCTACTTTTGCAAATCTAACTCCATAGGCGAACGCAATGATGCCTGAGCAGCACGAAATCACGGAGCAAACCGACCTCGAGCAAAAACCCGCCGAGGCCCTTGCCGCCGTCGAGTCCGGACACGCCATCAACGAACCGACCGAAGACTACGAACCGACCACCCAGCCCGATGCCGAACCGGCGGAAAGCGGCGAGGCGACACCGCAACCTGAGTCGGAACCGGTTCTGGCTGAGGCGGAGGAGGTGGTTATCGAACCCGTCGAAGTGGAGGCTGTGACGGTTGAGGAGGCGACGGTGGAAACGATACCCGCCGCCGACGCGGAAGCCTCCGACCCATCCGACGCCGTTTCCGACGCTCAGGACAGCTCCGATGTGGTCGCTCCGGTAAGTCCGGAGCCAGCGGAGCAACCCGCCGCCGCGACCCAGACTATCAGCGAACAGGCCGCCTTCGACCAGCACCTGGAGGAAACCACCGACCTGGCCCTGGCCGAGGAGGCCCGCACCACCGATTACGCCAAGTTTTCCAAAGCCGAACTCGTTGGCGTGGTCGAAAACCTGCTGGCGTCGCTGCGCGGCAAGCAGCCTACGGCGGCGGATTTTAAGGCCATTGACGCGACGCTCCGCGAAATCAAGCCCGTTTTCGACCAACTCAAAACCGACGACCGCCAGCGCGCCCTCGAGCAGTACGAGGCCGAAGTGGCGACTGAGGGCGAACAGGCCGGGGAGTTTAGTTTTAAAGCCGACGCGCTGACGCTCAAATTCGACAGCCTCTACGGACAGCTCCGGGGCGAACGCAACCGATTTTTTCAGAACCTCGACAAGCAGAAGGAAGACAATTTTAAGGTAAAAACGGAACTGCTCGCTCGCCTGCGTGCCCTCGTGGAATCGGACGAGCAGAACACGGCTTCCGATAAATCCTGGGCGGCGTTTAAGCAGATTCAGGAGGAATGGAAAGCCGCAGGCAACGTGCATTCGGCCCACAACAACACGCTCTGGGACACGTACCACGCCCTGGTGGACCGGTATTTCAACAACCGGAACATCTACTTCGAGCTGAAGGAACTCGACCGCAAGCGCAACATGCAGCACAAAATCGAGCTGTGCGAGAAGGTCGAGAAACTGGCCCAGCAGTCTGCGGAAGCCCCCGTGACCGGGGCCATGCTCAACGAAGCCACCGCGCTTTTTGAAGAATATAAACACGTGGGGCCCGCCCCACGTGATGCCAACGAGGTGCTCTGGCAGCGCTTCAAGGCCGCGATGGATACGCTCTACGGCAGAAAGCGCGAGCAACTCGGAGCCAGCAAGGAGCAGGCCGAGGAAGTGTACAAACTCAAAGCCGACATCGCCGCCCTGGCCGAGACGTTCACGACCTTCCAGTCGTCGAGCATCAACGAGTGGAATGACAAGACGAAGGCCCTGCTCGCCGTGCAGGACCAGTGGAACGCGGTGAAAGGCTCCATGCCGAGGGAAAAAGGCCGGGAAATCAGTCAGAAATTCTGGGCCGACGTGAAGACGTTTTTCCGGCACAAAGGCGAATTTTTCCGCCAGCTCGAAGCCAAACGCGACGAAAACCTCAAAGCCAAAACCGCGCTCATCGAGCAGGTAGAGGCCCTGCTCGAAAACGGCGACACTGCGGCGGAGGCGACCAACCAGGTGATTGAAGCTCAGAAACGCTGGAAGAGCATCGGCCACGTGCCCGAGAAGCAGCGCGACAAGGTGTTCAACCGCTTCAAAGCCGCCTGCGACGCGTTTTTCGCAAAAAAACGCGGCAAGAGCGCCGAAACCGACAAGCAGTACGAAGACAACCTGCGCCTAAAAAATGAACTGATTGCCCGCATCGAAAGCGAGTCGAAAGCCGATTCGCCCAGTCTGGAGCGGCTGAACGAATTCAAAGCCCAGTGGGGCGAAATTGGCTACGTGCCCCGCAAGGACATGCAGCCCACGCAGCAGCGGTACATCAAGGCCATCAACCAGTACGTGAGTGCCATTGGCAAACTGAGCGGCAAGGAGCGGGAGCAGTTGGTGCTCGAAAGCGAAGCCGCTCTGGTGCGCGACGAAGGCGGTGGCCGCGACTTGTATCGCCGCGAAAACGACATCCGGCGTAAAATTCAAACGCTGGAAAACGACATCAGCCTGACGCGCAACAACCTCGAATTCTTCGCCCGCTCGAAGAACTCGGAGAAACTGAGGGCCGATTTCGAGAAGAAAATCGCCGCCTCGGAACGCGAACTCGAAGGATTGAAGCACCAGTTGAAGGTGATTCGCCAGGCGGAAGGGTGATGTTGAGTTTGAAGTTCGAGGTTTGAAGTTTCGAGTTGCTGTTGGAATTTTCGACTTCAAACGTCGAACTACGAACTTCAAACTTTACTTTTGTCCTACGATTTGCCTCCTTAGCTCAGCTGGTAGAGCAACTGACTTGTAATCAGTAGGTCGCTGGTTCGATCCCGGCAGGGGGCTCATTCAAAAGCGGTCGTCACACCTGTGACGACCGCTTTTGTTTTTTACTTCTCGTCCAGCATCTGAATCCGCTTCACGTGCCGACCGCCGTCGAAGGGCGTTTCGAGCCAGGTCCGCACGATTTCGAGGGCCGTGTCTTCCGACACCATCCGCTGGCCGATGGAAATCACGTTGGCGTCGTTGTGCTCGCGCCCCAGCCGGGCCGACTCCACGTTCCAGCACAAGGCGCAGCGCACGCCCCGGATGCGGTTGGCCATCATGGCTTCGCCGTTGCCCGAACCACCCAGCACCACGCCCCGCTCCACTTCGCCCCGCGCCACGGCCTCGGCCACGGGACGGATGAACAGCGGGTAATCGACGGTTTCCTCGGAGTGGGTGCCGAAATCAGTCACGTCGTGGCCGAGGGCGATGAGGAGTTTCTCGATTTTTTCTTTGTAGCGAAAGCCGACGTGGTCGGAGCCGAGGGCGATTTTCATGGGGAATCAGACTCTTGCGTTTACAAAATTATAGCCATGATCGAAGCGGGGAATCATTTTGCAGCCGTGCCGTTCCAACTCTTGAACGAGTGTTGGGTTGTCAAAATCGCGTGAATTACGATTAAGAAAGCAACTGACTTGGCGAATACCGAGACGGAGATGAGTAAGGACGGAACCGAAGACAAGTGCGTCCTGCGCAGTAAGGTCATATGGAACTTCCAAGATGGAGGCTTCCCGCAATACTTCTGCCGTCAAGGGAATGATGTCTGCCGAGGTCAGCAGCCGATCACGGAATGCATTGAATCGCTGCCGTTCCTGTTCAATGCTTTGCACGAACAAACTGGCAATATCCCGAATACTGGTGATTCTGGCTGTGTAAGCCCCCGTACGAGCCAACTGACGTAGCTCAGTTTCCAGGCTTTGCTGTAACTCCCGGCGGCTTTTCGCCTGCCGAAACAATTTTTCGTGCGGTTCGGCCAAGCAATACGCTGGAATGACCAACCGGCATTTCCCCTGCTCGCTTAATTCTAGTAGCAGTTCGCATTCGCGGCAGTGCTCCTGTTCGAACACAAGCTCCAGAACGAAGTTGCTTTCGACGTAAATGTTCATGCCAAAACTTCCTGTTCGAGTCTTGCGTCAGACATCGCTTCGTACAACCCCGATTCTTTGAGCCAGGAAGGAACTTCATCCTCGGATTTTTGAGAAGCCCGGGATATCATGTCATTTAACCACGAGGCGATAATCAGTTCGAGGCTTTGGCTACTGATCTGATCGGGTGAGATGTCGGCACGTTCGAAATAGGGCCGAAGCAGCGGACTAGGGTTGACGGAGAAGGAAGGCGCATCAGAATCAGATGATGTCGCCGTATTGCTCCAGAGGTAAAAACGATCCGGTAAAGCTAACAAGAAATACGGGGCTTCGGGAAACAGGCCATGCGCGGCAATGTTTCTCCGCAACTGCGCCCCCCATTCAGGACTCGCCCCGAGGCGGGCTTTCACTTCCACAACCAGCAACAAGGTGTTGGTGCGATCATAAACGGCCATATCCCAATGGTTTCTCATCTGCTTTCAATTTAACCGCGTTGACGTCAGTGAATCAAATATACTGAATAGCGACCGATCGGGAATGGGCTACGATAAACTTGTTCCTACCCGCATTCAGGCATACCTTGCATTACTGTTGTTTCTTCCCATGCTCCCTTCCACTAAACGCCCCCCCGCCACCGTGCTCTTTATCTTCGGCGGGAGTGGGGATTTGAACTTTCGCAAACTCACACCCGCACTCTTCAACCTGTTTATCGACGGCTACCTGCCCGAGCACGTTGCCGTGGTGGGCCTGGGGCGGAGTCCGTACACGGATGCCTCCTACCGGGAGCGGCTGTTGGAAGGAGTTCAGCAGTTTTCCCGCCGTCCGGACGACGGCGAGCAGTGGAAAACTTTTGCGCAGAGCATCTCCTACCTAAAGTTTGACGTGGGCAAGGAAAGCGATTTTCCGAAAATCGCCAAGCTCGTTTCGGCGCGGGAAAAAGAGTGGGGTACTGAGGTGAACGTACTCATCTACCTCGCCGTTGCGCCGCAACTCGTCCCCGACATCGCGCCGCGCCTCGCCAAATTGCCGCTCTGCGGCGACCGCAAACGCGTGCGCATCGTCGTTGAGAAACCCTTCGGTCACGACCTTCAAAGTGCCCGCGAGTTGAATGAATTGCTCGGCGGGCTGTTTGCCGAGGAGCAGATTTACCGCATCGACCACTACCTGGGCAAGGAAACCGTGCAGAACATCCTCGCCCTGCGCTTCGCCAACGCCCTGTTTGACCCCGTCTGGAACCGGCATTACATCGAGCACGTGCAGATTACCGCCGCCGAAACCGTGGGCCTCGAAGGCCGGGGCGGGTACTACGAAGGCTCCGGTGCCCTGCGCGACATGGTGCAGAACCACCTCCTCCAACTGCTCTGCATCCTGGCCATGGAACCGCCCGTGTCGTTCGGGGCGGACGAAATTCGCAACAAGAAAGTAGACGTGCTCAACGCCATTCGCCGCATTCCCCGCGAAGATGTCCGCGATTTTGCCGTGCGCGGTCAGTATTCGGAAGGCTGGATGAAGGGAAAAGAAATGCCCGGCTACCGCCAGGAAGAGGGCGTTGACCCCGAATCGGCCACCGAAACCTTTGCCGCCGTGAAATTTTTCGTCGACAACTGGCGCTGGGAAGGCGTGCCGTTCTACGTGCGGTCGGGAAAGGTGCTGCACGAGAAAACCACCGTGGTCACCGTGCGATTTAAACCCGCCCCGCATTACTCCTTCCCCGAAGAAGCCGCCGAAACCTGGCGTCCCAACCGCCTGACTATCCGCATCCAGCCCGAAATGGACATCCGCCTGCGTTTCCAGGCCAAACGCCCCGGCCAGAGCATGACCCTCAATCCGGTAGACATGGTGTTCAGCTACCAGGAAGCCTTCGACGGCCAGCAACCCGAAGCCTACGAAACCCTGCTCCTCGATGCGATGGCTGGCAACGCCACCCAGTTCATGCGCGCCGACCAGGTCGAGGCCGCCTGGCGGGTCATCACGCCGATTCTCGAAGCATGGGCGGCCCGCCCGCCCGTCGATTTCCCCAACTACGCCCCTGGTTCGTGGGGACCCGAGGACGCCGAGGCGCTCATTGCCCAGGACGGGCACCACTGGGTCACGTTGCCGCCCGATTCCAGGAAATAGCCGATGGAACTCCACGTTTTTCAAGACCCCGAAGCCGTCTGCCGGGCACTGGCCGACTGGCTCGTGAACCTCGCCGCCGACGCGGTGCGGGAGCGGGGCCGTTTCTCCATCGCCCTCTCCGGCGGCAGCACGCCGAAGCGCCTCTACGAACTGCTCGCCACCGAGGATTACCGGAACCGCGTGGATTGGCAAACCTGGCACGTGTTCTGGGGCGACGAGCGCGGGGTGCCCTTCGACGACGACCGCAACAACGCCCGCATGGCCCACGAGGCGTTGTTCAACCGCGTGCCCATCCCACCGAAACAGCTTCACATCCTACGTACGGACGTGAATCCGGAAAGCGCCGCCGGTGATTACGAAACCCTTCTCCGTAATTTTTTCGCCGAATCTCCCGTCACCTTCGACCTTGTGTTGCTTGGCCTGGGCGACGATGGCCACACGCTTTCGCTTTTTCCCGGTACGGAAGTCGTGGAGGAGGATGTCGTCTGGGTGCGCACGGTTTTTCTTGAAAACCAGCAGCAATTTCGCCTCACGCTCACCGCGCCGGTGGTCAACCGGGCGGCCTGCGTGGCGTTCCTGGTGACAGGCGGGGGCAAAGCCGGGGTGGTCAACGCGGTCGTCCACGGTCCCGAAGGCTTTTTCCCCGCCCAGCGCATTCACCCCGACAACGGCAACCTCCACTGGTTTCTCGACGAAGCCGCCGCCAACGATTTGCCAAAAAAATAGCCCGCCGTCGGGCGGGCTATTTTTTTGGCGGAAACTGCGAAAACTTACAGTTCGCGAATCCGAATATTCCGGTACCACACCGTGTCGCCGTGACCCTGGAGCGCGATGCGGCCTTTGGCGTGGGGTTCGGCGTACTTCCATTTCGCAAATTTGCTCCCGGCCACCAGTTTTTTCCAGGCATCGCTGCCGTATTCGTACTCCACCACCTTTTTGCCATTGAGGTAGTGCTCCACGCGGTTGTTGTTGACCACGATGCGGCCCCTGTTCCACTCCCCGGCGGGCTTTACCACGCTAAGGTCGCTGGGAGCGAGGATGTCGTAGCTGGCCCCGGTCAGTTGCTTGGTGCTGAGTTGCTTGCGCTGGCCGTTTTCCACCCACTCGTAGCCCTTGTCGTCGATAACCTGGTACTCGGGGCCGGAGATGTAGGGCTGGTTGAGGTCTTTGCTCTCGATGACTTTGTAGATGACGCCGCTGTTGCCTTTGGGCTGCACTTTGAAGTCAAATTCCAGTTCAAAATTCTCGTACTCTTTGTCCGTAACCAGGTCGCCGCCCTTGCCGTCGGTGGTGAGGGTGCCGTTGTCGATTTTCCAGCCCTGCACGCCGGATTTGTTGTAGCTGTGCCAGCCGTTGGTGGTTTTGCCGTCGAAGAGGTTCGTCCAGGGGGAGGGCTTCACGAAGCCCGCCACGGCCACCGATGCGCCGAGGAGACCGGCGAAGAGGAGGTTTTTGTTCATGAAAAAAGAGTGGTTCAGATGGTTCGGCGTGAAATTAACGGTTCCGGAGGTTCCGGCGAAAGCGGGCACAAAAATTGGGAGGTTTTCGGCGATGATCGCCGCCTCGTTCGTTACCACGTAAACCCGACCGTTCCCGATTTCCATGAAACGCTTTCTGATGTTCTGCCTGCTGCTGACCGCCACCTGTCAACTGACGGGCTGTTGGGCACCGCGCTGCCCGATGAAAAGCTGCCACGTGCGCATGGAGCACCGGCACGAGGGCATGGTGTTCCGGGGGCGCAGCATTTTGGCCTCGCCCGTGCACGGTTTCGGCTTCGCTTCCAAGAACAAAAGCGGGGAAGCGGGGGAGGAGTCGGCGTTTCGCAAGAACAAGGACCCGAAGACGAAGAAGAAGTTCCGGAAGCTTCTGCCGTGGGAGAAACCGTCCTGATTTTCTAATCCCAATTTTGTCCTGCCCAACCGTAGGGGCGGAAGGTGCATCCCGGCTTCGAGGGATGCAACGATGACGAAGCCGTCGTTCACTCCAAGATTGCCATCGGCGAAAGCGATTTCGGGTGTGTTCACCCTGCCACTGGTCAATCGACAAGCAATTTGGGTGTTGTTCACCCAAACATCGCCAGTGTTCAGGTAAACTTTGCCGTCGTCCAGGTAGAAGTTGGCGTTGTTCAAGTAAACAATGCCGTCGTTCAAGTAGATTTTGCCGTCATCCAAATAGACTTTGCCTCCGTCGAAGTAAACTTTGCTTCCGTTCAAGTAAACTTTGCTTCCGTCGAAGTAGATTTTGCCATCGTCCAAGTAAACTTTGCCGTCGTCGAAGTAGAATTTGTGGAATTCCAGGTAAACATTGACCATGTTCAGGTAAACATCGGCGTCGTCGAAGTAGTAAACAGGCATTTCACCTTACCCATCCGCAAGGAAGGCTTGACCCCTGATCCGTCTCGGGTGGCAAAGCACCTTTTTTGGGCGGCCAAACGGAAAGGTGCATAGGCGGATAGGCCAGTTGGGCTGAACAAGAACCCCGGTCGATACGACGGCGGTGTGGCGGGGATCGCCGCCGGGGAAACCAGCCCGGTTTACTCCCTCCGTTTCCTCCCGAGGCCCGGCGACCCGGTAATTTTCTCCGCCCGACTGGGCAACATTTCCCCCAAAACTCTCGGCTTCTTCCCGTTTTTTTCGCATATTTGTACGGCGTGGAGCCGTGCCGCAGCTTTTGCCCAGAACCCAGAGAATCAGTAGTTTAATTGACTGGTTTTTGGGTTGGAAAAGGGGAGGGGCGTCTCCGACCATCTCACTTGCGTACCAAAACACCGTATGGCCGACCAACTGGAAGAACAATTCCCGGACGAACAGTCCGGCGGCAGTGCCAGCAACATCATCCCGATTAACATTGAAGACGAAATGCGCGGGGCGTACATCGACTACTCGATGTCGGTCATCATTTCCCGCGCCCTGCCCGACGTGCGCGACGGCCTCAAGCCCGTTCACCGCCGGGTGCTCTTCGGGATGGCCGAGTTAGGCGTCAATTACAACAAACCGTACAAGAAATCGGCCCGCATCGTCGGCGAGGTGCTGGGCAAATACCACCCCCACGGCGACTCGTCGGTGTACGACACGATGGTGCGTATGGCCCAGGACTGGTCGCTGCGCTATCCGCTTGTGGACGGGCAGGGAAACTTTGGCTCGGTGGACGGCGACTCGCCCGCCGCCATGCGCTACACCGAGGCCCGGCTGAAGCGCATCGCCGAAGAACTCCTGAGCGACATCAACAAGGAAACCGTTGACTTTCAGCCCAACTTCGACGACTCGCTCGAAGAGCCGACCGTCATGCCCGCCAAGCTGCCCAACCTGCTTTTGAACGGTACGTCGGGCATCGCTGTCGGGATGGCCACCAACATGGCCCCCCACAACCTGAGCGAAGTGGTGGACGGCATCGTGGCGTACCTCGAAAACCCGGACATCGACACCACCGGGCTGATGGAGCACATCAAAGGGCCGGATTTCCCGACGGGGGCGACCATTTACGGCTCCACGGGCATCCGCCAGGCCTTCGAGACGGGCCGGGGCCGCGTGGTGATTCGCGGCAACGCCAATTTTGAAACCACCAAGACCGGCAAGGACCAGATCATTGTCAGCGAGATTCCGTACATGATCAACAAGGCCGGGATGATCGAGAAAATCGCCGACCTCATCAACGACAAGAAGCTGGAAGGCATCTCGGAAATCCGCGACGAGTCCGACCGGCAGGGGATGCGCATCGTGTTTGACCTGAAAAAGGACGCCGTGCCCAACGTGGTGCTCAACAATTTGTACAAGCACACCCCGCTGCAATCGTCGTTCTCGGTCAACAACGTCGCGCTGGCGAAAGGTCGCCCTGTAGTCCTCAACCTGAAGGACATGATTCGGGCGTACGTAGAGCACCGGCTGGAAGTGATTGTGCGCCGCACCACCTACGATTTGCGCGAGGCTCGGAAGCGGGCGCACATCCTGGAAGGGCTACTCATCGCCCTCGACAACCTCGACGCGGTGATTGAACTCATCCGTTCGTCCCGCGATCCGGAGGTGGCCAAGAACGGGTTGATCGAGAAATTCGCCTTGTCGGAAGTCCAAGCCAAGGCCATCCTCGAACTCCGCCTCCAGCGCCTGACCGGCCTGGAGCGCGACAAGATTGTGGCTGAATACAACGAGATTCAGGTGCAGATTGCCGATCTCGAAGACATCCTGGCCAACGAAACCCGCCGCCGGACGATCATCAAGGACGAACTCAGCGACCTGAAAGCCCGCTACGGCGACGAGCGGAGGACGCAGATCGTGCACTCGGACGAGGAGTTTTCCATCGAAGACATGATCGCCGATGAGGAAATGCTCATTACCATCTCGGCCCAGGGGTACATCAAGCGCACGTTGTTGAGCGAGTACCGCACGCAGAGCAGGGGAGGGGTCGGCTCCCGGGGGGTGAGCACGAAAGACGACGATTTCACCGAGCACCTCTTCGCCGCCACGATGCACAACTACTTGTTGTTCTTTACCGAACACGGCAAGTGCTACTGGCTGCGGGTGTTCAACGTGCCCGAAGGCTCGAAGACGGCGAAAGGTCGGCCCATCCAGAACCTGATCAACATCGAGCCGGGCGACAGCGTCCGGGCGGTGATCAACGTCAAGACCCTCAGCGACGACGATTACATTAATAACAATTACATCGTCATGTGCACCGAGCAGGGGACCATCAAGAAAACCTCGCTCGAAGCCTACTCGCGCCCGCGCCAGAACGGCATCATCGCCGTGACGATCAACGAAGGCGACCGCCTGCTCGACGTGTGCCTGACCAACGGCGACAACGACATCGTTATCGCCACGAAGGCGGGTAAGACGGTGCGGTTCCACGAAAGCCGCGTCCGGCCGATGGGCCGCTCGGCCGCCGGGGTGCGGGGCATCGAACTGGAGGACGAAACGATGGCCGACAACCTCGTGGTCGGCATGGTGTGCGTCACGAGCAAGGAAGCCCAACTGCTCGTCGTGTCGGAGCAAGGCTACGGCAAGCGTTCGCCGATTGAAGACTACCGCGTCACGAACCGGGGCGGCAAGGGCGTTCGCACGCTCAACGTCACCGACAAGACCGGCAACCTGGTGGCCATCAAGGAAGTTACCGACGCCGACGACTTGATGATCATCAACAAGTCGGGCATCGCCATCCGCCTGCCGGTTTCCGAACTGCGGGTCATGGGCCGCAACACCCAGGGCGTCCGGCTCATCAGCCTGCGCAACGGGGATCAAATTTCGTCGGTGACGAAAATCGACAAGGACGAGGAGGAAGAACCGCTATCGGGAGACGGTGCCCATGGTGCTGAATCGGCGGAAACTGACAATATTCCCGCCGAAAAGTAGTTATTTTGGCACCGGACTCCGAACGTCCCGCATCCGATGCGTTTAGCCACGAACCGGGTGCGGGATTTTCCCTTTTACCAAAACAAATTCAACACTAACCATCCAATCGTTAGCATCATGAAACGATTCGTCTTGCCGGCGTTGCTGGCCCTAACCACGCTGGTCATGGCACCGACGGCCTTCGGCCAGAACGCCGTGATCGACAAAGCGCTTCAGGAAGAGGTAAAGAAAGCAAAGGAGAAAAGCGACAAGGACATCACGAACGACAAATCAAAAGACAAAGCAAAGACCTGGATTGATCGGGCTAAGGCGTACGAGGAAGTAGCCCTGCGGAACCCGGCGCTTGATTCGGCTGCGGCGCTCGTGGCCTACGAAGCCTACAAAAAAGCCGTCGAGCTGGATACGAAAGAAGGCAAGCAGGGTAAAATCGCCAAGGAAGCCCAGGGGGCACTTGAAGGAGGCATGAACACCCTGTACCAGGCGCTCCTGACCCAGGGCGCGGCCAAATACCAGTCGAAAAACATGAAAGGCGCCCTTGAACTGATGCAGACGGCCAGCCTCGTTCACCCCAAAGACTCGACGGCCGCCCTGTACACGGGCATCGTTGCCCAGCAATTGGACAATCAGACCCTGGCGCGTGAATCGTTCGAGAAATACCTGACTGTCGGGGGGAAAGACCCGGCCATTTTCTACGCCGTGTCTAACTCCTACAAAAGCGACAAGAATTACGAGAAAGCACTTGAGGTGATTGACCGAGGTATTGCCGCCAACCCTTCCAACAAAGACCTGAAGAGCGAAAAGATTAACATTTATCTGACGTCGGGGAAAACGGAAGACGCGATCAACAACCTGAAACAACTCGCTGCTGCCGATCCGAATAACATTCAGAACGTGTTGAATTTGGCTATCCTGTACGACAACAGCGCACAGAATTTCACCGAGGACCTTCGTAAGTTGACGGACCAAGCAAAGAAGGGCACTCAGATTCAAAAAAGAATCGATAACGCAAAAGAGCAACAGGCTCTTTTTGCAGGAGAAGCGAAGCGTCTGTCTGCATCCATTGCCAAGCAGCCGAAAAACGCCGAATTGAAGCGCCAGTTGAATGATGTGAAAGCGAAAGAGGCCGATTTCAAAAGCCAATTGGCTCAAGCTGAGCAGGAACTGAAAGAATACCAAGTTTCACAACAGGGCGCTGGCTCTGATGCATCCAAAATCAATGACCTGACGACAAAGCAGAACGAGTATCGGAAACTGGCTTTGGAAAGCTACACTAAGGCGCTGCAAATCGATCCGGCGAACTACGATGCGAACTTCAACATGGGCGTGTACTACTTCAACGAAGGCGTATTGGTGAAAAACCGCGTCGATGCGATGGATATGCAAACGTACCAGAAGGAAGGGAAAAACGTAGAGGCGGAAGCGGTCACCCAATTCAAGAAGGCGATGCCGTATTTTGAGAAGGCGTACGAAGCCAAGCAGGAAGAGGAAGTCAAGAGCAATCTTCGGAATGTGTATAACATTTTGAAGCAGTACGAAAAGACGGATGCATACGATGCGAAACTCGAAAAAGTGAAATAATTGGCTTTAACTAAAACATGAAAATGACTGCCGATTTCGGCAGTCATTTTCATGTTTTAAATTTTAATTAACATAATATAAATTATATCTACAAAGTTTACCAGAATTCGGGCACGATAAGTTCACGTGGAACTAAATCCCAATGGACATATATATACACTTGACCACCAGACGTGTAGCATGAGATGGGTAAAGCAACTTCGCTGCATACTCATCGACAACCCGCCTTTGCTGGCAGGTAAAAGCGGATCGCAAAAGTAGTATCGAAAAGTATGTGGCCAGCCACCTGAGCCAATCGCAGCAGCTTGGACGGCAACCACACTTAGCGCGCATTGAACAACGTGCCAAGCATGACTGGAGTTGCACCACTTGGCTTTCTGCGTACAGTTTCTGAGCAGGCTCCAGCGTATAAACAAACTTTACACAAACATACTGCTCGTTATTAACTGATGTTACGCAAAAATGGACAAACTTGAGAAGTTTCGTTTTCATTGACCATGAACCCGCTACTTGATCTCTACATCGACTACCTCTTGGCCTCAACCGGCCCCACGACGGCCACCGGCCTGTCGACCCTGGTGCAGGGTGCGGTCTCCCACGACGAGGTCACGCGCCTACTCAACGGGGCTAACTACTCGGCCAAAGACCTGTGGGCCTTGGTCAAGCCCCTCGTGCGCAGTCAGGCCGACGGGCCGGGTGTTTTGATTTTCGATGACACGATTTCCGAGAAACCTTACACCGACGAGAACACGCTGGTCAGCTACCATTTCGACCACGCCAAAGGCCGCAGCGTGCGGGGAATCAACCTGCTGACGGGCTTCTACCATCAAGCCAGTGAAGGCCCCTCGGCCAGCGCCCTGTGCCTGCCCGTCTGCTACCAACTCATCACCAAGACGGAGGCCTACACCAATGCCAAAACCGGACAAGTCCGCTACAAAAGTGCCCTGACCAAAAACCAACACCTGCGGGCGATGGTCGACACCTGCCTTGCCAACCAGGTGCCCTTCGGGTGCGTGGTGGGCAATGCCTGGTTCGGGGCTTCGGACAACATGCTCCACATCGCCCGGGCGGGCAAAGCCTTTATTTTTGAACTGAAAACCAACCGCCTGGCCGCCTGCTCAGAGGCCGACCGCCAGGGGGGCCACGGGACCAGGATCGACGCCTTGAATCTGCCCGAACACACCCCGACGCCGCTTTACCTGAAGGACTTAGACCTTCAGGTGGTGGTGCTTCGGCAAGTTTTCAAACGGGCGGCGTTCCGTAACGAGAACTCAAGCGGGGTGCGCTATCTGGTCAGCAACGCGTTGACCTGGTCCGATGAGCAACTAACCACGACCTATCAAAAACGGTGGAGCGTGGAGGTCTACCACAAAAGCCTCAAGCAGAACGCCTCGCTGAGCAAATCCCCCACCCGCACCGTCCGCTCCCAGAGCAACCATGTGTTTGCCGCCTCGGTGGCCTATGTCAAGTTGGAAAAACTCCGCTTTGCAAGCACCATCAACCACTTTGCCTTCAAGACCAGATTGTACTTGAGCGCCTTGAAGGCGGCCTTTGACCGCCTCCGTCAGTTCCGGGAACAATACAATCTTGCGTAACATCAGTTATTAATCCACATAAAATGCCCACATGCCGCCGTCTGATGTTTGACACGAGCGTGGTTCATATGCGATGGAAACGTGCTAATCAAAATCAATTGAGGACCCACATGGACGAATTAATTTTGGAATGAATGGTCTATCTTCATATGCCAGTCCTAATAACTTCCCCTTCTATAACCTAACCTCTCCTCTTAAATCAAATTCGTACTGCCACTACGCGTTTGCAACGGGAGTGTACTCCGAAAAGGTGTTGTCGCTGTAGAAAATGAGGATTTTTTGGATAACCCGGGAATTTGTCTGTTTTTCAGTGACCGCCGGTGCCACGCCCAGAGGGGAAAGATTTTCAACCGGTTTGGACTCTGACTTCGGTGAAGCAGGAATTTTGCCTTCGGATGCGCCTACATCCGGACGCAGAGTAGAAAATGAAGGTATGGGTGCGCCAGAGGTCGCATTACTACCCTCCAGGAGCCACTCGTAGGTGATGTCTGGAAAGCGGTTCACAATCCGCTGGATAATTTCCAAACTTGGACGATTGCGTCCGGACAAAATGTGCGATATGCTGGAACGCTGAACACCAATTTCGTCCGCGAAGTGCGACGGTGTCAATTGAAGGCTTGCAATCAAAGATTTAATTTTGTCATTCAAATCCATACAGGCGTTGTTTTTACAAATGTAAACATATACTTTAATAAAATAAACACAGATTTACATAAATTAATGCAAATCTGTGTTTATTTTCGATATGATACATTGTTAAATTATGACGTTGTTTTCGCGAAGGGCTTGATTTAGCGACGTTTTAAGGTCTGTACTAAGTTTGCGCTTGCCAATGATCAGCGCACAAGGAATTAGGTACGTGCCCGATGGGAAAGATTTGCCAAGACTGCCGGGGATGACCACCGAATCAGGTGGTACAAACCCGACGTGTTCAACTGCCTCCGGCCCGGAAACATCGATGATTTTCGAACTGCCAGTGATTACGACGCCTGCTCCCAACACAGCGCGAGCACCAATCCGTGCCCCTTCAACAACAATGCAGCGCGAACCAATGAACGCCCCGTCTTCCACAATCACCGGGGCCGCCTGGGGAGGTTCAAGCACCCCTCCTATTCCCACACCCCCACTTAAATGGACATTTTTGCCTATTTGAGCACAGCTTCCTACGGTTGCCCAGGTGTCAATCATGGTACCCGAGTCGACATAAGCGCCTATATTGACGTATGAAGGCATCAACACCACGCCGGGAGCAAGGTAACAGCCATACCGAGCAACGCCCGGTGGAACGACCCGTACACCTAATTGGTCATAGTGTTGCTTGAGACGGATTTTGTCATGAAATTCAAAAATGCCCACCTCGGTCACTTGCATCTGCTGAAGGGGAAAGTACAGTACGATGGCTTTTTTCACCCACTCATTGACCGTCCACTCCCCCATTTCATTGGGTTCGGCAGCTCGTAAAATTCCTTTATCCAACTGTTCAACCACCAAGTTGATGGCTTTCTGGACAAAAGGTGTCTGAAGAATAGCACGATTTTCCCACGCCTCTTCAATCGTTTCTTTCAAGATCGATGTGTTAGTCATACAAGAAATTAAATTGAAAAAATTCAATATTTATCATGATGTAATATTAAAGCAATTTGGAATTAAATAATTAATTATCAATTATTTAAAAATATAGTTTCAAAATATGCTGCCTGAAAAAGTTAAATATAGAGTGATAAAAATTATCCCCTGAAATGTATTCGATTGCTCAAATATAGCATAGAATAATGGAAGTCAATTTACCGGTTTAGCCATATGCCACAAAGCTCCTTCATCTTACCATACGAAATCTCAATAACTGCTTTCAAAACTATTGGGTATTGAGCGGCTGATGCCCTACATACGCGCTCTCATTCAGTTATAGGTTCCGCCCAGCGAGCCCCTGAGGAGCGACTTTTACGGCACTCGACCGGTTGCTTGCTGCATCATCTCGTCGAAGTGATATTTGATTAGGTAGACGACTATATCGAATTATCCTATGGGCTTAATACGTTTAAAAGCCGTCATTCCTCTGTACCTATAATTTACGCCGAATGATATGAATGCAAATAGACAATATAACCTATTATTTTTAGCAAAAACGTATTTTTGCTAAAAATAATATTTACTAATGTTTTGTACAAATATAACATACTTTGTACCCTTATTTATACTAAATTTAATAGTATTCATCACGTATAACTATGTGATGTTTAAAAGTTAACTTGCAGTCGAATTTAAACCATTTCTCCCATGTCTAAAATCAGAGTAGCCATCAATGGCTTTGGACGTATCGGCAGGTTGTCATACCGGCAACTTTTGGAAAAGTCGAATGTCGAAGTAGTCGCAATCAATGATTTAACGGATAACGACACCCTTGCCCACCTGTTCAAGTACGATTCCATTCACGGCGTATTCAAAGGCGATGTAAGCTCAGATGCAGAAAGCATCACCGTGAACGGCCAGCGAATCCACGCGTATGCCGAGAGAGATCCCAAGCAACTGCCTTGGGAAAAATTGGGTGTCGATGTCGTTTTGGAGTCTACAGGTCGATTTGTCGATGAAACCGGTGCTGGCCAGCACATTCAGGCTGGTTGCAAGAAGGTGGTCATTTCTGCCCCAGCAAAAGGCAATGTGCCCACGGTGGTTATCGGCGTAAACGACGACACACTCAACGGTTCGGAAACCATCCTGTCCAACGCATCGTGCACGACAAACTGCCTTGCACCGATGGCGAAAGTGCTCGATGATGCTTTCGGCATTGAAAGAGGATTTATCACGACGGTACATGCCTACACTGCCGACCAGAACTTACACGATGCACCTCACAAGGATTTGCGCCGGGCAAGAGCGGCGGCGCTCTCGATTGTGCCCACGTCCACGGGTGCGGCCAAAGCAATTGGTTTGGTGCTCCCGAACCTAAAAGGCAAATTAGATGGAAACGCGCTTAGAGTGCCGGTCCCAGATGGATCGATTACCGACTTTACGGTGATTCTGAAGCGGGAGGTTGGTGCCGAGGAAATCAACGCGGCATTGAAAACCGCTGCCGACGGGCCCATGAAGGGCATCCTTCAGTACGCAACCGACCCAATTGTATCCACCGACATCGTTGGGAATATGCACTCGTGCATTGTGGATTCGGAACTGACGACCGTTATGGGCAACCTTGCGAAAGTGGTCGGTTGGTACGACAACGAGTTCGGCTATTCAAGTCGCATTGCCGATTTGATTGCAAAAATTGGAGCCTGACCGCCAGCGTCAGATTCGCAATCATCCTTCATGAATGCGAAGGGTACTCCAACAACGGAGTACCCTTTTTTTACACCTCGTGCAATTCAGCAATCAAGTATGTGCTCCCGCACACCACAATCAAATCCTCGGTATGCGCGTGCGTGCGCACAAATGCGAGGCCTTCATTGACGTTGGAAATAGCCGGGCCGAGAAGGCCAAACGCCAAAGCCATACCCTGCAACTCGGTGCACGGGAGGGCCCGCAGTGATGAAGCCTGACTGAAGACGTACTTTGCGTCAACGGGAAGCATGCCAAGCCACGTATTTACCTCTTTATCACGCGCGCACCCCAATACAATCCACAATTGTGCGTGTGAAATGGATCGAATGCATTCCAGGATCGCTGAAATACCCGCTTCGTTGTGTCCGGTGTCGCAGAAAATGAGGGGCTTCTCCCCCATTTGCTGCCAGCGGCCTTTCAGACCTGTCAACGACCGGGTAAAATTCAATCCTTGACTTACGTGCTTTTGGGATATGTTGAATCTTTGTTCGTTCAGTACTTCAACGGCCTGCAATACACCCACCACGTTGAATCGCTGGTATAAACCGGTCAACTCCAGGGCGTGTGTTGCTTGCTGCGCGCAGATTTGATCAAGCACCGTTACCCAAAGCTTACCCTCCCGCAGCGAATAATCTTTGACGCAGAAACGGTCCTTCGCCAATACGAACGGGGCCTTCGCCCTGATGGCGGCCTGGCGAAGTACGTCCAGCACGTCTTGCTCTGCATCGGCAACCACGACCGGAACGCCCGACTTGATGATGCCTGCTTTCTGAGAAGCGATTTCAACCAACGTGTCACCGAGCACGTCCATGTGGTCGAACGAGACGTTGGTAATGACGCTCAGAATGGGCCGGACCACGTTGGTGGAGTCTAGCAATCCCCCCAATCCGGCTTCGACTACGGCCACGTCAACTTCCTGACGGGCATATTCGTCGAAAGCCATCCCAACGGTCAATTCGAAAAACGAAAGGCCTATCCGCAAAAATTCGGGTTGGTGGCGTTCAATGAAATTGGCCACGCGCTGCCGGTCCATTTCAACCCCGTTCACCCGAATCCGTTCCGTGAAATTTTTCAGGTGGGGCGAGGTGTACAAACCCACTTTGTACCCGGCGCTTTGCAGAATGGCCGCCAGCATGTGCGAAGTGCTGCCTTTGCCGTTGGTGCCAGCGATGTGGATGCATTTAAAGCGGTTCTGCGGATTGCCTAAATAGTCGCAAAAGTGGACTGTATTCGTCAAACCAGGCTTGATGGCCGTACGCCCGTCGCGGTGAAAGACGGGCAGTTGGGCATAGGCCAAGGCAAGGGCTTCTTCGTAGCTCATAAAAAAGCCGCGTTCCCGCTGCCATGTGAGTTATGGTCTCAAAGTGAATGTTATCGTACCCGATGCAGAGGAGGGTCTCTGACCGCCGCTAACACTTGGAACGAACACTAACTTTTGAGTCAAAGCTTTGTAAAAATCAGCAACTTGCTGTGTAACAGTCTTCTCATCTACAACTACACTCACAATATTTCCATCCTCGTCAACTTTTATTCTAAACCGAACAAAACCATATTCTTGGTAGGGGTCTTTAGCTGTAATTCGGTTTGCCATCTTCCATCCAGACAAATTCAAGGATGTACCGCCCCCACCCCCACTTCCCGGCTTACCGTAAAGCGCCTTGGCGTCGGGTGTGCCTTGCGGATTTCCCTTGTCGCCAATACCGCTCTTATCGTCGCCGTTGTTGTTGCCGCCGGGGTTAGGATTTGTACCAACCGTTCCGTTCCCGGAGCCAGAACTGCCGGTGGAGCCAGGATTTCGCTTGTACGTTGCCTTAGCATCCGGCTGGCGCGGAGGCGCGGGCGGCGTTTCAACGGGTTTGGCGACAACCTCAGGTTTAGGTTCTGATTTCGGAGCCGTTTCCACTTTTTTTACTGGGCGCTCTGCGACTTTAACCGGACTTTCTGCCTTGCTCGTCAACTCTGGCTCCTCCGCGACGCGGGGTGCTTTAGCCCGCACCGGCTCAACCCGGGGCGGTACCCGTTCGAGCGGTTCGGCTGGCTCGGGTTGCTTTTTTTCTGCGGAAGGCTGTGACTCTTCACGGTTCGGCAGCGGACTTGGCTGATTACGGGTCTGTATGTCACCGCTGCCAACGTTGTCCAGACCAAAATTGAGTTCTATCCCAGCGTCTTCAAGATGCTTGTCGGTAGCCTGCCAAGCTTTCACAAAGAAAAACAGCAAAAGCAAAAGAACGTGAAAGACCAGCGTCGCCACGAAGGCTTTCTGCCGGTTTTCACGTTCCAGACGATTCAAAAAATCAATCTGCATTCGACAATCATTTGGTTTTCAATACCCAGACGTGGTCGCCAAGTACCCCGCGCGACTCGACCGCTGCCCGCCGGGCTTCTTGTGCCGTTTCAAACTCCTGAGCAGCCACGCGGATAAGTCGCGACTTCATCGGATACAACAATGTAGCGTTGGCAAAACCCTGAGATTGAAGTTGCTTCTGAAGCCGTTGTGCGTTGACCATTTTACCGAACCCACCCGCAACGATGAAATAACGCCCCGGTTCGGCGCTTATTTTACCCTGATCTGTACTAATGCGCATCGGGACGACGAGCACACTGCGAATGGCCTCCCGTGAGGCAACAGGCTTGGCAACGGAGGCAACCGATGCCGTTTCGAGGACCGGTGGTTTTTCTGACTCCGTCCGTGGTTGTTCAAAAGCCGGAGTTGGCTTCACTGCAACCTTTTCCATCCGAGGGACCGGCATGTCCATCACGGAGGGAGGAGTCGGTTTTTTCTTCCACTCCGAAAAATTAAGCATTGAGAAGGGATTAAGGCTGCTCAATGTAGAGTTGCCCCCATCGAACCAAATCCAGCCGATGAGGCTCAGCAGAAGTACTGCCGTGGACGCGGCTACGCTCGGAAATGTAAGCCAGCGTTGACGGCTGTTGAGAGGAATCGTTTCTTCGTGCGTTACCTCCTCGGGCACAACCTCCAAAATGCCTTTCTGAACCGACTCTGTCCGATTGATGAGACTAGCAACCGGTGCATCGGCGTTGCTTCGATGCAACCGCAATGAAACCGGAGCCATTCCAAAACTTTCCCCAAAAAAATTGTTGCGATTATCCGGCTCAAAAACCAACTTTCCTTCGGCATTCAGGGTAAATGAGCCAAGGTGCTCAAACCGAAAACTGCTGCGAAGGCGCAATTCACGCCAGGCCTGTTCGGTAAACAGCCGGATTTTAGTGCGTATCTCCTCCCGACTACGACCTTCTTTGAACGCGATGTAGCTCGTCAGCAGCCCGTCGTCGAACTTGAGCACTTCATTGAAGGCAACCCGTTTGCGCGGAGGTAGTATCAAAGCATCCTGTTCGCGGACAACCGCACCGTGAAAATTGGTGATGAACCCGCCGAAATCGGGCACCACCACACAGTCCTGCTCAAACAGCAGGTTTTTGATGTGTTCAGGGATCGAGGCCATGGGTAGGAAGGTTGGAGGGGAAAGTCAGCCGAAAGGTACGTCTTCCAGTCGCATTGTCAACCCTGCCTGTACAGGATATTTATCCACTTTTCCACAACCTGCTCAGAATGAATACGAGAGGCCTGCAAGGAAGTTTAGGCTCTGACGGGGGTAGTACAGGTAGCGTTGGTAACTCTTGCCGAGTAGGTTGTTAAGCGAGACGAAAGCCGAAATATGGTCGGTGAAGAGGTACGTCGTTTTCAGGTTAAGATCGAGAATGTTCGGCAAATCGGTAACGCGGTTTCTCGGGAAATTCTTGGCGCTCAGGCCAGCCAAAAAATACGCATCTGCGTTGATGATCAGCTTCTTGGAAAACGTAACCGTGTTGTTCCAGGTGGTCGTAAAGGCGGGCCGGTGCCAGGGCTTTTCGAGGGTGCTCAGGTCGTAGCTAAACGCATCGACTTTCAGCGAAGACCGCCACAGTTCGCCTGACTGGTACGCCACCTGCGCGCTGACGTTGAGCACGTTGGCATCACCCCGGTCGTACAATACTTCAAATCGGGTCGTGTCGCGGGTGCCGTTGTTAAAGACGTAGAAATTCCGATACGTGGCCAGGCCCACGCGGGCTTCGTAGCTGAAGCCGTTGCCCAGGGTGCCCTTCGAGCCGCCGTAGAACTCGCGGAATTTGTTCGTATTCAGCAGGTCAACCTTGCGACCAAGGAATTCATTTTCGCTCAAAAAATTCGTCAGTGTGTTGCGCACCAGGTCACCGTCGAAGCCGACAAAAAAGTGCAGATTCGACACTGGAGCGAAATCCACGTTGACGGTCGGGTAGCCGTGCGTAGCCGAAACATTGCGGCGGGCATCGGTCTCGTGAACGGCGTTAAAACCGACCGTGACGTTCAACTGCTCGCCTTTGTACTGAAACGTGGGCTTCACCCGAAAGAGATTTCGCTGGTCGGTCAGGCTGTCCGTGCGCTGGGTGATGTACGCATCCGTCCCCAAATGTGCCAAAAATGAATCGCTGAGTTTCCAGGTGCCTTTCAGGTTCGTGCCCCAGTCCACTTCGGCGGCGTTGGTACGGGTGGAGAGCGAAGTGAGCCTGGTTTTCAGGGAGTAATCTATTGCCGATTCTTGATTAGTGTTCTGGATGCCAACACCGATTGAAAATTTGTTCAATGTCTGTTGGATGGAACTTCGCTCGGGCATCGGTTGGTTGGGACGCAATCCATAGCCATAAAAATAAAACTGATTGCGGTCAAAGCCCACGTTGCCATCGAGTCGAAAACTGCTTGCGAGGTACCGGCCCGCAAGAGCAATTTCCTGTTGGCTGGTGGCCGAATTTTTGCCGTCCACCGGACCGGTCGCTGTCGAATTGTGCCGAAATCGGATGTTAAGCCCGTAGGGTAAATCGGCGCGGGAAGTCAGCGAACCCTCCGCCAGGATGCGACCGTAATTGCCCGCCCCGGCACGCAGGTAATTGCTGTATCCCGTTTCGTTCGCTGCTGACGCGGGCAGGGGCTGTACCGTCGGGTTAAAGCGCGGATTACCGATGCTGAGTTTGCGGTCGGGAAACTGGTAAGTGATTTTGGAATCGGCCTTCGACTGGGGCAACGGAGGTATTTTCTCGAAATTCCGGTTCTGCTCGGGCAATTCAATTTTCCGGTCTTTCTCGATGGTAATCTCCGCGTTTTCGACCTGACCTTCGCCTGGCTGGGTAGCAGGTCGCTGGGCGAACCCAACCAGCGCGGTCAACGCGAAAAACGGCAGGAGCAAACGGCGTACGGACATGAAGGGAACGGGAAGAGCGTGATTAATTCTGTTTCGAGTCGATGGCGGCGAGTTTGCGTCGGGCTTCCTCGACCACGGCTTTGTCCTCGGCGTTTTCGATGATGGACATCAGCACGGCCCGTGCATTGAAGGCGTCGTTCCGCCCCACGTACACGTCGGAGAGCAGCAGGTACCCCTGGTCGCGCCATTTGACCTGGTCGGGGAACTGGGTCTGAAGTTCATCGAGCTTGTCGTAGGCTTCCCCATATTTTTTCTCGTCGTAAAGCGTTTTCGCCACCAGAAACTTCGCCTCGGCTCCGAAATCGTCTTTGGCCAGCGCGGCGGCTTTCTCCAGTTCTTCAACGGCCTGTTTGGTGTTGCCTTTGCCGAGGAGGTTTTTACCGATAAGCAACTGCGCGCGGTTTTTCGCTCCAAAAACCACGTCGCCGCCCCCCAGGATTTCGCGGGCGTACACCATCGACGAGTCGTATTTCTGCGTCCGGTAGTACGCATCCATCAGCCCCACCCAACCCGTGACGACGTCTTTTTTACTGGCAGCGGTCGCAATCAGGGTCTGGTAGTTTCGGATGGCGCGAGGGTAATTCTGCTGACTCACTTCGAGTTCGGCGGCCCGGGCAGCGGCGCGGTTGACGAACGACGTCCGGTTGTCGGCAATCACCTGGTAGAAATTGCGGAGCGCGTTCGCCACGTCGCCCGTGCGATAGTAAGCATCGGCCAGGTAGTAGCGGCCTTCGTGATTCAGCGCGCTCGACGGGTAGCTGCTGGTGAACTTCCGGAGCGCCTCGACGGCCTGAGGGTATTTCTCGTTGAAATACAGGTTTTTGGCGCTTTCAAATTCAATTTTTTCCAGAGACGCATCGCCGGGGTTGCTGCGCTTGTATTTTTCGAGTTCGGCGGCAAACTCCTCGGGCCGACCCGCCGTGTTGAGCACGTCCTGGAGGCCCAGCAAGGCTGGTTCGGCGCTTCGGGAGTTGGCGTACCGGTTCAGAATCGTCCGGTAATCGGCGATGGCCTCGTCGTACTGCTTCAGGTTGGTGTAGGCAATGGCCCGGCGCAGGTGCGTGATGGGCACGAGCGCGCTCTTGGGTTTTTCCTGAATCAACCGAGTGAACTGCCGGATGGCCGGGATGTAGTTGGTGTTGTTGAAATCGACCATGCCCAACTGAAACAGGGCGTCGTCGGCGTAGCGGGAGGTAGCATATTGGCTCAGCACGCGCTCAAACGAAGCTTTTGCCTCCGCGTCGCGGTTCAGGTATTCGAGAATAATGCCCTTCTGGTACGTCGCGTAGTCTTTGTCGGATTTTCCCTGGCTAATGACCTGGTCGTAGGTGCGCAGGGCGTCGTCGTAGTTTTTGGAAACGAAGTACGTGTCAGCCAACCGCAGGAGGGCGTCCTCAAAATTCCCTTTGTTCGGGGCCGATTTCACGCCCTGGGCGTAGGCCCGGAACTGCGCGTTGGCCTTATCGTAGGCCTTCGTGTTGTAGTACGCGTAGCCCAGCGCGTAGCGGGTTTTCAATTGAATGTCGGCCAGCGTCGGCGTGTTTTCCCGACTCGCCAGCAATTGGTTGTACACCGGAATGGCCTGGTCAAACTGCCGGTTGGCCGAGAGCGCTTCCGCTTTCCAAAACTGCGCGGCCACTTTCATCCCAGCGTCGGCCGGGTACTGGAGCGATTTGTCAAAAAATTCAACGGCCCGGTCGTAGCGCTCGGCGTTGAAATCGCTCACTCCCTGTTTGTAGGCCGTTTTCTGGTACTTGCCCCGCACGGCCGGGTTGCTCTGCAACTGGCTTTCGTAGTAGCGCAGCGCCCCCGCGTAATCATTGGTCACGTCGAAGGCGTCGCCGAGCAGTTCCTCCGCGTCGGATTTGTAACGCGACTGGGGGTACATTTGCTGAAATTCTTTCAGTTCGCGGATGGCCTCGGCCCCGTTGCCCTGGTCGAGCAGCACCTTGGCGTGGTTGAAGGCCGCGTCTTCCCGCACGGCTTTGTTGAAGTTCAATCGCCGGGCCTGGTCGAGGGCCGCCCGCGCCGAAGGCAGGTTTTCCTGGTTCAAATACGCAATGCCCAGGTAGTACGCCGCGTATTGGCTCAGCGTGTCCTTCCCCGCCGCCAGGGGTTTCAGCGCCGCAACTGCCCCGTTGGTGTCGCCGGTGCGGTAAAGCGCGTAGCCGTAGCGGTAGGCCGACGCAGCGGGCATGCGGTTACCACGCAGCGAGGTGAAGAGTTTGTAATTCGCCACCGCCTTTTCAAACTCCTCCCGCTGCGCGTACACGTCGGCGGTGAGCAAGGCCAGCTCGTCGAGTTTCTTGCCCGATTTTGGCGCGCGGAGCAGCGGTTCGGCGTAGGTCAGCAGGTCGTCGTAGCGGTTCTGGCGGTAGAGCGCGTGGCCAATCCACGACGGGATTTCGTTTTTGTACTGCTCCGAAGCCTCGATGCGGCGAAAATCCTGCATGGCCCCGGCGTAGTTGCCCGCGTTGAACTGAATCACCCCGGCGTAGTACGAGGCCGGAATGCCCGTTTCGGGCTGGTTGTTCTGCTTGATGACGTTGAACGCCCGCAGGGCCTGATCGAACTGCTGGAGTTGGTAGTGCGCCATGCCCAGTTTGAAGCGGGCTTCGGCGTTGCCGGTTTCGGCGGCTTTCGTCAGGTACGGAATCGCCCGGTCGAATTGCTGCTGGTTGTAAAAATAAAAGCCCAGATCCCCGTAAATCCGGGCGGCTTTGGGGTGTTCGACGTGGTTGCTAACAAACCGCTCGGCCTGAATTTCGGCGTCGGCATCACCGAGATACAGCGTCGACATAGCCACGTAGTATTCGGCATCCACGCGATTGAGTTCCGAACCGGCCAGCAGGTCCCGGTGGGTGTTCAGGTATTCCTGAAAGGCCTGACGGGCAGCGGCGTAGTTTTTCTGTTCCAGAAATTCCAGCCCGTTGCGGAAATTGAGGTCGGCCCGGTCGTAGCTGAGGGTGTTCTGGGAAAACGCGTTAAACGTCAGGAAAAAAAGAATCGAACTGGCAACGAGCCGGAGTCGGCGTAGGGGCATGGAGCGAGGAACTAAGGTGCAATTCCGTTTCAACGTCGTGATTCTGGCCGAAGGCCGGAGGATTTGCTTGGGTGGGCGGGCTTGCGTATTTTCACGACTTTAAACGCAAATATCAAAAAATAAAGTATGAAACAGCGCGGCCCTTTGGGGCTTTTGGTGGTTTTTGCCTTTGTGTTTTTTGCCTTTGTTCCCGCCCGCGCCCAGCGCCCGATGAGTACCCCGACGATTGCTTACGTGCTGTCGATGCCCCAACCGCAGACGCACTACTTTGAAGTTCAACTGAATCTGAGCAACCTGACCGACGCCAATCTGAGAAAGCAGGGGTACGTGGACGTAAAAATGCCCGTCTGGACGCCCGGCTCTTACCTGATTCGCGAATACGCCAAAAACGTCGAGGGCTTCACCGTCCGCTCCGGTCAAAATTCCATTCCAGCCCGCAAGATTTCCAAAAATACCTGGCGCGTGCCCTACGCAGGCGAGCAAAGTCTGTCGATACTGTATAAAGTATACGCCTACGAGCTGACGGTGCGTACGAGTTTTCTCGATGAACAGCACGGGTACGTCAACGGGGCCAGCATGTTCGTGTACGTGCCCCAGTTGATGAACCAGCCTGCCACGCTGACCGTGAAGCCCGCGTCGGGATGGAACGTGGTTTCGACCGCGCTCAAACCGGTTTCGGGGCAGATGTTCACGTACGAAGTGCCGAACTACGACTTGCTGGTGGACTCCCCCCTCGAAATAGGTACCCATCGGGTGCTGCAATTCACGTCGGGCGGCATTCCGCACCAAATCGCCATGTTCGGCGAAACCCAGTACAACGAGCAGCGCCTGCTCGCCGATTACAAACGCGTGACCGAAGCCGCCGCAGCCGTGGTGGGCGAACACCCCTGCGAAAATTACCTGTTCATCGTTCACCACCTGCCGAACGGTGGCGGTGGACTGGAACACCTGAATTCGACGTCGCTGCAAACTTCCCGCAATGCCTACACGACCGACGCGGGCTACACGGGCTTCATGGGGCTAGTGGCTCACGAGTACTTCCACCTCTGGAACGTGAAGCGCATCCGGCCCAAAGCCCTCGGGCCGTTCGACTACGACAACGAGAATTACACGCACCTGCTCTGGGTGGCCGAAGGCTTCACGAGCATGTACGACAATTACCTGCTGCGCCGGTCGGGCGTGACAACGCCGGAACGGTACCTCGACGATGTAGTTGGAGACATCAATTCGACCGAAAACACACCGGGCAGCGGAGTGCAGTCGCTGGCCGAGGCCAGTTGGGATGCGTGGATCAAATATTACCGCCCTAACGAAAACTCGACCAACAGCACGATTTCGTACTACGTGAAAGGGGCCGTCGTGGCCAACTTGTTGAACCTCGAAATCCTCCACGGTTCCGGGGGCGAGCGCAGCCTCGACGACGTATTGAGGTTTCTCTGGAACGAATATTACAAAAAGCAAAAACGCGGTTTCACCGACGAAGAACTGCAACAGGCGGTTGAAAAAGCGGCCGGGCATTCGTTGAACGATTTTTTCCAGAAATACATCTGGGGCACCTCCCCCATCGACTACGATAAGTACTTCGGCTACGTCGGCTGCCGCCTTGTGGACCAGAATCGCACGAACGCCGAACCCTACCTCGGCGCGACGGTTGGCAACAACGGCGGTAAACTTATCGTTTCTACCGTGTTGCGCGATTCACCGGCCTGGACCGACGGCCTCAACGTCAACGACGAACTCGTGGCCATCAACGGCGTCCGGGTGACGGACGATCTGAACCGTTACCTGACAGGCAGGAAGCCGGGAGACGTGCTCACGATGCAGGTCAACCGCGCCGGCCTGATGAAAAACCTTCGGATTACCTTGAAGAACAGCCCCCGAAAAGCGTATAAAATTGAACGCCTGCCTTCGCCGACTGCCGCCCAGCAGTCGCTTTACCAAAAATGGTTATACCTTGAAAACCAATAAGCTATGAGTCTCAACACGCATGACAACAAACTCATCAAAATCGGCATTTTTTACGACGGCGGCTATTTTGCCCGGGTGAGTCATTACTACCGCCACTATGATCAGCGCCGGTCGCGAATCAGCATCAAAGGCCTGCACGAATTCATCCGGGACAAAGTCCACGAATTGGAGGACGTAGAAAAAAATTACTGCCAGATTGTTGACGCGCACTACTTCCGGGGCCGGTTCAGTGCTTACGAAGCGGCCAAGCGGCCTAACCAGTTGTTCAACGAGCGTCTGTTTGACGACGTACTGATGTACGGCAACATTGTGACCCATTACCTGCCGATGGTGGCCGACAAAACCGGCCGCCGCGACATGTCAGAAAAAGGCATCGATGTGTGGTTCGCCCTCGAAGCCTACGAATTAGCCATCCTGAAACGATTCAACGTAGTGGTCCTCATCACCGGCGACGGCGACCACCTCCCGCTCCTGCGCAAGCTCAACGCCCTCGGCACCCGCGTCATGCTGCTGTACTGGGACATTGAATTCCCAACCGACGTCATCGAGAAGCCGATCCGCACCAGCCAGACGCTCATCAACGAGGCCACGTACGAGATCAACATGGTCAACATTCTCAACAACCGGAAACTGACGCCGAGTGTGGAGAATATTTTCCTGGAATCGGAAGAATCGAACCGCGAAGAAGACGAAAGCAGCCGTTCGCCCCGCCCGACGCTGGGTTATCGCTCCGACGCTTACCAACCCGCCAACGGTTCGCAGCCCCAACCGTACACCAACACACCGGGCACGGCCGTTCCGGGGAAAAAGTACCGGGGTAAGGTCATTCACATCGACCACCAGAAGGGCATTGGCAACCTCAACGGCCTCGACAACGAATACGCCAACCTGATTTTCTTCCGCAACTTCCGCGAACCGGAATCCTTCGACGAACTTCAGAAATACGATCAGGTGGAATTTGAAGTCAGCCGTAACCTGAAGGGCGAACTGGCCGTCAACGTCCGCCTCGCCGATTACGAAGTTGAAGAACCCGAAACCGAGTCGACCCCTCAAGACGAGGAAGAACAGGTCAGTTAATAAAAAATGCCCCGAAGTACTTTGGGGCATTTTTTTGAACAGTCGGGTGCGAAATCGGCTAATCTTCAAGGCTTTCCATCGCCATCTCCCAGTCGGCTTGCATGGCTTCAAACCGCAGGAGCACTTTTTCGAGAAACGCCTCGCTGACCATTTCGCGCACGTCGTCTTCGCCCAGCACTTCCAGTTCGCTCACTTTGTAGGTTTGTTCGAGCAGCCCCCGTTCGATTTTCACGATGTACTTGTTGTTCCAGGCAAAGAGCGTGATTTTGCAGGAAGGATGCGGAATGTCGGCGAGTTGCTTCATGCGGCGGTTTCGTCGAGGATGGTCACGCTCAGAATTTTATCCCCCTGCCGAATGGCATCGATCACCTCCAGCCCGTCCACCACGCGTCCGAAACAGGTGTGTTTGCGGTCGAGGTGGGCGGTGTTGCGACGGCTGTGGCAGATGAAAAACTGCGAACCGCCCGTGTTGGGTCCGCGGTGGGCCATCGAGAGCACACCCCGGTCGTGAAACTGGTTGCCGCCCGTGAGTTCGTCGGGAATGGTGTAGCCGGGGCCACCCCCGCCCGAACCCGTGGGGTCGCCGCCCTGAATCACAAAATCGGGGATGACCCGGTGGAAGGTCACTCCGTCGTAGTAGCCTTTTTTTGCCAGCGTCACGAAGTTGTTGACGGTGATGGGCGCGTCGTTGTCGTAAAACTCGATGCGCATCGTGCCCTTCTCCGTCTGCATGTCGGCTTTCGTCATAATTTTGAAAAAAATGAACGCCCCTCGCGGGGCCACTCGGTTGAAAACGCAAAACTACGGCTTCCTCACCAAAACCCGCTGCCTGCTGACACTGGCAGTTGCGCTCATACTTGTGGCCTGCGGAGATCAAAGCACCGACGAATCTGTTCTGTTTTTTCAGAAAGCCAACTTCAGTGCCCGCCAGGGCGAACCCCGCGAAGCCATTCGGCTCTACACCGAAGCCATTGAGAAAAAACCGGATTTTGCCGATGCCTACAACAACCGGGGGCTGACGCATCAAAAGCTCGGCGATCTTGAAAATGCCATCGCCGATTTCAACCGCGCGCTCGAACTCGAACCCGAGTACTGGGAAGCCTACTACAACCGCGCCCAGGCCCTGGCCGACGGCGGACGATACCGGGAAAGCCTCGCCGATCTGGCCCGGTTGCCCAACACCTACCGCGACTCGGCCTACGTGCTCATCAGCACCGCCAACGTAAAAAGCCACCTCGGCGACAAGGCCGGTGCCCTGACCGACTACAACCTGGCCCTGATGAAAAATCCCGCTTCAGCGGAGGCGCTCATCAACCGGGGGTATCTTTTCTTCGGAGAAAAACGATTCGCGCAGGCGGGCGAGGATTTCCGGAAGGCGCTGCAACTTGATCCTTCCCAGCATACGGCGTTCAACAACCTCGCCCTCATCGAAGCCCAGAACGGCAACTATGCCCGCGCGCTTCAACTGGTGGATCGGGCCATTGCCCTCAAAGCCGGTGAATCAACGTATCTCAACAATCGGGGCTATTTTCTGCTCAAACTTGACCGTCTGACCGATGGCAAAGCCGCCATCGAGTCGGCTCTGCGGCTGAACGACACCAACGCCTGGGCCTGGCGCAACCGGGGCGTGTATTACTTGCTGAACGGCGATGCATCGGCGGCCCTCACCGATTTGAAAAAGGCCGAAACCCTCGACCCGTCGGTGGAATCGCTGTACGTGTACCTTGGCGAAGCGCACCGGCTGGCAAAAAACCCGACGGAGGCTTGCCGTGCGTTCCGAAAAGCCGAGCAACTCGGCGACCCGACCGTTACCCCTCAAATGCTTAACGGTTGCCCGTAGTCACCTCCAGGTTTTGTACGCCGTGAACACGGCTTCGTTGACGGCCATGTCGGTGCTGATTTCGAGGAGCTTGCTCCGGCCTGTCGGGGCGAGAAAGGCCGGGAGGTGTTCGGTGAGTTCGTCCCAGGTGGTGCAGCGGAAGTAATCGAGGTTGGCGTCCTGCGCGGTACGTTCGGCGGTGAGGTGGTGGGGCGTTTCAAAAAACGTTTCCCGTTCGGGCAGGTGCCGGGGGCCTTCGATCATCCGGAAAATGCCGCCACCGTCGTTGTTAAGCAGCACGATGCGCAGGTTTGCCCCGACGTGCGGGTGCCAGAGGGCGTTGCGGTCGTAAAAAAACGCCACGTCGCCGATGGCCACGAACACTAATTGATCCGTGCCCACCGTCGCTCCAACGGCCGTGCTCAGGCAACCGTCGATCCCACTCGTGCCCCGGTTGGCGAAAACCTCAAGCTGCTTTCCCCGCAACCCGATGAAGTTGGCGTAGCGCACGGCCATGCTGTTGGCCAGGTGAAGTTGACCCGTTTCCGGCAGGTGCTCCATCACCTGCTGCAAGGCCGAAAACTCGTTGAAGGATTGCTGGGGGAGAAACGTGTCCGTCCAACGCCTGGCTTTCGCGTCCACCCGTTGCCACTGGTGCAAAAACGCTTCGTCCACGACCGAGTCCTCCCCTTCCCGGAACGATTTCATTTCCAGTTCTTCGACGAGTTGTTGAAAAAAGCCCGTTGCTTGCAGCGGAATGATGCGGGTGACGGATTGGAAAGTGTCGATGAGTTCGTCACCGGTTTGCAAATGCCAGTGGCGGGCGGGTCGAAAGCGTCGGAAGAAAAGTTTAAGGTTCTTTGAAATGAAGGAATTGCCGAACGTGATGAGCAATTCGGGTTGCAGGCTTTCTAACTCGGTCTCGTCCTGCCCGTTCAGGAACAAGTCCTGCCCCGAAATGAAACGTTCTTCCAAAAACAAATTTGAAATCACGTCACTGACGACGGGGATGCCAAAGTCCGTTTGGAGCACCGCGAGCGCTTTCCCCAGTTCCTGGTTTCGTGCCTGCTGACCGCCCGCGAGCAAAACGCGGTCGACACCGTCCAATTCCGCTAACAATTCGCTCCACGTCCCAGCGGAAAGGTGTTCCGTGGTCGGAGTTCGCAAAATTTTCCGCACGTCCGGGCTAAATTCGTACCGTTCGTCTTGGCCAGGGTAAAACGGTTCCCGAATCGGGACGTTCAGATGAACAGGACCTAAACCATTCCCAGTCAATTCATTAAATGACCGATTGATGATTCGATTGGCGAACCAAGCCGCGTCGGGATGGGAAAACTCTTGCGGTATTTCGGCGAAAAACTTCACGTGCGGCCCATACAAATGGTGCTGGAAAATCGTCTGTCCGTCCTGCTGATTGATCCATTCCATTGGCCGGTCGGCGGTCAGCACGAGCAGCGGCACCTGGAGGAAAAATGCCTCGGCCACCGCCGGTCCGAAGTTGAGCGCCGCTGTCCCCGACGTGCAAACTAACGCCACCGGTTCCCTCAGCGACTGGCTAAGCCCGAGGGCAAAGTAGCCCGCCGCACGCTCGTCGGGAAGCACGTACGTGCGGATGGCCGGGTGCCGGGCAAATGCCAGCGTGAGGGCCGCGCTACGCGAGCCGGGCGAAAGGACGGCGTGACGCAGTCCGTGCTGGCTGCACAATTCGACGAGATCGAGCAAAGGTTGGAGAACAGCCATGGCAAAATCAACTGAACTGGGTTGGCCACAAAAAAGCCCCGACGAACGGGGCTTTTTTGCGAAAGTGAAATCAATCGGGCTTAACCGAGGTAGGTTTTCAGCGCCTTGCTGCGCGAGGTGTGCCGCAGGCGACGGATGGCTTTTTCCTTGATCTGGCGAACCCGCTCGCGAGTGAGGTTGAACTTTTCCCCGATTTCTTCGAGCGTCATGGCGTGTTCGCCGTTCAGCCCGAAGTAGAGCGTGATCACGTCGGCCTCGCGCTGAGTCAGCGTCGAAAGCGCCCGTTGTACCTCGCGACGGAGCGAATCGTTGATCAGACCGGCGTCGGGTTTGTCTTCGCTGTCGTTTTCAAGAACGTCGAGGAGGCTGTTTTCTTCCCCCTGTACGAAGGGCGCGTCCATCGAAACGTGGCGACCCGAGATTTTCAGGGTATCCACCACTTCGTTGGTGCTCACTTCGAGCACTTCGGCGAGTTCTTCAGGCGACGGTTCGCGCTCAAATTTCTGCTCCAGTTCGGAAAACGTCTTTGAAATCTTGTTCAGCGACCCCACCCGGTTGAGGGGCAGGCGCACGATCCGCGACTGTTCGGCCAGGGCCTGGAGGATCGACTGGCGAATCCACCACACGGCGTAGGAGATGAACTTGAAGCCGCGGGTTTCGTCGAACCGCTGCGCGGCTTTGATCAAACCCAGGTTGCCTTCATTGATCAGGTCGCCCAGCGAGAGGCCCTGGTTTTGGTACTGTTTCGCCACCGAAACCACAAACCGGAGGTTGGCCTTCGTCAAACGCTCCAGGGCTTGCTGGTCGCCTTCCCGAATTTGCTGGGCCAGTTTGACTTCCTCGTCGGGAGTCAGCAGATCCACTTTCCCGATTTCCTGCAAATACTTATCGAGCGACTGGCTTTCGCGATTCGTAATTTGCTTGCTAATTTTTAGCTGTCTCATGGAAGTCTCAGGAGTCTATTTTTTGGTTAACAGGTACGTTTCAACGCCAAATGGCGGTACTGGGATGGGTTGTCACGTGGGTTAACGCACTATTGTACTTTTTTGTTCTCGGGTCGGGGCAGGAGGACTTTTCTCGACAACCGGTACTTGCCGGTTTTTTTGTCGATGTCAACCAGTTTGACCTCGATTTCGTCGCCGACATTGAGTACGCCTTCCATGCTGGGCAGTCGCTCCCAGGAAATTTCAGAGATGTGCAGCAACCCGTCTTTGCCGGGCATAAACTCCACGAAGGCCCCAAACGGCTGGATGGTTTTCACTTTGCCTTTGTACACTTCATCTACTTCGGGAATGGCCACGATGCCCTTAATCCGAGCCACGGCTTTATCCATCGAAGGCTTGCTGGTGGCGAAAATACTCACGAAGCCCGCGTTGTCTTTTTCTTCGATTACTACCGTCGCGCCGGACTCCTTCTGAATGTCCTGCACCACCTTGCCACCCGGTCCAATGACGGCTCCGATCTGGCTTTGCTCGATTTTGATGACTACGGCACGGGGCGCGTGGGGCTTCAGGTCCGGGCGCGGTGCGGCCAGGGCCTTTTTCATTTCGTTCAGAATGTGCAAACGACCCGCTTTGGCCTGTTGGAGGGCTTGGGCCAGCACTTCGTACGAAAGGCCGTCCACCTTGATGTCCATCTGGCAGGCAGTGATGCCTTTTTCGGTGCCCGTTACTTTGAAATCCATGTCGCCGAGGTGATCCTCGTCGCCGAGAATGTCCGAGAGCACCGCCCAGCGGCCGGTTTTCGTATCCGTGATTAACCCCATCGCGATGCCTGACACGGGGGCCTTGATGTTCACGCCGGCGTCCATCAACGCCAGCGTACCCGCGCAAACGGTGGCCATCGACGAAGAACCGTTGGATTCTAAAATGTCCGACACGATGCGGATGGTGTACGGGTTATCGGCGTCGGCGGGCAGCATGCGCTTGAGGGCGCGGTGGGCCAGATTGCCGTGGCCAACTTCGCGGCGGCCAGGGCCGCGATTAGGTTTCACTTCGCCCGTCGAAAAACCGGGGAAATTGTAGTGCAGCAGAAACTTGTTGTAACCCGACACCATGGCCTGATCCACAATCTGCTCGTCCATTTTCGTGCCCAGCGTCGCCGTCGTCAGCGACTGGGTTTCGCCACGGGTGAATACCGCCGACCCGTGGGCCGAGGGGAGGTAATCCACTTCGCAGACAATGGGACGGATTTCGTCGAGTTGCCGACCATCCAGGCGAATACGTTGGTCGAGCACCAGGTTGCGGGCGGCCTCGCTTTCCAGGTCGTGGAAATACGACTTGGCCATGACCACGTCTACGGTCGAATCTTCAGGGAGCGAGTCGAGGTATTCTTGCCGGATGGCGGCGAATCCTTCGCGGCGGCCGCTCTTGCTGGCGTTCCCCGACGCGGCAACCTCGTAAATCCGCTGGTAGTACGTTTCGCGCAGGTACTCGCGCAGGGCCAGGTCATGGGTTTCGTGGTTGTACACTCGCTTTTCGGTCTTGCCGACCGCAGCTTCAAGGTCTTTCTGAACGGCGCACTGCACCTTGATGGCCTCGTGGGCCACCTTGAGTGCTTCGAGCACGTCGTCTTCCGACACTTCGCTCATTTCGCCTTCCACCATCAGGATGTCGTTGGGGTTGGCGGCGACAAGCAGGTCGAGTTCGGCGTCGGCCAGTTTCGATGTCAGCGGGTTGACCAGAAATTCCCCATCGATTTTCGCCACGCGCACTTCAGAGATCGGACCACCCCAGGGAATATCCGACACCATCAGGGCCGACGAAGCGGCCAGACCCGCCAGGGCATCGGGCAGCACTTCGGCGTCGGCCGAAATCAGGTAGATGTTTACCTGGGTGTCGGCGTGGTAATCGTCGGGGAAGGTGGGCCGCAGCGCCCGGTCCACGAGGCGGCTGACGAGGATTTCGTAATCCGACAATCGGCCTTCGCGGCGTTGGAAACTGCCGGGGATTTTACCGGCGGAAGCAAATTTTTCCTGGTAATCGACCGAAAGCGGCAGGAAGTCGGCACCGGGTTTGGGTTCGAGGTTGGAAACAACCGTAGCCAGCAGCATGGTATCGCCGCAACGCACAACGACGGATCCGTCGGCCTGCTTGGCCAGTTTGCCGGTTTCAATGGACACTTGCCGCCCGTCGGGCAGGGCAAACGTCTTGGTGACAATGTTGAACATGGAGAAGATTCGTTGGCAGCAGACTCGGCGGCGGGAAGAAAACCCGGAAGCCGAGCTAAAATTGAACCGCAGGGTAGAATACAAATCAGGGAATCCATTGCATGAATTCCCTGATTTTCAAGTTAGAGAAACTTACTTTCTCAGATTCAGTTCGGCCAGGATGGCCCGGTACCGAGCAATGTCTTTGCGATGCAGGTAGTCGAGGAGGCGACGTCGTTGACCGACCAGTTTCAGCAGACCCATCCGGGTGGAGAAATCCTTCTTGTGCGTTTTGAGGTGTTCCGTCAGAGAATTGATGCGGAACGTGAACAGGGCAATCTGCGATTCGGGTGAGCCGGTGTCCGTTTTCGATTTCTGGAAACCCTGGGTCGCAAACACTTCTTGCTTTTTTTCGGCAGTTAAGTACATCGTGTGTTTTGCAGCTTTGTCGATTTTAAAACGCAAAAGTAGGCTTTTGCGGCTACGAAGCCAACTTTTCGGGCGATTTTTTCAAAAACGAAACCTGCTCCCGCCACTCCTCAAACCGCGCCCGCAAGCGATTGAAGTAGATGCGGTAAACGTCGGCCTCGAAGAGCCGCGAATCTTCCCTCGCCCTTTTTAGAAAAAACAAACCAAAGCCCAACAACACGGCATTTGACGCCCAGGCTGCCGCGGGCACCCAAGCCCGGCCTTCTTTCGCCAACTTATCGCCCTGAATCGTCATGACATACATCAGAATAAAGAAAATAATCGCCACCAGCACCGGCACGCCAAAGCCGCCTTTTTTGATGATCGAACCCAACGGCGCGCCAATCAGAAACATCACCAGACACGCGATGGCGGACGTGAACTTGTGGTGCCACTCGAGTTG
>ERZ1066120.49-NODE-49-length-119219-cov-10.400096_pt1 | contig 119219 bp, 127 predicted proteins | sample MGYA00382767_ERZ1066120 | MGnify/ENA primary metagenome ERZ1066120 (study PRJEB33369, sample SAMEA5778350) | biofilm metagenome | biome: Industrial cooling water; feature: Water cooling tower basin; material: Biofilm | place: United Arab Emirates | collected... | reverse complement strand
CAACTACTCAGCCTCGCTTTTTGCTATTCTACCCCTGCAATGTCCAGTAGTGAGTCCCTTTCTCAAACGCGACATCAAACTGGCCTACACCCAGTATCTGGACATGGCCGGTCGGCCCACAAGCTATAAGCTTTACTTCTCGACTGACCTGAATCTGCCTGCCTGGATGATCGTCCGCTACTACCGCCTGCGCTACCAGCAAGAGTTTTTGATCCGCGACGCCAAGCAGTTCAGCGGCTTAACGGACTGCCAGGCCCGCTCCACCAATAAACTCGACTACCACATCAATGCAGCGCTGACGGCGGTTAACGTTGCCAAAGCCGAGCATCCTTCCCTGGGGCAGGGGGCAGAGCGCCAACCCTTTTCGATGGCCGATGTAAAAACGCTCTACCACAATCAATTACTCCTCGACCGGTTTATTGCCATCTTGCCCGAAGGCACCAAGTTGACTAAAAATCATCCCCAGGTGCGCCAACTCTACAATTTCGGCTGTAAAGCCGCTTAAGCTTTGACGAACCATTGAAGAAATTGAGATTGAAGAATTGCCGTAGTCCCGTCTTCCGTCACTTCACGGGCTGACCGGGCCGCCAAAACGGCTCATCCGCCGTGAGGAATTCGACGGGCACTTCCGGCACGAAGCCCCGCAGCCACTCGGCGCAGTACTTCATGCCCGCCTGCTCCGATACCAGGGGGCCGAGCACGATGAGCGCCTTTTTCTGCCCCGAGGCAATGGCATCCTGCACGTATTCCACCAGTTCCCACTCGTGGGTTTCGCCCACCACCAGCACGTCGGCCTGGGCCAGGTACGTGATGCCGGGGTTCAGGCTCACGTTGCCCCAACTCGCCAGCACCCGCCGCACGGGCAACTCCGGGTCGCCGACCACTCGCATCGTGCGGATTTTTAGCTTTGATTCAATGGACTGGGCCAGCCGGGCCAGGGTGGTCGGCTCAAACGTGAAGAGTTTGGGTTGCTCTGGGTACACGTACTTATCCCAGCCGAGTTCGCGCATCATGCCGGTGGCGATGCCGTCGGGTTTGCGCCCGTGCCAATGATCGTGGAAGTGGAACACGCTCAGGCCCCGCTGCTCGATGAAGGCCCTTTTTTCGAGAAAAACGGGGTCCTGCTGCACGGGTTCAATGCGGTCCTGGTGCGAAAAAAAGGTGGGTTCGTGGGTGATGACCAGGTTTAGCTTCCGGTCGGCGGCCCTCCGGAGCATTTCCAGCGTGGCCATCATCACGACCGCGATGCCCTTCACCTCCTGCTCCCGCGTTCCAGCGATGAGGTTGTCCACCGTCTGCTCCCGCCAGGGAATGCCGACGTTGGCCTTGATGCGGTCGATGATTTGGCCGGTGGTGATTGCCGGGGCGTTGCCCGATTTGAACAGCGGGGCGGCGGTGAGGGCGAGGGAAGTTTTGAGGAAGTGGCGGCGGGTGGTGCTCATGTTCGCAGAAATTTGAAACGGCTTGGCGAATGGCAACGCAGTTCGCATTTCAACGCCGCCTCAGCAGGGCATCAGATACCCCTCGCTCGAGACCCCAAATCAGCGCGGATGAAATGCAGAAGCAGGGCATGTACCATGCTTCATCCAATAAAATTGTAACTGTCCGTTGAATTGTACAGCAACCAAAACCTACTTTTCAGAGCATTTACAATTTCACTGTTGCTAAGGGACAGATACCGTTTTCCCCGCAGATTTCCATTCCCTTTACTTTCACTCGCGACCTCATCATCAATTATGATGAAACTTGTACTTGCCCGATCTACCTTTTGAGCATTTGACATCAATATTATTTTAGTTTCAATGTTAGGAAAATCTTTAAGCTCTTCACAAATTTTTTTAAGCTTTTTGCTTTTCTTTTCGTTAAACTTTAGCTCATTTTCTTCAAAAACAAAAATTCGATGTATTTTAACTTTTTCGGCAATTTTTTGATTCAATACGATGTAGTCTTTGAGCAGATTATCACCCCAAAACGTTTCAAAATAATTTTCAGTGTCGTACGTAACCGCATATACTGAGGTAGTTGCTTCTTTCATAACCTCATTGAGTTTGTATATTCTTTCGAATTCGTTGTTCAGCTTTAGAACTTCGCCTTCAGAAACTTTGTGTATGGTTTCAACGTAATTGTTGAATGTCTCACTGAAATATTTTTGGGTAAGGTTTCCTTTTTCAGAAATATTCTCTTTGCTGTGGGCTAAAAGTTTCAACTGATTAAATAATTCTTCGTCTGTGAAAAAGTTGTTATGAATTTTGACTAAATCAACTACCTTGCTATTCGATTTATCAATTGTTTCTTTTACCTCAGAAGAGGTGGTGGTATGACGGTGATCGAAATCTTTCAGTAAATCAATCATCAAGGTTAGGATGGCAACGAACATGCCAATGTTAAGCTCGGTCTTGATTGACAGATAAAGCGAAGATAGAGCGCTGGTAATTGATTTTTCGAGTACCAAAAGCAGGATAAAAGCCACTGTTCCAAATGCCAATGACCTGGAAATGGATTTTTTCAATTCCTGCGAGAGCGGTTTCATGGTGCAGTCGTTTGAAAGTGGAATTAACTTGCATTTAACTCTGCGCGCTTTGGTGCGCAATTGAGGTGTGAAACACGGTTAGGAGTGGTCAAAAATCATCCGCCACCCTTCCCGTGTTTTTTCCCAAACCGTCGTAAACCAGCCCGTGCGGTCGGGGCGACCCCCGCCCCTTAAGATGAACTGCCCGTTGACGAGAGCGTTGCCTTTGCCGAGCATTCGAACGGTGACGTGGTCGTAGCGGAGTTGCTGGAGCGGTCGTCCGGTTTTCCAGAAGCCGTTGCGCATCGTGTTTTCAATCACTTCCACGCCGCCGCGAGGGCCGTTCGGCCCCATTTCTTTGGCGTCGGGGGTGTAGCAGGCAAGGTACAGCGCGAGGTCGCCTCGGTTCCAGCCCGCCGCGGTGGAGTCGAGGGCGGCGCGGATTTCGGCCTCGGCACCACGGGGCCGGGGCGCGGCGAAACCGCCGAAGGCAATCAGAAACAGCAGCAGGGAGGAGAGGAAACGTGTTTTCAAGCGGGGAGCGAGGTTATTGAGGCCAAAATAGAAATTTTTCCGAACAACCTAATCGCCGTTCGCTAAAAATCAGGCTACTCAGTACGTGGGCAAACAAATCGCTGACTTTCAACGCCTCTCCCCACGTCCCCGCTCCTCCGCCTACCACAACACCCACGTATCCTTGCTCCCCCCGCCCTGCGAGGAATTGACCACAAGCGAACCTTTCCGCAGGGCCACCCGCGTCAGCCCGCCGGGAATGACCTTGATGCCGTCGCCGTAGAGGATGTACGGGCGCAGGTCCACGTGGCGGCCTTCCACCTGCCCGTCCACGAGGCAGGGCACCCGCGAGAGCGAAATCGTGGGCTGGGCGATGTAGTTGCGGGGGTTTTCCTGGATTTTCTTCCGAAACAACTCGTGGTCTTTTTTGGAAGCCTTTGGGCCGATAAGCATGCCGTAGCCCCCGGCTTCGTTGGCTTCTTTCACCACCAGATTTTCGATGTGGTCGAGCACGTACCGGCGGTCGTCGTCCTCGCCGCAGATGTACGTCTGCACGTTGGGGATGATGGGGTCCTCGCCGAGGTAGTACCTGATGATGCGGGGCACGTAGGCATAAATCACTTTGTCGTCGGCCACGCCGGTACCGGGGGCGTTGGCCAGGGCCACGCGGCCTTTTTTGAAGACGTCGAAAATGCCCGGAATGCCAATCAGCGACTGGGGGTTGAAGACGTGCGGGTCGAGGAAGGTGTCGTCGATGCGGCGGTAGATGACGTCCACAATCTGGAAGCCCTTCGTCGTGCGCATTTTCACGTAGCCGTCGTGCACGACCAGGTCGCGGGCGTCCACCAGTTCGACGCCCATCTGCTGGGCCAGGTAGGAGTGCTCGAAGTAGGCCGAGTTGTAAATGCCCGGCGTCAGCACGCAGACCGTCGGGTCGGGGCGGTCGGTGATGAACTGGAGCATGTTTAAAAGCTGGGTCGGGTAGTCGCTCACGGGCCGCACGTTGGTGCGGGCGATGACTTCGGGAAACGTTTGCTTCAAAAGCTCCCGGTTTTCGAGCATGTAACTCACGCCGGAGGGGCAGCGGAGGTTGTCTTCGAGCACCATGAAACTGCCGTCGTCGCCCCGGATGAGGTCCGTGCCCGTGATGTGGCACCAGATGCCTTTAGGCGGTTTCAGGCCGATGCACGGTTCGAGGAAGCACTTTGATGACTCAATCAATTCGCGGGGCACCACCCCGTCGCGGAGGATGTGCTGGGCATTGTACACGTCGTCGATGAACAGGTTCAGGGCCGTGATGCGTTGCACGAGGCCCTGTTCGAGGCGGTTCCACTCGTCGCCCGGCACGATGCGCGGAATGATGTCGATGGGCATGATGCGCTCGGTGCCTTCGTTTTCCGAGTACACGTTGAAGGTGATGCCCATGGCCATCAACGCCCGCTCGGCGGCCTGCTGGCGGCGGAGCATTTCTTCGGTGCTGAGTTGTTCGACGCGGGTTTTGAAGGCGTCGTAGCCCGGCCGAAGCTGCCCTTCGGCGCTGAACATTTCGTCGAAAAACCCGTCGGTCTGGTACTGGGCAAAGGAGAAGGGATTCATGGGGAACGGGAAGATGGGTTTTCGGAAAAACCATTGAGTCCCGAATGTAGGCGGTGAAGGCGTTCAGCGCAAGCCGCCCGTGATCCGTCAGCTAAGGCAGACGGCAAGACGGGAAAGCCCCGCCGGGGCTAAACCCCAGTTTTTGAGTCGAATCAGAGGCGTTTCAGTCCTCCATGGTAAACCCTATGACGGTTCGGCCTCGACGGCTTCCCCCACCGCCCGCTCCACGCTCTCGGTGGGGTCGATGCGCAGCCAGAGCAGGCTGCTGCACAGCAGCAGGCCCGCGATGAGGTACAGCGGGGCTTCGTAGTTGCCGGTGGCGGTGACGATTTTTCCGAAAAGCACGGCCAGGAAAAAGGCCCCCAACTGCCCGAAGGTGTTCATGGCCCCGGCCACGGTGCCCGCCCGGCTGCGGCCAATGTCGACGCACACGGCGAAGGCCACGGGCAGGGTTAAATCTTTGAAGGCCATGCCCACGGCCAGCAGCGTGGCGGCCGTGGCGTTGTCCTCGGTCAGCGACGAAATCAGCATGACTATGCTCGACAACCCCATGCCCACCAGGCCCACGAGCCGACGGCCCCACTTCAGGCCGTAGCGGCGGGCCAGCCAGTCGCTGGCATAGCCCCCCGTGAAGCACCCGATGGCCCCCAGAAAAAAAGGCAGCGTGGCGAAGAGCTTCATGTCGTTTTCGGAAAAGTGCCGCCCTTCCTGCAAGTACGTGGGTAGCCAGGCCGAGAAAAAATAGGCCCCGTACATGTAAAAATGAAACATGAGCAGCAAGGCCCAGAGGTTGGGGCTGCGGAGGAGCGCCTTCCAGGGGAAGTGGTGGGCGTGCCCTTCGGCATGGGGCCGGTAGCGCCGCCCGGCTTCGATGAGGCGCTGTTCTTCGGCAGAAACGCCGGGTTTGGTTTCGGGAAAATCGCGGAACCACCCGTACCATGCCACCGCCCAGGCCAGCCCCAGCGCGCCCATCACCACGAACGACGCCCGCCAGCCAAACGCCACCGCTACCGGCACCACCACCAGCGGTGCCAACGCCCCGCCCAGCCGCCCGGCGGCCCAGATGAAGGCCTGCGCCCGGCCCGTTTCGACGGCGGGAAACCACCGCGACACCACAATCGAACTGTTGGGGTAGGCCCCGGCCTCGCCCATTCCGAACAAAAACCGCACGACGAGCAGGTACAAAAACCCCGTGGCCGCGCCCGTGAGCGCCGTAAACCCCGACCACCACACCACCACGCGGGTGAGCACCCGCCTCGGCCCGACGCGGTCGCCGAGGGCCCCGGTGGGGATTTCAAACATGGCATAGGCCAGCGCGAACGCCCCCAGCACCCAGCCGAATTGCTCGGTGGTGAGGCCGAGGTCTTTTTTCATCCGTACGCCCACGACGGAAATGCACACCCGGTCGAGGTAGGTGATGATGGATAGAAAAAACAGAAAACCGAGGACGCGGTAGCGGTGGGGCATGGGAGGGAGTTCGAAGTTCGTAGTTTGAAGTTTCGAGTAGGGAGGTGACCGCAACTCCAAACTTCAAACTACGAACTTCAAACTTGAAACTGCAACCCGGAAAGCTGGAACGATTTTTTAACCCCAACGCCTCCGGGTTTCAACCCAACCTCTCTAAATTTTACCTCAAAACGTCAGCAAACCATGACCAACAAGGAAGAATTCGTGGACGCGCTCAACGACCTCGTCCGCATCCACAACGACCGCATTCAAGGCTTCGAGAAGGCCATCGAAGACTCCGAAGATTCCAACCTCGACGGGCTGTTCCGGCAGAATATCGTGCAAAGTCAGAAATTCCGCAGCGAACTGGCCGACCACATCGTGCGCCTCGACGGCTCGGCCGTCAGCGACGCGACCTCAACCGATTTTTCGAGCAAAATCCACCGGGCCTGGATCGACATCAAGGCCGCCATTTCGGGCAAGGACCGCGACACGATTCTGAGTTCGGTGGAATTCGGCGAAAGCGCCGCCGTGGAAGCCTACGAAGACGCCATGGACGACGAGGACTTGCCGCACTACGTGAAGGACGTGCTGCAAAACCACCTCACCGAACTGCGCCGCTCGCTCGAGCAGGTGAAGGCCCTGCGCGGGCAGGAAGCGTAAGTGTTTCCGCCAACACCGAAAAGCCGCGGCCCGTTGATGGGCTGCGGCTTTTTTGGTTGAAAAACGCTTGCCCGCGGCCCGTCAGCTAAAGCAGACGGCAAGACGGGAAAGCCCCGCTGGGGCTGAAATTCAGTTTGCATTTATAGTCCCGGAGGGACTTCTCACCTATTTGCCGTCTGCTTTATCTGACGGGCCACGGGCGAGCCGAGTAGCAGACGCATAGCGGAGCATCAGTTTTTAAAACTCAGCAAATACCCCGTCAAATCCGCCAAATCCTGGTCGTTCAGGCCCAGCGTGGACGGCTCGGGCATGAGGCTCGTGGTGAGTTGCTGGCGGGATTTAATCTGGTCTTTTTTCAGCGCGTGCTGCTGTCCGCCCGCGTCGCGGAGCACGAGCGTCGCGCCGTCGGAGACGAGGAACCCGTAAATCGTCTCGCCTTTTTTCGTCGTTACCAGCCAGGGTTCGTACCCGAACACCATGCTCGCCGAGGGGTTCACGACGGCGTCGAGCAGAGCCACGCGGTCGAATTTCTGGTGGATGTTGGTTAAATCCGGGCCGATTTCGCCCCCGCTCGCCCCGTGCTTGTGGCAGGTGGCGCAGTAGGTGGTGAACACCTGCTTGCCGTGGGCCACGTCCGATTCGAGTTTGGCAATGTAGGATACCGAGTAGAGTTTTCCCTTCCAATCCTTGCCCTGGCGGGGGAAATAATCGCCCGCCAGCGAACGCACCTGGAGGTCGGGATTGGTGTAGATCACCTTTGCCACGGCGTCTTTCACCTCCTTTGGCAGGCGGTTTTCGGCGGCCATCGCCAACAGCATTTTGCCCCCGGCGGCGTCGCGGGCCAGTTCTTCGGCGGCTTTCACACGCTGGGGCATGGGCAGTTCCGAACCCACGTCAAACTGCAATTTCATCATCCGCTGCATTTGGGGCGAAGCCTGGGCGGCGGCGTCTTTCCAGTCCACGAGGTCGGCCCAGTCGTTGGTGCGGCGGAACGTGAGCCAGTAGCCCGCCGTTTCCTGCACGTCCTTCAACCCAGATTTGGTCAGCGAAAGCATGGCCTCAGCGGCGGCTTTGTCCGGGATGAACGCCAGGGCCGTGAGCGCCTGCCGCCGCTGGGCTTCGGTGAGGCTGGCCGAACCGGCGCGGATTTTCAGGTCGGAAACGGCGGCTTTCGGATGCAATTCAAAGGCCAGCGCGGCGACGGGTTCGGGCCAGGCGGTGGGGTCGGTGGCGTTGAAGAGTTTTTTGATTTCGGGAAAAAACTGTTCGCCCTTCGCGCCGTCGAGGGCCGTGCCGAGGGCCACGCGCATCCAGCCGTCCTGCCCGTCGAAGCGTTTCACCAACTCCGTTACCGCCGGGCCGCATTCCGAAAGCGGTACGTCGCGGAGGGCAATGGCGATTTCGCGGCGCAGGGCCGGGTTTTCGTCCTTCGAAAACGTCTGGCAAATCGAGGCCAGCAGCGGCTTGTCCACGAACGCCGAAGCCCGCAAGGCCCGGAACGCCATCAACCGGACTTCGCCGTCGGGATTCTGGAGCATCTCCGACACGTCGCCCATCCCGCCATACCCCAACTGCGCCAGCAGGTACACCGCCCGTGCCCGCACGAACGGATTTTCGTCGCCCAGCAGCGCTTTCACCGCCGGAACTGACTTCTCACCCCCGGTTTTCAGCGCCACGAAACCCGCGTTCCGCACATTGATGGCCGGGTTTTTCAACGCCGCAATCTGCCCTTCGGTGGTGCTCAGGTCCAGCTTCGGCGGGGTGAGATTCCGGCCTTTGGGCGTGATACGGTAAATCCGCCCGAAGGCTTTTTTGTCGTGCATGGCGTGGCCGCCCACGATGGGGTCGTACCAGTCGGCGATGTAGAGCGCCCCGTCGGTGCCCGCCGCCACGTCGGAGGGCCGGAACCACTTGCGGGTGTCTTCGCCGGTTTCGTACCACTGGTAGTTGACGTTGTCCTGGGGCAGGGTGGTGATGAGGTTTTGGCGTTTCAGCGCAAAACCGGCCCCCTGTTTTTCGGGCCAGTAGCCGTAAATCACGTTGCGGCCCGCCTCGGCGCTGAGCAACACGCCCCGGTACTTGGGGCCGAGGGCGTCGCCTTCGTAGCGCAGGATGCCCGTGGGCGAACCGGCCCCGGTGTTTTCGGGTACGGGCATGACGCCGGGGTCATCCTGGTGCCAGTGGGCGGTGAAAATCTCCTGGCCGGGGCGACGGTCGGCCTGCCAGTAGCGGGTGCCGTCGCTGCTGAAGTAACCGGCGTTGCCGCCTTCGGGCAGGAAACTCGTCCGGCAGGCGATGACCTGGTCGTCGTTGTCGTTCTGCCACATGTTGCCGTAGCTGTCCACGGCCGTTTCGTAGCTGTTGCGGAAGTTGTGGCCGAGCACGGTCAGGCCGGTGCCGTCGGGGTTGATGCGCAGTTGCAGACCGCCTACCCACACCCGGCCGTCGTCGCTTTTGCGGTTGCCCGAATTTTCCTTGTTGTAGGGCGTGCCGCCGGTGTAGAGGCTGCCGGAGCGGAGCGTCCAGCCGCTTTTGTCGGTCACGGTGTGCGGGCCGGCGTTGCCGGTGTTGAAGTACCAGCGCCCGTCCGGCCCGGCGGTGACGCTGTGCAGGCTGTGGTCGTGGTCGTAGCCGCCGAAGCCGGTGAGCAGAATTTCTTTTTTGTCGGGTTTGTCGTCGCCGTTCTCGTCGGTGTACATCACCAGGTTGGGGGCCGCCGAAACGAGGATTTTGTTGCCGATGACGGCAATGCCCAGGGGCGATTTCAGGTCTTTGTCTTCGACGAACACCGTGGTTTTGTCGGCCTTGCCGTCGCCGTCGGTGTCTTCCAGAATCAGCACCCGCTCGCCGTTCTGGCGGGTGAGGCGGGTGTCGGGTTTGTTGTTGAAATCGCGGTAGTTGACGGCCTCCGTCACCCAGACGCGCCCGCGGGCGTCCACGTCGAGGTTGGTGGGGTTGAACAACATCGGCGACTCGGCCCAGACGGTGGCTTCGAGGTCGTCGGGGGTGTAGAGGTGGGAGGAATCGGCTAACGTTAAGCGTTGAGAATTGAACATTGAAAATTTAACACTCCGTCGCGGCGGGGTTTGCCGCATCCAGGCAGTAGCAAGCAGCGTGGCCCCGGCGGCGAGGAGCAGGGTGCTCCGTAACGGGAAAGAAGAAGTGGGAAGCGGTAAGGCTCTCATGAACTTATTGTGGGGCGGGTTGATAACCCGCCCGTGTTTGGTGGACACGCCGACGGGCGGGTCATCAACCCGCCCCACAAAAAGGAAGTCAGGCGAACAAGTCGTGCAGAAATTTCAGGTTGTGCTGGTAGCTGGGCACGAGTTCGGCCCCCTTCGGCATGGCCCACTCAATCTGCATCCAGCCGGCGTAGCCGATGTCGTTCACGGCGCGGGCGATGCGGGGCCAGTCGAGGGTGCCCTGGCCGAGCAGGTGGCCGTTTTCCTTCATGTGGATTTCGGAAATGTACGTCGTGCCGAGCATCGGAATCTCCTTGAAAATGTCGTAGCCTGCGTCGGTGGCGTTGCGGAAATCATAGTACACCTTCACGGCGGGCGACCCGACGGCCTGGATGATGTCGAGGTGTTGGGGGGCCGAGAGATACGACTCGATGGCCAGCACGACGCCCGCTTTTTCCGCCTTCGGGGCCACTTTTTTAAGCCGTTCGACGACCGCTTTTTTCCCGGCCTCGTCGTTCCGCAAATCATTTTTCGAGAAAAACGCGAGCAGGATGTCCCGCACGCCCAGCGCTTTGGCCGCGTCTACGGCGCGGCTGACCCATTCCTCGGTGCGGGCTTCCGATTTGTAGGGCACGTCGTTGAGCCGCCCGATGGCGAGGCTGGCCACCTTCACGCCCGTGCGTTTGGAAGCCGCCCGGATGGCGGCGAGGTTTTCGGGTTTCGCCAGAAACGCCTCGTCGGCGGCGGAGTTGTAGCTCACCTGGACGCCGTCGAGGCCGATTTGCCGGGCCACGTCAAAAGCCGCGGGGTCGGCGGTTTTGCCCAGCGACCAATCGCAGGCACCGACGCGCAGGGTGGGTTTAAGCGGGCGCTCAAGTGCCGACGCCCCGCCGGGCAGCAGCACCGCGCCCGACAACAGCGCGCTGGCTTTCAGCCAATCGCGGCGCGAGAAGTGGGAAGAAATCATGAACAGGCAAAGAGGTAAATCGAACCGTAAAGGTAACGGGGCAAACCGGTTTCGATTTACTACGATTCTGCCCAAAAATGCGCCAGATTTTCAATTCACCGAGTGGTACAGCAAAAAACTCAGCAGCCGCTCGTACTGGTGGAGTTCATGGAACGAGGCCCCCAGCCGGACGAGCTGATTGCGGTAGAGGTCGGACAGGTGCAGGAAATCGTCGGCATTAAGGAGCCGGGCGGTAATCAGGCCCTTGAACCCCCGGTGAATCTGGTTGTAGAGAAACTTGCAGGGCTTGGTCGGCTCGGCGTTGAGCAACCGGTGCAGCGCGCCGAGGCCCTCGTGGCGGTTCATGAACTCGAAGCCCCGACCAACGAAAAATTCCTGAATTTCGAGGCAGGTATCGTCGAGTTCGCTGGTACCGCCTTCTTCGTGGCCGATTTTGTACCGGAAATACTGGGCGTCGTTGAACTTGCCGATGCTGACCACGAGCGTGTTGGCGTCGGCGCGAAACGCTTCGAGGTTGCCCAAAAACTGCTGGGCCACCTGCTCGATGCGCTCGTGGCGCAGGCCGAAGTTGACCTCCAGCCAGGTTTCGGCTTCGTAATGGGTGACGGAAAAAATGACGTTCTGAAACCCCGTGTCGGTTCCTTTCCGGAACTGCTTTTTTTCCGGCAGGGGCACAAACCCGTAGCGGGCGAAAAAATCGCCCATTTTTTCGTACAGTTCGGTTTCAAACGGGGTAATCAACACGTTGACAGAAGTTGGTTGGATGCTAAACGGCGGCGGCGGTGGAATGTTTTGGGGTTGCAGTTTGTGGTTTGAGGTTTGAAGTTCGAGGTTTGATGCACGGACCACTAGAAACTACAACCGCTTGACCCGCATCCTCCTGCTTTCCGACACCCACGGCACGCTCGACCCGCGCCTGATGCCCCACCTCGACTGGGCCGACCACCTCTGGCACGGCGGCGACTGGGGCAACCTCGGCGTGGTGGACACGCTGGAGTCGTTGGGAAAACCGCTCCACGGCGTGTACGGCAACATCGACGGAGCCGAAATCCGGCGAATTTTCCCGCTCGCCCAGTTCTTCCGCTGCGAAGAAGTCACCGTTGGCATGACCCACATCGGCGGGGTGCCGGGCAAGTACCAGCCTGACGCTCGGGCGCTTTTTGCCCGGCACGGCCCGCCCGACGTGTTCGTGTGCGGGCATTCGCACTTGTTGCGGGTGCAGCGCGACCCTACGCGGGGCAACCTGCTTTACCTCAATCCCGGCGCGGCGGGCCGGGAGGGTTTTCACAAAGTCATGACGGCCCTGCGCCTGAAAATCGACGGGCGGCGGATTTTTGACGTGGAGGTCGTGGAAATCGGCCCCAGGGGGAAAATTCCTGACAAGATGGCCGAACCGTGATTCACAGGATTCCAAAGGAATGCAGGATGAATGAATTTTGCAGTCCTGAAATCCTTCAAAATCTTTTCAATCAAGGTTCAAAATGAACACCATCGAAGGCACCAATACCCTCCGCAAAGTCATCATGCTCGGCGACAAGGTGCTCGTGCGGCCCGCCGAGGGCAGCCAGCAAACCCGCTCGGGCCTGTACCTGCCGCCCACCGTCGAAGAAAAAGAAGACATCCACTCCGGGCAGGTCGTGCGGGTTGGCCCCGGCTTCCCGATTCCGGCCCTGACTGACGAAGACGAACCCTGGAAGGAGAAAAAAGAAGCTGTGAAGTACGTGCCTCTGCAAGTGCGGGAAGGCGACCAGGTGCTGTACCTCAAGCGCAACGCCTTCGACGTGGAAATCGACGGCGAAAAATTCGTCATCCTGGCGCAGTCGGCCCTGCTGATGATTATCCGCGACGACGAACTTTCGGAGTTGGGACTTTGAGATTTACGATGTGTGAATTACGAGGTACGATTTGAGGTCCGAAAATTTCTCGGGGAAAAACGTACGATTCCGAAACTAAAAATTGTAATTCGTCCTTCGTACCTCGTAAATCACCCCGGGGATGACTGGTTTTGACAGCGGGCTGAGGGTTTGCGTGAAAGCAGGTCGGGAGTTGGGAGAACCTCCTGTTAAAAATTCTTCCGAACAATTAGCTGGCAATTATAGCTACGCTATGGCTGCTTAATCCGGAGGATTAAGCTTTAGTCATCGTCCCGCCGGACCGCCGCCTTGCCGGGCCGGAGTTCGGGGCGTCGAAATGCAGGGCCTGCCCGACCGACGGGACTACGTCGAGGCAGCACCAGTTCCTCAAGGAGATCGTTGCGGTGTGTGGCCTACCTGACGATTTCCCGACAATTCAAAGCGCCACTAAGCCTGTAGAAGACGCGGCTGCTCCCTGTTCTGGACGCGGGTTCGACTCCCGCCATCTCCACCAGAATTGCAAAAAAGCCTCAATATGCTGTGTATTGAGGCTTTTTTGTTGGTAGGCATCTACGCAGTGTGCAACCTAATTACTCAAAACAGGCTGATTCCATCACCAACAGCTTGTACAACTTGTCGCGCACGGATCGGGTGGTAGAAGCCACTTCTTCAAGCTGGACCAAAAGGGCGGCATCCTGGTGGATATCAGCGCATTTTCGGAGTTGGATCAGTCCCGAATGCGATGTCAGGAGATAGTCGTAGTCGAAGTATTTGAAGTACGGCACTTCGTCAAGCCCCACCTGGTACAGCCACTGGCCCTGGCAATACTCACGGTTCCATCGCTCGTACAGGGCACATACAATCTTTTCTAAGGCCAGCACCGGGGTGGTTAGTTCGATGAAGTCGCGCACCTGGATATCGGCGTTGGTGAGGGGTAAGTAATTTGGGGTCTCGGTGAGGAGTTGCGGCATAGGTGAAGCACGAAGCATGATGCTCCGGCTAATCTACGCGGGGGTGGGCGGAGGAAGGGTGGACGGGGTTACGCGCCTAAGTAGCGGGCGAAGCTTTCCGCCAGCATGAACCGCATTGCCCCACACTGTTCATCTTCATACGTTGTTCGGATGAATATCAACCCAATGTTATTCAAAATATTTAACTGGTTGGCGACTGTCTTGAGGCTTTCATAATCGTCATAAAACACTTCATGATCAGCGACTAAGGCTTGCCAACTCGAAAGAGTACCTACCACGAATGCCCTCGTTAACGGACTTTCTTTTAATTCTTTGCGCAATCGATCCAAAAGTTCGGGCATCTGTTGTTCGATTCTCAGAAACATAGGTTCGTTATCATCTGCCCCGCCGCGCTCAACGGCCCTCAGTGCTGCCGATTCACTTACTGTTTTCCAGTGCAAAAGAAGATTCACGCTGTAACGACTTTCGTCGCTGTCGATCAATTTGGCGCAGGATTGGCACAGCCATATTCCATTTTCGATGGATGAACGTTGCTCCGATGTTTGAGAAGGGTTGTATCGGGGACCGTCCGACGAGGCGGCTTCGATGTGTGCGGCCACACCGATGTTGATAGTTCTGGTGGGGTTTTCCTGCGGGCCGCTGGTGGTTTTGGCACAACTAGGGTTGGAGCATTTGTACGCTACGCGCTTGGCAAGGATTTCTTTCGTGCGGGCTGAGAAGTCGTCTCTCATGATTTGGGGAGTGACCTGGGTGGAATTGTCAGAAATTTGATTTCGGCCCGCAGGTGCCTGGCCAGTTGGGCGTAGAGAAATTTCCGGATGGGGCCGGTGCTTCCAACTTCCCTGCTGGCTTCGATGGCCTTGACGTAAGCGTTTCTGTGCTGGACAAAAACGAGGCTCAGCGGCTGGCCGTGGTAGTGCTGCACATAGTTCATCAGCAACCGGGAGGTGCGGCCATTCCCATCGCCGAAGGGGTGAATGCTCACAAAGGCAAAATGGGCATCGAAGGCAGCAGTGTACACCTGGTCAACCGTGCTGGCTTGCGTCACCCGCTGAGAAAAATCCTGACAAAATTTCTCGACCATATGTGGCACCCCGTGGTAGTCTGGAAAAATATGACTCCCAGCACGCACGCCCCCCTTGCGCCACTCGCCGCGCCGAATATCGTAAATCCCCCCCGGTGCCTTGACGCGGTATCCAGTTTTGTCCATGACCAGACTACCCAGCTGCTGGATGCGCTCAGGAGTGATTTCAGTCTTTGCCTCGGCCCACCTCAGAACGGTTGTGAGCGCCTGGTGGTGGTCGGTCACCATCAGGTGATGTTCCAACGGCTTACCCCCGGCCGTCAAGCCCTTCTCCAGCAGCGTGTGGGTTTCGTTCAGCGTCAGTAACGAGCCTTCGAGGGCCGTCGAGTGGTGGGTGAGCGCCACGAGGTTGTAGAACTCGTAGTTCACCACGCTATCGGCCAGTCGACGGTACTCACCAAGCAGGGTGGCGATAGATTGGGTCATTTCGTTCGCAAAACTCGCGTTCGTCAAAGCTAATCCGACAACGGCCGACGAACAACTTTCTCAAACGGTTTCTACGGGGAATGGCCGCGTTTTCGTCGCCACTCGAGGTGACGGAGAAAGCGGTCGCTTTCTCGAACGCACCATGCGCCAATTAGGACGTCACGCTCCTGGCCGTCTTCCTCCCCTTCAAACGAAAAGCCCCGAAACATGAAGCTTCGGGGCTTTAGACCAAGTTGCCCACTTTTCTTTCATCAGGCTCGCAAGGCAGCCGGTGCTCGTCACGCCGGTCAACCGCCCGGAAGCGGGTCGTGAATCCGCTTCCTTTCCAGACGACCTGAAGACCGTGCCCACCCGCCGACCAACCCGATTGCGCATCAGTGCCCACCGGCAGTTGGGAAATTCACCTCAACGAGCGGATGCAGAACCGCCTCCCTCCTACGCCCGAAGCGTCTTTGAGATGGGTCTCAACGAGTAAGTGCTGGCCTAAAAGCCCCCCTCCTCTTAACGTCCGAAACGTATTGAGACGTGGCACAAAAATACGGCATTTCAGCTCGTTTTCAATCGGCCTCGTCTCATGGCCACCCCAGCCGCCAACAAAGCAATGAGCACAACGACTCCAGCGACGATCAGCGCAACGTTGAGTTGTTTCTCTCTAGCTTGTCGCTGGTTGATTATTTCCAGTTGTTTGGCCAACAATTGGTCTTTTGAGAGCTGCAGATTGGCGTCATTGGTACGAGTGACGGCCCAAAGCTGATTCTGGCTCTGGATACCGCCGGAAATGGCGTTTCCCAGTCCAGTGAATAAACTACTGACCGCACCTCCGTTTCCAAACACGCTCGAAATCCAGGCGTTGTTTTTCTCTTCTTCCATTACAGAAACACCTCCTCTCTGGCAGTACGAGCTAGATGAGCAGCGCGTACTTTTCGGCTCGCCTGGAGCCGCTTGTGGGTCTGCCAGGCGTCGTGCAAAAACACCAAGACCGAAATGGCCATTAACACGTCGGCGACCCGAACGCGGCGCTTAAGAATTTTCATAGCTTGAAGGGTTGGGAGTGGTATGGTGCGACGACCAGAGCACGGCCGCCAGGATGAGCACGAGCACGATGACCAGGGCAACGGTGCCGAAGGAACTGCCCGGTTTTTCAAAGGTGAGCGGCGTTTTGGGCACGAAAACGAATTCCGTCATTGTGCACCTCCTTTCGAGTTTTCGGCGCTGGATACACCCGCTTCCTGGGCTTGGTAGACGTCTGCCAGCACGGCCACCAAATCGGGCAGGTCGTTGATGGTCACTTTGCGCATTCCAATGCGAGCTACCTGGCCGCGTACTTTGTCGAAAATGGCCTTCAAGGCAAGCGTTTCGTACGCATCGACCCGGCGTTTGAGGTCTTTGTTCACCTCAATGTAGGGCGACTTCAGCCCGTTCTTGATCTGCTTCTCCTGGAACTCGCGGATGGCTGCTTCCCGGATTTGTTTTTCGCGGTCTTTGGTGAGCACTTTCTCGGCCAGTTCCTGGGCCTGGGCCAACAGGCCCCGGTTTTCCTGGCGCAGCCGCTCGGCGTCGGTTTTTGCCGCCTGGTTCTGCTCCATCATCTCCTGATGGTCGAGCACGGCGGCGTGGATGTACTCCGACATATCCATGTGCAGCGAGGTCGCCCTCGCCGCAAGTTTCATCTTCACGGCGGGCGTGGTGCGAAAACTAATGGATTCAGTCTTCTTTTGAGCTTGTTCTTCCATGTTTTTCGATTGGTTTACAAGTGTTTATCCCGGTTGCGTTGCAGTAATACGGACTTTTGTCTAACAGTTGTCAAACGAAGGTCGGGCAACGAAGGCGGCGGCAAGGTAGGCTGTAAGACGGCGGGCAAGCGGATGAAACCGCACCGTTTGGCACGTGGCGGACGAATCTGTTATGAGGAATACGGCCGCTAATCGATGGTGGTGCCGTCGTCGGTCAACGCCTCCCACACTTCCTCTAACGTCAGGTCGTGGTACTCGGCAAAATCCTTCACCAGCACCCGGCCCTTCGGCAGCCTGGCCGAACCCGGATGGGTGGCCCGGATGGAGGCGATGAGTTCGTAAGCCGATGTACGGCTACACTGCATCAGAATCCGCACTTCATCCATGAATATAACCAGGCGTTTCATTTAGCGTCAGGGGGAGCGGCGATGGGCCGACTGAGGAGAAATTCGTTGAAGTCTTTGTGAGAGGCGTACACCTCCGAGCGGTCTTGAACGGCGACACCGGCCTGGAGCAGGCGCTGAATTGCCTTCCGCCCCGCTTTGTCCTGGTCGAGGTAAGCGTCGACTCGTTTGTACGAACGTAGAGCCGGTAGCGCCGAGGCCAGATTGCTGGTGCTGTTGAGCACGACCGTGGTTCGGGTGGGTAAGCCGAAATGCTGGCAGGCGGACAGAAAATCGAAAAACCCTTCGAAGAGGTTGACCGCCGTTGACTCCGGTACGGCGAGCGTGGTGTGGGCCGCTGGTGGCGATTGCCCTTTGAAAGTTGGTCCGCGTAGGGCAAAGCCTCCCTGGTCGTTGGCGAATCCCACCGAGAAGAATTCGCGACCAGTCCGCTGCCGGTAATGCACCTGCTGGCAGTAACGGCGGGCCAGGTCGATGTCGATGCCCCTGGCATGCACATACTCCACGAGCGCCGGGTGCGTCAGAGGGCGGATGGCCACGATGGACAAGGAGGGGTTGTCGGTAGCGCCTTCAGTAGCGAACACTTTTGAGCATGGGCCGCTGAAAGAAAAAATGGGAGCGTTGGATGAATCGGCAAAGTTGAGCAGCATTTCGACGGCCTCGGTGAAAGCGCATCCGGTCATGTACTGCACCAACCGGATGACATCGCCGTGCTGCTGGCCGCTGTAATCGGCAAACACGTTTTTGGCGGGATTGACGAAAAACGACGGACTGCACTCCTGGGTAACAGGCGAGCGGTAGGCCCATTCGCTTTCCATTCGTGAGACGGGCGTCACACCCCTGCTGGCCAGTACGTCGATGATGGGCACCGCTTTGGCCCGTTGAATCTGGGCGGTGGTAAACATGGAAAAGGTCAATTTTTAACCCGGATTTTCTTTGCAGAAAAAAAATTATTTTTAAAAAATCGCCTACGACCCCTACGACCTTACGACCTTGAAGGTAACTATTTGACTGTTAGTAATTTATTTTGCCATATACGGTCGTAAGGTTCTCCCTCGATTTTTCTGCTCCCTACGACCTTACGCCGAAAAAGAGGATTATGGTCGTAAAAGGTCGTAAGGTCGTAAGGAGGTCGTAAGGTTGTAAATTAGAACCCTACGACCTCTAACTGTTTTTCTTTCAGCGGCTTAATATCTTGGTCGTAAGGTCGTAGGGTGGTTTCCACGATTTCTAATTTTTTTACCCAATAGCCCTTCCTTGCCCCTCCGTTCACCTTCTTGTCTTTCTGGGTATAATTCAAAAAAGCCAACGCTTTGCCCAGGTTGTTGGCGTTAATTTTTACGGCGGTCGGCACTTGCTGGGTCAGGTAGATATGGAGGTCCGTGGCCGTCATGAACTCTGCGCCGGGCGCGTTGGCCTCGGCTGGCTCGCAGTACTTCTGCAAGAGTTCGATTTCCATTGAATTGGAAAAGAATTTCGTCCGGTTGATGGCTTCCGACATCGCGATTTCGTCGGGGGTCATTTCGGGTGGAAAACCCGCTTTCAGTAAGGCGTACGCCTGCGCCCAAACCCGGTCGATGGGCACCGAAGAGTAGCCATTCGGTCCGCCGAAGTCGTGGTTGATGCCCGCGATTTCGAACACAAGCCACCGGACGTTCCCCGTTTCGTCGGTCAGGAAGTCCTTGCGGTTGTTGCTGGCGACGAACGAGGCTTTGCGCCTGGCCCAACTATCTCGCTTGTCGTAGGGCCTACGCACCTTCACGGTAGCAGTCGAAAAAAACGCCTTCAATTGATTCACCTCTTGGCGTTGCAGTCCCTTCAACTCATCGATGTTGATGATGAAATTGGACGTCAGGGAGATTTGCCCGTCTTTGTTGCTGAAGTCGACCTGTTCGGTGTAGTACCGAGATAGCGTGGGCGGGCACAAATAGCGCAAAAACGACGTTTTGCCATCGTTCTGGGTGCTGACGAGCGTCAGGCATTGTTTGTTGAACTGGATGGCTTCCACCGCGCAGGCGACCATTCGCACCAGGTGTTTTTTGAACATCACCCGAAACCAGTTTGGGTCAAGGGCCTTGACGTGTGCGGCCAGTTGGTCGATGTAGTCTGGGTCACCCTCGACCCAGGGTGCGAGGCCCTCGAAATAGGCTTTTAGGGGATCGGACTTTGGTATTTGGTCGCTTTTGAGCAGCGCGGCCAAATGCGCCTGGAAGCCCTTAAAACCGTGAACGAACAACTCGTAAGTGAGTTGCTCTTCGGTGGTGGACTCCCAGTCGTTCTTTCCCTTCGGTGTCCGCTCAATTTCATTCGCTACCGTATTCAACCGGTAGTCATGGCGGCGGAACAAGTAGTCCTGAATCAGCAGGATTTTTGGGGTTTCGGCGGGCTTGGTTTCGTCGGCAGTCGAATTGAGTTTAGACATGGATGGTGAGTTTGTAGCCACCGGCAAGCGCCATACGTCGGAGGGGTGTGATTAGGTACTCCTGCTGGACTTTGTTCGCAAGAAGTACCATCGGCTCGCTTATGACCTGAATTGGATTGGTAAGAGGTAGGGTGTCACAACAGGGTGCAGTGATGCCGTCGAAGGGCCGGAACAGGCCCGTCTGGGTTGAATAATTCATTCGTGCAGATTTCGCCTGGGTGGAGAATTTCCGAGCGCCATTCCGGCGGCAATGGCGATGATAACGCACCCGTGTAGGGTAAGGCGGAATGGTAGTAGAGCCGGGTAGTAGCGAGCGACGAGTTGTCGGAGGTGAAGCGTTTGGCCGGTGCGCTCGGAGAGGCATGGTTTGGTGCGGGACCGGGAAGGGGCTATTTTGGCCACGGCGAAAGAGGTTAATGGTGTTCAACAACTTGACCCTACTCTCCTGGCCGGTTGGCTAACCCGGTTCGGTTTATTGCTCAAATGCCCCGACGTTGGTCGCGTCGGGGCATTTTTGCGGTCGCTCAGTCGGGAGGTAGCTTCTGCCACAGCATTTTGTTCTCCCGTTCTAGCTTTTCGATCACATCGCCCCAGAGGTGGAGTTGCATTTCTTTTAGGCCGATGAGGCCCGCTTGGTCGAGCAGGAGTTGGTGGAGGGATTCGATTTGCCGCTGTTGGGCCTCGATCACTTCTCTGAGTGCGCTTTCCCGGTCGTGGTGGCTCATTCGTTCGCGGCTTTAGGGTGAGAGTTCCGTTCGTTCCAGCGGCCGAAGATTTCCCGCACCGTCGAGGCCTCGTGCTGCTCGGCATAGTGCTTGCGCGTCATGGCCGTTGTCGTATGGCCCATCGACTTGGCCAAGCTACCTTCGCTGACATTGAGGTTGGCTACCAGCGTTCCCCAGGTTTTACGGCCAATGTGAGTGGTCAGACGCTTCGTGATGCCCACAATTTCCCCGACCGACTTCAGCCAGAAATTCATTTTTTGGTTGCTCAGGACGGGAAACAACCTTTTTGTTCGCTGCCGGTGAGGAGTATCGGCGTACTTATCGATTAACGCCTGCAGAGGTGGCAAAACCGGAATGACGGCATCCACCCCGCTCTTGCTGCGGCTCACCCGCACCGATGGAATGCCATCGTAGCTGACCAAATGGTGCTCCGAAAAAGCCCGTAAATCCACGTAAGCTAGGCCTGAATAGCACTGGGCCAAGAAGCAATCGCGCACGGCCTCCAGGGTTGGGTTTACAAAGTGATGCTTTTCTATTGCTGTGAGTTCGTCCTCGGTCAAGTACTCAATGCGCCGTATTGTCTCGCGAGGGCTTTTCCACCCCGCGAACGGGTCTCGGTTAACCCACTCCTCTCGTATGCCGTAATTCACGGCCTGGCGAAAAAAACTAAACATTTTTCGCACGTAGGCGAGGCTAAACTTGCGCTCAACGGTAAAGTAATGGTGGAAACTGTCGGCATGACTTCCTTTTAATTCACCGAAACGCAAGTTGGGGTGCTTCGCATCAATCCATTCGCAAGCCCGAGCCGTGTATTGCGCCGCTTGATTAATGGTATAGTGACTGATTTGCCCCACTTTGTATCTTCCTTCGTAAACGCGCAGGATGGTGCCCAGGGCCGTTTTGACCGACGGGGTCAGCACCTGGCCGCGCTCGGCCATGACGAATTCGATTACGCGCTTCGGTGTGGCTGTTTCGCCGAGCCGGAACAGCCGAGCCTCGGCTTCGAGAATCGAGGCTTTGTAGACCTGGAGCTTTTCGGTGGCTTCTGGGTCGTCGCGAACAACCCAATTCTCTTTGTCGAGGCTTTCCGGTCGACATTTGAACCGTAAACTGAGATCACGGGTCTCTTGCCCTGCCTTTACTCTGAGGTACACAGTGTTGTTCCTGTCGACGACCAGGAAAAAAATAACTCTCGGTGCTCGTTGGAGCGCAGGCTTCGGCGCTTGTAGCTGTTCGAGCAGCTTGTCGAACTGGCCGTTTAGAGCCGAGCCTCCTTTCTTGGCCCTTTTTGCCCGTCGTGGCCCTTTTGTCGGTAATTTTGCGCGGTCGATCATAACCATTTAGGGGTTTTGGTTGGACAATTGCCCGGCCACGTGTACGAGACGTGGGCCGGGCATTCTCAGTTGATGAGGTCTTGAATGCTGCAGCCGAAGAAGGCTGCCAGTCTCCTAAGCTCTTCGACGGTCGGCGATTCTGTGCCTTTTTTTAGCGATCCAAACCGTTTCTGCCCTATTGCTATCCGCGCGTAGAATGACCTTTTCGGCGCAAAATCGGCAGAATGGCGCTCCTCCCAGCGATTTATCTGCCTCTGAATTGGGGTTGTAAGTGCCGCATCCATAAAACTGGGGTTAAAATTCGAGGGCAATTATACATCATTATCTTATAAATTATCAAACATTATTGTATAAATTTTACAATATAATACTTCTTGTTTATACCTTTCTCACCCCTACTTTCGCGGTATGAATGCTGCTAATGACTTTAAAGTGGCTGTTAAGCGCCTACTCCAAGAGAGGGGTATGAGCCAAGCAGAGCTAGCTAAGCAAGTGGGGATTTCGAGTCAATACCTAAGCCTGCTTCTGAAAATCCCAAGTGCCAAAAAAGAAACTGGGGAAAGTAGAGGTACAATCACCCTTGACCTGGCCGAGAAGATTTCAGCCGCACTTGGTACTACGATTAATCGCCTATTAACCTCTGGCGAGCAGGAAGAAGGACTGAAAAATGATGGAGAGGTAAAATACTTACGCGAAAAGGTAGGCGAATTAGAGGCGTCCCTATCGCTGAGTAAACAATCAATTACTCAGTTCAAGTATGTTCTTCAAAATGTTATAAATCAAATGGTTGCTGAGTTTGTGAATGCTAAAGGCATCCCATTCCCTGTCGTTGAGGAAGCAGATAGGGCAAAGGTTAGGTCTTTCTTATTCAAGAAATCATGGGTTCAACAGGCTTTCCTGATGGGCCTTGTACCAAATGAAGGCTACATCGAACAGTGGAAAATTTGGCTTGGAGAAAATGAACTCCCAAACCCATTTTCCGATGATTCGATTACCGAGATAGAGCCTAAAGAAATCGTTGTTTCGCTAAAGAAGGGTGGGACTTAGCCTATGGGTAGCACCCATAAACTACTTATTATCAAATTTTTAACGTAATAGGCTTTTTTACCGCTCAAACATTTGAAGCTCAATGCAAGACGTTTTATGTCATAATCTTCTGACTATCAGTCAATAATCAGCTAATTCGAAAGTTCCGCCATCTCCACACGAAAAAACCGGCTGAAGTTCAGCCGGTTTTTTCGTTGGTGGACAGCGTCCGTTTATCAATCAGGAGAGGGATTTTTTTTAGCGTCGAATGACCCGAATCAGGTGCCGTACGTGCAGGGGTTTCTGCTCAACCCGCAGTTCCCGAACCGCGTAGCGCACCTCGCGGGCGAGCATAATCAAGTAGTACGTCGGCACACCGACGAGCAGAAAGACCACGGTGGCCCCGTCGCCTTTTTCAAATCCAAGCAGGAAATTGGTCCAGATGGCCGCCGCCAAACCCGCAAAAGCAGCCAGCAGGGTGGTGAGCGTCGCGGGCTTTCGATCCTCCGAAGGATTCGCCAGGGGAGAATTCATAGAATTCAAAGAGGGATGAAGTAAAAAGATGGGCGGCACCGGTATGCATCAAATTGCGTGCCCCGCCGCTTCATGTTCTTCTTTACCGGGCGGAAAGCGGCGCAGAACCGCGCTTTCCATCATCCCCCCGCCGAAGAACCGGACGGCGGTTTTACGAAATGAAGCCGCCGCGAAAGCCGCCGCGTAGTCGGGCAACCGGCGGGCCGGAATGCCCGCCACCAGGCCAAAAAACACGTACATTGTGCTGACTAACAACGCTTGTGCCCGCGTGCGGGGTTGCACAAAATCTGTAAACAACCACCGGGCTTCGGGAGTCAGGGCCGCGAGCAGGGGCGGTAAAAATTCGGTGTTCAGTTGCGCGTCGGGAAACAGGTCGAGCACGAAGGGCGTCATCAGCACGTCGTAGCGTGCGTGTCCCGCCAATTCCCCACTTTTCTGTAAAAAAACCACACGCTGCGCGCCGGGCACCCTTGCCACCCGGTTCGCGGCCCGGCGGCGCATGGCCAGCGAAGGTTCCAGAAAGGCCACCGCCTCGGGACGGCGGTGTTGCAGCAGCATTTCGAGCAAATGCCCCGCGCCTCCTCCCACTAGCAACACCCGGCTTTGTTCGGGAACCTCGGGTAGAAAAAACGCCTCGGCCCGGCGGTGTTCAGTGCCGAAAACCAGCCGGGCCAGGGGTTCGTAAATCCGGGCGACACCGTTGAAATTCATGGTTGCGAAACGGACGCGGTGAGGTTGAAATCCGGACTTCGCTTTCCAACCGCCCTCCCCGCCCGGCTTGCCTTCCCGCTACCGCCGCGAAGTTTGCTCCGCGTTGCCGGTGCCCCGGTCGGGGAATGCCTTCATCACGCCGGTCACGGCTTTGTACAGCGCCTGCTCGGGGTCTTTGGTCCGGTTGGTCAGAATCTGCCCCGAAGTGTAGCCCTGCCAGATCATCCGGTTGGCCCGCGCGTCGCGCACGTTGACGATGATGCGGTCTTCCTCGTAATTCCGGGAATACGTGTTCATGCGCGGGCCGTAAAAATACCACCAGTACGGCGTGAAGTTGTTGGTCGATTGCACCTCCTGCCGGTCGCGGGTGTCGGTTTCAAAACTCACTAGCAAATCCGGGTTTTGGCTTGGCTGGTAGCCCTTGGCTTTAAACTGCCCCACCAGGGCGTCGGCGATGCGGCGGCGGTTGAGTTCGCTGCCCAGCACGGGGTCGTTGTTGTACTTCGGGTCGGCTTCCACGGCAAAACTGCCGTATTGCCGGAAATTGGCCTGCCGGTCGTAGTCGGTCTGGACGTTCAGCGACGACGCGCAACCGCTCATTCCCACGGCCACGGCCATCCACGCAAAGCGATTGAGTTTCATAAAATGTTGATGAAGTTGGTCAGGAAATCAACCAGACCGGCAAACGACCGACCGACCGGATCGCCCGTTTGCCGGTTCGCCCGTCAGTAATTGCCGCTGATGGGGTCAACGTGCCCGCCCCCGGTACGGACGCCGGTGAAATCCGTTTCGTTGCTCGTGGTCACGGTGCTGGCGTAGCCCGACGACCCGTCCGTGCGGTCTTCATCGTCGTGTTTGACGGTCGAAATCACGCCCAAACCCCGCTGAATGCCGTCGCGTTGGCGACGCAGGGTGCTCACGAGTTCGGGAATCATCTGCACCTTGTCCATGTCAATCACCTTGTCGTAGGCTTCCACGGCGGTTTTGTCGCCAAACTGGGCCGAGCCAAGCACGGCGTCGCGGTCGCGGCCCGAAATGGCGGCCTTGATGTCGAGCCACACCTGGTGCACCTTGCCCGACAGGGTCTGACCCGTGGACGGCGTGCCCTGAAGCTGCCGGACGTAGTCGGCCAGTTCGGTGGCGTACTTGGCGCTGTCTTCCGACAGCGAGCGGAACAGGGGCTTCAGGTCGGCGTCTTCCACGTCTTCCGAGGCCTTGATGTACCCGCGCTCGCGGTCGTAGTTGAGTTCGATGAGGTTGTTGAGGGCGTCGGCGACGGCCTCGTACTGGGTTTCGGTTGCCATTGGAGGAGGAAATTTAGGTTGTGATGAACGTGAAATTCAGGCCCGATGCGTGCAAGACGAATGCCACCCGCCGCCCGGACGCCCCCCGCCCGAATGTGGGGAACGACTTCCCCGCTCCGGTACAAACTGGGGAAGCGCGGCGCAACCCGTCCCGCACCGGAGGCTCCCCAGCCCCTGGCGCGGTTTTTTAGCGCCTTCGGCGCTAAGAGCCTGGTTGGGGTAACGCCGACCGGCTCTTTTTTTCCTGCATGATTGTCAAAACGCACCAGAAAGGCTGGGAAATCATCTACCAAAAAGCGCACGGACTACTGGCCATGCAACTTGGCCTGCACTGGCAAACGGCCCAACGCCCGCCCCGCTTCGCCGAAACCCTCGCCGCCATTCTGGAACACGACGACGGCCTGAACGACACCGAGGTGCGGGCCTTGACCGATTTGGGCGCGCCGCTGCATTTTGAACTGCTCGAATACACGCTGGAGCAGTGCCGGAGCGTTACCAAACTAACCCGCCAGAAGAGCCGCTGGATGGCCCTGATGGTGTCGCTCCACATGGAGTTTTTGTACGAGGAAAAACGCGGGCAGGACCCCGAACTGGACGTTTTCCTCGATGAACAGAAGGGCTGGCGTCGGCGCTACCTGCGCGAGTTGGGCGTCAGTCGGGAGGAGGCCCAGCGCGCCTACGAGTTCGTGGAATGGTGCGACGCGTTTTCGCTGCTGCTTTGCCTGGGAAAAATTCAGCCCGAACAACGCAGGATGGACATCAGCAACGGTCCCGACGGCACCGTGCACCAGGTTTGGCAGCGCACCGACGGCAGTTTGTGCGTGGAGCCGTGGCCCTTTACCGACGACCGTTTCGAGGTGAGCGTGGAAAGCCGGGTGGTGGAGCAACTCCAGTTTGGCTCCGCCGACGAACTGCACCAGGCCCTCGAAGCCGCCGCCCCCGTGGAACATCGCTGGCTGCTTCGCCGCCGCTGAGCGCCGCCCTCTGACCGCTATCCCCAACGAAACGCCTGCCCGGCTGAGGCGTTCACCATCCCCCCAGACCTATCCCATGACACGTCTGAAAACCGTCCAACCGCTCCCGGTCGCCCCGACGCTGACCGCCGAGCCGCCCACCGAGCCTGGAATCTGGAAGAAACTCCTGCCCGATGGCCGCGTGGTACCCTGGATTGTGCTGCCGCCCGAAACCGCCGACACCCACCCGCCCACCGACGCCTCCGCGCGGAGCGCGTGGGGCTGCGGCAAACGCACGAATTGATCGAACGGTTTTGCTTTCCACCCGAAAAGCCCGAAACTCGCCATGAGTTCGGGCTTTTTCGTGTCCAACCCGTTCCCGCTCACTCCATGAAACTGATTAAAAGTCCCTGGCGCGACCTGTTTTTCGACCTGGTCGGCAACAGCCGGAAATCGGTGCACATCGCCGCGCCGTACGTGAAAAACGCTGTGGTTGGCCCCCTGATGGCGACCAAAAAATCCGGCGTGGCGGTGGAATTGGTGACTTCGTTTAAATTGGAAAACTACCACCGGCAGGCTTCGGACCTCAGCGCGCTGGAGGCGATTCTGTTGGCCAACGGACGCGTTTTCAACTTTCAGCGGCTGCACGCCAAACTGTACATTTTCGACGAAGAGGCCGCGGTCGTCACGTCGGGAAATCTGACGACGCGGGGCTTGGGTGAAAACTTTGAATACGGGGTGTTACTGGAAGATTCCAACGCCGTGCGTGAGGTTTGTACCGATTTTCAGTTGTTGAAAAACAATCCGGATACCGGTGTGGTGAAAGCGGCCCACCTCGACGAAGCCCGCGAAATTTTGGCGAAAGTGCCGAAACCTCCGGTGGTTCTCTTGCCCAAAATCGAAACGCCCGGAGTCGACGAAGACGAGGATGTTTTCAAAGGCGGCGAAGAAACGATTGTTTCGAGCCTGACGGGGTGGAAGTTGGCCGTTTTTGAGTGTTTAAATAGTTTGCCTGAACGTGAATTTTCACTCACAGCGGTCAACACGTTTGCGCCGGATTTGAAAACGAAGTTTCCGCAAAACAATAACATTGAGGCCAAGATTCGGCAGCAGCTACAAGCTTTGCGTGATGTTGGTTTGGTTGAATTCAAAGGTGGCGGTCGTTACAAAAAATTGTGGTGAAAAAGCCATCGGTCGTTGAGAGCCAGTTATCCACCGAAGAATTGGCCGCGCTGCTTTTTTTCAATCCACACGAAATGGTTGAAGCCCGGCTGCTCATTGGAGCATTTCGCTGCACGCATTTTCTGTGCTTCAACGGACAAACCCTGTCCGACGAAGGCATCGACGGGCAGACCAGACGCTTGCCGCTGCGCGAATGGGTTGCCTGGTACGCGCAAAAAGAATGGTTACTTGACCAATGGCCAGAAACACTGCTCTGAAATTTGCCTCGCTGGATGAGGCCCTGCGGAACGCCGAAGCACTCGCTTTTTTCGAGGACCAGGACCCTGAACGGGCGTTGTTCATTGAGTACGTGGAGAACCTCTGGTTGCAACACGCTTCGCCCGATGAAAAAATGCGGGCTTACTTCGGGAGCCTGGAACAGGCGCAGGTTTTGTTTGATGCCTGGAAAAACGACGAATCGTTGTTCGGGTCGCTGTTTGTTGATCGGTTTCCAACCTTAAAACGCTTTCAGTGATGCCTACCGACTTTGATTTTGTTCAAGAAATGAAGGAACTGGGTATGCCCGAACCCGTAGCCCAGCGATTGAGAACCATGATTTTGGAAGGTACTTTGGATTTCAGGCACTTCAACTACGAGCGATTTCCGAAGAAACTCCACGGACGCCTCAATGAAATTTTGGGCAAAATGACCACAATCGCCATTTTTGGTGAATAGCCACGTCTCACTCCCTCCCGGCACATCTTTTTCAAGCGACTGATTTCCAAACCCTTCAGCCGTTTTGATCATGACGCCCTCCGAAACCGACCGGCTCGTGCCCGCCGACGACGCCACGCCCGCTTTTCCCGAAAACCTGCCCGGCCTGACCGACGAGGCCTTTCGCCGGGCCATTCCGGCGCAGGTGTTTCTCAACCACTTCGTGGCCTTCAGCCACCACCTGCAAACGGCGTCGGTGGCGCTACCCGCCCGCTTCGGCAAGTTCCGCGCCCGCCTGCGGCCCGAAACCGAACCCCTCGTGCAGCGCCTGCTCGGCAACGCCTGGAGCACCGAATACGCCCTGCGCAACCCGCCGCCCCCGGCCGACGACCCGGACGCGCACCACACGCTGTACTGGCGGTTTCCGCAGGCGTTTTACAGCCCGTTTTTCAGCCAGCGGGCTTTTCTGGCCCTGCACGGCCTGACGGGCGGCGACGAAGCCACCCTGCGCCGCTTCACGGGTCGCCTGGTCGAGCGGGGTTACTACCCGGCGGCGCTTTCGATTTACGCCGACGGCGAGTACAACCAGCCCAGCCTGCACGGCCTGCCCTATGGCCGCCACCAGCCTGATTCGCTCAACACCCCCAGCGCCGCCCGCGACGCCCAGGCCCAACTGGGTCAGGCGCTGCGGGCCACGCGCAAACTCCAGTTTACCCAACTTCGCCACCACACCCAGGCGAACCCCGGCACCGCCCTGCGCCACGCCAAAACGGGGGCCATCCTGACCCGCTTCGGGGCCGCCGACTGGCGCAAACTCACGCCCCTGCTCGGCCCGACCACGTTTTACGACCTGCTGGCCCGCCTGCGCATCAGCGACAATTTCCGCGAGGTGGAGCGGTACGTGGAGGCCGACATCGATTTTGCCTTGTTTCACCGGTCGCTCGTCCACATCGTCGGTACCCTCAACGGCGTCCACGAAGCCTACGTGGCCCAGGCCATGGGCGAGCGGGCCTACCGGGATTTCCTCGCCTCCCTCCGCCCCTACCTCCGCCGGGCACCGCTGGAGCGGTTGGCAGTTGTTGGTTGATGGTTGACGGGTGTTTGTTGATGGTTTTTCCTTCACCGGAGATCATTAAAAAGCCGGTAAGTTCTTTGCGCTTTGCAGAACTTACCGGCTTTTTCTCTCAACTCTCAACTCTCAACTCTCAACTCTCAACTCTCAACGCGGCGGCCGGGTCGGGGTGCTGCCGGTACCGGTGCCCGTGCTGGTGCCTGAACCGGTGCCGGTGGCCGTACCCGTGTTGGTGTTGCCCGAACTGTTGTCCTGGCTGTTGGGCGTGGTGCGGTTGCGGCGGTTGTCGCGGTTCATGTTCGAGTTGCCGGAATTGGTGCCGGTGCCCATCGTGTCGCTTTGCTCGCCCCGGTTCCGGTTGCGCGCCCGACGGTCCATCCGCGACCGGTCGCGTTGCGTGGGTTCGGTCTGGCTTTGCATGGTCGGGTTTTGGTTGGGCGTTTGGGTCGGCGTCTGCACGTTGGCGCGGTCGCTGTCGTACTGGCCGGTACCGGGCCGGTTGGCGTCGGTGGCGTTGTACGAACTGTTCGGCTGCGGCGAATTGGCTGCCGGGTTCGTCTGCGAGGACGACGTGGACGGGCTGGTGGTGCTCTGGCCCGAATTGGTCGGGTTGGTCTGCTGAGCCACCGTCGTCAGGCTCAACAGGGTGCCGAGGACGGCAGCCATTACCGTGACTTTTTTCATGACGTGTTCTTGATTTGTTTGATAAACTGCCGGGTTGGGTTAAAAAAACATTCCCCCGGCGGGCAGTCGTCAGTTCCCCGTCCGGGTGCCGTTGTTGCCCGACGAGCGTTGCATCCGCGAGGGGTCCACCTTCACGTCGGGCGATTTGCCCGTCGTCGATGTCTGCTGGGCGGGGTCGTTCGGGACGGCCCGGCTGCGGGAGCCAGGCTTGGGGTCGGAGTTGATGGGGGCACCGGTCGGGCCTTTGCCCCTGGCGCCCTGTTTCTCCACATTCCGGCTGGTTTGGGCCTTGCTCTCGTCGCTGCGGCGGGAATTCATGCCGCTGGCCGTCGAGGTGTTGCTGGCGTCCCGATTGCCCGACTGGCGGGTGTCCCAGCCGATGGACGACCCCGGAGGCGGAGTTTTCGAGCCGGTGGACATCGTGCCGCTCGTGGGGCTGGTGCTGTTTTTGGCGTCGGTCGGGTTCAGCTTCTTCGTTTGTTGGCTGGTCGGGCTGGTGTCGGTGCGCTTCTGGTCAGTTTTGGTGCGCTGCGTTTGGGGAGGCGGCGTTTGCTGAGCAACCGTGTCGAGGGCGCAGAGCATCGCCCCGGCGAGCAAAATTTGGCTGACTTTCATGGATTTGAAACGTTGGTTGATGAAGTTTTTTCTGTGGAAGCGGGCTTGGAACGGACTACTCAAAACGGGCAAACCCATCCCCGCTTTTCCGCAGGGCTGTTAAGTTCTGATTGGGAACGCTAAAAATGTTCAATGCGGTCCGCCGCGCGATTCAATGCTCAATTCTCAATGTTCAATGGGTTATTTCTCTGACTTTCAATCATTGAATATTGAGCATTGAGCATTGAACATTATCTACCGTAGTTGTAGAACTTAACGGCCCTGCCGTTTTTCCGGAAGGTTACCGGAACGCGTCAACGTTTTGGCCCGCCCGTTCCTCCGGTCGGCTTCCGGTCTTCGGCTTTGCGTTTGCTGTGCGCCCCCGGCGTACCCTGACCAGCGTCGCCACCCGAAGCAGGCCGGTCGGTTTTCTGGGCGTTGGCGGCGTGAACGTGTGGCCGGGCCGTTGAACCGGGGTTCTGCACGCCGTTGTGCGTTCCGCCCTGGTTCGTGCCGGTGGCGTTGGTGGTGTTGGCGTTTGCGGCCTGCCCCCGGGCCGACTGGCCCGACCGGCCGCTGCCGCCGGGGTTGGCCGAAGCAACGGGTTTGCTGTTGCCCGCCTGCGGCGAACCGGTGTTGGAACCCGACGAGGTGGGCTTGACTTGCTGGGCCGTTGCGAGGAAGGCCAGACCGCTCCACAAAGCGGCCAGCAGGGTGAGTTTTCGCATGATTGTTCTGATTGGTTTGAAAAACACGGGTAGGCTTCTGAAAAGGCCGTGCCCAATCCCCCTGGGCGGGCGGAGGGCAACACGCCTTCGGCTTCAGTCAAGAGCTAGCATGACCGGAAAGCTGTGGAAATTTTCCCACACGGAGCCGGAGCATTCTTGCCGGTGGGGAAAATAAACCCATCGGCACCAACCCGGAGAACGCGCAAAGGCGCAAAAATGAGCCTAATTCGGACGGGCACAACTTTCGTATAGTTCGGAATGCTCAGTCGACTCCCTCGCCCCTTCAGTCCCCCAACGCGGCCCTGCTGTTTCGACCCCACGTCCTCGTGGAGCGGGCTTGCCGTCTTGAACTCTGGCCCGTAACTATTTTCTTAAACCCGTACACATCACCATGCGCGAAGAATCATTTTACGCCCCTGTGGGAGCCGCCCCGACCGACTACAACCAAACCCTCTGGACCAACCGGCCCCTGGCGTCGCTGGCCAACGAATTGCCCGCCGACCTGCTGTGCTTCTCGCACCTGCGTTGGGATTTCGTTTTTCAACGACCCCAGCACCTGCTCACGCGGGCCAACCGGTACACCCGGGTGTTTTTCATTGAAGAACCCCTTTTCAAAGAGCCAACCGAGGCTCCGCGCATGGAAATTCGGCGGGTGGGCGAACGCCTCTTCGTCGCCACGCCGCACCTGCCGGGCGGTCTGAGCCACGAAGCCGTGATGAACTGGCAACGGGAATTGCTCGATTTGCTCCTCGACGAACGGTGCGTCACCGAATTCACGGCCTGGTACTACACCCCGATGGCCCTGCAATTCAGCGATCACCTGACGCCTTCGCTCACCGTGTACGACTGCATGGACGAGCTTTCGGCCTTCCGGGGTGCGCCCCCCGCGCTGCTGGAGTGGGAGAAAACGCTCCTCCGCCAGGCCGACCTCGTGTTTACCGGCGGGCAAAGCCTGTACGAAGCCAAGCGCAACCGCCACGCCCGCGTCCACGCGTTCCCCAGCAGCATCGACTGGAAGCACTTTGCCCAAGCCCGCCAGCGCCCCGACGAACCCGCCGATCAGGCCGACATTCCCGGCCCGAAAATGGGCTTCTTCGGCGTGCTCGACGAGCGCTTCGACGCCGAACTGCTCGGCGAAGTGGCCGCCCGCCGTCCCAAATGGCACTTCGTGCTGCTCGGCCCGGTCGTGAAAATCGACCCTGCTTCGCTGCCCCAGGCTGCCAACATTCACTACCTCGGCATGAAGTCGTACGACGAACTGCCCCGGTACGTGGCGCACTGGGACGTGGCCCTGCTGCCATTCGCCCTCAATGAATCGACGAAGTTCATCAGCCCGACCAAAACGCCCGAGTACCTGGCGGCGGGCCTGCCGGTGGTTTCGACGCCCATCCGCGACGTGGTGCGGCCCTACGGCGACGAGGGCCTGGTGCATATCGCCCCGACGGCGGCCGAATTTGAAGCGGCCATCGGGAAGGCCCTGGAAACCCGGAACTGTCCCAAACGCATTGCCACCGCCGATAAATTTCTGGCCCGCACCTCGTGGGACAAAACCTGGGAGTCGATGCGCCGCCTGATGTGCGAACACCTCGACCGCAAAGAACTCAATACGGCCCCTGTGCGCAGCGTCGCGCAGAAAAGCGCCGCGTGAAATTCCAGTTGGCAGTTGGCGGTTGGCAGTTGGCAAATTCAGCCTTCATTCTGCCAACTGCCAACCGCCAACTGTTAACTTGTAAATCATGGAACACCTTCTCCCTACGCTCCCGCCGCTTGAAGTTTGGGGCGGTGTTGAATGCTCGGTGGTGCGCGTTGGCGATGAGTTTACCGACCAACTCCGGCGGAATGGTCACCACGAACGCCTGGATGACCTCGACCGGTTTTTCGAGCTTGGCCTGCGCACGCTGCGCTTTCCCGTCGTCTGGGAGCGCACCGCGCCCGAGCACCCCGGCCAGTACGACTGGCAGTGGAGCGACGAGCGCCTCCACAAAATCTGGCAACTGGGCATCCGGCCCATCGTGGGGCTGCTGCACCACGGCAGCGGCCCGCGTTACGCCTCCTTTCACCAGTCCCATTTTCCCGAACAATTCGCCCGCTACGCCCGGGCCGTGGCCGAGCGCTACCCCTGGGTGAGCGACTACACGCCCGTCAACGAGCCGCTCACCACGGCCCGCTTTTCGGGGCTGTACGGCCACTGGTACCCCCACCAGCGCGGCGGGTCGGACTTCGTCCGGATTCTGCTCAACGAACTCAAAGCCACCGTGCTGGCCATGCGGGCCATCCGCGAGGTGCAGCCCGAGGCCCGGCTCATTCAGACCGAGGACTTTGGCTTTACCCACGCCACGCCCGCTGTGCAGTACCAGGCCGATTTTGAAAACGAGCGTCGCTGGCTGACCTGGGATTTGCTCGCGGGCCGCGTGGTGCCCGGCCACCCCATGTTCGGGCACCTGCGCTGGCTGGGTTTTTCGGAAAGAGAAATTTTCTTTTTCGCGGAAAATCCCTGTCCGCCCGCCGTCATCGGGGTCAATCACTACGTGACGAGCGAGCGGTTTCTCGACGACCGCATCGAAAAATACCCGCCCCACCTCGTGGGCGGCAACGACCGCCACGCCTACGCCGATACCGAAGCCGTGCGGGCCGAGGGCCTGCGCATGAAGGGCATCGGTGCCCTGCTGGCCGAGGCACACGCCCGCTACCAACGGCCCGTGGCCGTGACCGAAGCCCACCTGGGCTGCACCCGCGAGGAGCAGATGCGCTGGCTGTGGGACGTGTGGCAGGCCGTGTGCCAGCAGCGGCAGCGGGGCGTGGACATCCGCGCCGTGACGGCCTGGGCGCTGCTCGGCTCGTTCGACTGGGATTCGCTGCTCACCCAAAACCGGGGGCACTACGAACCCGGCGCCTTCGACGTGCGCACCCCCGACGGTCGCCCCCGCCCCACGGCCCTGGCCCGACTGATTCGTCATCTCACCCACCCGCACCTGCGCGTGGACGAACCCGTGCTGGCCAGCCGGGGCTGGTGGCAGCCGAAGACCGAACCCCGCCTGCCGGGCGCGAATGCCAGCCCAAAACCCAAACCGCCGGTGTCGCTCACGATTACGGCGCTGAAACCGTCGCCGTCGGCCCGGCCCCTACTCATCACCGGGGCCACGGGTACGCTGGGGCGGGCCTTTGCCCGCCTGGCCGCCGAACGCGGCCTCGAATACCGCCTGCTCGACCGGCGGCAGCTCGACATCGCCGACCCGCAGGCCGTGCGGCAGGCCCTGCTGGCCCTGCAACCCTGGGCGGTGGTCAACGCGGCGGGCTTCGTGCGCGTGGACGACGCCGAGCGCGAGCAAGACCGGTGTTTCCGCGAAAACCGCACCGGCCCGGCCGTGCTGGCCGAAGCCTGCGGCCGCCACGACGTAAGGCTGCTGACGTTTTCGAGCGACCTCGTATTCGACGGAAAAAAAGGCGCGGCTTACGTGGAAAGCGACGCGACCAACCCACGGGGCGTGTACGGAGCCAGCAAGGCCGCCGCCGAGCGCATTGTGCTCAACATGCTGCCCGGTGCCCTGGTGGTGCGCACGAGCGCGTTTTTCGGCCCCTGGGACGAGTACAACTTCGCCACCCTGGCCGCCCGGAAGTTTTTCAACGAACACTACTTCGACGCCGCCGCGCACCTGCGGGTATCGCCCACGTACGTGCCCGACCTGGTTCACGCCAGCCTCGATTTGCTCCTCGACGGGGCCACGGGCCGCTGGCACCTGGCCAACACGGGGGGCGTGACCTGGGCCGATTTTGCCCGAAAAGTCGCCATCGGCGCGGGCCACGACCCCCGGCGGGTGGAAGCCTGGTACGAGGTGCAGTGCGACGACTGCGCGCACCTGCCTCCCCTCAGCACCGAACTGACCAGCGAGCGAGCCACCCTCCTGCCTTCGTTTGAAAGCGCCCTCGAACGGTTCCTCCGCGAAAAATCCTGGGAGCGGGCCACGGTGCTGGCCTGAAGTTTCCGGAAATGCTCCATGCTCCATGTTCAACGCTCAATTTTCAATGGACTGAAGCACAGTCTCTTCACTGAAAATTGAGCGTTGAACATGGAGCATTCTCTTTTTCAAGCATGAAGTTCTCCCTCCGCCCGCAAAACCTCGTTGAGTGGGTGGCAAAAACCTTCAACCTGGCTCCGCTGCCGGTGGTGCACACGCAGTTGTACGCCCTACTGGCGCGGGTGCTCTACGACGCGGTGGAACTGGGGGTGTTTGAGAGCATCGGCCGGGGCAGCCTGACCCGCGCCGAAATTGCCGCCCGGAGCGGACTGCACGAAGACGCCCTCGCGCCCCTGCTGCGGGTACTCCAGGCGGCGGGCTACCTGCGCGCCCGGCGCGAACGGTTCTCCCTCACCCGCGTGGCCCGCAAGTGGCTGCTGGCCGACAGCCCCGATTCCGTACGCGACCACCTGCTGTTCATGCGCCACCACTGGCACTGGCACGAGCACGTACCCCAGTACCTCCGCACCGGCCAGGGGCTGCGCATCCACGAAGGCTCCGAACCCACCGACTGGGAACTGTACCGCCGGGGCATGGCCAGCGCCGCCCGCCTCGGGGCCGACGAAGTGGGTCGCAAAACGCCCCTGCCCCTCAACCTCACCCGCCTGCTCGACATCGGCGGCTCGCACGGCCTCTACGCCGACTGGTTCTGTCGCCAGCACCCCGCGCTCGAAGCCGACGTGCTCGATCTGCCCGAAGTGGTGGCCGACGCCCCGTCCCACGAACGGGTGCGCTACCTGGCAGGCGACGCGCTGACGTTTCCGCTGGGCGAAAATCGGTACGACGTGGTGTTTCTGTGCCAGGTGAGCCACCATTTTACCGCCGGGCAAAACCGCCATCTCGCCGAACGCGTGGCCGGTACGCTCCGGCCCGGTGGGTTTTTCGTGGTGGTGGAATTCCTTCGGGAAGCCGCCGACGCGCAGGCCGAACTCAGCCGCAGCCTGGTCAGCCTGTTTTTTGGCCTGACCAGCGCGGCGGGCCTCTGGAGCGAAGCCGAAATCCAGGACTGGCAGCGTCGCGCCGGGTTGGTGCCCCTCCCCGCCCGCTCGCTCCTGACCGTACCGGGCACCGCCGTGCTGGCGGCCCGGAAGCCGGACGAAAACGGGTGAAGCGGCGCGCGGCGAGCGGGCAAACCCGTGAGTGGGAAGACAAAAATCCCCGCACCGGCTAAACCAGTGCGGGGATTGTGTCTTAGAGAACGTTCACCGTCCACGCCGCCTGCGTTTCCGTTTTTTACCCTCAGCGGGCGGGGGTGCTCCGGCAGGTTCGGGCAGTGGGTCGGGTACCTGAATGCTGAAGCCGTGTTTGGAAAGCAGCACGACGGTGGCGTTGAAACTCCGCTTGCGGCTTTCGCGCCGGGGCACGGCGCTGGAATCGGTGTTTTTGTGATAATTCAAGGAAAAGCCGTTTGAGGGTTACGGTTTTTTAACTACCGGCGGGTGGTTTCGTCCCCTTCGTCGGATTCTTCCTCAAACGCTGCTTCGTCGTATTCTTCGTCCTCCAGGTCTTCGATGGCCTCCTCGCGCAGCTCTTCGTCGATGCGGTCGATTTCCTCCTCCTCGTCGGGGCTGGTCACGAGTTGCACGTCGTTGTCGAAGGTTTCGGCGTCGGTGATGTCGTCGTCGGCATCGTCACCGCCGAGGTACAGCGAACCGACGGGTTCTTCGGGCCGCCCGGAGTGGATGGACGTGCCCGTGGGGAAGGTGCTTTCGCCGGGGCGCACGGCCGGGCTGGCGTTGATGTTGGTCTTGGGTTCGTAGGGTTCCTGGGGCGGTCCCATCGGGTTCCGCTCAGCCGAATTGATCGGGCCGTACACTGGTCCCCCGCTGAAAAAATCGAACTGGCGCGAGTAGTCCCCGCCGAATTGTGCCGGGTGTTTCATGGTAGTTTGCTGGATGAGTGAGTGGGCGGAAGCAGTCAGAAAACTGTGCCAGTGGAAGTCGTCCGTCGATAGTCAACAGTCGATGGTGAAAACCTGCTGACGGCTATCGACTGTTGACTGACGACTACCGACTCCCACGGTACAACTTTTTCGGGGTTTTCGGGAAAAATTTCCCCTTCCGATGCAATTGTCCATCATTACCCCCACGCACAACCGACTCAATTTCCTGAAAGAAACCGTCGCCAGCGTACAGCGCAGCGTCACCCACCCGCTCGATTTGTCGGTGCAGCACGTCGTCCACGATTGCGGCTCCACCGACGGCACCCGCGCCTGGCTCGAACGCGACGAAGCCGCCTCCCACTTGATCATGGTTTTTTCGGATGAAAAGAAACTACCTGGTCTGGCCCGCAACGAAGCCATCGCCCACGCCGAAGGCGAGTTTCTGATGCCCCTCGACGACGACGACGTGCTGCTCCAGCGCACGGCGCACCACTTCGTGTACGCGCTGACGCAGGAAGGCACCCAGTACGACTGGGCCGTGAGTGATTTTCTGCGCATGGACGAGGAAGGCCGGTACCTGCCCGGCGAAGACTACTACGGCTGGCGCTTTGGCTCAGTGCGGGAGATGTTGCAGGCCATTTTTTCGGCTTCGCATTTCATCCAGGGCAACGTGTGCTACCGGCGTTCGCTGTTCGACCGCGTGGGCGGCTACGACCCCGACCTCAGCATGGCCGAAGACCTTGATTTGTACGTGCGCTTTCTGCTCGACGGCCGGATGCCCCGCTACGTGCCCACAGTGAGCCACCTGCACCGGATGCACCGCAGCAACCTCTCGAAAGGCGTGGACAAAAACCACTACAACGACGACATGACCCGGCTCTACGAAAAATACGAGCCTGACCTTGCCCGGCACGGTGTGGAACTGCACCTGATTGCCTGACGCTTTTTTTGCCCAACCACGCCCGCGTTTTCCGGACGGTGTACCCTCCGGGTCGCGCCAGCGGATGGCATGGGATTGGTGAGTGTCGGGCTGGGATTTTCCCCAAAAACGTCTAACCAAGTTTACCCCTCAACAAACTCATGGAAAACCAGCATCAAAACCAGGGCGGTACCCAACAGCAGGGCCAGCAACACAACCAGGGCAATCAGGGCGGCGAGTCGTACACCAGCGCTCAGAACGCCCCCCAGGGCACGGGCAGCTACGGTTCGGGCTACGGCCAGGCCGAGCAGACCCAGTCTGGACAGACCCAGTCCGGACAGACCCACAGCCAGATGGCCTCCGGCGACAACACCGATCAGGGCGGCAACCAGCAGCAGATGGGCTACGCAGGCGGCGGCACGGGCCAGTACGCCCGCGATTCGGACGAGGACATGGACGCCGTAAACAACCCCTCGGCCGATGAATTCGACGAGGAGGACATCACGACCGACAGCGACATGGACGACACCACCGGCAGCGACTACCGTGACTCGGATTCGATGAGCGACCGCTGAGGCAGGCGTTTTTGTTCAGGAAAAGCCGATTCAGGAGACTGGGTCGGCTTTTCGTTTGGCCTGGCGCCCGTTGACGAGTTTCGCATCGCCTTTTTCTTCGGCCCGCTCGATGGCCTCTTCCACCGAATGCGACGCTTTCAGGTCGCGGGCTTTCTGGGCGAGTTCGGCCAGCGTGCAGTAGTGGTCGTAGAGCACGCGGAGTTCTTCCTCAGTCATGCTCTCGGCGTTGACGAGGCGGTTGCTGGCTCCTTTGTTGGCCGCAATCAATTCGTTGAGCTTCAACTGAATGGCGATGGAATCTTTGTTCTGGGCCTTCTGAATCAGAAACACCATCAGGAACGTCACGATGGTCGTGCCGGTATTGATGACGAGTTGCCAGGTTTCGGAAAAACCGAACACCGGGCCGGTAGCCGCCCAAATCAGAACAACCAGGGTAGCTCCGAGAAAAGCCCAGGAACTGCCTGCCGCGCGGGTGACGCGGTCGGCCAGGATTTCAAACCGGGTACTGAGCGAAACGGGTTTGGGTTCCACGGGGGTGCAGAGTTCTTTCATGGTTCAGAAAAGACAAAAGGAGCGAAAGGAAGTGTATTCCCCCTCGCTCCTTTTCACAAAAAATGAATAAACCGACGTGCGTAGGTTACTCCTGACTGGCCTGCTCGTTGATTTGACTTTCAGCCAATTGGGTGAGTTTTTTGTCGGTGTTGCCTTCCTCGTCCAGGGTCTGCTGGAGCAGGTCGGCCACGTCGTCGTGACCCATCAGGCGGGCCAGCGTGCGGGCCGTGCCGTAAGCGGCGATTTCGTAATGTTCCTGCTTTTGGGCGGCCCCGATGAGGGCGGCGTCGCGCACCATCGAGCCGTCTTCGGTGTCCTTGATGGTCTCCTCGGCTTCCTCGACCAAGCCCTTCATGGCCTTGCAGGATTTGCCTTTGGCTTTTTCACCCAGTGCGGCAAAAACCTGCTCAAGGCGCTGAATCTGGCCTTCGGTTTCGGTCAGGTGCTGCTCAAACGCCGAGCGAAGTTCTTCCGACGTGGCGGCTTTCGCCAGCTTGGGCAGGGCTTTCGTAGCCTGTTTTTCGGCGTCGTAGATGTCCTGGATGCATTCGAGAAAAAACTCGTGAAACTTCGATTCATCCATTTCGCTCATCGGCTGACGCGAACGGGAGGTGCGGATTTTGGCTTTGGTTGCCATCGGTAAAACGGGGTTAGTTGATGAAAATGGTTTGGCCCGAAAGGTACCAAACCCATGCCAGACGGTTGTACGCGGACGCGGCTACCCATGAAGACGCGTTCGGGAAATTCACTGAGGCAATTTTTCAATTCAACCCAGAGTCGGGGCTGAATGCCCCGACTCTGGGGCGTTTAAGGGCACGGGCTTTTTAGGGAGGTTAGAAAACGATATCATCATCATGGCTACCATCGACCACGACAAAGACCACAAGCAAATCAAGCAAGGCCCGCTCGGCAAAGACCTCAACAAGTACCACGCCGAAGAGCCGGTGGAAGGAACGGAGATGTTTCTGGAAAAAAAAGCCCCTGAAAAGGGCTACAGCACTGACCCGGCCCAGGGCAAAACCGACGTCAGCCTGCAACTGGCCGACGAAGACCGCGACCGGCACCAGGACCCGCTGAAGGAAGCGAAGGAACTTCAGGAGAGCTACCAGATGCACGAAGAGCAAAGCAAGCAGGAGGAGTAGAAGAAGTTGGCAGTCGGCAGATTATCAGTTGGCAGAAAAAAGCCCCCTGGGTTTCGCGTTCCGCGTGGTCAGGGGGCATTCTAAGTCCGGCATGTAGCTTCAGTCCGGGTCGCGAAGTTCTTTTTTTGCTTTCCGGGCCGTTTTTTCCACGCCTTCGGCGGCGTCACCGGCAGCGCGTTTCGTTTCGCGTTTTGCTTTCCGGGCACCGCGCTCCATGTCGTCACCGGTGTTGCGGGCAGCCCGCTTCACGTCCTGACCGGCCTCGCGGGCTTCTTTCTTCGCGCCGCGACCCATTTTTTTGACACCATTGCCTACCTGATCGGCACCCCGCTTGATGTCGGAATTTCCGTCCTGGGCCTGAACGCCCGTCGCAGTCAACGTAGCCATTGCCACCAGGGCAGCTACAAACAACTTTTTCATGGAAGGATGAAGTTTTGATGAATACGAGTAACCGAAGTGCGTCCCTGAAAAAAGCATTCCGATGTACAGGGGTGTCCATTCGCCAGAGGGTGTAGAAAAAACGCATCAATGAATACATCGGCACCCCCTGTCCGCTTTTAAAAACAAAAATCCTCCGGGGCAAGGCCCCGGAGGATTCGCTCTTATCAATCCCTCTCATCATACAAGGTCTGTCAGACCAAGTGTCGTTAACCGGCTTTCCGGTAGCGCCGCCCAATCTGGTGGGTCGGCGGTGTATCTTCAACGATTTCGTGCCCCTCCTTGTTTTGTTGAACGGCACGAAGTACGCCGTATTCGTCGGTTGCCTCATGAGCTAACTGTTCCCGGTGTCGTTGCTCCAAATACCGACTTTTCTCGTCTAAGTACGTTCCAAACAATTGAAATACCAACGTCGAAAGCGGTAAGCCGGCCGGAGCCTGTCCCTTCAGTTTCGCCCGCTTGAACGCCACGACCAAATCCTTCACACTTTCGGTGGGGTGCTGCTCGGCGAAAAGCATCGCCACTTCGAGCACATCCGTCGGCGAAGTTTGCACGTGCGAGGCGGTGGCGCTGCCGATGACAAAACTAAGCAACTTGCGCACCATTTCCTCGCCGAGCGTCCGCTTCAGGTTCATCAACTTGGGGGCTATCAATGCCTGCTCCATCGTCAAATCGGCCTGGAGCTGCATGTACAACCGCCGAAGCGGAATGCTTTTGCCAGCGGCGGCGGCCTGCTCCACCCGCAAGGTTTCGAGGTGACTGAGCAGCCGACGTTCGGGCGTTAGTCGTAACTCCTTTTTCATGCGGGTTAGCTGATAAACGAAACCTTTGGGTAAAGAAGTGTTGAATAGGCAATCCGGCTTATTCCAAAGTTATGAGCGAACGGCTTGGAACTCTCGCTACGAATTTGTTTATCTTTGACCGTTTTCGGTATCATAACAAAACTCGGCACGAATCATTCAATTTTTTCAGAATAACGTTAAATAATTTTTAACTATTGCACGAATGGATATTTACGAGCGCCTCGACTACCTGATGAAGGCCAAAAACCTGACGGCTTACCGGCTGAGTAAGGAACTGGGCTACAGCAAGCCGGGCACGTTCTACGCCATTCTCAGCCGTAAGGTCAAACCCAGCTACGACACCCTGACCGCCATCCTGACCAAGTACGACGACCTCAACGGCGACTGGCTGCTGCGTGGCACGGGCGAGGCTTTCAAAAATTCCGCTTCATCGGCCTTGCTTGAAGCGACCGAAACCCGGCGGGAGGTAGTTATCAGCGACAGCCAACCCAACACCCAACTTCTCCAGGAGCGCATCGCCGCGCTCGAACAGCAACTCCGTGACCGGGAAGAGATCATCGCCCTACTCAAACAGCAAATTCTGCTGCTGAAGGAACTGGCTCAGCGCAACGCTCCAACCCAGCAGCCCTGAAGCCAATCAAAACGGATAGACCTGCGGCTCCTCGGCCAGAACAATCGGTTCGGCGCTCAGCCGCTGGAGGACATCCAGGTTTTCGTTCGTCGGTACCGTGACCTTGGCGTGCGCCGTCACGACGACCGTCGTTTCCGGTCCGATTTCCACCAGTTCGATGGCCGCCGGGTTAATTAAATACCCCCCACGGTTCCCCTTCAACTGAATCATAGTCCACCTCCTGCCACTTTTTCAGCAGCTTTTTGTATTTCTTCCGCCCGTACTCCACAAAACCCGGCTCGGCGGTGGCATCGAAAAAGTACAGGTTGTACGGTTCCACTTTCTGAATGCCCACGAACAGAAACTTTGGGGCCTTGCCGCCCGCCTGTCGCCCCAGGCTATCGACGTAAAACGCCGCCTGCCGGTCGTAATCGTATTCGTGGCAACGTTCGACGAACTGCTTGTGGGTGCGGGCCGCCGTGGTTTTCAGGTCAAGCACCGTGCGGTTTTTGTACACCAAATCGAGCTTGGCCTTGCAGGGCAGGCCCGTGTCGGGGTCGGTGAACAGGCGCACGGTTTCTTTTTCCGAAAACCGCGTGTACCAACTGCACAGCGGGTCTTCGCGCAGCCGCCGCTCCAGCGCATCGACGTGCTCCGGACTGACCGAATCGGGCAGCGGCGTGGCCTTGTGCGGTTCGAGCAGGCGCTCGTGCAGGGCACTCCCCAACGAATACACGCGCTTGCGATCCGGCTCCCGGATGCCGAACAGCCAGTTGCGGAACTGGGTCAGCCGCGAATTTGAGATGCGCGGAATGGTCCAGTAGTCCCGGTCGGCGGGGGTGGCGAAAGGCGTGATAATCATGGGGATTGAAAAAGTTGTTGGTTGATGGTTGTCAGTTTACAACCAACCGACAACCGTCAACCATCAACGGACTTGATACGCTTCATACAACTCCAACCCCCGGCGGGTGGCCTTGGCGAAGTCGCTGAACTTCATTTTGCTTTCGCGGAAGATCTGCATGCCAACCGGCGTCACTTTCCCGTGACGAGCCACGTCGGCGGTGATGAATTGAACGGCTGTTTGCTTGGTAATCATGGCTGCTCTAACCCCCACCCCGACGCTGAGTCGGGGTGGGAAGAAGTTTTCAGGGTAACAAAATCGGATTGACAAACGGTGCCCTTCAGGCCGCGTGCTCGGTGAGCATCGGGGCCTCGGTGTACATCAGCGCGTTGTAAAACCCTTTCGACACGGCTTTGTACTCGGCGGTGGGCGTCAGGGTGTCGGCGCGGAATATGCGGTGGTCGCGGACGAACTCGCGGATTTCCTTCACCTTGGCCCCGTCGGCGGGCACGTAGCTGAACTTGGCGATGTAGTAAATGCCCTTGGGCGTGATTTTCGTGTTTTCCTTTTTCTCGGCCGTGATGGTCAGCACCACGTCCGACAGGCTGAGTTCTTCGTAAAACAGCGGCTCAATCAGGCCAAACAGCACGTTCACCGACGTGTTGTTAAACATGATGACCGACACGCAGTTTTTGTCGTCGATGAAGAAAATCTCGGCCCACTGTTCCTTCCGGCCCCGCTCGAAGAGGTTTTCCTCAAAAATCCGCCAGGCAATGGGCTGAATGGTCAGCTTGTTGCCCATGTCGGTGTCGCCGTTGAGGTTAAACCGGCCCGTCTGCCCGTTGAACCGATACTGCTTCGGGTGGCCTTCGAGGTACTTGTACTTGCTGACAATCGCCACTTCGCCCGTCTCTTCGTCGCGCTTTTCCGTCTGGTACGACTTCAGCGCCAGGCTGTTGAGCGCGATAATTTCGGTGTGTTGGTTGGTTGCCATATTTCAAAAAATGAGAATACTCGTTGATAATTGAGGGGCGCGGCACGGACCGTCGCACAAGCTCCGCGCCCGTGCCGCGCGTGGATTTAAGAGGCTTTCCGCTCGCTCGAGTCGAGGCGGCGGGTCGGGAACAGGTCGAGTTGCTTGCCGGGTTTCGGCGCGGCGCTTAACCCTTCCAGCGCCTGCTGCAACGCCTGGTTAAATTCCGATTCCGTGGCCGGAATGCAGCCCCAGGCCCAGAAAAGGCCCGCTTCGTACCGGAGCATCTCCACGGCGGGTGCCTGCTCGTGCAGGGTCACCAGCTTGACGCGTTCGCCCAGGTACTGGAAAAAATGCTCGCCCGTGGGCGTCTTGAAGAAAATCTGCGAAGGCGCCGGAGCGCCGGAGTTCAGGGTATCCATGCCTTGTTGACGAGTTCTGGTTTTGTGATGTAAAGATAAGCGATTCCTTCGACACTATTCAAAATATAACAACTATTTTATCTTATTTTTTTGCGCTAATCAGCGAATACTTTAAAGGCTGTTCCGTATCTTTGAAACACCGATTCACCGTTAACATCCCTGTTTCATGACGGACCAATCCATTGTCCGGCAGACCTACGCCGACCAGGTGGACAAGGAACTGGAGCGTGCCCTGCGGCCGCTTTCGTTCGCTGATTTCACGGGTCAGGACAAGGTGCTGGAGAACCTGAAAATTTTCGTGGCCGCCGCCACCAACCGCGGCGAAGCCCTCGACCACGTGCTGCTCCACGGCCCGCCGGGCCTGGGCAAAACCACGCTCTCGCACATCCTGGCCAACGAGCTGAAAACCGGCATCAAAATCACCACCGGCCCGGTGCTCGACAAACCCAGCGACCTGGCCGGGCTGCTGACCAACCTCCAGCCCTACGACGTGCTGTTCATCGACGAAATTCACCGGCTTAACCCGGTCGTGGAGGAGTACCTCTACTCGGCGATGGAAGATTACAAAATCGACATCCTCCTCGACAGCGGGCCAAACGCCCGTTCTGTGCAGATTTCGCTGAACCCGTTCACGCTGGTGGGCGCGACGACCCGCGCCGGCTTGCTGACCTCGCCGCTCCGGGCGCGCTTCAGCATCAACTGCCGCCTGGAGTATTACGACGCAGACCTCCTGACGACCATCATCCAGCGTTCCGCCGGGATGCTCGGTTCGCCGATTCACGTCGAAGCCGCCGCAGAAATCGCCCGCCGGAGCCGGGGCACGCCGCGCATCGCCAACAACCTCCTGCGCCGCACCCGCGACTTCGCCCAGGTGCTCGGCAACGGCACCATCGACGTCCAAATCGCCCGCCGCGCCCTGCACGCCCTGGAGGTGGACAGCAACGGCCTCGACGAAATGGACAACCGCATCCTGATGACCATCATTGGGAAATTCAAGGGCGGTCCCGTCGGCCTTTCGACCATCGCCACGGCCTGCGGCGAGGAAGCCGAAACCATCGAGGAGGTGTACGAGCCGTACCTGATTCAGGAAGGCTACCTCAAACGCACCGCCCGCGGTCGCGAGGCCACCGAGAAGGCGTACCAGCACCTCGACGTGCCGATGCCCGCGGAACAACTGCTGGCGGTCTGAACCTCGATTGGCCAGGATTTATCGAATCAGCAGGATTAAATTCCAGTAAAACAGAAGCCCGACTCATCTGAGAAGAGTCGGGCTTTTTTCATCCTAAAAATCTTCAAATCCTGGCCAATCGAGGTTCAGACGTACTGCCGCAAATACTCCAGCCCTTCGTGCAGCGTCCGGGTGGCGGCGCGCTGGGTGCGGATGGCCCGTTGGAGCAGGCCGTCGGCGCGGAGTTGGGCCACGGCGTGGGTTTCGGCGTCGTTCAACTGGTCGAGCAGGTCAAAGAGCGTGTTCACGTCGGCCGATTGGGGCGGCAGCGAGGCGCTGGCTCGGAGCAGGGGCAGGCCGTCGCTCAGCGGGTGCGTGCCGTCGGCGTCGCCGAGCACGCCGACCAACTGGCGCTTGAAGTCTTTCGCCTGTTGCAGCAGGGCCACGAAGATTTCCCGCAGTTCCTCGTCGGCCAGATGCTCGGCGGCCCAGCGGTACACCTCCAGGCGGGTATTGGTCAGGCCCACGAACGAACTGAGGGCGTTGGTGGCGGGGAAAAAATGGATTTGCTGCATGGCTTGGGGGTTGATGCGTTCGGGCTTTTCGCGCAAACGGCCCGGTCAGCGAAGCAGCATACCGCCGCACGGCTGACCGGGCCGTTCCAAATCAATAGAAAATCAGGCCGCGTTGGCGAACCGGTTGTTGCCGATGACCGTCATGGCGGGCACCGCGATGCCCAGCATCAGCACGGCCTTGCGCTCGGCTTCGCGGAACTCATCCTCGCCGCACTCGATGCACTTGAGCGACTGAAGGATGTCGGGCGTGAACTTCATCCGCTCGATGCAGGGGTTGAAGTCGTAGAGGCAAATGACCTTCAGCGTGTCGCCGATTTTCTGGAAAAACTGGCCGCCGCCGGAGGTTTTGAAGAAGTTGTTTTGCTCGTTCATGGCTTTCGTGACAGACCCGTGGAGGGCGTGGTTTGGTGATTCAAATATACCAAAACTATCGGATAGTTCGCTCAAAATTCTGCGTTAAAATTCGAGAATTTTTTACGGAAATTTTCGGAGAAATCAGCGCCGTTCGTGGCTTCGCGGGAAGCCACGAACGGCGCTGAACATCAGGCGGCCTGGAAGTACTCCCGCTCGCGCAGCACCGTCAGCACGGGCTTGATGCGCGTTTCGTACCGCTCCCGCACGAAGCCGTTGCGCAGGTACTCGGGCAGGGTGCCGATGAATTCCCGGTACGCCTCCTCCCCCATCGCTTTGGCCACGTAGCTTTCGTGGATGAAGTTGACGTAGCTCACCAAATCGCCCAGGGCGAAGTGGAACAGCTTGAAGTTGATGTCGGCTTCCACGAACCGCTCGATTTCGCGGTAGTTGGCCGAAATCTTCAGGCGTCCCATCAAATCGAAAAAGCTCGTGATGCCGAGTTTCGGCGTCAGCTTCTGCCAGTGCCGGGCGTCGAACTTCATCAGGATGTTGCCCGTTTTTTCGCTCCGCAGGGCCGTGTTCGGGTTGGCCTGCACGTCCTGCCGGATTTGCTTGGCCTTCATCGTGCGCGTCGTCCGTAAGAACTGCGCCACCTGGGCCTGGGCTTCGCGGGGGTTGCCCACCAGCGAAAGGCTCGGCGCGGTGCCCGGCACGCTCAGGCGGTTGACCTTGAAGTCGCCGTAGTGCCCGGCGGCGTAGAAACCGATGGCCCGGGGGTAAAACCCGTTGGCCACCAGCCGCCCCACCCGGTGCCGGATGAGTTCGTCGCTGTTGCCGAACAGCCCCTGCGCGGCCAGGAAGGCCCGCACGCCGAACAGCATGCTGTAGTACGCCTGCGGGAACGTCCAGTGCAGGGCGTTGCGCAGGTACTGCTCGTCGCCGTTGGCGGCGGTGGAACGCAGGGCGTACTCGGTGTTCCAGCAATTCAGCAGCATCCGCCGGGCTTCGTCGAGCCGACGCCCCGACAGTTCAGGGTCGAAGCGGGCGAAGGCGGGCACGTCGTGCAAATCCCAGGCACCGGGCGTGTTGCGGACGTGGTAGTGGATGCCGAAATAGTGGTTGAGAAACACCTGCGCCGGGATGGATTTCCGCCAGGTGTCGTGCTCAACGGCCATCTCCCCGGCCTCGTCGAAGAGGGGAATGACCTTCGTTTCTTTGAGTTCTTCATTCATGCCTGACTAACGATTTTTGGGTCGTTTTTTGTTCCTGTTTTCAGAAATAAAAATAGCTTTTAACCACTTATCTTACAAGTAGTTAAAAGCTATTTTTTTGACCGTAACTGGAAAATTTTTCGGGCTTGAAACGACCCGCCGCACCGGGCGCAAAAAGAGGGTTTTTCAGCGTAAAATTTTCCGGTTGATGCGTCAATCCTGCGCCATTGCCGCCACGGGCTTGGGCACCAGAAACTGCTCCCGGTAGCGCAGCAGCGAAAGCTCCTTCATTTTGGTTTCGAGCATGACGTCCACGTCGTAGCCGTAGGTCAGAATCGGGTTGTACACCCAGTCGGAGTGGGCTTCGCGCTTGGCGGCGGGGTCTTCGTATTCGCGGCGGGAGTCGGAGTAGTGGCAAACGGGCGTCACGCCCGCGGGCCAAGTCGAGACGGCCATCTCAAACGCCTCGCGCTCCTCCATGCCGCCGGAGTGGAGCTTGTGGTGGAAAAAATCGAACGTGAGCGGGATGCCCGTGGCCTCGTGGAGGGGCATCAGTTCGGCGATGGTGTACAGGCCGCCCTTGTCGTCGTTTTCGACCGTCAGGCGGCGTTTCAGGTTTTCGCTGAGCAGGCCCTTGAAATTGTGGGCAAAACGCCGCAGCGTCTCGCCCTTGTCGCCGTAGGCCCCGCCGACGTGGATGTTAATTTTGTTGCGGTGCGAGGGCACAAGGCCCATCAGGTCGAAGATTTCGGAGTGGTGCTCCAAATCCTTGAGCGTGTTGGCCAGCGTGGGGCCTTCGCCCGCCAATTTGTTGAACGGGCCGGGGTGTGTGGTCAGGCGGACGGGCGTGCGCCCGATTTCTTCGAGCGTGGCGCGGATTTCGGGAAAATCGGGCAGTTCGTGCAGGCGGTACTCCGACGCCCAGGGAAACACGTCGGAGCTGACCCGGAAGATGCCCACGCCGTGCGATTCGTTCCAGCGCACAATCTGGAGCAAGTCCTGGCAGTTTTTCAGCGAAAGTTCGGAAGCGTACTGGATGCCCTTCTCGCGGAAGGTCCGCTGAATCATGCCCCGATTCGTGTAAATCTGGCATTCTTGCTGAAGGGTGAGGTTGATGCAGGCGTAGCCGAGGTTCATGGCTACGCAACCGGCAAAAGGCGTTCCCGGTTTCAGGATTCCCAGAGGCGCAGGCCGGGGAGATGGCGGAAGTGCTTTTTGTTGTACGTGTGCAGTTCGAGGTCGTTTATCGAGGCAAACGCGCCCACCAACAAATCCGGAATGCCAACCGGACTGTGGCTCAGGCAGAATTGCTCCGCCCATTGCAACGCCAGCAGGTGGGCATCGCCCGCCAAAACCACACCGTTCACCCGCTTCAGCAAGTTTCGTATTTCCGCCACCTCCTGCTTGTTGCGGGTGCCCCGAAACAATTCCATCGCGGTCACGTCCGTCACGACGATTTCCGAAAAACCAATCCGTTCCAGTTCGGCAACCGCGACCGGCTTGTTCCGCAAGGAATCGATGAACACGTTGGCGTCAACGATGACCACGACCCCAGGCTTTTTCGCGCAACGCTTCGGCCGTCAGGTCGTCGCGGTCGGCCCAGATGCCGAAGACGCCCGAAATGTCCACCGAGGGGTCAGCGGGAATCAGAAATCCGCCTTTCATCGGAATAGCCCCCCTTTTTTTCTCCTCCAACAGGTTTTTTATTTCCCGCCTGATTTTCTCCGCTTCGGTTTCCATGGCCTTTTTCTTTTCCCAAAACTACGAATCTCCCTTATACCAATTCCTTGTACTGCAAGCGGTGCAACTGGGCGTAGTAACCGTCGCGTTCGAGCAGCTCGTCGTGGGTACCCTGCTCCTTGATTTCGCCCCGGTCGAGCACCAGAATGTTGTCGGCGTTCTGGATGGTGCTCAGGCGGTGGGCGATGACGATGGCCGTGCGGCCCTTCATCAGTTTGGCGATGGCGGCCTGAATCATCTCCTCCGTCTCGGTGTCCACCGACGAGGTGGCTTCGTCGAGCACGATGATGCGCGGGTCGTGGACGAGGGCGCGGACGAAGGAAATCAACTGCCGCTGACCCACCGAGAGCGTCGCGCCCCGTTCCATGACGTTGTAGTCGTACCCGCCCGGCAGGCGCTCGATGAATTCGTGCGCGCCGACGAGGCGGGCCGCTTCCGCTATTTTTTCGTCGGAAATCGACGGGTCGCCGAGGGTGATGTTGTTGCGGATGGTGTCGGAGAACAGGAACACGTCCTGCAACACCACGCCGATGGCCCGCCGGAGGTTGGCCAGTTCGTAGGCTTTCAGGTCAATGCCGTCAATCAGAATTTTTCCCCGCTGAATTTCATAAAACCGGCTCAACAGGTTGATAGTGGACGATTTGCCCGCGCCCGTGGCTCCCACCAGCGCGACGGTCTGGCCGGGCTGGACGCGGAACGAGATGTCTTTCAAGACAAAATTCGTGTCGTCGTAAGCAAACCAAACGTTCTGGAATTCCACATCGCCCTTCAACTCCTTCGGCGCGTAGGTGCCGTCGTTGGCGTTGAATTCGGTGCTGTCAAGCAGTTTCAGAATCCGGTCGGTGCTGACGACGCCCATCTGGAGCGTGTTGAAGCGGTCGGCGAGCATCCGGATGGGCCGGAAAAACAGGTTGATGAACAGGATGAAGGCCGTCAGCGTACCGAAACTGGCATTCATGTTCAGAATTTCCCGCGCGCCGTACCACACCACCAGCCCCGTACCCGCTGCCGAAATCACGTCGGCCACCGGGAAATACACCGAGTAGTACCAGATGGATTTGATGTTGGCCTTGCGGTGCTCGTCGTTGATTTTCCGAAACTTCTCGAATTCAATCGCTTCGGCGCTGAAAATCTGCACGATGTTCATGCCCGTGATGTGCTCCTGCACGAAGGAATTCAGGTTGGCCACGGCCGTGCGTACCTCGTTGAACGATTTCTTGACTTTTTCCTTGAAAATGTACGTCGCCAGCAGCATCACGGGAATCGTGCTCAGGCTGATGAGCGACAGCCGCCAGTCGGTGTAAAACATGACGCCGATGATGAGCACCAGTTGGAGGATGTCGCCCGCGATGCTGGCCAGGCCCTCGCTGAACACGTCGGAGAGGGTTTCGACGTCGGAAATCGTGCGGGTGACGAGGCGGCCGATGGGCGTGTCGTCGAAAAACTTCAGCCGCAGGTTCAGGATTTTCTCGTACAACTGCACCCGGATGTCGCGGATGATGGTCTGGCCGAGCCAGCCGGAAAGGTAGGTCTGCGAAAACTGCACGACACCCTGCACCAGCAGCACGCCGACCATGACGAGCAGCATGACGGTCAGCCCGGCGTAATCGCCCGCCACGACGAAGTGGTCGATGGTGTACCGGATGAGCAGGGGATTGGCCGGGGCCAGGGCCGCCGCCAGCAGAATCAGGGCGACGAGGCCGTAAAACCGCCCGTTGTAAGGTTGAATGAAGGTGAAGAGCCGCCGGATGATTTTCCAGTCAACAATCTTGCCGCTCGGATTTTCTTCTGCCACGTGACGCGGGGAAATAAGGGAGTGAGGAGGGTCAGCCGGGTGGTAACACGTTGGCCGGGCGATTTCGTTCGACGCCTCGTTTTTTTACGAAAATACGGTTTTTCGTTCATCCGGTGTTTTCGCCGGTTCAATCTGACCGCAAGCGGGTTGGAGGACTTTCTTTTTCGCACCGTGCGGCCGTCGGAGGAGTTTTGCACCAACCCGCTCGCAGCCAGCCGCGTTTATTTTTTCGGAAAATTTTTCAAACCCTGGTGGGGGTACCCGGCGGCTGGGTTGTCTCAGTCCCGAAAATCAATCCGTTCAACTCTCAAAACAAGTCAACCCATGAATTCGCTGAAAAGCACCCTCACCCTGCTCGTCGCCCTCCTGGCGACCGTTCTCACCGCCTGCCAGCGCATCGACGTCGGCCCCGAGCAAGCTGACCAGCGCACCTACGGCCTGACGGGCTTCGACGCCCTCCAGATGGGCAGCGCCTTCAAAATCGACGTTCGCCAGGGCAGCGCCTTCGCCATCACCGCCAGCGGCGACCGCCGCAACCTCGACGACCTCGACGTGTGGGTGAGCCAGGGCACGCTCCACGCCCGTTACCGCATCCACCGCAGCCGGCAGCATTCGACCCGCTTCGAAATCACGATGCCCTCGCTGACCTACGCCGAATTTTCGGGGGCCTCCAACGCCATGGTTCGCGGTTTTTCGGGGAATCAACCCTTTGGCCTCCTGCTGAGCGGAGCCTCGAAAGCCGACGTGGACGTGCAGGCGACGAAGGCCGACCTGCACCTGAGCGGCGCTTCCAACCTCGACCTGCGGGGCCGTTTCCAGCGCATCGACGCCGATGCCTCCGGGGCCTCGCACCTCGACGCCTTCGACGCCCCCGCCGACGAAGCCGACGTGGAGGCTTCGGGAGCCAGCGCCATTCGCCTCAACGTGGCGCAACGCCTGAAGGCCGTGGCCACCGGGGCCAGCAGCGTGGTGTACCGGGGCAACCCCACCGTGGACGCCCGGCCGTCGGGGGGGAGCACGGTGAGGAAAGATTGAAAGAAAAACAAGGAATGAAAAATGAGAAAGGCAGAAGGGGTTAAAATGCCTTTTTCATTTCTTATTTTTCATTCCTTGTTTTTACTTTCAATCTTTCCACATGGAATTCGCCTTCAGCATCTGCCTCGGCCTGGCCCTTGCCGCCTGCTGCGGTTTTCGGGTGTTCGTGCCCCTGCTCGTCACCAACGTGGCCTACCTGACGGGCTACCTGTCGCCCAACACCGGTTTTGAGTGGATGGCGGGCTGGCCCGCGTTCGCCGTGCTGGCCACGGCCACCGCGCTCGAAATCGCGGCGTACTACATTCCGGTGGTGGACAACGTGCTGGACGCCGTGGCGACGCCCGCTGCGTTCATCGCGGGCACGGTGCTGATGACTTCGCTCGTGGACGGGGGCGACCCGATTCTTCGCTGGGCGCTGGGCCTCATCGTGGGCGGGGGCAGCGCGGGGCTGATTCAGGCCGGGACGGGCCTGCTCCGCCTGGGCAGCACGGCCACGACGGGTGGACTGGGCAATCCGGTTGTAGCCACGACCGAGAACGTGTTCGCCGGGTTTTTCTCCGTGCTGGGGCTGTTTCTGCCCGTGCTGGTGGCGGTGCTGGCGGTGGGCCTGCTGGTTTTCGTGGGAAAACGGCTGGCGCGGCGGTTCTCGGCTGACCCGCCCGCCCGCGTTCCGTCAGCTAAAGCAGACGACCAGACGGGAAAGCCCCTCCGGGGCTGAACTGCACTTTTTGAATTTTAGCCCCAGCGGGGCTTCCCGTCTGCTTTAGCTGACGGAACGCGGGCGGCAACCGCTCAACATTTTTCCACGCCCACCCCGGCGGCGGGCGCGCTATTTTGCGGCGCTTTTCATCAACGCCGTCCGTATGCCGCAACCACTACGGTCTTTCTTTCCGAAAAAATCTCTTCTTTTCCTGTTCCTGGCTGGGTTCGGTCACCTGCCCGCACTCGCTCAGCAGGACGCCCAGGTATTTCCGCCCGATTCAGTCAAAAAAACGGTGCAGGCCGCGAAAATTGAGCGCCACCTTCGCGTGGACGGGCACCTCGACGAAGCCGAGTGGAACGGGGCAGCGCCCATTTCCCGGTTCGTGCAGATGGAACCCTACCAGGGCCAACCCGCCACGCACGACACGGAGGTGCGGCTGCTTTACAACCGCGATTTCCTCTACGTCGCCGCCCGGATGCGCGACAGCGAAGGCCGCCGGGCGTTGCGCGTGCCCAACCTCCAGCGCGATTTTCAGTACGGTAGTTCCGACATCTTCGGCGTGGCCATCGACGGCTTTTCCGACGGGCGCAATTCGATGATGTTCGCCGCCAACCCCTACGGCTCGCAACGCGATTTGCTGAGTTTCGACGACGCCATCATCGACCAGGATTGGGACGGCCTCTGGCGGGTACGCACCAGCCGCACCGATTCGGGGTGGGTAGCCGAACTGGCCATTCCCTGGCAGACCCTCCGCTACCAACGCCGCGACACGACCGCCGGCGGCGACCAAGCGTGGGGCATCAACTTTTTCCGCATCCGCCGCGCCACCAACGAACTCACCACGTGGTCGGCCATCCCGCGGGCGTTTTCGCCCCTGCGCATGGCCTACGAAGGCACACTGACCGGCCTGCAACCGCCGCCCCCCCGCGCCAACGTGCGCCTCCAGCCCTACCTGCTGATTTCCGACGACCGGTACCACGGCTCCGAAATCGGGCGGCCCGGCAGCACGTCGGTCAAAGCCGGCGGCGAGTTGAAGTGGGCCATCAACCCCAGCACGGTGCTCGATTTGACCGTCAACACCGACTTCGCCCAGGCCGACGCCGACCGGCAGGTCAACAATCTCACGCGGCTGTCGGTGTTTTTCCCCGAACGACGCCCGTTTTTTCTCGAAAACGCCGGGCTGTTCGGCGTCGGGCTGGCCTCGCTCAGCGGCGACTGGGGCGGGCAGATGATCGTCCAGCCGTTTTTCAGCCGCCGCATCGGGCTGGATGACGCCGGGCGGCCCATTCCCATCGAAGGCGGCGCGCGGCTCGTGTACCGGTCGGAAAAACGCAACGCCGGTGCCCTGCTCATGCGCCAGCGGGGGGCGTACGGCCTGCCCGAAGCGAATTACTTCGTGGGCCGTTTTTCCGAAAATTTCGGCAAACAACACCGCCTCGGCGGCCTGCTCACGCTCCGCAACGACCCCCGCCACACCAACCTCACGGCATCGGTCGATGGTTTTTTCCGCCTCCAGCCCTCGCTCTCGCTCACCACGATGGCCAGCGTGTCGGGCAATTCGGGCGCGGTGGGACCGGGGGCCAATGACAAAGGATTTTTCGGTTTTTACCAACTTTTCCGCCGCTCCAACCAGTGGATTTGGTGGGTGAATCAGGCCGTCGTGACAAAGGCCTACAACCCCGAAGTGGGCTTCGTCTCGCGGGGCGACGTGGTCGAAAGTACGCCCGGTTTTTACTGGTTGGGCCGGGGCAGTTTTCTGCCGAAATGGGTTCGCGCCACCGAACCCGGCGGTTTTGTGCTCACCTACCACCAGGCCAGCACCGGGCGGCTCGTGGAGCGGCAAATCAACCTCAACCCCGTGTGGTTGTCGTTGCAAAGCGGGGGCGGTTTTGGCATTTTCTTCAACAATTTTTACCAACGCCTCGACGATACGTTCAGCCCCGTGGGCATCGACATCGCCCCCGGCGGCTACCGCTACTGGCGGTACAGCTTGTTCGCCAACAGCGACCGCTCCCGCAAAATCTCGTATTCGCTCTTCCACGACCGGGGCGGGTACTACGACGGGTCACTCAACTCCACTACCTTCCGCCTCAACCTCGCGCCCCTGCCGCACGTGAGCGCCGCCTTCGCCTGGCAGGCCAACCAGTTCCGGCGGGTGGGCGTGGCCCGGCAAAGCACCGACGTGCATCTGCTGAGCGTCGAAACCCGCCTGGCGCTCAACCCGCGCGTGCAGCTCATCGGCTTTTACCAGCACAACACGGCGGGCACCCGCGACACCTACAACATCCGCTTCGCCTGGGAGTACCAGCCGCTGTCGTTCCTCTACCTGGTGTTCAACCAGCGGGCCTACGACGATTTTCTCACCCGCCAACTGCCCTCCGGCGAGCGCGTGCCCACCACCCAGCTTTCCCGCCAGCAGGAACAGCATTTGATTGGGAAGATTTCGTACCTGAAACAGTTTTGAGTTTAGCGTTCAGGGTTTAGAGTTGAAGTGCATAACTCTAAACCCTGAACCCTAAACCCTAAACCCGCATATGCCCGACCTCCCTTCCCTCCTCGCCCAGCGCGAAGGCACGTCGCTCGAATTCAAGCGCACCATCGAGTCGCCGGGGCGGATTGCCAAAACGCTCGCGGCCTTCGCCAATACGGCGGGCGGTACCCTCGTGGTCGGGGTGGACGACGACCGGACGGTGCGCGGCGTGGCCTCCGAAAAAGACGAAGTGCAGAAGCTCGAAAGCGCCTCCGATTTCTACGTGGACCCGCCCCTGTTGCTCCGGTACGAAGCGGTGATCGTACACGAGCGCCGGGTGCTGATTTTCACCATTGACGAAAGCGCGGAAAAACCCCACAAGGCCAAAAACGAGCGGGGCGAGTGGGAAATCTACGTCCGCGCCCGCGACAAGTCGGTGCCCGCCAGCAAACGGATGGGGCATTTCCTCGAAAAAGCCACCGAAGCCGACGCGGACCTGCTGGCTTCGCCCAACGTGAAAATGCTGGTTCAGGCCCTCCAAAAAAACGAGCGCATCACCGCCCGTCAACTGGCCAAACTCATCAACGTGAGCGAGTACCGGGCCACCAAGCTCCTCCGGGACCTCACCCGGCAGGGCGTGCTGCTGTTCCTCGAAAAACAAAGCCCGAAGAGTTACGCGCTGCGGCAGTGAGTTTGGTGGTTTGGAAGTTTGTCGGTTTGGGTGTTTGTTCGCGGCGAACCACCAAACATCCAAACCACCAAACCGTGAAACAACTTGCCCGCTACCGCGACGTCGGCGTGCTGCTGCTGCGCCTGGCGTTTGGCTTTCAACTCGTGAAAGTTTCGTGGCAAAACGCGGTGTTTCCCCGCGAAAACCTGCCCGAATTCGAGCGGTACCTCACCAGCCTAGGCTTTCCGCTGCCGCACGTAGGCGTGTGGCTGGCATCGTACACCGAATTTTTGGGGGGGATTTTGCTGATTTTGGGGTTGTTCATGCGCTGGGCCAACGCGGCGCTGATCGTGAACTTCGCGTTGGCCGTGGCGTTTGCCCACCTGGCCATCGGCGACACCTACGGCAACACCATGCCGTCGCTCAACCTGCTGACTGTCAACGTTTTCTTGTTTCTGAACGGCCCCGGCCGGTACTCGCTCGACGCCCGGCGGGGGGGCGCCTGATGGTTTTTTTTAGGCTCGGAACGGAAAAATTGCTTGGGTGGCGTGCCGCTTTTTGGCCCGCTTCCCGGCAGTTTTTTCAGTATTTCATCACCCTAAAAACCAACAACCGTCTCATGTTTTACCACGACAAAAAACTCCAGTACCGGGTGAAGGTCGACAAGCCCAACCCCGTGTTCGCCCGGATGCTCCAGCAGGCCATCGGGGGCAACGAAGGCGAAATCCGCGTGTGTTTGCAGTACCTGTTTCAGGCCTGGGGGGCGCGCGGCCCGGTGAAGTACCGCGATATGCTCCTCGAAACCGGCACCGAGGAAATCGCCCACATCGAAATGCTCGCCACCGCCGTGGCCCTGAACCTCGAAGGAGCCTCCAGCGACTTCAAGGACGAGGTGGTGAAGCAAAACCCCCTCGTGGGTGGCGTGATGGGCGGCATGGACGTGCGGCATTTCCTCTCGTCGGGTCTGACGGCCATGGCCGTGGATGCCAACGGTGTGCCCTTCAACGGCTCCTGGGTGGTGGGCTCCGGCAACATCGCCGCCGACATGTACGCCAACGTGATGGCCGAATCGACGGGCCGCGTGCTGGCCACGCGCCTCTACGAACTCACCGACGACCCCGGCATGAAAGACATGCTCTCGTTCCTCATCGCCCGCGATACCATGCACCAGCAGCAGTGGCTGGCCGTGCTCGAAGACCTCGGCGGCCCGACCAACGTGCTGCCGATTCCGAACAGCTTTCCGCAAAGCCAGGAATTCGGCCCCGTGGCCTACACGTTTTTCTCGACCAACCTCGCCGACGGCGAAAGCCAGGTGGGGCAGCGGTGGAGTTCGGGCCAGTCCATCGACGGCAAGGGGGAATTCAAGTTCGAGAAAGCCGGGCCGATGGGCGACGAACCCCAACTCGGCACCCCCGACCCAAAAGGCCACGCCCAGACCGAGCAGATGCTGGACGGCGTCGGCTCGCTGATGAGCCAGGTGCGGGAGATGCTGTGAAACGGATTGTTTTTCAACCGAAAGCGGGAGACTGGATAAATTCCAGCCTCCCGCTTTCGGTTTTTACGGGCCGAACACACGCAGGTACCGACCGGGTCGGTGCCTGCGTTTCATCGGGCGGGTTTTACTTTTCCCGGCTCCACACCTCGCTCACCTTGCCGCCCGTGCTGCTTTGCCCGCGGTGGTGCCAATCGTCGCCCTTGAGTTCGCAGTCGAACGTCAGCGACCGCCCCACGCGGGAGTTGTCGCGGGAGAAAAAGTCGATGGTTTCGGTGTACTTGCCGTTTTGAAGCGTGTACGTGCCGCCGCCGCAGCCCGAAAATTGCTTTGTTTTGGGGTTGATGGCCGCCCACTCGAAACGGGTGCCGGTCAACAATTTCAATGTTTTGCGGTCGCCCCGTTGCATGGTGGTCATCTGTCCGTTGTCGCCTTCCCGGCCCGTAATGCGCCAAAGGCCCGCCAGCGGGGTGCTGGGTTCGTCCACCCGCTCGAATTCGAGGCTGCCCAGGGTCAGACGTTTGGCCGTGAGCGTCAGCGGCAGGGTTTCCACCTTCCCGACGCGCGAACTGTCGCGGCTGTCGAACTCCACGGTTAGTTTCAGGTCGCGGCCTTCGCGCTGCCAGGGGCCGCCCCGCGTGCCGCCGAAGCGGTCGGGGGTGTACTCGGTCCACATCAGGTAGGCGTCGGTGGCCGTCAGCACGACGGCCCGGCCGTCGGCGGCCGTTAGTTTCCAGGCCCCGGCGAGGCCCGGCGCGGCGGGTTTGGAGGAAAGCAGGCCAGCGACGAGCAGCCCAGCGAGGAAGGCGTTGCGAAGAAGGTTCATGGCGTAGCGATTCGGTTGAGATGGCGGTAAAAATACGCTTTCTGAGGCACTCCTGGTGAAATTATCGTAGGGGCAACCCTTGCGGTTGCCCAATGCCTTAGCGGCCCTCGACGCATTGGGCAACCGCAAGGGTTGCCCCTACAATTTCTAAATTCAAACCACTAACTTGGCGCTTCAACCTCTACGCCCAATCACCTCGCCATGCTTTCACGCCGCGAATTTCTCCGACAAAGCAGCGCCGGGGCGCTCGGCCTCGCCGTCGCTCCGGAATTTTTCCGCAAAAAAGTCGCCCCCTCCGACCGCCTGCGCATCGCGCACGTGGGCCTCGGGGGCATGGGCAACAACCACCTCGGCTGGTTCGCCGCCCTGCCCGAGGTAGAAATCGTGGCCCTCGCCGACGTGGACCAGACCCACCTCGACAAAACCCTCGCCCGGCTGAAGGGACTCCAACCCGATACGAAAGCCACGGGCTACGCCGATTTCCGGAAAATCCTGGACCGCCCCGACGTGGACGCCATCACCTGCGCCACGCCCGACCACTGGCACGCCCAGGTGGCGATTCTGGCCTTTCAGGCCGGGAAGGACGTGTACGGCGAAAAACCGCTTTCGTTCAACGTCCGCGAAGGCCAGCAGATGTTGAAAGCCCTGAACCGCTACGACCGGGTGTTTCAACTCGGCACGCAGATTCACGCCACCGACAACTACCACCGGGTGGTCGAACTCATCCGCGCCGGGGTGATTGGAAAAGTCCACACGGTGCGGCTCTGGAAAACCGGCCCGCCCCCCGTGCTCGGCCCGCCGCAGTACCAGCAGCCCCCGGCCACGCTCGACTGGAACTACTGGCTCGGCCCCGCGCCCTACTCGCAGTATTCGCCCGAACGCTGCCACTTCAGCTACCGGTATTTCCTGGATTATTCAGGGGGTGTGTTTCAGGATTTCTGGTCGCACATCGCTGACATCGCGTGGTGGGCCGTTGAGCCGAGAGGGCTGAAAACCGTCAGTGCCCGCGGCGAGGCCCCCGAAGGCATCGGCGACGCCCCGAAGTGGATCGACGTCGATTACGAGTTTGAAAACCTGAAACTGTACTGGACCTCCACGCCGCCGAAGGTGCCCGGTGCCGAGAAGCGCCACATCGGCGCGTTTTTCGAGGGCGACAAGGGCACGCTGCTTTGCGATTACAATTCCCGCGAAATCACCGTGAACGGCCAGACGGTGCCGGATTTGCCCGAAATTCCCGTCACGCTCCCCCGCTCGCCGGGCCACCAGCAGAATTTCGTCAACGCGGTGAAAACCCGCACCCAGCCCGAATCGAACCTGGAGTACGCCCGGCAGATGACCCTGCCCATGCACCTGGGGCTGATTTCGTACCGCCTGGGCGAAACGCTGGAGTGGAACGCCCGGAAGGAAAAATTCCGCCGCAACGCCGAAGCCAACCGCTACCTCTCGCGGGAGTACCGGCGGGGGTGGGATTGGATTTGAGCCGGAAGATCAGGGCGCTACCCGCCGGTAGAAATAGCAAGGCCCATCCACGATGCAGGTACCGAGGCGCAGCGACTCTTCGCAAACGGCAACGTAACCTTCTGGATGGGGGAGGGCGTTTTGCGTGGAAGGCCAGTTTCCGCGAAACGCCACGTCTCCCGCGCTGGCTTTGAATATTTCCCAGGTGAAAGCGCCGGTCTGTTGGCCCTTTTCGAAAACCCGAAGGCTGTCCGAAGCGCGAATTTCCAGCAGGATGGGCGCACCCGCGGATGTGTTGACGTTCGGACTGAGGAGTTGCCACCGGCCCACCAGAAGGTTTCGGGCAGTCTGGACGTCGGAGGTGTACCCCCTACAGGTGAAGTCTGGTATTTTCACTTCGGGCAGGCATCCAACCAACAGCAGGAGTCCCCAAACAGGCAGGCGTTTCATTGGAACATGTGGTTGCCGATGTGTTAAACCTTCTCCAACTCAAACGGCAATTTCCGCACCCGCTTCCCGGTCAGGCTGAAAATCGCGTTCGCCAGCGCGGGGGCGAACGGCGGCAGGCCCGGCTCGCCGACTCCCTTCATTTTGGGGTCGCCGGTCAGGATGTGGACTTCGACGGGGGGCATTTCGGCGAGTTTGGTCATCCGGTAGCCGTCGAAGTTGCGCTGCTGGGCAGCGCCGTTCTCAAACGTGATGGCGTCCTTCGTGGCGGCCGTCAGGGCCATGCACACGGCTCCCTCCACCTGCGCCCGCACCGTATCGGGGTTGACCACCGTGCCGAGGTCAATCACCGCCGTGACTTTGTCGATGGTCAGTTTGCCCGCTTTGTCGCGGCTCACTTCGACGACTTGCCCGCAGGCTCCGGCGAAAAACTCCCACACGGCCACGCCCCGGCCCTTGCCCGTGGCGAGGGGCGTTGCCCAGCCCGATTTTTCTTTCAACGCTTCCAAAATCGCCTTCACGGGCGAAGGCTTCGCGAGCTGGCGGAGCCGGAATTCGAGCGGGTCCACGCCCGCTTTGGTAGCCAGTTCGTCCACGAAACACTCGTGGGCGAAGGCCGTGGTGGTGCTCGTCACGGCCCGCCACCAGCCCAGGGGCAGGTGGTTTTCGGCGAACACGTAACGGTTGTCCACGTTCGGGATTTCGTAGGCCATGTCGCTGATGGCCTCCATCATTTCGCCCGCGGGTTTGGCCCGGTCGTGCTGGTAGAGGTAATCCATGATGCTCGGCGAGACGACCTTGTGCTGGAAGGCCACCGGCTTGCCGACCGCATCGAGACCGGCTTTGAAATAGGAAAACGTCGCCGGGCGGAACGGCCCCTGCGTGGTGTCGTCTTCGCGGCTCCAGATGAGTTTCACGGGTTTGCCCACCTGCTTCGAGAGCATGGCCGCTTCGGTCGCCACGTCGGGGAACAGCCGCCGCCCGAAGCCCCCGCCCGAAAAGCAGACGTGGACGGTGATGTTTTCTTTGGCAATGCCGAGGTGTTTGTGCAAATCGTCCACGATGAGGTCGGGGCCTTGAATCGACGCCCAGACCTCGATTTTGTCGCCCTGCACCCAGACGGTGGCATTCTGCGGTTCCATCGGCGAGTGGCTGAGGAAGGGCGTTTCGTAGGCGGCTTCCACTTTCGTCGGGGCTTCGGCGAAGGCTTTCCCGAAATCGCCCCAGGCTTTGTCGGTCACGCCGTCCTGGCGGGCGAGTTCGCGGTAGGCGGCCTCCATGCCCGCCGTGGAGGTTTTTTCGTAGCCCTTCGTGTCCCAGTCGATTTTCAATTTTTTCCGGGCCTGCGTGGTGGCCCAGTAGCTGTTGGCGACGACGGCCACACCCGCGTTGGCGGTCACGCGGTCGCCGAGGCGGCGGTCCACCCGCAGCACGTCGAGCACGCCCTTCACGGCTTTCGCCGCCGTGGCGTCAAAACTCCGCACCGTGCTGCCCACCACCGGCCCATGCTCCACCGAGGCGTACACCATGCCGGGCACGGTCACGTCCATGCCGAAAATGGGCTGGCCGGTGACTTTCAGCGGGGTGTCGGGCTTGGGTTGGGGTTTTCCCAGAATCTTGAAATCCTTTTCGTCCTTCAGCTTCGGCTCCTTCGGCACCTCCAGCTTGCTGGCCGCTTCGACCAGGTCGCCGTAGGTCAGGCTTTTGCCGGTGGGTTTGTGAAACACCTTGCCGCCCTCGGCGTAGCATTCCTCAAAGGGCACTTGCCACCGGTCACTGGCCGCTTTGACGAGCATTTCCCTTGCCGCCGCGCCGGTTTTGCGGAGTTTGGCGTAGTTGCCCCGCACGGAGCCGCTGCCCCCGGCGGTCTGGTCGCCGAAAATCACTTCGCCCTTGGTGAATTCGATGGTCACGGCGCTGAGCGGCACGTTGAGTTCCTCGGCCAGGATGGCGGGCAGCGCCTGGTAGGTGCCCTGGCCCATGTCGGGGATGAGCGCCGTGAGCGTGATCTTGCCGTCGGGCGTGATCTTGACGAAAGAGGTCAGATTGAACGCCGCGTTTGGCGCGCCCGGCAGGAGCTTGACCACTGTTTCGGCGTTCGTTTCGGGCGAAAACCCGACGCCCAGCAGCAGGGCCGAGGCCGAGAGGCCGGTGGTTTTGAGAAAGGCGCGGCGGGAGGGTTGGGGAGGCATGGGGTCAGTTCGATTCAAGGTTTTCCAAATCATTCAAATCGCGGGGTCTTCCAGCAGCACGTTTGGCGGCCAGGAGGTCTTCAAAATCAATCAGGCGGACGGTCAGCCCCTCCACCTGCGTGTCGTTGGCCCGGTCGTAACTTTCCGAAAAAGAAAGGCCTTTCAGTGAAGTGATGATGTCAATCGAAACCGGAGGTCGGCCAAACGTGAACACATCGAAGGCGGGATTTTCGAGAAAATTGACCTCCGTCATGTCGAAAACGGGCATTCCGAATTCAAAAAATGCCCGCGTCAGTTTTCGATAATTTTCCGCCGTGCGGTTCACCCAAATGTCCAGGTCTCCCGTGGTGCGGAAGTAGCCGTGAAGAATGACGGAGTAACCGCCGACGAGAATGTATTCAACCTGCCACCGTCGCAATGCCCGCAAAAAATCCTGAAAGTCTGGGTTGAAAATATCCGCCATCAGTTGGGGTGTTTGCGCATGCTAAAACAGGTTCGGTCCAGCCTAGGTGGGTTTTCGGGGTCGTAGCCGTAGGCCACGCCATTCAGGTAGGCCGCCGCCCGTAGCCGATCGGCCAGGCTCAGGCTTTGGCGGTGTTGCCGCTCGGCTTCGGCCAGTTGTTCGTGGGTTCCGGCGCGAAAGGCGGCTCGGTCGAGGCGAAAATTCATGCGTCAGGCTATTTCCCCACCGTCCCCGCCGCCTTCACGGGCTTCGCCGGGGCGGTTTTCGGCGCAGTCTGCAACGCCTCCGCCGCCCGGTGGATGGCCTTGCGGATGCGCAGGTACGTGCCGCAGCGGCAAATGTTGGTCATGGCGTTGTCGATGTCCTCGTCGGTGGGGTTGGGTTTGGTTTTCAACAGCGACACCGCCGCCATGATTTGCCCCGACTGGCAGTAGCCGCACTGGGGCACCTGCTCGTCGATCCAGGCCTGCTGCACGGCGTGGAGGTGGTCGAGGGAGCCGATGCCTTCGATGGTGGTGATTTTTTGGCCCCGCACCGCCGACACCGGCACCACGCAGGAGCGCACGGGCTGGCCGTCGAGGTGCACGGTGCAGGCCCCGCACTGGGCGATGCCGCAGCCGAATTTGGTGCCCTTCAGCCCCACGTAATCGCGGATGGCCCACAGCAACGGCATCTGCGGGTCCAGGTCGAGCGTGTAGGTTTTGCCGTTGACGAGGAGTTTGGTTTGGCTCATGGGAGTGGTTGTCTGAACCGTGCGACGGCCGTCGCACGGTTCAGACAAACGGTTCAGACCAAAGGTATCTGTTTCTCAAAAACAATTCAATTCCCAAAGTCCGGACGGTTTGGGGGATTTTTCGAGAAAACCCTTCGCCCGGTGGTGAAAAATGTTCACCGCCCCATGGTCAATGTTCAAGGTTCAATGGTTTCTTTTGCCCCCTGACTCATTGAGTGTTGAGCATTGAGCATTGAAAATTGAGCATTCTTCATGCCTTTCCCCCCCACCTACATCCTCCGCATCGACTGCCCTGACGCCAAGGGCCTGGTTCACAAAATCACCGGCGTGCTGTACCACCACGACCTGAACATCCTCCGCAACGACGAATTCGTGGACGGCGATTCGGGCTATTTTTTCATGCGCACCGAGTTTACCGGTGACGTGGTCGAGGAAAAAATCACCTCCGCCCTGCGCGGCATCCTGCCCGACGGCGTGCGGATTGCGCTCACCACGAGCCGCCGCAAAAACGTGGTGCTGCTGGCCACGAAAGAGCACCACTGCCTGAGCGATTTGCTCGTGCGCAACGCCTTCAACGACCTCAACATCCACATCCTGGCCGTCGTGGCCAACCACGACGTGCTCCGGCCCCTGACCGAGCAGTTCGGCGTGCCGTTTCACCTGGTCAGCCACGAGGGCAAGTCGCGGGAGGCCCACGAGGCCGAACTGCTCCAGGCCATTGCGCCCTACCAGCCGGAGTACGTGGTGCTGGCCAAGTTCATGCGGGTGCTGACGCCCGCGTTTACGAGTCACTTCCCGGCGCGCATCGTCAACATCCACCACTCGTTTTTGCCCGCCTTCATCGGGGCCAATCCGTACAAGCAGGCCTTCGAGCGGGGGGTGAAAATCATCGGGGCGACGGCGCATTTCGTCAACGAAAACCTCGACGAAGGCCCCATCATCACTCAGGACGTGATTCCGGTCACGCACTCGCAGTCGTGGCAGCACCTGGCCGCTGCCGGGCGCGACGTGGAGAAAATCGTACTGGCCAAAGCCCTCAAGCTCGTGCTCGAAGACCGGGTTTTTATTCACGGAAACAAAACGGTAATCTTTGAGTAGGGTGAAGAAGGGGAAGAAGGAGAATGTTCAATGCTCAATATCCAATTTTCAATGTCCACGTTTCTTTCACCATTGAGCATTGAATATTGAGCATTGAGCATTCCCCTTCTTCCCCTTCCATCCTCCCCTTTCCGGGGTTTTCCGGGTCGCCTTTGCGTCTCCCTCCTCAGGCACCAGCTTCCACCGGCACCACGAGGCGTTTCTCCAATTCTTCGAGGTGTTGGTCGGTAAAATCAAGGTGCGTGACGAAGCGAACTTTGTCCTTGCCGAACGGCGCGGCCAGGATGCCGCGCTCCCGAAGCCGGGCCACGTACTCGGTGGCCAACAGGCCGGGTTGGAGGCGGAAAATCACGATGTTCGTGTCCACCGGCAGCAGGTCGGCCACTTCGGGCACCTGCCGGAGCATGTCACCGATGGCGCGGGCGCGGCGGTGGTCGTCGCGGAGGCGCTCGACGTGGTGTTCGAGGGCAAAAAGCCCCGCTCCGGCCAGGAAACCGGCCTGCCGCCAGCCCCCGCCGAGGCGCTTGCGCACCCTTCGGGCCTGTTGAATAAAGTCCGCGCTCCCCAGCAGCACCGACCCGACGGGGCAACCCAGCCCTTTCGACAAACAAACGGAGATGCTGTCGAACGCCTTCCCGTACTCAGCCGGGTCTTCGCCGGTTTCGACCAGGGCGTTGAACACCCGCGCCCCGTCGAGGTGCAGGGCGAGGCTGTGCTGGTCGCACACGGCGCGGATGGCGGCGAAGTCGGGCAGGCGGTAGTAGCTGCCGCCCCCTTTATTCATCGTGTTTTCGAGCGAAACGAGCCGGGTCACGGGCAGGTGGATGTCGTCGGAGTTGTTGATGGCATCTTCCACCTGCTGCGCGGTGATTCGGCCCCGGTCGCCGGGCAGGAGGCGCACCGACGCGCGGGCGTTGGCCATTAGTCCGCCGCCTTCGTAGAGGTAAATGTGGCTTTCCTGGTGGCAAATTACCTCGTCGCCCGCGCGGAGGTGCACGGCGAGGGCAATCTGGTTGGTCATCGTGCCCGAGGGGCAGAACAGCCCCGCCTCCATGCCGAAGCGGGCGGCGGCGGTGGCTTCGAGGCGGTTGACGGTGGGGTCGTCGCCGAACACGTCGTCGCCCACGGGGGCCTGCATCATCGCTTCGAGCATGGCGGGCGTGGGGCGGGTGACGGTGTCGGATCGGAGGTCTAACAACATTGCGGATTGCGGATTTTGGATTGCGGATTTCGTGTACGAAAAGGGCCGGGAAGAGGCGTGCCACGGCTTACCGTGCCCGGTAGCGGGCAGCGGGTGTGATGAGCCGTGACACGCCTACGCCGCCTCGATGATTCCCTTCAGCACGGCGTCGATTTCGGTCAGTTCGGCGCGGAGCAGGGCGTTCCGCAGGTGCGAACGCACCTTCCCGACGTTGTACTCGCGGGTTTCCAACCTCTCGGCGGCGATGTACTCGCGTACCTTTTCGGCGCAAACCTTCCCCAGGTACGCCAGGTGCTGGTGGTCGGCGTTGGCGGCGTTGAATCTGGGGAGGGGAACGTCAAGTATTTTACGATGAACGTCCCGTGCGCCAAAAAGTCCTTGCGATTGAAATGGTTTCATCATTTCGTTTGCAAAATCTGAGTTCAGAAAGCAGGCGAGATAATTTCCTTCGTCGTAATTGTCGGTGACGTAACCGTAAGCCTTGTTTTCTACGAAGAACTCTAAGTCAAGTTCTTGCCGGTCAACCAAAATGGCGTTAGCGTCTTTTCCAGATGCTGCATAAACCAACGTGTATCGCGCTTTTGAATCCTGCTCTGTTAGCTTTTGCTGCCAATTCAAATAGTTTACAGCCGTAGTGACGGCATTCTTTTCCGTCCGGTTCTTGACCCATTCGTCCTCTACGTTCTTAAACCACTTCGCCGTCTCCAATTCCCCCGCCCGTTGCAGGGCTTGATGGTCGAGCAGGCGGATGCGGCGGGCCAACCCGTCGGTGGTGGGCGTTTCTTCAATCTCGATGGGCAGCAGCACGAGGGGCGGGGCAATCAGGCCGAAGGGCACGAGGTGCCGGGCCAGGGCCGTGCGGAACAGGTAGCGGCTGTTGACGTGCCCCCGGAGCTTGATGTTCTTCCACGGCTCCTTCGCGTCCTTGTCGTTGGCCTCGTCGGAGCGCACGGGCAGCAGGCGGTCGTGCCAGTCGGGGGGCGTGGGGCCTTCGAGGCGCACGAAGTAAAAGTTGCGGGGAAACATCGTGGCCCCGTTGCGAAACTGCTCGCGGTAGGGGTTGGTGCCGCCACTGCTTTGCCGCTGACTGGTACTCAGGGCGGAGGAATCCTGCAACTGGGTGAAGTACCAGGTGGCGGAAACGACCCGCAAGTGGTTGGCGGCGGCGTCCCAGGTGGCGTTGTGCTGCCGGGGCCGCCCGGCGTAGGTGCGGCCGGGCAAGCCAGCGGCGGGCACGGGCCGGGGTACAGGGGCCTGCTGGGCAAAGAGCACGCACGAGGGCACGTTGAAGAGGTTGTCCACGTCCTTCAGGTCCCACACTTCGGTCAACTGGAAGCCTTTGGCGCGCCCGGCGCGGGTGGCGTCGTGCTGGCCCGCGCTCAGAAAACTCCGGGGCAGCACAAAGGCCAGCCTCCCGCCGGGCCGGAGCAGAAAATCGGCGACGTGGCTCATGAAAATGGCCGCGATTTCGAGCTGGGGCATGTACGCCTTTTGCGCGGGCACGAGGTGGTTGGCCTCGGCCAGTCGTTTGAGCAGCCGCTGGTAGTCGGCGTTTTTGATGCTGTTGAACGTAAACCACGGCGGGTTGCCCAGCACGTAGTCCACGCGCTTTTGCAGGAAAAACGGCTTGTACGTGTTCAGCAAAATGAACTTCCAGATGCTGTCGCGGCCCGTTTCCTTCGCCACTTTGAGGCCCCGGTACAAATCGTGGAAGGGCGTGAGCAGGCGGCGGTCGGTCGCGCCGGTGCGCTTGGTCACGATGTGTAGAAACGTGGATTCGTCGAGTTCTGGCTCGTGCTTGGTCGTTTCGGCCAGCATGTCGGCGGTGGTCACGCCGCGGTCGTAGAGGTCGGGCTGGCCGAGCACGTCGGTTTTGATGAAGTAATTGCGCTGGTCCACCTTCACCCTGAACTCGTCGTTGAACATCGTCACGTTGTCGCGCCGCTCCGGAATTTCGAGGCTGTTGGCCAGAAACACCCGGAGGGCAATCGGGCGGGGGGCGTTGCGGACTTCTTCGCCCAGGGCCAGCAACAGGGTGGTCTTGGCGATTTGCACCGAGAGCGGGTGGATGTCGATGCCCATCACCTGGGCGGCCAGTTCATCGACGGGCAGGTCGGGGTGTAGCTGCCGGAAGCGCCGCACCACGGCCATCAGAAACGAGCCGGAGCCGCACGAAGGGTCGAGCACCGTGGCGTGGCGTTCAAACTCGAAATGCTCGGTCACTTGCTGGCAAAGCCAGTCGGGGGTGTAGTATTCGCCCAGGGCGTGGCGGGTTTCGAGGTCGATGAGGCGCTGGTACACGCCCTTGAGGATGTCGGAATCGACCCGCGAGAAATCGTAGTCGGAAATTTTCTCGGCGACGTGGTGAAAAATGCGGTGCAGGCCGAGGTAGTAGTGCTTTTCGATGGTGACCCACTGGTAGAAGTCGTTTTCGACGAAATTTTCGACCTGAAGGCGGGCGAAAATAGTGCCGTCGAGCACGCCGCGCATTTCGTCGAAATCAATGTAGGCGTCGCGGGTGAGCACTTCGTAGGCAATGAGCTTGGCCGTGACGCTCAGGTAGGTGTGGACGAGAAACACCGACTCCGACCCCTTGAAACTCCCGTAGGCCACGCTCATAAACCGCTCCCATTGCTGGTAGGCGGTCTGGATTTCGGGTTCGTCGCGCACGGTGTCGTAGTACGCCCGCAGGTGGCCGAGCACGTGGACGAACAGGGAGGACGAATCGCCGAAATCAATCTGGATGGCTTCGAGGGTGGGCTGCTGTTTTTCGAACCGGAACAGGTACCGGTCGAGAAACGCCAGGTAACGGGGGGCCGTTTCGTCGGTCAGCACGAAGCTGTCCACTTCTTTCAACACCACCTCTTCGGGCGTCAGGCGGGCCTTGCCCAGGTAGCTTTCAGGCTTGGCCCCGTACACGGCCCACCGCACGCAATCGGTGGCGATGAGGACGAAATCGAAGGTTTTGTCGGTGTTGAAATTGCCCGCGAAGTATTCCTGAAGCTGGTATTTGGCGTGTTCGAGCTTCGACTTGTTTTTGATGTCGTACTCAAACTCGATGATGACCTTCCGGTACTGCGTATCGGCGAAGCCGGTTTTGCTGCGGTCGCCTTTGGGGATATTGAGCACCTTCTTTTCGGCACCCCCGGCCAGTTGGTTGATAATCGCGCGGGCGCTCGTGTCGGGACCGAACACCTGGTTGATGTAATTGATGAATTGCAGCTTGCGGGCTTCTTCGGTGTTGGCGGCTGAAACGGCCTGAAGGTGGGCTAACGTAGCGGCGAGGTGGTCCATGCAACAAGATTTTGGCCAAAATACGGGGCTTTCCGCCATTCTCAGCGCCGATCCGAAAAATCCCTTGTTGACCGGATAATGGACGGTTGCGCCCGGTGGGTTGACGAAGAGCGCCCCGTCGGGCGGCTGGGGGAGGCGGTGCGGGGGGCCGTCCGGCGGGTTTCGGGGGAGCTATTCCCAACCCACCCGCCGGACGGCCCCCCGCACCAGGATAATGGACGGTTGCGCCCGGTGGGTTGACGAAGAGCGCCCCGTCGGGCGGCTGGGGGAGGCGGTGCGGGGGGCCGTCCGGCGGGTTTCGGGGGAGCTATTCCCAACCCACCCGCCGGACGGCCCCCCGCACCGCCTCCCCCAGCCGCCCGACGGGGCACTGGTTTCGGATGGTCACTTTCTATCCGACGTACCGGGGCCTCTGCTTTTCGCCGGGGGAATCGTCGGAATGGGCCATCCGAACGTTGGGATTGGCCATCTGAACATCAGAAACGACTCCCCGAACGTCCGAAACGCCGATTCCAACGTCTGGATTGCCTCGCCGAACGTCCGGAACGGCAATTCGAACGTCAGGATTGCCGTCCGGAACGTCCGGATTGCCAAATCTGACGTCGGGATTGCCGTCCGGAACGTCCGGATTGCCGTCCGGAACGTCGGATTTGCCAATCCGAACGTCCGGATTGCCATTTCTGACGTTCCGAACGGCGTTTCCGGCCTTTTTCAGGACCTTAAAAAAGTTTCGTAGGGTGGCCGTGTATTTATTTAACGGTAGCAATGCCTTCGGAAAAACTACCGAACGTTGGGACATCCGTTAACCAGTTCCCTCCAAACCTGCTGTCCCATGGCAAAGTACAAGGTAAGCATCCCCGAAAACGTCGAGGAGCAACTCGACCTGGCCACCCGCGTGGCGGCCAGACACGCCCTCGACGGGGCCTCGTCCATCCTCAACAACTTGCAGGATTACTCCTGGAACGGCCTCGCAGCCACGATTCCGACCTGCCTGGCCCACCACCGCGACGCCGAAAACCTTCGGCGGCAGATGATTGAAGCCTACCAGATGCGCGACCAGCAGTTTCCCACGTTCGTGAAGGCCGTGCGGGCCACCCGCGATTACCTGCTGGGCGTGTTCCGGGCCACGCCCGCCCGGCTGGGCGACTGGGGCTTCGACGTGACGATGCCCAACGGACGCCCCCGCGTGGCCATTCCCGACAACGTGGAGCAACTGCTCACCCTGGCGGGCCTCATTGCCCAGAAGCACGCCGCCGACGGGGCCAGTTCGGTGCTCAACGGCCTCAGCGATTTCAACTGGACCACCCTGGCGCCCACCATCGCCATCTGCCTGACCAAGCACCAGGAAGCCGAGAGCCTGAAGTTCAACACGGACGAAGCCTACCAGCTTCGCAACCAGTTGCTGCCGGCCATCGTCAACGCCCTGAAAGCCACCCGCGACCTGCTGCTGGGGGCCTTTGCCAGCACGCCCACCCGGCTGGGGGATTGGGGCTTTGACGTGGCGCAGGTGACGCGCAAGCCGAAGCCCAAACCGCAGCCGACGGCGTAGCGAAGGCGCGCTTCGCGGCGGGCAAGCTTCCAAATCGGTCCATCCGCCCGGCGTCGGGGCATTCCAAACCTCCCGCCGGGCGGGGCACCGGCTTACTTCACCAGCCCCGCCACCGCCTCGTCGCCCACCACGGCCCGCGCCGGGCGGGGGTGCGCGGCGTCGAACACCCGCAACGCCGCCGGTTCGAGCACGGCGTTCGGCGATTCGTCCACGCGGTCGCCGACGAGCACGCGGCGCAGGTCGAGGCCCAGGTGTTGGGCCAGAAACCGGTACGCCGCCTGCCGCTTCGAGGGGCCGTAGTCGTGGCCCTCGGCGGGGAGGTGGACGTTGGCCACGCGGTCGCCGGCCCCGTACAGCCGGTAGATGTGCCGGAGGTGCGGAAACTCCACGGTGGGCGTGGCCTTCGTCCAGTCTTTCCCGTCCGAAACTAGCAGCAGCGGGCGCGGGGCGGCCAGGGCGGCGAGTTCGACGTTGTTGGTCTCGTGCGTCGGGCGTTTGTGAATCGGCAGCCCGCTTTCGCAGACGCACCCGCCGAAAAAGTAGGCCGACACCATCACCACGGGCACCGACACGGCGATGCGCGGCTCCAGGGCCGTGAGCAGAAACGTCTGCGTACCCCCGCCCGATTCGCCCGTCACGCCGATTTTCGTCGGGTCCACCTCGGGCAGGCTCACCAGGAAATCCACCGTGCGGAGGCTGTTCAAAGTTTGAAGGGTGAGCGCGTTGGGCAATTTGTGCGTCGATTGCTGCGCGTCCGAATACCCGAGCATGTCGTAAGCGAACACGACGGCCCCCATCCGGGCCAGGGTGGCGCACCGCTGCTGCATCTGTTCCTGAAACCGCCCGTCGAGCGTGGCCGAGTGGCCGTGGGGGCAGAGTACGGCGGGGCGCTTTCCCGAAAAACCGACGGGCCGGTACAGATTTCCGGTCACGAAAAGCCCGGGCAGGCTTTCAAACGCCACGTTTTCGACCGTGTAGCCGTTGAGTTTTTTCAGGCTGTGGCGGATGGGTTGCAGCGGGGCGAAGGCGGGTTTCTTCGGCAGGTTCATGCCTTCGCGCAGCCCCCGGCGAATCAGCACCGCCCGCGCCTCCCAACTGGCCCGGTCGGGGTAGGTTTGGGCCAGTTGGCGGAGGCGTTCGGCCCCTTCAGCTTCCGAAAAGTAAGCGCCCTGGCGGAGGTCGGGGCGGGCGGGGTTGGGCTGAGCGGGGGCGGTCAGTGAAACCAGCAGGGTGAGGAGGGTTGGGGAGAACTTCATGGGCCGCGTGTTTTTGGAGCAAAGCCGTTCGTCGTTCGGATTTACCCGAAACGAAATTCTTCACACCGGCACCGCCGTCGAATGTTTGATTTCGGCCATCACGAAGGCGCTCTGCGGCCCGCCGATGTGGGCCAGGGCGGCGAGTTTTTCGACCAGGAACGTCCGGTAGGCGTCCATGTCAGCCACGACGATTTTCAGCAGGTAATCGTACGGCCCGGCGATGTTGTAGCATTCGACCACCTCGGGCAGGTCACGGATTTTCTCTTCAAATTCCCGGATGAACGCCTGCGTGTGCTCCTTGAGCGTCACCTGGCAGTAGGCGGCGAGGCTGCGGCCCACCTTCGCCTTGTCCACCAGCGCCACGTAGCCCCGGATGTAGCCCTCGCGTTCGAGGCGCTTGCGCCGCTCGAAAATCGGCGTGGACGACAGGTTGAGTTGGGTGGAAAGTTCTTTGTTGGTCAGAAACGCGTCCTGCTGGAGCAGTTCGAGCAGGCGGCGGTCGGTGTCGTCGAGGAGGGGCATCGGAAGATTTTTCTGGTTCAAGCCGACAAAGGCCGGGGTTGCCGTAAAAATCTACGGCTATTTCGCGTCGGCGAAGGTACTTTTTCCAACTTTAGCACCGAAGGTAGGGAATACGTTCGGAGGAATTGAACTTTGCGCACCGATTCAACCGTCTTTCTTCCCATGCAAAAACAAACTGCCGCCATCCGCATCCAGGCCGAGCGCAGCCACAACCGCGAGCACTCCGTGCCGCTCTACCTGACGTCGAGCTTCACGTTTGACGACGCCGAGAATGGCCGCGCCCTCTTCGCCGACGAGGTGGAAGGCAACATTTACTCCCGCTACTCCAACCCCAACGTCGATGAGTTCATCGCCAAAGTCTGCGCGCTGGAAGGGGCCGAAACGGGCCTGGCTTTCGGTTCGGGGATGGCGGCTATTTTTGCCACCTTCGGCGGGATGCTCCAGCAGGGCGACCACGTGGTGGCCTCGCGGGCGCTGTTCGGTTCGGCCATTCAGATTTTGGGCAAAATCATGCCGAAATGGGGGGTGACGACCACCTTCGTCGACGGCCACGACCTCGCCCAGTGGGAAGCCGCCACCCAGCCGAACACGAAGATTTATTTCTGCGAAAGCCCCTCCAACCCCGGCCTCGAACTCACCGACCTGGCGGCGCTGGCCGTCGTCGCCAAACGGCGGAACGTCGTGCTGGCCGTGGACAACTGCTTCGCCACGCCCGTCGTGCAGAACCCCATCGAACTGGGGGCCGACCTGGTGATGCACTCGGCCACGAAGTACATGGACGGGCAGGGGCGCGTACTCGGCGGGGTGCTCGTGGGCCGGGCCGACCTCCTCGAACCCATCCGGTTTTTCGCCCGGCACACCGGCCCGGCGCTGTCGCCCTTCAACGCCTGGGTGCTGTCGAAAAGCCTCGAAACGCTCTACGTGCGGATGAAAGCCCACTGCGAAAATGCCCTTGCGCTGGCGCGGGCGCTGGAAGGCCACCCCGCGCTGAGCGCCGTGCATTACCCGTTTCTACAAAGCCACCCACAAGTCGAATTGGCCCGCCAGCAGATGCGCTGGGGCGGTGCCATCCTGACCCTCGACGTGAAGGGCGGTTTTGAGGCCGTCAACGCACTGACCCAAGCCCTGCAAATCGCCAGCATTTCGCCCAACCTCGGCGACACGCGCACCATCCTGACCCACCCGGCCAGCACGACCCACTCCAAACTCCCCCCCGCCGACCGCGCCGCCGTGGGCATCACCGACGGCCTCGTGCGCGTGGCCGTGGGGCTGGAAGCGGTGGAGGATTTGATTCGGGATTTCGAGCAGGCGCTCGATAAAATCGCCGAACCGGCCAGCATGGCCTAAGTCTCTGCCAACGGATTCAGGCACAAAAAAGCCCTCCGAGTGCTCGGAGGGCTTTTTTGTGCCTGAAACTCACCAGCGCCGCCCGCCACGGCCCCAACCGCGTCCGGGGTTGCGGTAGTAGCGGGGAACAGGTGCCCGGTAGTACATCCGGGGCCGTACCACCACCGGCGGGCGGTTGTAGAAATAGGGCCGGTAATACGGCCTCGGCGCGTATCCACGCGGGCCGACGTACACGCTGGCTGAAGTGCCCACCGGAACGGTGGAAACGCAACTGCTCAGGCTCACCAGCAGCAGGCTGAACAGGATGACGGAAAAAAGGCGCTTGTTCATGGTGTCGCGAAGTTTGGGAAACCGCCCTTCCACGGTTCTGACCTCAATCAGGCGGCTTCCGATGGTGTTCTGAACGAACAACGCTTGGAGGCCAACGCGTCGTGTTCGTTTAACAACCTGGCACCACTTTTTGCGCCCCAAACGCACTTTTTTCATCAACCAACTGCCTCCGGCAGGGCGACCGAAACCAAGCTCCCCGAAGTGACCGGTCCGATGCGCGACCTGCTCGATTACGCCGAAGACCTCCGCCGAAACCACCCCATTGAAAGCGGTAATTGAAGCCGGAAAGGCGAAATCCGACGAATGAGGTTCACTCGCCCGCGGCCCTGTCGTCGCCCGGTCGCCGGGTCGGCGCAACGACCACCAGCCCCGCCCGGATGGCGTACATGGCCAGCCCGACCCGGCTCTTGACGCCGAGTTTCTGGAACAGGTCTTCGCGATAGCCGTCGATGGTGCGCACGCTGAGGCACATCTTGTCGGCGATTTCCTTGTAGGTCAGGTCCGAGCAGACGAGTTTCAGGAACTCGATTTCCCGCGCGGTCAGCACCCCGTGGGCGTGGGCCGCGCCTTTCACTTCCCCGTTGCCATTGAGCGAACTCATCAGCGCGCCCGTCACCAGGTCAGAGTAGTAAAACCCCCGTGCGACGAGCGTGTCGAGGGCAGCGCGGAACTCGCTGATTTCGGCGTACTTGAGCAGGTAGCCCCGCGCGCCGCATTTCAGCATCCGGATGATGGACGATTCGTGGTCTTCCACCGTCAGGGCCAGGATTTTCACGCTGGGGTGCGTCGCCGTGAGCCATTCGGCGGTGGCGAAGCCGTCCATGAAGGGCATCTGGATGTCGAGCAGCGCCACGTCGGGCAGGTCGGTGGGGTCGAGGCGCTGGGTGAGTTCGCGGCCATTGCCGACTTCGAGCACCACGCGGTAGCCCGCGAAACCGTTGATGAGTTCGGCCAGCCCCGCCCGCAGCAGGGGATGGTCGTCAACGAGGGCAATTTTTACGGTATCCATGATTCATGCGGTCGGATGAGAAATGGGAATTGATAGGGTGGTGACGGTGCCTTGCCCGGCGGCGCTCCGAATGCGGGCCTCGGCCCCGATGAGCCGGGCGCGGTTCTGGATGTTGCTCAACCCCGAGCCTTGCTCTCCCCCGGTTGGGGGGAGGACCTGGGCGAGGTCGAACCCCACGCCGTCGTCGGCGACGGTCAAGTTAAGCGCACCTACCGAATACTCCAACGACACGGCGATGTTTTTGGCCTGGGCGTGTTTGAGGGCGTTGTTGAGGGTTTCCTGCACGATGCGGAACAGAATCAATTCCTGGCGGGGATCGAGGCGCTGCTCGGTGCCGCGCACGCCGAGGGTGACGTCCACCACCCCCGTTTTGCGCACGGCGTCCAGTTCGTGGCCGATCGCCGTGGGCAGGCCCGCCTTCAGGCGGTTTTCGGCGTTGAGCGATTTGGACAGCCCCCGCAAATCGGCGATGGCGCGGTTGAGGAGGTCTTTGGTGCGGCCCAGTTTTTCGGCGGTTTTTCCTTCGAGGCCATCGGGCAGGGTGTTCAGGTTGATTTTCATCAGCGAAAGCACCTGGCCCAGGTTGTCGTGGAGTTCCCGCCCCACGGTTTGCAGGGTTTGCTCCTGCATTTCGAGTTGGGAGCGGAGGAGTTCGGATTCGTAAGCAGCTTTCATCTCGGCAATTTCACGCAGATGAATTTGCAAGCGTTGTTGATATTTGAAAATGGCAAACCCAACCACTCCTGCCAGGAATACCATTAGCGTTGCAGTACTGACTGCGGCTAAATAGATTTCTTCATCCGAATAGGACATAGGAACGCGACGACGAAAAATATGTACAGCAAACAGTTGAGGTTTGTAATAATGAGTTGATTTAATTGTTTAGCCAGTCCAACACGATTTACACTTAGGTGATTATAAACAAAATTTACAAAAAAAATACCTGAGTGAAATAACAGAATGCCAAAACAGATCCAAAACACCGGCAAGCGAATGATAGGAACATCCATAGAAATATTTATTGTGAACAATTGTGTGATGCTCCACCATATCAGAAACAGCCCCTCCAGGTTGTAAATTAGGCCTGGGAACCCTTCAAAATTCACTTTCCAAGAGTAACTTAAACTAACTAGAATGAACGCTACTACTGCCAACTGGATGATTCGTCGCTGAAAGGCTGATTGTGTCACCAATAGAAAATAGATACTGTACAGGCTGAATTCGATAGGTATGTAAAGGTGATATATCCATAAATATGGTTTATGCAGTAGATTGAAAAAAATCAATACGATAATTTCGGTTGCGAACGAGGCAAAAAAAAGATACGGCATAACACGTAGCCCTGGCCCACTATTTCGTCGATTGAGCGCAAGCGCGCAGCATACGCCTAAAAGAAACAAGTAAATGGTTTTCCCAATGCTCATTTGTTTATTTTTTAGACTCCCGGAGGATGTTCTTCTCCGGGAGTGGTTATAGTTCTAGTCTTGCCTAAGAATCCGCATCGTGCAGCGCCTGAAAGAAGTTTCTCAGATTCGGCGTGAATCTAGCTTCGGGTATGAGTGACTCTTGGCCCGATAATGAAGGCCAAAGATCACGAAGCGTGTACGGCGGCACTACCTCTTCTACGAGTGGTTCGAAACCCGTCAGTTTCGCTTGAGTAGCGCGCCAATCCACTGTTCTGGATGCATCGAATTCTAACCAATCCAAAACGGAATGTTTTCCTCCTGGAGCACTTAAATCATGACCGTCGGCCCCCACGGGAGCAAGCACCAGGGTTGTTGCTCCAATTGTGCCTGCGGGAGCACCTTCAGGAACCGGTTTTCGGGCAATGTAAAACCGAAGTGCTTCGACCCCAGATTGGGCCAACGCCAGCAGCAATAATTCTTTGCCGAACGTCACCGACACAACCCGTCCGAGCAGTTCCTGTTCAAGTACCACATCCGCTGGGTTTTGCTGAACGCTGTTGGCTTGAGCATCCGCCAATCGTTGTTGCACCTGCTTGAGTTCGGTGACACTCGATTGCCAGTAATTGAGTATCAACCAGAGCGCGGCGGATCGGGTTGTCAAACTCCCCCCACCCGGTATCTCGCCCGGATCAGACTGGTTGAGTTCGAATGAAATCGGATTGGGGAAAGGATTTGGCACCGGGGCACCGGGAGGCAAGTGAAATGCATTTGTAACCTTAGCCTCGATTACTCTCTTCGCCATGATGAGAAGGGTTTTGGTGATACGAGAATTTTCTCGCTGAAAACTACGTGATAACCAAATCTTTCCCAATTCACAAGAGGGCACTTGATTTGACCCCATATTAGCTAACGCACAGATTATCAATTATTTTTTTATTATTCTATTTTCGATTTACGTAAAAATACGGGAAAAATACCCCCCTCCCCGCCCAAAACGCCCGCCGAAAAGTACCCCGCCCGTTCCCGTTCATTTCCCGTTGATTGCGCCCCGCCGGGAGCCTGACCTTTGGGGTGTCGGTCACGCTGCGGCGTTGGCCGGTTTTTCCAACCAAATCAATCCCTCTCATCTACCATGTTTCGTTCCGTTCTCTTCTCCGCACTGCTGGGCCTCGGCCTGGCGCTCGTTTCGTCCTGCAAAGGCCCGCAGGGCGACATTGGCCCGCAGGGGTCGCAAGGCCCACAAGGTGCCGTCGGTCCCGCCGGGGCCAACGGCACCAACGGCCAAACCGGCCCCGCCGGTCCGCAAGGCCCGATGGGCAACGCCAACGTGGTGTACACGGCCTGGAAAACCCCGACCTGGGAAAACTACGGCCGCTCGCTCGACAACATGATGGCGTTTCTGAACGTGAGCCAGGCGGGGCAGGCCAATGCGGCCTTCACCGCCGACGCGCTCAACAAAGGCGTCGTGTACACCTACGTGAAAATCCAGGAGCGGCAGTACGATGCCGCCAACGCCGAGTACAAGTTGGTTGAGCGCATCGTGCCCAACGGTGCCTGGACGGCCGTGAAAATCCCCGGGCGCGCGACCAACGCCTGGGAAGATTTCATGAACGTGTACGTGTCGTGGAACAACATCGGGCAAAATTACTTCGACCCCTACCTCCAGTTTCGCACCGAGCGCTACGACCCGGCCCAGCAGAAAAACGTGCCCCTGCCGGAGGCCATCGGCAAACCGGCCTCGTTCTTCCGCGACCTGGCCAAAGACCTGCCCCAGTTCCGGCACGTAATCATCCACGGCAGCACGGCGGGCCGCCAGGGCGTGGATTTCAAAGATTACGAAGCGGTGAAGCGGGCGTTCAACCTCACCGATTGACGCCAACCGCCCACCAAACGCGAGAACCCCGCAGCCTTCCGGTTGCGGGGTTCTCGCGTTTGCCGCTTCCCACGTCAGCTTTCGGGCATCCCGACCCGTCGGGCCCGCACGAAGGCGCTCTGCCAGTAGGCCGTGAACAGGTTGTCTTCGCGCACGCCCCGGCTGGAAGAAGAATGGATGAACCACACGCCGCCGTCGCCGCGTACTTCGGTCACGAGGCCGACGTGGTTGATGGGCGCGGCGGGGTTGGTTTTGGAGGACGTCGCGAAAAACACCAGATCGCCGGGGCGCAGGTCGGTGAGGTGCACGGCTTCGCCCGCTTCGGCCTGCTGCCGCGAGACGCGGGGCAGCGTGACTCCCACCTGCCGGAAACACACGCACAGAAACCCGGAACAATCCAGCCCGACGCTCGTGGTGCCCCCCGATGAGTAGGGCGAATCGAGGTACGACCGGGCCGTGGCGATGAGGTTGCTGACGGCACTGCCCGCCGGAGCCGAGTGGTACCGGGGAGTAAGCTGGAGAGCACGCCGGGGAGCCTGCTCCCCGGCGGGTGTGGCCCGCGCAGGCACCGAGCGGGAGACGGGCGCGGGACGGGACGGAGTGCGGAACAGAGTGCAGGACGAAAGCCCCAGACCAAGACCGGAAACGAGCAGGAACGGAGTCAGAACACGGGCGGGAAGCAGGCAGCACATACCGGAGACGCGGAGAATGGTCGCTCTCCCTTCCGCAACGACCTTGCCAAAAAATGCGGAACCAACCGGGAGTTACGCCTCGACGAGTTCCTTTTCCGCCAGCAGGTAATCCACGAAGTACATGTCCACCTCGCCTTTGTTTTTGGCGAAAACCTTGCCCCGGTGGGTGCAGGCGAATTGGTCGCGGATGAGTTCGAACGTGGCCCCGGAAACGTTGATTTTCCCGGCTTCTCCGCTGCTTTCCATCCGCGAGGCCACGTTGACGGTATCGCCCCAGATGTCGTAGGCGAATTTTTTTTCGCCCACCACCCCGGCCACAATCGGCCCGGTGTGGATGCCAATGCGGATTTCAAACACGGGTTTGCCCTCGCGGTCGCGCTCGGCCTGCCAACTTTCCATGAAGGCCTGCATGGCCTGGGCCGCCCGAACGACCCGGATGGGGTGCGCGGGGTCGGGGTCAGGCAGGCCCCCGGCGCACATGTACGAGTCGCCGATGGTTTTGATTTTCTCCAGTCCGTACAGCCCCACGATGCTGTCGAAGGCCTTGAAGCAATAGTCGAGATCGGCCACGAGTTCCTGGGGCGTCATCACCTCGGCGATTTTGCTGAACCCTTTGAAATCGGTGAACAACACCGATACCTGTTCGTAGCTCTGGGTCTGGGCGAAGCCCTTCACCTTCAGTTCGCCGGCCACGGTGGCGGGGAGGATGTTGAGGAGCAGTTTTTCGGCCCGCTGCCGCTCCTGCTCGATGATGGCATTTTTTTCGGCCAACTGGCGGTTGTACCGTTTCATCACCCGGAAGCGGTTGAACAGCCCTCCCGCCACGCCCAGGATGAGCAGCCCCCCGGCGATGAGCAGATTGCGCTCGGCCCGGCGCTGGCCGATTTCGGCTTCCTGCTGCTTCAATTGCGCGCGTTGCTGGCCGATTTCGAGCGAATCTTGCAGTTTCAGGTACGACAGCGAATCGAAGGCGATTTTCTGCCGGGCCAGGGTGAGGGCGGCTTTGGCCTGCTGCTCGGTCATGGTCGAAATCACCTGCCGCTGCGAGGTAACGGCGGCGTTGAGCGCCACTTTGTCGGTGGTCAGGCGTTCTTTTTCCGACGTGAGCTGCTGCTTGTCGGCGTCGAGGCGCTGACGCTCGGCTTCCAGGCTTTCCCGTTCTTTGCTGACTTCGGCCAGGCGGATGGCCATCAGGCGGTTTTCTTCCTGGGTGCGATCGCGTTTGGAGGCCTCGGCGGCGGGCGCGTCGCCCTTCAGCACGCTGAGTTTGCGGTCGAGTTCGGCCAGGTCTTTTTTCCTTCCCCTGGCCTGGGCCAGGTCGCGCATGAGCAGGAGTTGCTGGCGAAGTTCGGCGGTGGTGCCGTTGGGCATCAGCAGGGCGTACCCCTTTTCGAGTTTCTCGGCGGCGTCCTTGCCTTCTTTTTGCTGCCAAAGCACGGTGGCCTGCTGACGCAGCGCGGCGACGCGCCGGGTAACGTCGCTCCGGCTCTGGGCCAACTGGTGCGCACGTTCGGCTTTGGCCAGTGCTTCAGAAAACCTGCCCTCGCGGGCGTACAGCGAGGAAAGTTCGAGGAGTTTGTCGATTTGCGCCGAGGGCTGGGTCAGGTTGCGCAGGCGTTGTTCTTCCTGCAAAATCCGGTCGGACTGGGCCGAGGCCGCCGCGCCGACGAGCAGCAGGACGAGCAGGACGTACAGGTGTTTCATCGGAGTAGAGGTCGAGTCTTTCGGGTCGGAGTGGGTTTCGACAAATGTACCATTCCGAACGGACATTTCAACGGCCTGCGGCCTTGCCCGCTGCTTTGATGATTGAACCGTCGGGCAAGCGACCCGTTGCAGTTGCCGCATCCGGGCATGAGACAGACGTTTTTCCGCAGCCCTCTTGCCCCGCGCTCGCCGAGCATTTACGTTTGCAGACAAATAGAATTTGTTTGAGTTGGCGAAACAAGGAATTTTCAACTTCACCGCCTTCACCCCCTGCCCCGTTGAGGGGGCAGGGGGTGAAGGCGGTGGGTTGGGGAGTTCATTCAACCAGCTTCATAACCAACGAATCCTCTCATGCATCTCCTCCCTCCTTTTCAGCGTGTCCGGCAAACGGCCGCGGCGTTGCTGGGGCTGGTGATTCTGGCGGGTTGTTCGCCCAAGACCGAAGCCAACACCAACCGGCTTGCGGGTACAAAGTGGCAGTTCGTGCGGGCCACGGGCATCACCCAGGTCACGCTCGAACCCGCGAGGAGCATTCAGATTACCACCCAGAACCTCGATTTCGCCAACCAGACCCCGTTCAAAACCGAAAAACTGATTTTCTTCGACGGTACCCGCTACGGGGGCATCGTGCCCGTGTCGCTCACCGGCCCGGTGGCCTCGACGGGCAGCTACGCGGTTGACGGCAGTAAACTGCGGTTTACGTTCGATTTCAAAGGCTACCGCGAACAACCCAACGACACCCAGGGACTGACGCCCGACCCCAACCACACCACGGCCATTTTCCAGGCCACCCTCGCTTCGGACGACGAACTGGTGCTGCTCCAGGACGTACCCGCTCTCCAGGAAATGGAAAGCCTCAACCAACCCGACGAGGCCAAACGGGCGCTCTACGTGAAATCCACGGCGACGTACTACTTCCGACGGGTGAAGTGACGTTTGGATGCTGGATGAAAGGCAAGATGCTGGATATAGGGCAAGATGTTGGATAAACTTCAAGATACTGGATCTCGATAAAGCAGGAATCCAACATCCAGTATCTGGCTTTTCATCCGGCATCTTGCCTTTCATCCCGCATCATTCATCAATAAACCGCCGGGTGATGGGCGCGTAGGAATCGATGCGCCGGTCGCGGAAGTACGGCCAGGTGGTGCGGATGCGGTCGGAAACGCCCAAATCCAGCGTTTCGACGTGGACGACTTCCTCGTCGTGGGGGGCCAGGTAAAGCAAACTGCCGTGGGGTTTGGCGATGAAACTCCCCCCCCAAAACTGCTGCTCGGCCTCGCGGCCCACACGGTTGACGGCCACCACGTACACCCCGTTGGCCACGGCGTGGCTGCGCTGGATGGTCTGCCAGGCGTCGTACTGCTCCCGGTTCACCCGCTCGTCCGGCTCGTTCACGTCCCAGCCGATGGCGGTGGGGTAAAACAGAATTTCGGCTCCCATCAGCGCCGTGATGCGGGCGGCTTCGGGGTACCACTGGTCCCAGCACACCAGCACGCCGAGCCTGCCAAACTTGGTATCAAAAACTTTGTAACCCAGGTCGCCGGGGGTGAAGTAGTATTTTTCGTAATACCCCGGATCGTCGGGGATGTGCATTTTGCGGTACTTGCCGAGGTACGTGCCGTCGGCGTCGAGCACGGCGGCGGTGTTGTGGTACAGCCCGGCGGCGCGTTTCTCGAACAGCGAGGCCACGATGACCACGCCCAACTCCTTCGCCAGCGCCCCCAGCCGCTCGGTGGACGGACCGGGAATGGCCTCGGCGAGGCTGAAGTTGTGGGGATCTTCCACGTCGCAGAAGTAGAGCGAACGGAACAATTCCTGCAAACACACGATCTGCGCGCCCTTCGCGGCGGCTTCGCGGGTTTTTTCGATGGCCTTCGTCATGTTGGCCTCCACGTCGGGCAAACAACTCATCTGGACGAGGCCGACGTTGACGGATTTCTGAGTCATTGGTTTTCGTTTGTTGCGTGTGGGTTTAACCACAGAGTCCACAAAGTTGTAGCACAGAGGCCACGGAGTTTTTACGCTGCGCACTCTGTGATTAAACTCCGTGGCCTCAGTGGTTAAAAATTCACCAGCCAGTCTTCCGCTCCATCGCCGCCACGTCGAGTTTCTGGTCGTTCATGCAGCGGTGGTGGCGGAGGGGGCAGCGGTCGTAGCCGATTTTTGAACAAGGACGGCACCACAGGCCGTTCACTTCCCAGACCACTTTTTCGGTCGCGTAGGGGTACATGCCGAAGGGAATCACAGTGTTGCCCAAGATAAAAACCACCCGTTTTTTCAGCGCCGCCGCCACGTGGGCCAGGCCCGTGTCGTGGGCGTACACCAGTTGGGCTTGCCGAATGAGCGAAGCCGATTGGTTGAAATTGAATTTTCCGACGGCGTTGAAAATCAACGGATTGTTTAGCGCCTCCACGATGCCTTCGGCGTTGGCTTCGTCCACCTTACCGCCCAGCAGTACGAGGGGGCGCCGGATTTTCCCGCACAGTTCAATCATTTTCGGCAGGGGCAACTGCCGCGTGGCCTGCTGCGCCCCGATGGCGTAGGCCACGTAGCCCCGGCGGTGGGTTTCGGGCAAGGCGTCGGGCGAAACTTCGTCGGCGGGGGGAATGAAAAAATCCTGCCCAAGTCCGTCGTTTTTCACCCCGAACCGCTCGACGGTGGCCAGGAAGCGGTCGCTGGCGTGAATGCCCACGGGCATGACGTTGATTTTGAACGCCGTGAGCAGGTATTTTTTCAGGTTCAATTTGTCGAATCGGTACGTGGGCACGGGCTGCATGGCCCGGCCCAGCCGCCAGGTGCGGAGGTTGTTGTGGAGGTCGATGACCGCGTCGTAGCCCTCGGCGTCGAGTTCGCGGGCCAGGTCGGGGATGCTCTCGCCGAGGCCGAAAACCTTGTCCACGTAGGGATTCGACTCGACCAGAAACCGGTACTGGTTTTTGGTGGCGAAATGCACCACAGCGCCGGGCACCTGCTGCTTGAGGCAGCGGACGACGGGCGTGGTCATGACGATGTCGCCGATGGAGGAGAAGCGGAGAACGAGGAATTTTTTGGGGGAATCAGCGGAGGGCATCAAAGTCGATGAAGCGGTAAAATTCGTTGTCCCGAACCAGTTCGATTTCTGTGTAGTCGAAGTTACCATCGAAGCATTCGTCTCGAATCAACGTCTCCAACTGCGTTTTGAACCGGGGAAGCTCCTGTTTGATGATGCGGAAAATTTCCCGGTAATCGACGCCCGAGTAATCGTGAAAAATGATGTTGCGCACGCTGCGAATTTGCTTCCAGGGAATGTGTGCATGTTTTTGTTTAAGTGGGTCTGCCAGTTTCGGTATTTGTTCACCAATCACACCAAGCAGCATCTGGGAAGCGTCAAAACGAGCCTGGTTGTCGGCGTGATAAAATTCCCACGGATCATCGTAGTCGTGGGCAAAAAAAAGTGTCTTGCCCGCCGCATTCAGCATCACAAGGCAATGCAGCAGGTTATTCTTCGGACTGGCTTGCATACTTCAAGTCCTTTTTCGCCCGGTACATCACGATCGGATCCATCAATTCCCGTACGACCAAATCCACTTTTGTTTGCAGCAGTTCTTCCAGCTCCGCTTTCATCTGCATCCGCACCCGGTAGTCGAGGTACGGATCGAGGAGCAAATCCACGTCGCGATAATCTTCCCCCCGCGCAAACGACCCGTACACGCCGATGCGTTCGAGGCCGTAGCGTTCGAAGATGCCGCGTTCGCGGAGGAGTTTTTCCAACCCGGCGATGTCGCCGGGGGCGAGTTTGACGGAGGTTTCCATGGGTTCAGCAGGCGTTTCGCCGGGCAAAGTACGCACCGATTTCTTCCCGCCCCAACGCGTTGAAGGTCATTTCCTGCGTCAGGCCACCCTTGCGGGCTACGTCCACGCCGTAGTGCATGTTCAGCAGGCCACCGGGGCTGTGGGCGTCGGGGTTGATGGCGATCATGACACCTTTTTCAAGGGCGTAGGGAATCCAGCGCCAGTCCACGTCGAGGCGGTAGGGGTCGGCGTTGAGTTCGAGCACCACGCCGTTGGCGGCGCAGGCATCGATGATTTTGCGGTGGTCCACCGGGTAGCCGGGGCGCGAAAGCAGCAGGCGGCCCGTCATGTGGCCGAGGATGGTCGTGTAAGGGTTTTCGATGGCCCGGAGCAGGCGCTGTTCGGCCCGCCCCTGCGTCATCGTGAGGTTGGAATGCACGGAGGCGACGACGTAATCGAAGGTTTTCAGCACCTCTTCGGGATAGTCGAGGGAGCCGTCGCCGAGGATGTCGGCTTCGATGCCTTTGAACACGGTGAAGTTCAGGCCCTCGGCGGCGAATTTTCGGTTCAGTTCGTCCACCTCTTTTTGCTGGCTGAACACCTGGTCTTCGCTCAGGCCCTTGGCGTACGTCGCTGATTTTGAGTGATCGGCGATGCCGAAGTACTCCAGGCCCATCTCCATCGCGGCGCGGGCCATCTGCTCGACGGTCGCCTTGCCGTCCGACCAGGTGGAGTGGTTGTGGACGGTGCCGCGGAGGGCGTCGAAGGTGATGAGGTTTGTAGTTTGTAGTTTGTAGTTTGTAGTTAATTCCCAACTGCCTTCGCGCAGTTCCGGGCTGATGTACGGCAGGCCGAGGCTGGCATAGAGGCTTTCTTCGGACTCGACGGCGGCGGCGGTGGCCCGCTGGTAGAGCGTCTGCCCGCCGACGGCGTGGGCCAGGTGCCCTTCGCTGGCCGAACGGACGAACACTTGCCCCATGAAGCGGCCGGGTGGGGTGGCGATGACTTCGACGGGGATTTTTCGGTCCACAAAACCGCCCCGCCAGACGAAGGGCGTGGAGGTTTTTTCGTCCTGCTGCAAAAATTCCTGACCATTCAGAAACCGCTGCACGGCCAGCGGGTCCGCCGCGCCGACGACGAGTTGAATGCTGCCCACCACCTCGTTGCGCCGCCGCACGTCGCCCACGATTTCCACCTGGTCGAATGCGGTTTCGAGGGCGTCGTAGAGTATCTGGGCCAGGGCCTCACCCTGGTTCATGCGGAGCTTGGCGCTGCTTTCCTCTAAAAACCGCAGGTTGGTCAGAATTGTCTGCTGGACTTTTTCGCCAAACCCCTTCAGCGAAGCCACTTCCCCGGCTTCGGCGCATTTGAGCAGCTTGTCGAGGTCGTCGATGCCCAGTTCGAGCCAGAGCTGACGGATTTTTTTCGGCCCGATGCCTTTGATACGAAACATCTCGACCACGCCCGGCGGGGTGCGGGCGAGCAGTTCGTTCAGTTCCTTCAACTCTCCCGTTTGGCGGATTTCGTCAATTTTCGCCGCCAGACTTTTCCCCACGCCCGATATCCGGGCCAGGTCGGCGACGGGCAGCGTGGCGAGGTCGACGGTGGATTTGTCGAGGCTGTAGGCGGCGTTTTGATAGCTGCGCACCTTGAACTCGTTCTCTGCGTGGAGTTCGAGGAGTTTGCCGGTGAGTTCGAGGCGTTCGAGGATGTCGTCGTTGGACACGGGTACTGAGTGACTGAGTGATGGAGTGACTGAGTGATTTTCATCCCTCGGCCGGGATGGATTCACTTGCTTCAAAACTACGCCGAAATGTTCACGGGGGAAAATCGGGGGTTTGCGCCCGGTTTGGCGGGGTTGGTCGGAAAAGCCGTCGCCGTACCACCGGGCGACGGTTGTTTTGGGGCATCCAATCAAACGAATCACCTCCATGAATCCCCAACCGACTCCCCACCGCGACGAAACCCTCTGGCAGCGGGCGCGGCAACGCGTTTCCCTCCGTCGGCACGCCCTCACCGTCCTTGCGCTGATTGCCTTCCTTACCGTCGTATGGTCCCTCACCGGCCCACGCGCCATTTTCTGGCCCGCCTGGGCGGCGCTGGGCATGGGCACCGGCCTGCTGGTGCGTTTTCTCCAGATAAACTTCCCGCAGGTTGGTTCGGTCGAGCAGGAGTACCAAAAACTCACCGAAAAAGCATCGAAGTAATCCTGAATTTCCCCGACTTTCCCTCGTCCTAAACCCCTCAAACCCATGTCCAGTCACGAGTATTATCCCGTCCCTGAAGGCAAAGACCCGTACCTCTGGCGCAAAGCCCAGATGCGGGCCGCGTTCAAAGCCCACGCTCTGAGCTACGTGCTCGTCAATTTGTTCTTGATTGGCGTCTGGCTCTTCACTGGCCCCAACGAAGGCCGCGACGTGTACTTCTGGCCCGTCTGGCCCCTGCTGGGCTGGGGGATTGGCCTTGCTTCCCACGGGTTTGCCGCCTACAGTTCCGGTGCGGAAAACGCCGTGGAGCGGGAGTACCGAAAGTTGAGTGAAAAATGAGTTTAGAGTTCAGGGTTTAGAGTTTAGGGTTTTCGTTTTTGAAAACAACTCTAAACTCTAAACCCTGAACCCTAAACTCACACCGCCACCGGCGCTTTGATCGCCGGCCAGGGGTCGTAGTTTTCCAGGAAGAAATCCTCGTACCGGAAAGCGAACAGGTCGCGCACCTCCGGGTTGAGCCGCATCGTGGGCAGGGGCCTCGGGGTGCGGCTCAATTGCGTTTCGACCTGTTCCAAATGATTGAGATACAGGTGCGTATCGCCACCCGTCCAGACGAACTCGCCCGGCAGTAGATCGGTCACCTGCGCAACCATCATCGTCAGCAGCGCGTAGGAGGCAATGTTGAAGGGCACGCCGAGGAACACGTCGGCGCTGCGCTGGTAGAGTTGGCAGGAAAGTTTGCCGTCGGCCACGTAGAATTGAAAAAGCAGGTGACACGGGGGGAGGGCCATGCTCGGCACGTCGGCGGGATTCCAGGCACTGACAACGAGGCGACGGGAATCGGGACTTTTGCGAATCATAGCCACCACGTCCGAAATCTGGTCGATGGTCCGCCCGTCGGGCGCGGCCCAACTCCGCCACTGCTTGCCGTACACCGGGCCGAGGTCGCCGTTGGCGTCGGCCCACTCGTCCCAGATGCTCACGCCATTTTCCTTCAAATACTTGATGTTCGTCTCGCCTTGCAAAAACCACAGTAGTTCGTGGATGATGGATTTGGTGTGGACTTTCTTCGTCGTCAACAGGGGGAAGCCTTCGGCCAAATCGAAGCGCATCTGGTAGCCGAACACGCTGAGCGTGCCCGTGCCGGTGCGGTCGGTTTTGCGGGTGCCGTGGGACAGGATGTGGCGGAGGAGGTCGTGGTATTGCTTCATTTTTTGGGGAGAGGGGCGTGGATTGCGGGTTTAGCGGAATTCGGTTCGTTTTGTTTTTTAACCTCCGAATACCCAATAAAAAAGCCGTACACCACCCCAACAAGCCCCCCCACGATGCCGAGGGAAAGGTAAGAAAGCAGACTCGCCGAAACGGTCCGCCACAAGGCCCCCCACCGGCTGACCTTGCCTTTGAAAAGCTGGGAAAACGCCCACGTGGTGTAGGCAAACCAGGCGATCGTCTGAACGGATTGAATTATCGAATTGGTCCCCGCAGTACCCCCGAACAGTTTGTAGCACAAAACCACAGCCAAGCTGGTGAGCAGGCTGAAATTCAACAGAAACGTGTTGGCAACCAGGTGTTCCGGGTAATTGAGGCCCTTCTTTTTAAAGAAACGCCAGGTGAACAGCGACGTAACGGGCAACAGGAGAATCTGGAAGAGGTTCAGGTATTTTTCGATGAACGCATTGGCTTGGGTTTGAAACTGCTTAGCCTCCTCGGAGCGGTTGCTCGTATCGCCCGTGAGTTGCCCCATCGTTTTTCCCGTCTCTTCCATCATGTTGACCTTGAGGCTATGCAGCAGAAAAGTCAGCACCGCCCCGAGCAGCAGCACCAGCGCCAGCGGCCGGTAGTGCTTCACCCGTTTCCCCTCCAGAAACTCCCGGATCGTGTAGCCGGGCCGGGTGAACAACTCCTTCAGCGTAAACAGAATCCCGTGGTCCACGTGCCAGACGCTGTGGGGGATTTCGTGCCAGATGTAATGCCAGTCGATGCGGTGGGTATCGGCCCGCTGCCCGCAGGCGGGGCAGTAGCGGCCTTCGTACCGGTGCCCGCAATTTTTACAGGTTACGGTGGTTTCGTGGGCGTGTAAATCCGAAGCCTCCTTCGCGCTGGTAGACAAGTGCATGGGATAGGTATTTTCCAAAAATAGCCAGCCGGTACGAAAAAAGCCTCCGGTACGAAGGCTTTTTTACTGAAAAATACAAAGCCCGATTAGGCTTTTTTCCGAACCGGCCTGGCGTCGGTTTTCGCGACTTTCGCCGTGGCCGTTTTGGCTTTCGGCTGGCAGCACGACGAGGCCGTGGCCATCTTGGCGCAGCAGGAGGCTTTTTTGGCGGTACCCTTGCCGCCGTCGGCGAAGGCCGCTCCGCTCACGAGTGCAGCGAGCGACAGGGCGAAGAGGAGCTTTTTCATCTGTGAGAAATGAGAAGTGAGATGTAAAAATGCATGAACTGCTTCAAACATTACACATCTCACCTCTCACTTCTTACTTCTCACATTATTTCAAACGAACTCGTAATCTCCGCCGTCGGAGCGAGTTGGGCCGTGGCCGAGCAGTATTTTTCCATCGAAAGTTGAATGGCCCGGGCTACTTTTTCGGCTTGCACGTAGCCGCTCAGGGTGTAGTGGAGGTGAATTTTGCGGAAGGGCGTCATTTCGGTGCCTTCGATTTTTTCGCGCTCGCCCTTCACTTCGATGCGGAAGTCAGTGACGGTTTGGCGTTGCTTTTTCAGAATCAGCAGCACGTCGATGCCCGTGCAGCCGCCGAGGCCCATCAGGAGCATCTCCATCGGGCGGGCACCGAGGTTGTGGCCGCCGGTTTCGGGCGAGGAGTCCATGCTGACGGCGACGCCCGCCGTGCCGGTGGCCTGAAAATGAAACGCGTCGTCCACGCGGACGATGTTGACGTGCATGGTGCTCATGGTGGGAAATTATCGGTTTGTTGTTGGCGGTTGAAAGTTGGCAGGGCAAAGATTGGGGTTTTTGGGGGAAGGATTTACATTTGAGCGCCGCCAAGTGGCCGGTTTCCCACCCTCCTCATGCAGAACCGCTATCTTTCCCTCGACGTGTTCCGGGGCCTGACCATCGCCGGGATGATTCTGGTCAACACCCCCGGCAACGGCAGTTTCACCTATGCGCCGCTTCGGCACGCCAACTGGCACGGTTTCACCCCCACCGACCTGGTGTTTCCGTCGTTTTTGTTCATCGTGGGCGTGGCGATGCGGTTTTCGTTCAAGGCCTACGATTACCAGTTGACGCCCGCGCTCCGCGCCAAAATCCTGAAGCGGGCCGGACTGATTTTTGGGATTGGCTACCTCGTCCACACGTTTCCGTACTACAATTTCAGCCTGAGCCACCTGCGGTTTCCGGGCGTGTTGCAGCGGATCGCGCTGTGCTACCTGGGGGCTTCGTTTCTGGTGCTGCTGTTGCCCACCCGGCGGCTGGTGTTCGTGTCGCTGGGCATTCTGCTTGGCTACTGGCTGGTGCTGAGCTTGTTCGGGGATTACGAACTGACCACCAACGCCGTCCGGAAACTGGACCTCTGGCTTTTCGGCCCCGACCACCTCTACCACGGCGAGGGCATCGCCTTCGACCCGGAGGGACTGCTGAGCACGTTTCCCGCCCTCGTGACCGTGGTGCTGGGCTACCTGACCGGCGCGGCTATCCAACGGGCCGAGGACAAAGACAAGCTCATCGTTGGGTTCGTGCTCTGGGGCCTGGCGCTGGTGGTGGCGGCGCTGGTGTGGAACCTGGTTTTCCCCATCAACAAAAAGCTCTGGACGAGTTCGTACGTGCTCATGGCGGCGGGCCTCGATCTGCTCATCCTGCCCGTGCTCATCTGGGTGCTCGACGTGAAGGGCTGGCGGCAGAGCTGGACCCTGTTTTTCGTCGTCTTCGGGGCCAACAGCATCGTGGCCTACGCGCTGTCGGAAGTGCTGGCCATCCTGCTCTGGAGCATCCCCGTCACGGAAGCCAACGGCTTCGGCACCAGCCTCTACGAGTGGCTATACTGGCATCTGTTCCAGCCCATTTTCGGCAATTACCCAGGCTCGCTCCTTTTCGCCCTCGTTTTCGTGGGCCTATGCTGGCTGGTGTGCTACGGGCTGTACCGGCGGGGGGTGTTTTTGAAAGTCTGAAGGTCTGAACCGCGATTGGCCGGGATTTTAAGATTTTCATGATAAAAGACAGAAAATCAGATTCATCCTCTGAAAATCTGTCTAACCATCCTGAACATCTTAAAATCCCGGCCAATCGCGGTTCAGACCGTCATTTCACCAGCAATGCCGCCCCGAACACGCCCGCGCTGTCGCCGAGGGCGTTTTGCACGACGAGCACGTCGGGCGTGGGGTTGAAGACGTAGTTCTTCAACCGTTCGACGCCCTCGGTGTAGAGCAACTCGACGTTGGAAACGCCCCCGCCGAGCACGATCACGTCGGGGTCGAGGATGTTGATGACCGTGGAAAGGCCCCGGCCAAACTGGGTCAGCAGAAATTCGATGGTTTCGGTGGCGGCGGGGTCGGTGCCCGCCTTGTGACGTTGAAGGATTTCGGCCAGCGTGCGCTTTTCACCGGTTCGTCTCTCGTAAAACCGCTGGAGCGCCGGTCCGGCGATGTGCTGCTCCACGCAGCCCCGCTTGCCGCAGTAGCACCGCTCGTCGGTGGGGTGCAGGAAAATGTGCCCCCACTCGCCCCCGATGCCCTGCCGCCCGCCAATCACCTTGCCGTTGACGACCACGCCCCCGCCCACGCCCGTGCCCAGAATCACGCCGAACACCACCCCGGCGTCGGGCTTCACTTTCGGCACGGCCCCGGCCAGGGTTTCGGCCAGGGCGAAGCAGTTGGCGTCGTTGGCCAGGCGGCAGGGCACGCCGAGGCGGGCCTCCAGGTCGCGGTGCATGGGGCGACCGTTCATGACCACCGTGTTGCAGTTTTTCATCGTGTGCCGGACGGGGTCGAGCACGCCGGGCGTGGCGAAGCCGACAGCCGTGGGGCGTTCGCCGAGTTCGTCGGCCACCTGGTCGACGAGTGTTCCGATTTGGGAAAGGATGTGGTCGTAGCCCCGGTCGGCCTCGGTGGGCAAGCGGCGGCGGAGCCGGACGGTTTGGAGGTTGTCGGCATCCAGCACGGCGCACTCGATTTTGGTGCCGCCGAGGTCGATGCCCCAGAGGAAACTCATTTCAATTACGAATTAGGAATTACGAATTACGAATAGAAATGCATTCAACTTCGCACCGCGAAAAAACTGTCCTCATTTCCTAATTCCTAATCCAACTTCGATGGCCACGATTGGTTGGCCACTCCGACTGGCCTTCTCAACGCCCAATGGTTATTCCTCAAAACGACCTCCGATGGAGGCGTCAGTTCCGTGTTGAAATCGCAAAATTCGTAATTCGTAATTCGTAATTCGTAATTCGTAATTCACCTCCTGTTGTCGCTCCCCTCCAGCATGCTCAGGTAGCTGAGGTAGCGGCTGGGGGCGATGTCGCCGGTTTCGACGGCGTCGAGCACGGCGCAGCCGGGTTCGGCCACGTGGAGGCAGTTGTGGAAGCGGCATTCGTTGAGCCGGTCGCGCATTTCGGGGAAATAATGGCTGATTTCGGATTTCTCCATGTCGATCAGCCCCAGTTCCTTGATGCCCGGCGTGTCGATGAGGAAAGCGCCGGGCGCGATTTCAAACATTTCGGCAAAGGTAGTCGTGTGGACGCCCTTGTTGGCGTAAGTCGAAACCTCCGACGTGCGCAGGTCGAGGTCGGGCGCGATGGCGTTGACCAGCGAGGATTTTCCCACCCCCGAATGCCCCGCCAACAGCGACACCTTCCCGGCTAGTAATTCCCGAAATTCCGGCACGCCCTGCCCCGTTTCGACCGACGTCAGCAGCGTCCCGTAGCCCAGTTTGCGGTACATCGCCGCGATGTCGGCCTGCTGTTCGCCGAAGGCGTCGCCGAGCAAATCCTGTTTGTTGAACACCACCGTCGTGGGGATGCGAAATGATTCGGCCGTGACCAGAAACCGGTCGATGAACCCCAGCGACGTACGCGGAAAATCAAGCGTGGCAATGAGCACGGCCTGGTCGAGGTTGGCCGCCAGGATGTGCGCCTGGGCCGTTTTGTGGACCGACTGTCGGATGATGTAATTCTCGCGGGGCACGATGGCCGTGATGAGGGCCGTGTTTTCGGCTTCGTCCTCGACCTCCATCTCCACCCGGTCGCCGACGGCGAGGGGGTTGGAGGTTTGCAGCCCCTTGATTTTGAATTTGCCCTTCAGCCGCGCCCGGTACACGTGTCCGTCCGCGCTGTCGCGAACGTCGTACCAGGAGCCGGTGGAGCGGAGAACCAAGCCGTTCATTGGGAGAAAAAATGGGGTGAATTACAACCGTTTCAGCACCAGCATCCTAAACTCCATCGCCTGCCCGCCGGGGATGTTCGTGGCGTTCAGCGTGAGGGTGCCCCGGCCTTTTTCGAGGTGAATCCGGCCCAGGGTCAGGGGCCGGAAATCCTTCACGTACGATTCGATGCGCGGCACGCGGTCGTGCTCGGCCCCGCGCAGGGGCGGGTCGTGGGCCTCGGTGATGCGGGCCGTTACCTGGTCGTTACCGAGCGAAAGCCGCACCGTGCTGCCCACGTCGGCCGCCGGGCAGGCGTAGTAAATTTCGGCCTCAAAATCGCCGGTTTCGAGCACGTCCACGTCCCAGGTGATGGCGTCGTCGGTGCGTTTCCAGTTCGTGAAAAACGTGCTGTTTGGGTGGCGGTTGGAGCGTTGAATCCCGCCGTGACCGTGTGCGTCGCGGGCGGGCAGTTGGGTAAACCGGTGGGCCGGATGCCCCACGGGGAAGGGCAAGTTTTCGGACGAAATCCCCGTCAGCACCGCCGCTTTCCAGTCGGCCACGGCCTTACGCAGCCGCGTGGCTTCGTCGGGCTGGCGGTCAGCTACGTCGGTGGTTTGGGCGGGGTCGGTGGTCAGGTCGTACAGGTTGCCGGTGTGATCGAGGCGATAGCGCTGGGTGCGCACGCTCACCCGCCCGCCCCAGTGCGCAAACCGCATCCGGTCGGGGTCGGCGGAGGGCCGACCCAGCAGGTCGGGCTTAAGGCTCATGCCGTCGAGGGGTTTCGGAAACGCGGCCTGAATGCCCGCCAGGTCGGTCAGCGTGGGCAGCAGGTCGATGGCCCCGGCAACGGTTTCGACCCGCGTACCGGGTTTGATGGCCTTCGGAAACTGCACCAGCAGGGGCGAACGCACGCCGCCTTCGTCGGTCGAGCCTTTGATGCCCTTCATGCCCCCGTTCCAGCGCAGGGCGTTGGGGCCGTTGTCGCAGAAGTACAGCACGATGGTGTTTTCCTCCAGCCCCAATTCCCGCAGCCGCTGCATCACGCGGCCCACGTTGGCGTCGATGTTTTCGCACATGGCCAGCGCCGCGCGGGTGAAGGCCGGGTCTTCTTTTTCGGGTTGGGAAGCCCGCATCGGCAGCGGTTTGTCCTTGAACCGCGCCCAGTCCGCGTCGGGCACCTGCATGGGCGAGTGGGGGGTGTTGAAGGGCAGGTAAAGCAGAAACGGCATGCGTTGGTTTTTTTCCAGAAACTGAAGGGCATGATCGGTGAAATCGTCGGCGGTGAAGCCCCGTCCCTGCACCACCCGGCCGTTGTGTTCGAGCGGCGGGCTGAAGTAATCGCCCCAGTGGCCGGAGCAGAAGCCGTAAAATTCGTCGAACCCGCGCCCGTTGGGGTGGTAGGGGTACTGCATGCCGCTGTGCCACTTGCCGAAGGCCCCGGTGGCGTAGCCCGCCCGTTTGAACACGTCGGCCAGCGTGGTTTCGTCGAGGCTGAACCGCTCCCCGCCTTCCGACGTGCTCACCACGCCGCTGCGGGGGTGGTAGCGGCCGGTGAGCAGTTCGGCGCGGGTGGGCGAGCAGACGGGCTGCACGTAAAACCGCGAGAACTGCGCCCCCTTGCGCCCGATTTGGTCGATGTGGGGTGTGCTCAGGTTGCGGTTGCCGCTGATGCTCAGGTCGCCCCAGCCCTGGTCGTCGCTGAGGAAGATGACGACGTTGGGCTGGGTCTGGGCGAAGCCGGTCAGGCTGAGCAGGAGAAAAATGAGGTAACGCATGGAATTGAACATGTCCGGAAAAATCACAACCTCCTCAAAATCACCTGGTAAGGCCCCCGTTCAGTGCCGTTGGCCGAAAGCCCCACCCGCAGGTCGGTTTCGCCGGTGGGCAGGCTGAGGTTGTCGAAGTGCCCCCGGCTGCCGTCGTCCGAAAGTACGCCCGTCCAGGTCTGGCCGAAACCGGTCAGCGTGAGGGTGTGGTTGGGTAGGGGGCCTTCCAGAATCACCTCGACGGCGTAGCGGGCCGGTTGGAGGTTGCTGACTTTCCACACGCCCTGCGTACCCCAGCCCGTGCCCTCGGTCAGGTGCCAGTCCTGGCGGCTCAGGCGGGTGGTGGTTTCGGCCCGACTGCCGAGTACGATGCGGGGTTTGGCGTAGTTGTCGGGGCGGGTACCGGACACGTCGTCGTACCAGCGGCGGTACTCCGCCTTCATCCGTTCGAGCACGGCGGGTTGGGCGGCGGTCAGGTTGGTTGTTTCGCCGGGGTCGGCGAGTACGTCGTACAGCTCGAAGGCGGTGCCGTCGGGGCTGAGGAGTTTGTACTGGCTGCTGCGGGCGGCGAAATTGACGAAGGGTTGGGGCACGTCGCCCCGGTGCCATTGCAGGTACAGCGTGCGGTCGGGCCAGGCGACGGTTTCGCCCCGGAGCAGGGGCAGGAAACTGCGCCCGTCGATGGCCCGGTCGGTGGGCAGGCCGGCCCCGGCGGCGGCCAGGAGCGTGGGCGTCAGGTCGATGTGCGCCACGGGCACGTCGCTGGCCAGCCCGGCTTTGATTTTGCCCGGCCAGCGAACGAAAAAGGACGTGCGGATGCCCCCGTCGTGCACCTGCCCCTTCATGCCCCGCATCGCGCCCACGTAGCGGCGGGTGTTGGGGCCGTTGTCGGTCATGAAAATGACGATGGTGTTGTCCTGGATGCCCCACTCCTCCAATTTCTGCGTCAGCCGACCCACGTTCTGGTCGATGTTTTCAATCATGGCGAACACCCGCGCCACGGCGTCGGTGCGCTCGGCCATTTTGCCTTCGGGCGGGGGCAGCACGGCCTTCAGGTTTTTGCCCTGGTATTTTTTGAGCAAATCGGCGGGCACGTCGTCGAAGGGATCGTGGGGGGTGTTGGTGGCGATGTAGGCGAAAAAGGGCTTTTTCCGGCGAACGGCCTTTTCCATGAAACCGAGGGCTTCGCCGAAGTACACGTCGGTGCAGTAGCCTTTGGTGGGCATGGGTTGGCCGTTGCGGAAGAGCGTCACGTCGGTGTAGCGGCGCCCATTTTCGAGCAAATCCGAAGGCTGGGCCAGTCCCCCGCCGAAATGCACCAGGGCCTCGTCAAAGCCCTGGTCGATGGCCCGCATCGGGTAGCAGTCGCCCAGGTGCCACTTGCCGAAAATGCCGCTTTGGTAGCCCCGTGGTTTGAGCAGTTCGGCCAGGGTCAGCTCCTCGGGGCGCATCATCGAGCGGCCGATGTAGGTATCCACCACACCGGTGCGGTAGTTGTAACGACCCGTCAGCAGGCTGGCGCGGGTGGGGCTGCACACGGGGCTGACGTAAAACTGCCGCATCTGGGCGCTCTGCCGGGCCAGGGCGTCGAGGTGGGGCGTTTCGATGACGGGGTTGCCCGTCGCACCCAAATCGCCGTAGCCCTGGTCGTCGGTCAGGATGAGGACGATGTTGGGAGGGTCGGTCGGGGCGGGCTGCTCGGGGCGGGGTTGGAGGTGAGCAACGGTCGTAACCCCGGTAACGCCCGTCAGGAGTAAAAAAAACAGCAGGTTCCGGTTCATCGGCTTCGTCGTATGAAACTATCCACTCGTTATTGGTTTGGCACTCCTCGTTTTCTCGCCCAGGCCATCACCCGTTCCGTCGCACCGAGGTTGGCCCGCACGTAGTTGGCGGCACGGGCGGCGAGTTCCCGGCGACGGGGTTCGTCGGCCCGAAGGTCGGCAAAAATCCGGGCGAATTCTCCCCCGTCGGCCACGGCGAAGGCGCAGCCGAGGGCGAGCAAGTCGTGGGCTTCCTGAAACTTACCGTACTTTTTGTTCCCGAAAAAAATCGGCATGCCGTACACGGCCGCTTCAAGAATGTTGTGCAGGCCGTCGCCGTAGGCCCCGCCGATGAAGGCAAAGTCGGCGTGCTGGTAGAGCGAAGCGAGCATCCCGACGTTGTCGATCCACAGGATTTCAGCCGTTTCAACGGCTTCGGGCGTGGCCTGCGAGTACCGCACCGACGGCACGGGCAACTCAGCCCGCCACCGGTCGATCTGGGCGGGGTTTATTTCGTGGGGAGCGATGAGAATGCGGATTTTGGATTTCGGATTGGGGATTTCGGATTGGGGATTCTTTGAAATCGGACGTCTCGCGCCCAAATCCGCAATCCCCAATCCCCAATCCGAAATCACCCGCCAATCATCCGGCCACATCGAGCCGACGACGAAAAGCGGGGCGTCGCCCTTGAACCGCTCGACCAGCGGAAACCGCTTCGGCGCGGCGGCGATGTCGGCCACGCGGTCGCAGCGGGTGTCGCCGCCGCGTTCGGCCCGGATGCCGATGCCGTCGAGGAGGCGGACGGATTCGTCGTTTTGGACAAAAATCTGGTCGAAAGACCTGAGCATTTCCCGGTGCAACCCTCCCCAGGGGCCGAAGAAAAGTTGGTTCGGTCGGAAAATGGCCGAGAAAAGCACGACGGGAACGTTGCGCTCCCTGAGTTCGCGCAGGTGGTGAAACCAGAACTCGTATTTCACCCAAAAAACCAGCGTCGGCCGCACGGTTGCGACGAACCGCCGGGCGTTGGCAGGCGTGTCGGCGGGGAGGTAGCTGACCACGTCGGCCCCGGCGTAATCGCGACGGAGTTCGTAGCCGGAGGGCGAGAAGAACGTCAGCAGGATTTTGTAATCGGGAAATTCGTGGCGGAATGCCTCCAGCACGGGCCGCCCCTGCTCAAACTCCCCCAGCGAGGCGCAGTGAAACCAGGCGACGGGTTTTTGATTTCCGGCAAACTGATTTTCAAGGTCTTGAAAAAGTGTTGCCCGCCCGTTGACCCACTTTTTCGCCTTCGGATGGAACGCCGCCGCAAGGCGGTACGCCCCCAGCAGGAGTTGGATGAACAGGTCGTAAAGCAGCCGGGTCAATTGGGAAAAAGGTTGGGTTGGGAATCAAAAATAAGGGCGGGCGGTTGTTCCGGCACCTTTCAGAAATCGTCCATCACCTAATCGTACTTCGTAACATCCATGACCTGGCAGCCGCTCACGGAGCTTTCCCAACTCGAAACCCTTCGCACCGAATCCTTCCAGCAACCCGTCCTGATTTACAAACACAGCACCACGTGCAGCATCAGTTCGACGGCCCTCAACCGGCTGGAGCGGGCCTGGAACGCCCAGGACATGGGCCACCTGAAAGCCTACCAGCTCGATTTGCTCCGCCACCGGGCCGTGTCCAACGCCGTGGCCGCCGAGTTCGGCGTCCGCCACGAATCCCCCCAGGTGCTCATCCTTCGCGACGGCGTCTGCGTGTACCACGCCTCCCACTTCGGCATCACCTACCCGGCGGTGAAGGCGCAGGTGGCGTGAAAACCGAAAAATGTAAAATGAAAAACCGCAAAATGAAAAAGGATGAAATGCAGCGTTGCTGCTCCTTTTTCATTTTGCGGTTTTTCATTTTACATTTTTCGGTTCTGAATTCCATTTAAACCGCACCACCTGCTCCACGTCCGGGTGGAGGCTGAGGGCGACGGGGCAGGTGTGGGCGATTTCTTCGCACTTCTGGCGCTGCTCGTCGGTCGGTTGCACGTTCGTGCGCATTTGCAATTCCACTTCGATGCGGGCGATGCGGCGCGGGGGCTGGGCGGTCATGATTTTGGTGATGCTCAGTTCGGTGCCGATGAAATCCAGTCCTTCGGCCCGCAGGCGGATGCCCATCGTGGTGATGATGCAGGTGCCGAGCGAGGTGGCCGTCAGGTCGGTGGGGGAAAACTTCTCGCCTTTTCCGTGGTTATCGGTAGGCGCGTCGGTCAGAATCGTGGTGCCGGATTGGAGGTGCGTGGCTTCGGTGCGGAGGTCGCCGGTGTACACGATGCGAGCAGTAGGCATCTTGCGCGGGATTTTTTCGGTATTTTGGAAAAACAACCGCTAAACCTACGGATTTTCCGGCAAACCGTCCGCCGAGGGCTTTCCCACGTTACCTCCCACCCCATGAAAAATCGCTCTACTTTTTTTGCGCTTGCGGGTTTGGCGCTCATCCTGGTGTCGCACCGGGCAGGGGCGCAGGTTTCGGGGGCCAGTCGCCCACCACGGGCCAGCCGCGACCAACTGAACGCCTTCGGCGTGACGACCAACACCAATTCGGGCCTCATCGGCGGGGTGGTGTTCCGGCAAACCAACGCCCTGTCCGGCGACGAGCAGCCCCGGTTCCGCTACCTCGCCGCCGAACTCGTCAACGTGCGGCACCCCTCGGAGCGGGCGTATGCGCTCAACAACGGCAACCGGCTCATTTTGGGGAAGCAGTCGTACCTGTTCGGCCTGCGCGGGCAGTGGGGCCGCGAATTCACGCTTTTCCGCCGGGCCGACGTGCAGGGCGTGCAGCTCAACGGCGTGCTGGCCGGTGGCCCCACGCTCGGCCTGCTCAAGCCCTACTTCGTGCAGGTGGTTTCGCGGCAAAACCCCCGGCAGGTGGTCGAGGTGCCCTACGACCCCAGCCTCGTGCAAAGCCGCGACGTGTTCATCGTGGGCAGCGGTAGCCTGTTGCGGGGATTCGACCGGCTGCGCATCGAGCCGGGCCTCAACCTCAAGGCCGCCGTGTCCATCGAACTCGACGCCTTTCAGGCCAGCAGCCTGGGCCTCGAAGCGGGCTTCCTGGTGGAGGGCTTCCGCCGCGAAATCGTGATTATTCCCGGTGCCGACAACCGGCAGTTTTTCACCTCCGGCTTCCTGACGCTCTACTACGGCACCAAACGCTGAATCGAACCAACCAGCGGGCTTTTGGCGTTGGGGAGCTACCTTTGGGGAGTTTCCAGTTTGCAGTTTTAAGTTGGGGTAAGTACTCGGACTGAATTCCTGAAAGCAAACTGAAAACTGAAAACTATAAACTGACGTGAGTTATGGGTTATCTATGTTGTGATTCAATAGGTTACGTCCCGTTAGGGACGAAATGTTGGTAGAAAGTCGGGACTTCGCCGTGTTGCGTCCCGTACGGGACGCGACCGCAGCGGCAGGAAACCTTTCTACCAACATTCCGTCCCTAACGGGACGCGTTGACAACCCATAACTCACGTTAAACTGAAAACTGATGATCGAGCTTCCCACCATCCCCTCCACCAGGCCCAACCGCAAGCCCGACTGGCTGCGGGTGAAACTGCCCACCGGGCCGGAATTCGCCCGTGTGCGCAAACTGGTGGACGACCATAAACTCCACACCATCTGCCAGAGCGGCAATTGCCCCAACATGGGCGAATGCTGGGGCGCGGGCACGGCCACGTTCATGATTCTGGGCAACGTCTGCACCCGCTCTTGCACGTTTTGCGCCGTGGCCACGGGCCGCCCCACCGAGTACGATGCCGACGAACCCCGCCGCGTGGCCGAGGCCATCCACCTGATGGGCGTCAAACACGCCGTCATCACCTCGGTGAACCGCGACGAGTTGAAAGACCGGGGGGCCGAAATCTGGCACCAGACCGTGCGGTTGACGAAAGAACTCTCGCCTGCCACGACCATCGAAACCTTGATTCCCGACACGAAAGGCAACTGGGAGGCCCTCGACCGCATGATTTCGGCGGGGCAGGAAGTGGTGTCGCACAACATGGAAACCGTCGAGCGGCTTTACCGCCCCGTGCGGCCCCAGGCGAAGTACGAGCGGAGCCTGGAGCAGATTCGCCGCACCAAAGCCGCGGGCAAACGCACCAAATCGGGCATCATGCTCGGCCTGGGCGAAACTGGGGAAGAAGTGTTCAAGGCGATGGATGATTTGGTCGAAAACGGCCTCGACATCCTCACCCTGGGGCAGTACCTCCAGCCCACCAAACTCCACCACGAGGTCATCGAGTGGATTCACCCCGACACCTTCGCGATGTACCGCGAGGAAGGGCTGCGCCGGGGCCTGAAGTACGTCGAAGCCGGGGCGCTGGTGCGGTCGAGCTACCACGCCGAGCGGCACGTGAACGTGTGAGGATTTTTTCTATTTTTTGCCATGAAACTGACCATTCTCATCGAAAAAAGCGAAGACGGCTGGCTGATCGGTCAACTGGCCGAGCACCCCGGAGCGATAGCCCAGGCCCAATCGCTGGAAGAATTGAAAGTCAGCCTGGCGGAAGCCTTCGCGTTGTTGCTGGAAAGCGAGCGCGACCTGACGCTGGCCCGTTACCGCTCGGAGGGCGTTTCATTTTTCACCGAACCCCTGATGTTCAACGCCGATGAAGCGACGCGATTTGCTCCGGCATCTTGAGAAACACGGGTGTCAGTTTTTGCGCGAAGGGGCCAACCACACCATTTACAGCAACCCGGCGAACCGGCGTATGACAGCGGTGGAACGTCACCAGGAAATTGACAACCTGCTTTGCAGGAAAATTTGTCAACAACTGGGCATCCCCAAAATCTAAAAAACGTGAGTTATGGATTATCTATTCTTGTGATTCAATAGGTTACGTCCCGTTAGGGACGGAATGTTGGTAGAAAGCTGGGACTTCGCCGTGTTGCGTCCCGTACGGGACGCGACCGCAGCGGCAGGAAACCTTTCTACCAACATTCCGTCCCTAACGGGACGCGTTGACAACCCATAACTCACGTTAAAAAACGAGAAAAGCCAGGCTCCCGCCTGGCTTTTCTCGTTTACACCGAAGCCCGCTGCCGCTCGTAGCCCGGCACGTGCGACACTTCGAGCCAGTAGTGGCAAACGGTTTTCAACAACGTGCCAAACCCGGAGTAATCGGAGGGTTTGGTGACGTAGCTGTTGGCCCCCAGGTCGTAGGCTTTGGCGATGGCGTTGGTCTCGCCCGAGGTGGTGAACATGATGACGGGCAACCCCCGCCAGCGGGGCGAATCACGCAGTTTTTTGAGTACTTCCAGACCGTTGAGCCGGGGCATGTTGATGTCGAGCAGCACCAGAACGGGCATTTCGGGTGCGGTCGTGAGCCACTCCAGGGCCTTCAGACCGTCGTGGGCAAAGGCCAGGTGGTAGTTCAGTTCGTCGTTTTCCTCGAAGGCCAGTTGGATGAACAGGCGATCGTCCTCGTCGTCATCCACGACGAGGATTACGGGCTGGGTCGTCATACGGCGGACGGATTAAGGCTACCTTCTGCATGGCGGTTCAGAACGATGGCAATGATGGGATAGGTCAGAATTTCACGCAGGGTCACGAACACAAGTCAGGTTTCTGACGGGGAGGCGAAACTAACGCGTTTTTTTAAAAGTACGTACTTTTCAGTCTGTTTTTTTCTCCCTAAACGGCACTGACGCGGGAAGGAAGGCTCTCAATCCGAAACACGTTCATCTTGAGTGCTTTCCTCCCCGCGTCAGTGCCGTTTCACCCGTTGCCTTCGGGTGGTCCCGCCACCGGAATGTACACCCGGAACGTGGCCCCCTCGCCCACCCGGCCGTGGGCCGCGATGCAGCCCCCGTGCTGCTCGGCCACTTTTTTGACGATGGCCAGCCCGATGCCGGTGCCGCTGTACTCGGCCCGCCCGTGCAGGCGCTGGAACATCTCGAAGATTTTCTCCCGGTAGGCGTCGTCGAAGCCGATGCCGTTGTCGGCCACCGTGATTTCCCAGTACGTGTGCTGGGACTTGAGGGCGGTTACGTCGGGGCATTCGGTGTGGCGCACTTGGCGGGCGGTCACCGTCACTTCGGGCACCACGCCGGGGCGGCTGAATTTCAGGGCGTTGCTCAAGAGGTTTTGCAGCAGTTGCCGCCACTGCATGGCGTCGCCCTTGAGGCGTGGCATCGGGCCGACCTGCACGTGCGCGCCTTTTTCCTGAATGGCCGATTCGAGGTCGGCCAGCACTTCGCGGGCCAGCCGGTCGAGGTTGAGCAGGCGGAAGGCTTCTTTTTTCGCCGTCAGGCGCGAGAAGGTCAGCAGGTCTTCGATGAGGGCCTTCATCCGGGCCGAGGCGTCCTGCATCCGGCGGATGAGGTCGATGTCGGTGGGTTCGAGGCGGTCGTGGAGGCGTTTCTGGAGCATTTGCCCGAACGACTGGATTTTGCGCAGCGGCTCCTGCAAGTCATGGGAGGTAACGTAGGCGAACTGCTCCAGATTGAGGTTCGACTTGCGGAGTTCGTCGAGCAGTTCTTCCTGCTGCCGGTAGGCCTGCCGCAGTTCGGTGATGTCCACCGACCCAACGATTAGCCCGTCGTGGTTGAACCGGCTCAGGGCGATGCTGAACGACTTGCCCAGGTGGGGGTAATCGCGGGTGAGGGTTTGCGGAACGCCGGTTTCGAGCACCTCGACGGCGGCGTTGAAAATGCCGACTTCCTTCGAGTGCGGGCTGAGTTGCAGCAGGGTTTTGCCCTCCACGTCCGCCCACGTCAGCCCGGCCGATTCGAGGGCGGCGCGGTTGAAAAGCCGCACGCGGAAGTCGGTGATGCGCCCCGATTCGTCGCGCAGGGCGTCGTACACCCCGAACGAGTTGGCCGCGCTGTTGAGGATGCCCTCGAGCATGGTGGCCTGGGCGTAGTGCTGGAGCTGGAGGTGCTTGAGGCGGCTGACGTCGGAAAACGTGAGCACCAGCCCGTCGTCGTGCCGGGCGACCGAAACGTCGAACCAGGCCACCGGGCCGGGGCCTTCGTTGGGGGCTTCGAACCGCTGGGGCTGGCCCGTTTCGACCACCTCCACGTACCGGTCGAACAGGCCGATGGCTTTGTAATGCGGGAAAAGCGCGCTGCACCGCTGCCCAAGCATGCCCTCCATCGAAACGCCGCTGAGTTCGGCGGCGAGGTGGTTGGCGTTTTCGACGACAAAATCCACCACCGGCCCGAGGCCCTCGTGCTCGCGCACGGCCTTGAGCAGCGTGATGCCCGCCTGGGCGTTGTCGAGGATGCTGCGCAGCGCTTCGGCCGATTCGGCCGCGCGGCGCTCGGCTTCCACCTGGAGGGTGATGTCGACGTCCACGCCCAGGGCGCGCACCGGTTCGCCGACGTCGTTGCGTTGCGTGATGGCTTTGATGCGGAGGATTTTCACGCCCTCGGGGGTTCGGATGCGGAATTCTTCTTCGAGGGTTGGTTCGTTGGGGTGCTCCAAAAACGCCACGATGCGCTCGGCCATGGCCCGGTCGGCCTCCACGGTGAAGTCGAGGTAGGTTTGGGGCGAAACCGGCGTGCCCGGCTCTAGGCCAAACAGCCGGTACATGCCCTCCGACCATTCGAACACCCCCGTGGCTGGGGTGTAGGCCCAACTGCCCATGCTGGCCACGGCCTCGGTTTGCTGGAGCAGGACGAGGTTTTTGAAGCGTTCGTCCTCGGCTTTCTTGAGTTCGGTGAAGTCTTCCCAGACGTGCACAATCCGGTCGGCGTCGAGCCGGGCGTTGGTGAAGTAGCACCAGAACTCCCGGTCGCCCATGATCATGTGCCGGACGTAGCTGTTGGACTGGCCGGTTTCGAGGGCCTCGATGAACGCCGGCAATTGCTCGGCGCCGTCTTTGCCGTGGTCGGTGAGCCGCCAGCCGGTCACGTCCCGGCCGAGGGTCTGCCGGGTGCGTTCGTTGACGAACTCGTGGATGAAATCCACGACCTTACCCGCTTCGTCGCGCTCGGCGCGGTACACGGCCATGCCCACGTTGGGCGCGTTGAGGATGCCCTGAAACAGGTCCCGGCTTTCGCGCAGGTCGGCGGTGCGCTCGGCCACCTGTTGTTCGAGGTACCCGGCGAAATCGCGGAGTTGTTCTTCGGCCCGTTTGCGCTCGGTGATGTCGAACATGACGCCACTCATCCGGGCGGGTTGACCGTCCGTTTCTTCCGTCACCCGCCCGTAGCCGTTCATCCAGCGGTTTTCGCCCGAATCGGGCACGGCGCAGAATTCAACGTCGAACACGCTCCGCCCGGCGATGGCCCGCCGGAGTTGCCGCTCCACGCGCTCGCGGTCGTCGGGGTGAACATGCCGGAAAAACTCCTCCGGTTCCAGCGGGTTGGGGCGCGGCTCCATGCCGAACAGGGTGAAGTGCTGCTCGTTCCAGTACACCTCGTTGGTGGGCAGGTTCCATTCCCAGGTGCCCATCTCGGCGGCGTCGATGGCCAGGCGCAGGCGGGTTTCCGACTGGCGCAGGGCTTCTTCGGCCCGCTGCCGCTCGGTCAGGTCGCGGGCGATTTTGACGAAACCCCGCAACTCGCTGCCCTCGTAAATCGCCGAGGTAACGCCCGACACGTAGAAACGCGACCCGTCTTTTCGCACGTGGAACCGCTCGTCGGGCGTGCTTCCGCGTTCGCGCGCGGTGCTCAATTCCTTTTCCGATTCGCCCGCCGCGCGGTCTTCGGGCGTGAAAATCAGGTCGCCGGTTTGCCCGATGGCTTCCTCAGCCGTCCAGCCGAACATCCGCCGCGCGCCTTCGCTCCACGAGTTGATGGTGCCTTCAGCGTCCAGCGTGAAAAATCGAGTAGTCCGTCGCGCTTTCCACCAGCAAGCGCAGGCGTTCTTCCGATTCGCGCAGGGCGGCTTCGGCGCGGGCGCGCTCGATGCGCGGGAAAATGCGGCTGGCGATTTCCTGCAAAAGCTCGATTTCGTCTGCTCGCCAATCGCGCGCATCCTGGCTCGTGACGGTAATGTTTGCCGTCCAGCGTCCCTGCTTCTGAAACGGAACAGTGACGAACGCGCCGAGTTTCAGTTTGGCGTAAGCCTCCGCGTTCGCGCGTTCGTCCGTCGCGGTGTCGCTGACGGCGATTGTTTCTCCAGCGCGACCGGCGCGGCGGAATTCTTCGCCGAAATAATCCGCCAGCCGAAAGGTTTGCTTGAGGCTCGGAACGTTTGCGGTGTTCCAGCCGTGATGAATAACGGCTTCGTTTTTGGCTTCGTCAACGTCGGCAAAAATGCAGCTCGAAACGTGCAGAAATTCGCCGAGGCGCGCACCGACCGATTGCATAATTTCGTCGGGCGCAGCGAGGCGACTTAAATCTCCGGCGATTTCGGCGAGCAGGGCCAGATTCGCCTCGCGGCGTTTGCGCTCGGTGATGTCGTCGAACACGAGGGTGAGCAACGTACTGCCCGCGCCGCCGACCCGCGAGGCGTAGCCCGCGTACCAACGCCCGGTGTCGGCGTGAAAATTTTCAAAGCGCAGCGGGGTCCCCGTCCGCGCCACTTCGCCGAGCGTCTCGAACCAGACGGATTCCGTCTGCGGTGCAGTCTCGCTCGCCCGTTTCCCCACTATGCTGACTTGTCCCGTCTGCCGGTCGAAAACCGGATTCGTTTCTAGATACCGGAAATCAACGGCTTTGCCCGCTTCGTCGAAAATCGTTTCAACCAGGCAGTAGCCCTCGTCAATCGAATCGAACAACGTGCGGTATTTGGCTTCGGATTCGCGCAGGGCTTCCTCCGCCTGGGCGCGCTCCACGGCGGCCCAGGTGCGTTCGGCGGTTTCTTCGAGCAGGCTTATTTCCTGCGGAGACCAGGGGCGGGGCTTGCTGCTGTGGGCCACCAGGTTGAGCACCCAGCGTCCGGCTTTGAGCAGCGGCACGGTCACAAACGCCCCCACCTGGATGCTGGCGCAAATCCTTTTTTCTTCGGGGCTGAACGACTCGTCCGCCTGGACGTCGTACACCACTTTGGTGATGCCCTCCTGCAAGGCCCGCACCGACTCGGTGAACGGTCCCATCGGATGCGCCCCCCCGTAGGCGGTAAATCCTTCCCGGACGTAGCAGGCCCGAGTGGTGTAGGTGGTCACGTCGGCGTCGATTTCGTTGTACAACAGCCGGTCGAGGTTCAACTGCCCGGCGGCGAATTGCAGCGCGGTCTGCTGAATGAGGAGCGGGTCGGCCAGCGGGCGCAGCGCGTCGGCGAGGCCGACCCGGAAGGCGTCCATTTCGGCGGCGCGGCGCAAGGCCTCTTCCTGACGCCTGCGCCCGGTGATGTCGGCCAGAACGCCGGTGATCCGCTTGGCCGTGGGCGGGTTTCCCTCAAACACGGTCATCGCCGTGACCGACATCCACCGTTCCCCGTCGGCGCGCCGGATGCGGAACTCCTGGTGCAGCGTTCCGGGGCCGGTTGGGTCGATGGCGCGCCCGATGGCCTCCACGTAACGCGGGCCGTCTTCGGGGTGGAAAATCCGGGCGAGCGACTCCGACAGCGTGGCGGCGGCGTCGGGCGCGAAGCCGAAGTGGGCAAGGGCGCGGGCATCGGCGATGGTACGGTCCTCGGCCACAAACCAGGAGAACGTGCCCAGGTCTGCGGCGTCGAGCGCCAGTTGGAGCCGTGCCTCGCTTTCGCGCAGGGCGGCTTCGGCCTGGGCACGTTCCACGGCGGCCCAGGTGCGTTCGGCCGTTTCCTGGGCCATCGTTACGTCATCTTCGTTCCAATCCCCCGGTGTGCTCCGTGCGATGCACAGGTTGCCGCGGTAGTGTCCCTCTTTCAGCACCGGGATGTTGATGAAGGAAATGACGCTCGACTGGATGCAAAGCTGTTTGAGCGATTCATCCATGCGGTCGGTAGCAGCCGCGTCCGGCACGACGAGCGGAGCGCCGTCGTTCATCATTTTTTGGAACAGCGGGAAATCGGCAAGCGGGTACACGCCTGCCACCGATGGCAAATCTCCCCGCTTTGCATCGCGCAGGATAACGGCGTTGCCGTCCTCGATCTCGCAGTAGTAACACCGGTCGGCGCCGTAGTGCTCCATGACGAGGTTGGTCACGGTGGCCAGGATCTCCGTCACGTCGGCCAGCGGGCGCAGCGCGTCGGAAAGCTTCACGCGGAAGGCGTCCATTGCGGCGGCGCGGCGCAGCCGTTCTTCGTGTTTTTTGCGCGCGGTGACGTTGGTGAACAGCACGGCGATTTGTCCCGGTTCCGGGGCTGGAAACACCTCCGCTTCCATCCACAGGTCGAGCGCCGGGACGTACGCCTCGGTGTGCCGGTGCTGCCCCGTCAGGGCTACCTCGTCGTAGAGATCCATCAGCCCTGGCTCGGCGTCGGGCACCACCTCCCGAATGGTTTTGCCGACGACGTCGCGCAGCCCCGTGTGCCGCTCGAAGGCGGGATTGGCCGCGAGGTAGCGGAAATCGCCCGGCTGGTCCCCGGCTGCGCCCGCAGCGGTTCCGACCGTTTCGAGGAGGCAAAAGCCCTGGTTCATGGCCGTGAACAGGGTTTGGTACCGGTCTTCGGCGCGTTGGGCCAGTTTGTCCTTCAGCCGGAGCACTTCCTGCTCGGCCCGTTTCCGTTCGGTGACGTCGAGCACCTGCACCACCACGCCATCGTCGTGGCGGGCGGCCTGGACGTTGAACCAGCCACTGACGCCGTCCCAGTCGTAAAACACGTCGCGCTGAAGCGGTTCCCCCGTTTCGACCACCCGGACGTAGTCGTCGAACAGGCCCGTGTTTTCGAGGTGGGGAAACAAGTGCCGCAGGCGCTGGGCGTGCAACTCGGCGGCGGGGCGGTGGGTGAGGCCGACGGTGTGGGCGTTGAACAGCGTGAACGAAAAATCAACGATGCGCTCCGGCTGGTCGGCGTCGCGCACGGCCTCGATCCAGAAAATGGCCGTCGGGGCGCTGGCCAGCACCCCTTGCAGCAGCCTTAGGGATTCTTCGTTCTGAAGCTCGGCCAGTTTGCGGGCGGTGATGTCGGAGTTGGTCAGCACCAGCCCGTCGCCCTGCTTCACGGCGGTGATGTGCGACCAAACGGCGATGTCGCCCTGCTGAAAAAACACCTCGCGCTCGAAGGGTTTGCCCGTTTCGAGCACCCGTACGTACTCCTCAAACAGCCCCAGGTCGCGGGTGCGGGGGTACATGTCGAGCATCCGGCCCCCGATGAGGTTGGGCAGGGGCCGCTGTCCGATTCCCTCCGATCGGGCATTGGCCAGTTGAAAGGTGAAATCCACCACGTCGCCGTCGGCGTCGTACTCCGGAGCCAGGTACACGATGGCCCAGGGCGAGGCGTCGAACACCCCGCCGAGGAGTTCGGCGGTGGCCTCGGCTTCCAGTTCGGCTTCCTTGCTGCGGGTGATGTCGACGAAGGTCAGAATCAGCCCGTCGTCTTCCTTCACCGCCGACACGTCGAACCACAGTTCGCCGCCATCGTCGGACGGGTAGGTGCGCTCGTAGCGGACGGGTTCGCCAGTTTCAACGACGTTGACGAAGCGGTCGAACAGCCCCAAATCCCAGGCCTGGGGGAAAAACTGGGAAAGCCGCCGCCCCGTGAGGGTCTGCCCACGCAGGGCGGGGTTGACGCGGGCGAAGAGTTGGGCGCTGGCTTCGTTGATGGCCACCACCCGGAAGTCCTCGATGTCGCCCGCCTCGTTGCGCACGGCGTGGTGCCAGGTCACGCCCGCCTGGGCGCGGTCGAGCACGGTTTCGAGCATCCGGGCCGTTTGCTGGGCTTTTTCCTCGGCTTCGCGGTAATCGGTCACGTCGAGCACCGTGATGGTGAGGCCGTCGCCCTGGCGCACGGCGGTCAGGTCGAACCAGCCCAGCAGAGGGCCGCGCTCGAGGTGGAGTTCTTCGTGCAGGGGCACGCCGGTTTGCACCACCCGCACGAAGCGGTCGTAGAGTTTGGCCGTCAGCGACCGCTTGAAGAGTTTCTTAAACCGCCGTCCGATGAGGTCGGCCGGTTCGTACTTCATCAGGGAGCAAAACTGCTCGTTGAGGCTGACAATCGTGAAATCGGCGATGCGGCCCGGATTTTCGGGGTCGCGCACGGCCTCGAGCAGGCCGATGGCGGCGGGCGAGCCGTCGAGGATGCTGTGGAGCCGGGCGATGGTTTTTTCGGCCTGGGACTCGACCTGCCGGGTGGCCGTCACGTCGATGAACGACATCACCACCCCGTCGTCGAGGCGGTTCACCGAGGCGTCGAACCAGGTCCGGCCTGCCCCAGGGCGGGCCGGATTAAGGTGCTCGAATTCGAAGCGCTGCGCCTCGCCCCGCGTAACCACCCGGTCGAAGTGGACGCGCAGGATGGCGTCGTTGGGAAACAAATTGCCCAACGTGTTGCCCACCACCAGCGTGGGAGTCGTGCCGATGAGTTCGCCGGCGGCGCCGTTGGCGAACGTCACGCGGTACTCCGTCGGTTCGCCGGAAGCGCCGGGCAGGGGTTCAAACGCCAGAACCCCACTCAGCGAAGCCTCCAGCACGGAACTTAACCAGGATGCGGAGCGAGCGGAGGGGTGCTCCATGGATGACGGGTTGGTTAACTTTTGTCAGAAATTCAGAAAAAAAGCAAGCCTTCCAAAACAATCGGCTAAAAAATGCAGTACGCCTCACCTCCTCCCCCAGCCGACGGGACGCGATTTTCGGATAGGCACTTAAAAACGCGGTATGCTGTGCCGCGTAAACCCAAACCGGCGGAATCGGGTTATTTTTGGCAACTGGCTTTCCGTCCCCCTCCGTGATTCCATCCTCCACCCACTACGACCTCATCCTGGCCGGCGGCGGCATGGCAGGCCTCAGCCTGGCTTACTACCTGAACAACAGTCCGCTGCGCGAAAAAAAAATCCTCATCATCGACCGCGAACCAAAAGAAAAAAACGACCGGACCTGGGCCTTCTGGGAGCGGGAAAACGGCCCCTTCGAGCCGATTTTGTTCCGGCAATGGCCAACGGTGTGGTTTCACGGCCCCCGTGGAGACGGCCCCCGTGGAGACGGCACACGTAGCGGTTTTTCCGAAAAACTCGACCTCGGCGGCTACCGGTACAAGCTGCTGCGGGGCATTGATTTTTACGACTTCGTGCGGGCAGAGTTGGCGAAAAACGCGAACGTGGAATTTTTGTACAGCCCGATTCTCAAAATTGAAAGCACGGAACATCACGCAGTTGTCCTGACCGAAGCGGGCCGGTTTTCGGCGGGCTGGGTGTTCGACAGCACCTTTCGGCTGGAGGCGATGAAGCCGTTCAATGCTAAATTCAGAATGCTGAATGCTGAATTAGAAACCCAGAAAAATCATTCAGCATTCAGCATTCAGCATTCAGTATTCCAAACGCTCCTTCAGCACTTCAAAGGCTGGGTGGTGAAAACGCCCCTGCCCGCGTTCAATCCAGACGAGCCGGTGATGATGGATTTTCGAATTCCCCAGCACGGCGAGTGCCGGTTCATGTACGTGCTGCCGTTTTCGGAAACCGAGGCGCTGGTCGAATTTACGCTCTTCACCCCCGCCCTGCTCCCGCCCGACGCCTACGACGCCGAATTGAAAACGTACCTGCGGGATTTTCTGAACATGAATGACTTTGAAATCAGGGAAACTGAATTCGGCATCATCCCTATGACCGACGAGCCGACCACCGAGCGGCCCGGCCCCCGCGTCGTCCGCATCGGTACGGCGGGGGGTACCACCCGGCCCTCGACGGGCTACACCTTCGCCCGCACCCAGCGGCGGCTGCACACCATCGCCCGCAATTTGGCCGCCGATTTCAACGCCCACCCTCTCGATGGTGAAGGCGCGGCGATACTCGCCCGCTACCGGTTTTTCGACGAAATTTTCCTCAATGTTTTCCTGAAAAAACGCCACCCGCCCGCCCAGATTTTCACCCAACTCTACGCCCGCAACCGCCCCGCCGACGTGTTCGCCTTTCTGGACGAAGAAACCACCCTCGCCGAGGACCTGCGCGTCATCTGGGCCGCGCCCAAGCTGCCTTTCACCCGCGCCGCCATCGACGTGCTGCTCCGAAAAATCCGCCCCTGATTGGACCTCCCTTTCGATTCCCTCCAAATCGTCTTAGTTTTGCGGGCGGTTTGGCCGGTGGATCGTTGCCACTGCCTTACGACGTACAGACTTACGACTTACCACTCCCGATTTCATGCCCTACCTGTTCACGTCCGAGTCGGTTTCGGAAGGACACCCCGACAAGGTGGCCGACCAGATTTCCGACGCGCTGATTGACCATTTTCTGGCCTTCGACCCCACCTCCAAAGTCGCCTGCGAAACCCTCGTTACCACCGGTCAGGTGGTGCTGGCGGGCGAAGTGAAATCCACCACCTACCTCGACGTGCAGAGCATCGCCCGCGAGGTAATCCGCAAAATCGGCTACACCAAGTCGGAGTACATGTTCGAGGCCAATTCCTGCGGGATTCTCTCGGCCATTCACGAGCAGTCGGCGGACATCAACCAGGGCGTCGAGCGCCGGAACCCCGAAGAGCAGGGTGCCGGCGACCAGGGGATGATGTTCGGCTACGCCACCCGCGAAACCGACAACTACATGCCCCTGGCCCTCGATTTGGCGCATAAAATCTTGCAGGAACTGGCGGCGGTGCGGCGCGAGAACGACGTGGTGAAGTACCTCCGCCCCGACGCCAAGAGCCAGGTGACCATCGAGTACAGCGATGATAATCAACCAATTCGCATCGACACCATCGTGGTTTCGACCCAGCACGACGACTTCGGCTCGGACTACGAAATGCTCGAAACCATCAAGCACGACGTGGTGAATTACGTGCTGCCCCGCGTGAAGGCCAAGCTCAAGCCCGAATTGCAGAGCCTGTTTGACGGCGACATTACCTACCACATCAACCCCACGGGCAAGTTCGTCATCGGTGGCCCCCACGGCGACACCGGCCTGACGGGCCGCAAAATCATCGTCGACACCTACGGCGGCAAGGGTGCCCACGGCGGCGGGGCGTTTTCGGGCAAAGACCCCTCGAAAGTGGACCGCTCGGCGGCCTACGCCACCCGGCACATCGCCAAAAACCTCGTGGCCGCGGGCGTGGCCGACGAGGTGCTCGTGCAGGTGTCTTACGCCATCGGCGTGGCCCAACCCTGCGGTGTGTACGTCAATACCTACGGCACGGCCAAAGTCGGTTTGACCGACGGTGAGATTGCCCGGAAAGTGCAGGAGGTTTTCGATCTCCGTCCCTACTTCATCGAGCAGCGCCTCAAGCTCCGCAACCCGATCTACGCCGAAACCGCCGCCTACGGCCACATGGGCCGCGAGAGCGCCGTGGTGAAGAAAACCTTCCGCTCCCCCGAAGGCAAGGTAGTCGAGGCCGAGGTGGAGTTGTTCACCTGGGAAAAACTCGACTACGTGGACCGGGTGAAGGCGGCGTTTGGGCTGTAACGCATTCGGCTCTTGTTTTCAAAAGGCTTCCGTTCTTCGGGGGCCTTTTGTATTTTGAGCAAAAAATATTCCGTATGAAAATCAAAGTTGTTGTACATGAAGCGGAGGAAGGTGGTTTCTGGGCGGAGGTTCCGGCTATTCCCGGGTGCGTTACGCAGGGCGAAACCTACGACGAATTGATGCGTAACCTCCACGAAGCGATTGAAGGCTGTCTCTCGGTAGAGCCTGACGGCTATCCTGAGGATGAAAACAGCCGCGTGTTGGAAATCGCCTTACGAAAACTAGTTCGGGCAAAGCCTTCTGCCGCGTCTTGGAACGGCACGGATGGGTCTTGAAACGAATCAACGGCAGTCATCACGTTTTCACCAAGCCCGGTCGGACGGAGCGCATCTCGGTTCCTGTCCACGGAAACATTGACTTGAAAACTGGTTTATTGAAGTCGTTGCTGAAAGTGGCCGAAATTGACGAACGGGAATTGTAAAAAAACAGCGGCGGCTTGCCCGAACCGGGGAAGCCGCCGCTGCGTTTGGGTTTTCAGGAATTAAACCACTTCTTCCTCTTCCTCTTTCAACAGCCCCAACTGCTCCAGAGCCTCGCCCGATTCGGGGGCAGCGTGGTTGCGGGCTTTCTGTTTGAACTTCTTCAATTGATTTTTCAGCGCCTCGATGGCCAGGTCGGTCGTTTCTTCAAAACTGCGCCCTTCCTCCGTCACGAACAGATAGCCACCGGGCACGTTGATTTTCACTTCCATTTGTTTCGTCAGCACCTTGCTGCTTTCTCCCTTCGACAATCGGAGGAACACTTCGCCGCTGGTGATCCGGTCGTAAAACTGATCGAGCTTGTTGAGTTTGGACTGGATGAACGCCAGCAGCTTCTGGTCGGCGTCAAAGTGGATCGAATGCACTTGCAGTTTCATACGCGCATACGGTTAAAAATGTGAAACAAACTTGACGGCTCGCCGCTGACGGCAGGCCCGCTGGTGGTCGTCGGGCGGGTGGCTGCCGTTCGGCGCAATCGAACCTATCAAGGATCGTGCAGAATGTCAAGGATTCGTTGCCGGAAAATTTTTGAAGGGACAAGACTCAACTTTTTGGCTGACCCCGGCGTTTCTCCATCGCCATGCCGTTTCGCCTCCACCTCCTGATTTTTTCGTTGATTACCAGCGCGTTGACTGCCTTCGGCCAGGGGGCACCCCGCCCGTTGGCCCTGCCCGCCCGGCCGGGTTACGTGCCCGAACGCTTCTTCGTCGCCGCCGTGCGCGACGAACGACCCCAGCCCGGTGCGGTGGGGACGATTTTTGGGGAAGCCACACCCAACGGATCAACGCCGAAACCCGTGCCGCTGCCCCTGGCCCCTGACGCCCTCGAACGTTTCCTGAAAGCAGCCCGCCGCCCCGACACCACCCGCTGGAGTGTCGTCGTGCGGGTCAAAAAACTTCAGTTTTCGGAGAAAGCCGCCGCGCCCGCCCGCCAGGCCGACGGCCAGCTATCGGCCCTGCTGGCCTTCGACCTGCTCCGCAACGGCCAGCGCACCCACCTCACCGACTTTGAGGGCGGAGCAAAATACAGCCGGGGCCTCGGCCCGACCGAACTGCACGGCACCCTGCTCCGCCAGACCCTCGAAGCGGGGCTGAAGTACCTCGACCACTGGCTGCGGCTCAACTCCCCTACCCAGGAAGTGCTCGCCAAACGGGTGCGCATCACGTTCAACCCCGGCTTTACCGGCTCCCCCGACAAGGGCGACACGGTGTTTTACGCCCCCCGCCGCCCCCTCACCTGGGACGATTTCCGGGCCGCGCCCCGGTCGGGCAAAAACTACGGGGCCGCCGTGTTCAGCAGTTTCGGCTACGAGGCCACGGCCCGCACCGTGAACGGCGTGGTGGAAGTGGCGATGACGCTCAAGGTGTACCAGTTGAAGAACTCCTCGTGGGTCTGGCCGGTGGCCAAGCACGACTACGCCCTGCGCCACGAGCAGTTGCACTTCGACATCACGAGGCTGGTGGCCGAGCGCTTCCGGGAAAAACTCCTGGCCGAAGACCTCCAGCCCGACGAGTACGACAGCCGGATTCAGTTTCTGTTCCTGGAGTCGTTCCGGGAGATGAACAAGCTCCAGGAACAGTACGACGACGAAACCGCCCACAGCATCAACCGGGCCGCCCAGGCCCGCTGGGACGAGAAAATTACCGGCGAACTCCGCCCGTTTCTGGCAAGAAACCCGTAAAAACCAGCCCCGACGTTAGGATTATACGGTTTCGTTCGTTTTCTTTGTTCGTCTATTTCGTTGGTATGGTTGGCTTTCTCACTTCGGGTACGTTCATCGGCTGCTACCGGAAGGAACTGCAACTACCCCTTTCGACAGTAGGATCTTTTTTTCAACACGTAGCACGATGAACATTTACGTCGCAAAAATCCCCTTCCGGGCCACGGAAGACGAAATCCGCGCCTTGTTTGAGCAGTACGGCGAAGTCAGCAACTCCCAGATTATCATGGATCGCGAAACGGGCCGCAGCCGGGGCTTTGGTTTCGTGGAAATGCCCAACGACGAGGAGGCTCGCCAAGCCATTTCCCAACTCAACGAATTTGAGTTCAAGGGTATGAACCTGGTCGTCAACGAAGCCCGCCCGCGCGAAGAGCGCCCCCGCGGCGAATTCTCCGACCGCCCGCGTCGCAATTTCGACAACGGCGGTGGTTACGGCGGCGGTGGCCGTGGTAACGGTGGTGGTGGCTATGGCGGCGGCGGGTACGGTGGCGGCGGTCGCCGGTACTAATCCCCTGCCAATCAGCCTGATTTTATTCCCCGCAAGTGCTCCGGCGCTTGCGGGGTTTTGTGTTTTGGGGAAAGGAAGTAAAAATAAGGAATAAGAAATGAATAATGAAGAAGTAAATCCCTTTTGCCTTTCTCATTTCTTATTCCTTGTTTTTACTTCCTTTCCCCACAGGTTCGGCATAGGCAACTGGCCTCGGCAGGTCCCACTCCACCCGCAGTACCTTCGCCTTGACGCCGTTGGCGGCGAAAAATTGCAGCCAGTACAACTGCTGCGAGGAGAGGTTGTCGGTCGGTGATTTTACTTCTACGAACGTGTAGTCGGTCTCAGTCCAGGCGAACAGGTCGGGGAAGCCCCGGGTGTGTTCGCGCAGGTTGCGCATCATGTCGAGCAGTACCCGGCGCAGGGCCTCGGCGGAAATGCGCTGGCAGGCGGTGAGCACCATCGTCAACACTTCCGGGAACCAGTCCACGAGCGGGTTGACGGTGCCCGCTTTTTCCGAAAAAATCCCTTCCAGGTGCCGCCGGAGGGCTTCGGGCTGTTCGAGCAAATCGAGGCGGTCGAGCAGGGCTTCGCGGCGTTTTTCGAAAAACCGGGGTTGGTACAAATCCGACGGCGAGCGTTGCAGCGGGTGGTGCAGGGCCGCCGCGCCCGCGTCGAAAATCACGTCCCAGAACAGCAGCCCGAACAAACTCCGCCAGAGGTAATTTTCCGAAAACGTCACCTGCCAGCCTTCCCGCGCCAGGGCCTCGGCCACGCCGCGCTCCACCTGGTAGCGAAATTCGGGGGCAATGACGAGGCTTTCCGACTGGTGCAGGTAGCTGGTGACGCTGCGTTTGGCCCGGCGTTTCTGCAACTTTTCGGCCTGCCCGTTGATGAAGTCAATGGCGAAAAACTGCTCGTCGGCGTTCTGCGGGGCCTGGAGAATCTGGTCGCAAAGGGCCAGGGCTTCTTCGCTGCTTTTCAACTTCACCAGCAGCCGCACCTGCCGCTCCCGCGAGGGCGGCGCGACGGTGAGCCGAAACACCGTCAGGCTTTCTTCCAGCGCTTTTTTTCGTTCCAGAAAACCCGCCACGCGCAGCACGAAGCGGTCGTAGCTGCCCAGGGCGATGTCGGCGAGGTCGCCCTTGCGGGCGTCCCAGTCCATGAACCAGTGGTAAATTTCGAGCGGGTCCACCTCGGCCTCGCGCATGAGGCGGAAGTCCTCGCGGGCCAGGCTCACGGCCAGTTTGTCGTCCACCTCCTTGCGGGTGTTGAAGCGGGCCACGAGCTGGCTTTCGTCCACCGGCTCGAAGCGCAGCAGGCCGAGGTCGCGCACCACAAAGTCGCTCATGTCCTGGTTGCGGGTGCCGAAAAAGAGGAATTTCATCAGCATCACCTCCTCCTCGTGGCAGACCTTCACGACGGGTTCGGTGGCGTCGATGGCCTCGATGAGTTCGTTGAAATCAGCGGTTTCGAGCAAAAAATCAATGACTTCCGGTTTTTTCAACCCGGCCTTGCCCTTCACGTCGAGGTTCAGGAGTTTGGCAAAATCAAGGAGTTCGGGTTTGGTGAACACGTCGAGCAGTTCGCCCGCCCGGTCACCCTGCCACGGCCCGATGCGCTCGGCGAAGCCCCGTTCCTCCAGTTCTTTCAGCGCCGAACCCCAGTGTTCGATTTCGGGGTAATTCAGCCGCCGTACGCGGAAAAACGCCCCCCGCCGGTTGCTGAACCGCACGAACAAACTCTGGGCGTTTTCGGGCAACGCTTCAAAATTGTCCAGGAATTGAAGTTCGTGCGGGTGCAGCAGCCCGGCGTACTTCTCGCGCACGAAGCGGAGCAGGTAGCGGAAGTAGTCGAGGTAGTACTTCGGGGGCAGTTCGTTCGTGACGGGCATGTTCAAAGATACGGCGGCGATGAATTACCGCGTCCTGCATCCCATCCCTAGCGAGGGATTTAAATCCCTCGCTAGGGATGGGATGCAGGACGCGGGCCGGTAGTTTCTGGCAATTATTCCTCCTTCCGCATTCGTTGTCGATTCCCGTTTGCTCGCGGCCCGGAAAGCCCGTAGCTTTCCATCGCCAAAATCCTTCTGCCTGTCAATGACTTATTCCGAAATCCTGCACCGCCTCACCGAGAGCGGCACGCTCACAGCCGCCGAGGCCGAATCCATCGCGGCCTACGAGCGCCAGCGGCCGTTTTCGCTGTTCGTCGAACTCCGCACGGCGTTGTACCTCGGCGTCACGCTGCTCAGCACGGGGCTGGGGCTGTTGATTTACGAAAACCTCGACACGCTGGGCCACCAGGTCGTCGTGGCGATCATCGCGGTGCTGATGGCAGGGTGCTTCGCCTACGTGTGGCGGCATCGGCAGCCCTACTCGAACACGCTGGTGCAAAACCACACGCTGTTCGACTTCGTGCTGCTGCTGGGTTGCCTCTTGTTTCTGACGCTCGAAGGCTACCTGCAATTCGCCTACCAAGCCTTCGGCACCCGCTACGGCCTGGCCACGGCGATTCCCGCCTTCGTGTTCCTGCCCCTCGCCTACCGCTTCGACCACCGGGGCGTGCTGGCGATGGGCCTCACGGCCCTGGCCTCCTGGGTGGGCCTGACCATCGCCCCCCTCGACGTGCTCACCAGCGACCAGTTTCGGCAAACGCCCCTCGTGGACATCGCCATCGGCTTCGGCGTGGTGGTGATGGGCGCGGCACTGGCCCTCGAAAACCGGGGCATTAAACGCCACTTCACCGCCACCTACCTCACGCTGGCGGGCAACCTCAGCCTCGCGGCGGCCCTGGTGGGCTGGTTTGGCGAGCGGGCACCGTATCTGTACCTGATCATTCTAGCGCTCCTCTGCGCCGGGTTCGTGTGGTACGCCCGCCGCGAACAGTCGTTTTTCTTCCTGCTCATGGCGCTGGTGTACGGCTACATCGGGGTCACCTACCTGTTTTTCAAAATTTTGCCTGACGAACTGCTTGGGGTGCTGGGGTTGTACTACTTCGTCTTCACGTGCGCGGGCATCGTCGTGGTGCTGTTTCGGTATAAATGGATATTACGAAAAGTCTGAACCGTACGTCTGAACCACGATTAGCCGGGATTTTAGGAGTTGAAGGATGAAAATTCAGGGAGTCAAATTCATCCTTGAAAACGTCGAGTCAATTGTCCTGTGAATCA
>ERZ1066120.46-NODE-46-length-120842-cov-10.843841_pt1 | contig 120842 bp, 97 predicted proteins | sample MGYA00382767_ERZ1066120 | MGnify/ENA primary metagenome ERZ1066120 (study PRJEB33369, sample SAMEA5778350) | biofilm metagenome | biome: Industrial cooling water; feature: Water cooling tower basin; material: Biofilm | place: United Arab Emirates | collected... | reverse complement strand
CAACTGCCAACTGCCAACTGCCAACTGCCAACTGCCAACTGCCAACTGCCAACTGCCAACTGTAAACGGCCTCGTCCTCTCCGGGGGTCGCAGCACCCGGATGGGGCGCGATAAGGGGCTGATTGCCTACCACGGCGCGCCGCAGCGCGAGGTGGCGTTTGGGCTGCTGCGGCCGTTTTGCGAACGGGTGTTTCTGTCGCTAAACGCCGACCAGGCACCAACGGCTGACCCGCGTTTTTCGTTTCTGGTCGATGAAACGCCCGACGCCGGGCCTCTGGGTGGGCTACTCACCGCTTTCGGCCACACTCCCGACGCCGCCTGGCTGACGGTGCCCTGCGACCTGCCGTTTTTGACCGAAAAAACGATTTCGCTCCTGCTCACCCACCGCGACCCTACCCGCGTCGCAACGGCCCTGCGGGGTGCAGACGGCTGGCCCGAACCGCTCGTGGTGCTGTGGGAACCGGCCGCTTTGCCCTTGCTCCAACGGGCTGCTACCCGCAGCGACGGCCCCCGGCGAGTGCTCGTTGAGAGCGGGGCGGTGGTGCTCAATGCGCCCAATGTTGAAGAATTTCGCAACGTGAACGAACCCTTGCCGCCTGCCCACCGTTGAGGCCCCAGTGGGGAAACCGTTCAACAACCTGGGGCTGCAATTCGGAACGCTCCGGCGCGTTGGTTTTTGGCGTTTAAAACGGCAGGGTTGCGCACGATTTGACTAAACGGATTGCTTGCCAGAAGGTTGTAAAAAGCGGGCGCTGAATTTTCGGGTCAAAAACTTTTCAGACCGGCAGCTTGACATTTCCAAACCCGTCGTGCTAATTTTGTCCCACCATTCGATGCTTTTGCGGCACGTTACTTGTACACTTCCTCTTGGAAACGCAGTTCGCCGCAATCCCAATCCTGCAATTTCAGTTTCCCCGTCGGCTTTGACCCGCATTTTTTGGTTTCACTCCATCGTTTTCCCAACGAATTTTAGTTCGCGCGGCCACTCCCACCTTCGGGCCGCACCCCGATATGCATCGTGCTGAAGACCTGCAACTTCGCTCGCTTCCCGAACTGCGGAAGATAGCCGAAGAATTGCGCATCACCCATGTTTACCAATACGGTAAATCCAGCCTCATTCAACAGATTCTGGCACGCCAGGGCCAATCTTCGCCCGCGTCGCTGCCCGACATCGATTTTTTTTCACCTGCCCAGCGCAGTACTTCTATGAGTGAAGAGAAACGCGAGACCCGCCGGGTCCGGAAAGAACAACCTCAAGACCAAGCCTCCGGCGACCGCCCGAAACGGCAACGGATAAAAAAGGAACCCGAGGCCCCGCAAACGCCGACCGTGAACGGCACCGAGCGCAAGGCCGACGGGGCCACGCGGCCCCGTCCTGCCCGCCGGGCCGAGGTCCGGGCCGCTGCCCAGGCCGAGACGCCATCGGCTGCGTATAGAGCGCGGCGCGACGCCGGAGCCGCCGAACCCTACCCCCGGCCCGAAGTGGGCGAGGCCCTGCCCGAAGCCCCCGCTCCCGCCGCCGTGGACGATCTGACTTTCGACGACGCCGACCTGGATTTCAGCCTCGGCACCAACAACGATTTTTCGCTCGACGACGCTTACAACGCCACCGCCGAAGTGGTCGGTGAGGTCCCCGAAACCGCCCAGAGTCCCGAACCGTCGGCCCAACAGGAACCGGAGCGCCCCACCGACCGGCCCGCTTACGAAAACCGCAACGGCCAGCCCAACCGGGGCGACGACAACGGCCCCGGACGGCCCCAGCAGCAACCCCAGCCCGTCACGCAGTACACCCAGCAGATCAAACGGCAGTACAACCAGATGATCCGCGAGTTCGACGGGATGATTGAAAACGAGGGGGTGCTCGAAATCATGTCCGATGGGGGCTACGGCTTCCTGCGCTCGGCCGATTTCAACTACCTCGCCTCCCCCGACGACATCTACGTATCGCCCTCACAGATTAAACTGTTCGGGCTGAAAACCGGCGACTCGGTGAAAGGCTCCATCCGCCCTCCGAAGGAAGGCGAAAAGTATTTCGCCCTGCTCCGGGTGGAGAGCGTCAACGGCAAGACCACCGAAGAAATCCGCGACCGGATTCCGTTCGAGTACCTGACGCCGCTTTTTCCCGAAGAAAAACTCAACCTCAGCAACCGGGGCGACCAGTACAGCACGCGCATCCTCGACTTGTTCGCGCCCATCGGCAAGGGCCAGCGCGGCATGATCGTGGCCCAGCCGAAAACCGGCAAAACGGTACTTTTGAAGGAAATCGCCAACGCCATCGCCCGCAACCACCCCGAGGTGTACCTCATCGTGCTGCTCATCGACGAGCGCCCCGAAGAAGTCACCGACATGCAGCGGAGTGTGCGGGCCGAGGTCATCTCCTCGACCTTCGACGAACAGGCCGACCGGCACGTGAAAGTCTCAAGTTTGGTGCTCGAAAAAGCCAAACGCATGGTCGAGTGCGGCCACGACGTGGTGATTCTCCTCGATTCCATCACCCGCCTCGCCCGCGCCTACAACACGGTGGTGCCCAGTTCGGGCAAAATCCTCTCGGGGGGGGTTGACGCCAACGCCCTCCACAAGCCCAAGCGCTTTTTCGGTGCGGCCCGCAACATCGAAAACGGCGGCTCGCTGACCATCATCGCCACGGCCCTCATCGAAACCGGCAGCCGCATGGACGAGGTGATTTTTGAGGAATTCAAAGGCACGGGCAACATGGAACTCCAGTTGGACCGCAAGCTCTCCAACCGCCGCGTGTTCCCGGCCATCGACGTACCCGCTTCGGGCACCCGCCGCGAAGACCTGCTGCTCGACAAGGAAACCCTCCAGCGGGTGTGGATCCTGCGCAAGTACATGTCGGACATGAATTCCGTCGAAGCGATGGAATTCCTGCTCGACAAAATGAAAGGCACCCGCAACAACGAGGAGTTTTTGATTACAATGAACCGGTAACCGCCAAGACTCCGACCACAAAAAAACGCCACCCCTCGGCCGAGGAGTGGCGTTTTTTGTGGCAGGAGGCCAAAACACGTCGTAGGGATCCCCTTTCCCTTGCTTTACCTCAACGCCATCAGCAACCGGCGGTAGCAGGAGAAACGGATGGGCGATGGGTGTTGGGTAAGTCGAGAGGTCTCGAACCATTGCCGGGATTATGCAAGTCGGTCATTCGAGCTTCCGGTTGGAAAAACATTGAAAAAGGGGTGTTTTTCCCGTTGAAAGACACGAGCGGATGTCAGACTTTTGGCAAGCGTTACACATCAATACCTCCAATCATGAAACTACCCTTATTCCTCGCGATGGCACTCAGCCTGCTTTCTCCGGCTTTCGGACAGACTTTTGAATTCGCTTTTGGCAAAATGCTTACCCGTTGCACTCTGGACGGAACTGCTTACAAACCCGACGAGAACCTTCCGGTAAAACAAGGCTGGCTGTTCAGCGTCGAGAACGAATTAGAAGACGGCACCCGGATCATTTCCATTAATCAATTCCGGAATGCAAAAGATTTGAACGAAAAATACCGCTTCGCAGGTCCGACCGCAGATGCAAGCAAAGGTACTGATGCCCAAAAGACTGTGAACAACGCTGAGGATTCACTGATGTACTTCCGATTGCATAAAGCTGATTTCGAGCGAATCGCCAAACCCGTTGAAGGACGCTTCACGTTCGGCACGGTAATCCTACCCTTGAAGGTAAGACCGGGCGAAAAAAACCGGGATACCAAAGCCATACTCAGAAATTTCGATTTCACGTCCGAGATCAACCTCGGCCTCTCCCTTGCAATCCGGTTAAGTCGCCGCAACGCACCCATAAAAAGTCATTTCATCACGTCACTTGGCATCACTACGATTCCGGTTGATGCCAACTCAACGAACGGGTTAATTACTGAAAAAACGAACGCGGCCGCGTTAACTCCAACCTTTGGCCACATCTTTACTTTCCAGCAAAGCGGTTTGCAACTCGTTACATCAATTGGGTTCGATTACCTGTCGCGGGAGTTGGGCCAAAAGTGGGAGTACCGAGGCTGGCCTTGGTTCGGTTTGGGCATCGGGTTTTCCATCTTCAGCTTCGGCGAACGGGGGAGTAACGCTCCAAATTCCCGCAGTCCTTGACGCCAACACGCACTATTCAGGTAACTGTTCGTTACGTGTTGGTTTCCGGAGGCGTGCGTTTGGGGAGCAGTCTCGCCTCACCCGCCGCTCGTTCAGCAGATTTACCACACTGAACGATTGGTTGGGACTCTTGCCGATGACTTGCCTACCTTTACGCCCGTAAGCACTTGTATTTTTCGAAACCAAAAACGCCCGGCCAACTTGACCGGGCGTTTTTTGATGCACGAATCCCTCAGGCTTTCAGCAGTTCAATCAGGCGCTCGATCTGCTCCAGCGACGTGGCCGGAAAGTTGGCGATGCGGATTTGCCGGTCTTTCGCCCCGCCGTACCCGCCGCCAAGGACAAACCCCGCTTTTTTCGCCCGTTCGAGCACGTCGGCGGGTTTGCCGGTTTTCACGTTGGCCACCACCACCGTGGCCGAGCGGTGCGTAGGATTGCGAACGGCGGGTTCAAAACGCGGGTCTTTTTCCAGAAAACCGTAGAGCAGTTTGGCCTTCGCGTCGGTTTCTTTCCGCAGGTTTTCGATGCCGAGGCGGTTGAAGTCTTCGGCCACCTTGCCCAGCAGGTAGAGGTTCCAGACGTTGGGCGTTTCGGGGGTCTCGAAGTTTTTGTAGTTCTTCCAGAGCGTCGGCAGGCTGTGGTAGGTGCCGATGGTGCAGTCGGAACGGCGCAGGCGCTCGGCCTTGTCGAGGCATTTTTCGTTGACGATCCACACGCCCAGCCCGGCGGGCAGGCCAAAGGCTTTCTGAACGGAGAAAAACGCCGAGTCAATCAACTCGAAATCAATGTCGTGGTACGGGACCGACGACACCATGTCGACGCAGAACAGTTTGCTGCGGTGGCTGCGCTTGAGCTTGTGAACGTCCACGACCCGCATCTGCGCGCCGGTGGCGGTTTCGTTCACCGTCACGCACACCAATTCGGCGTAGTCGGGCACGCCGTGCTCCATGATTTCGCCGTAGTCGAAGCCTTCGCCGGGGGCTTTCTCGAAGCGGTGGGCGTACTTGCCCAGTTCGAGGGCGAAATCGTAGAATTTCTGCGAAAACGCGCCGTTGACGAGGTGAAAGCTCTCGTGCTCCACGCAGTTCATCAGCACCCGTTCCCACACTTCGGTGGCCGAGCCGGTGAGCAGGATGGCGTGGGTTTTCGGCACGTTGAGCAGCGCCCGCACCTGTTCGTCGGCGTGCTGGTAGATCTTCCGAAACTGCGCCGACCGGTGCGAGATGGACCCAATCTGCTCGTCGAGCGCGCTGCGCACATGCTGCTCAACAGTCGGGTACAATTCGGCGGGGCCGGGGGTGAAGTAGGTGAGTTTCATGGGGAGTAAGGAGCGAGGAGTCAGGAGTGAGGAGTGAGTAGAAAATGCAAAACGGCCTTTCTACTCACTCCTCACTCCTGACTCCTGACTACTGCTTCAGTACAGCATCCTGAATTTAATCGTCTGCTCGATGTTGCGGAGGTCGGTGATGATCTCGTCGGAGTAGCTCTTCGAAATGTCGGTGATTACGTACCCGATGTGCTCGCTGGTTTTGAGGTACTGCCCCACGACGTTGACGCCGTGGCGGGCGAAAATGCCGTTGATCTGGGCCAAAACCCCCGGCACGTTGGCGTGGATGTGCAGCAGCCGGTGGGCGTTGGCCAGGGGCGGCAGTTGAATTTCGGGGAAATTGACCGAGCCGTAGGTGTTGCCCTGGTTGATGAAACCCAGCAGTTTGGTCGGCACGAACTCGCCGATGTTGGCCTGGGCCTCTTCGGTGCTGCCGCCGATGTGGGGCGTGAGCAGCACGTTGGGCAGGCCGCGCAGTTCGCTGATGAATTCTTCCTGATTGGTTTTCGGCTCGTAGGGAAACACGTCCACCGCCGCGCCGCGCACCTTGCCGCTGAGCACGGCCTCGCGCAGGGCCGCCACGTCGACGAGGTGGCCCCGGCTGAGGTTGAGGAAAATCACGCCGTCTTTCATCAGGCCGAATTCGCGGGGGCCGATGAGGTTTTTGTTTTCCTTCCGCCCGTCGGTATGGACGCTGAGCACGTCGGCGATTTGCAGGAGTTCGTCCAGCGTCCGGCAGCGCTTGGCGTTGCCCAGGGCCAGTTTTTCGACCACGTCGTAAAAATACACCTCCATGCCCAGGGCCTCGGCCACCACCGAAAGCTGCGTGCCGATGTTGCCGTAGCCGACGAGGCCGAGTTTTTTACCCCGAATCTCGAAGCTGTTCGTGGCCGACTTTTCCCAGGCCCCGACGTGCATTTTGGCGGATTTGTCGGGGATGTTGCGGGTGAGCAAAATCATCTCGCCGATGGCCAATTCGACCACCGAACGGGTATTGCTGTACGGGGCGTTGAACACGGCCACGCCGCGCTTCTCGGCGGTTTTCAGGTCAATCTGGTTCGTGCCGATGCAGAACGCTCCGATGCACATCAGCCGGTTGGCGGCTTCGAGCACGCGCTTGGTGACCATCGTTTTCGAGCGGATGCCGAGGATGCTCACGTCGCGGATTTTCTCAATCAATTCGTCCTCATCGAGCGCGCCCTTCAGCAACTCAACCTGAAAGCCTTCGCGGCTAAACGCTTTCACGGCCTTCGGGTGGACGTTTTCGAGCAGCAGCACCTTGATCCGGCTTTTCGGGTACGACTGGCTCCGGTTCATGCGGTTAAGGAACAGGAATTCGTCCAGCGAGGGCACGATGAAATCGGCTTTCGCCGTCACTTTTTCGCGGTCGATGTTTTCGGTGAAGGCGAAAAACTTGTTGGCCAGCCCGGCTTCCTTCAGTTCGTAGTCGGTGTAGCCGTCGCCGATGACGTACACGTCGCCGGGCAGGTTGAGTTCGGCGAGGAGTTTCACTTTGCCGCCGTTCTGCGAAAGCACGTTTTCGGCGTCGTAGCCGGTGATGTTACCCTCGTCGTCGTAGGTGAAGGTGTTGGCAAACACGTGGTCGGTGCGCACGCCCATGCGGGTGACGATGGGTTCGATGAACTCCCGGAAGCCGCTCGACACGATGAAAATCTGGTCGCTGTACTCGCTCAGAAACTGCTTGTTGCGCTGAAACGAGTCGGAAATTTTCGTCGAAAGGTGCTCCACGAGCAGTTCGAGGTGGTCGCGGTGGGCGTGGAGGAGCGCGATGCGGCGGGGCAGGGCTTCGGCGAAGGTGATTTCGCCGTTCATGCCCAGTTCGGTGATGCGCCGGATTTCGGCCACGATGCGCTCGCGGTCTTTGTGCCCGGCGAGGCTGATGTAAGCCAGTTCGTCCAGCCCTTCCACTTTCGTGAAGGTGCTGTCGAAGTCAATGACGAAGAAGGTTTGTTCGAGGGTTTTGACCATGAGTCCTAAGATTCCGTGGCCGGTCTGTGCCGGGTGGGTTAATCGATTATTTTTCCAGCCGGTCGAGGATGCGTTCGAGCAAGGTCCGCTGGCTTACCTGTTCCTGACGTACACCAATGAGTTCTTCCTTGACTCCGGTAACTTCCTGGCGCACCTCAGCGACTTCCTGACGCACCTCAGCGACTTCCTGACGCACCTCAGCGACTTCCTGACGCACCTCAGCGACTTCCTGGCGCACCTCAGCGATGTCGGCCTTCAATTCCAGTCGCACCTCGGCGATGTCCGTTTTTAACTCGTCCCGAACCTCAGCCAGTTCCTGCCGAACATCAGCGATATCAGCTTTGAGATCCTGACGGAGTCGCCCAAAATTCTGAGCATTGCGCTCCTCGTTTTCAGCGATTTTGTCGCGCAAGGCGGTGAGTTCGGCGTAGAGCATTTCCACGCGTTCCTCCGTGCGGTTCCCCTGCCGGATGAGGTCGGCCAGAAGTTCCTCGATTTGCTGGATGCGTTGCCGGTCGGTCATGGTGGGTGTTGCTTAAAAAGTAAATCAGGTTTTCAAAAACCCCAACGCCCGCCGCTCCGACCACAGCGTGCCGTCGTAATCGGCGGGGTAAAACCCGCAGTGCCCGCCTTCCTGAGGAGCCTCAAACCAGACCCACTCCAGGGTTTTCATGGTTTGAAACGGAAAACATTCCGCCGACAAAAACGGGTCGTTCTGCGCGTTGACAATCAACGTGGGTACGACGATGCGCCCGACGAAGTGGATTGAACTGTTGCGTTCGTAGTAATCCTCGGCGTCGCGGAAGCCGTGCAGTTGCGACGTGTACAGGTCGTCGAAGTCGCGCAAAGTTCGGATATTTTTCAGATTCGCCGTGCTGATGCGGTCGGGCATTCGGGCGGCTTTCTCGGCAATTTTCCGTTTCAGCGACCGGTTAAACCGGCGGCTGTACACCCGGCTACCGCCGGTTTCGATGCGGCGGCTGCTGCTCGACAGGTGCAGGGGCACCGAAAACACGACGGCCCGCTCGACGCCCGCTCCCCCACCCTGCTCGCCCAGATACTTGAGCGTGAGGTTGCCGCCGAGGCTGAAGCCGATGAGAAAAAGCTTCTCGTACCCCTTCGACCGGGCGTACTGCACGACGGTGTGCAAATCGTCGGTGGCCCCGCTGTGGTAAAACCGCTGGGTGAGGTTCATCTCGCCGGAGCAGGAGCGGTAGTTCCAGGCTAAGCAATCGAAGCGGTGGTAGTTCAAAAGCCGCACCATGCCGAGGATGTACTGCCGGGTGGAGTCGCCTTCGAGGCCGTGCGACAAAATAGCAAGGGGCAGGGAGCGCGGAGCAGGGAGCAAAGGCAGGGTTGGATTTACCCCCTGCCCCGCGCTCCCTGCCCCTTGCGCCCAATCCAAGTCCAGAAAATCCCCATCGGGCAGGGTAAGGCGCTCACGGCGGTAGGCCACGCCCGCCACCTTGCGGAAGAGGGCCGGGTAGATGGTCTGGGCGTGGGCACCGCGGAGCCAGCGGGGCGGGCGGTAACCGGAGGGGTCAACGAGCGGCATGTGCCGGGTTTTTCGGAAGAAAGCGCCGCAAAGTTGGGGAAAGTTTCGCCGTGGGTTCGGAAAAAAACCGTTTTTTTGGCAACCCGCTGCCGCCAGGCGGGCTGGACGACCGGAATCCGACTACCCCGTTTCGCTTTTTTCGCCCCAGCCTCATGGCCTTTCTCCGCGCCGGTGCCCTCTGGATGCTCGCTCTTGCCCTCGGGTTGGGGGCCTTGTTCTGCCTGCTCTTCGGACTGCGCAGCCTGGTGGAAGTGCTGACCGGCCCGCACGACAGGGGCACGCGGCTGTCGGGGCTACTAGTCGGCGGGACGTTTCTGGGCGCGGCGTCGTTGCTGGGTTGGGGGGTGTTTTGGGTGGTGAGCGGGTTGCTTTGACTTTTTTCAAACGGAACTGAAAAGCCACGGCGGGGTGCCGTGTTTTTTTTTGTGGCTGGTGGCCCGTCCTGAAAGTACGTTGGCACTAACGCCGCTGTTTAAGACGAGCCGGATTTTCGTCGGAAAAATTCCCAAACACCCTACAAGCCGTTTCCGAAACCTCAACCCTGCCCTGCTTAACCGCTGCCTACCACCACCACCAGCAGACTCCGCGCCCCGTGCGCTCCGATCACCAGCGACTGCTCGATGTCGGCAGTTTTGGAAGGCCCCGCGATGAACGCGCCGAAACCCGTCGCATCCACCCGGATGCGTTCGTACGCTTCGTGCATGGAGGCCAGAATCGTGCCCCGTTTTACCACCAGCGCCAAGTGCTGCGTGACGAAGGGCAACACCCGATGCGGCCCAATTTCAGTCTCACTCAGCCACACGGCCCCGTTTTCGGCCACGCCGAACGCACCGGGCAGAATGGCCAGATTCACGTGCTCCAACTCGTGCGGGTCGGCCACGGACAGGCTGAAATCGGCCAGGTCAGCGAGTTCGGGTACCGTCGCGGCGACATTGGTAAAATCGGGAAAGGTCTCTCGCACGCGTGCGCGGATTTCTGCATACGTCGGGGCTTCCACCACCGTCGCGCCGATGGCCTGGAGCACGGTTTTGAATTGCCCCACCACGTCGTCCGGCCGTTCGCCGAAGGCGATGCGTTCGGGCAGGTGCTGCAAATCGGGTTTGTTCTGCCGGATGACCGCCAGGATTTTTTCGCGGGAACTCATGAAACGGCGGTCGGTTGATGTTCAGAAACGGAAATTTCGTTGCCCCCTGCTCCTTGCTCCCCGCCCCGCGCCTTGTTCTTCGCCCACCACTCCCGGAAACTTTCTTTCGGCGCGGCGGGCATTTCCCGGTCGTGGAACCAGGGGTTGAAGCGGTTTTCGACCACGAAGGGCACCGTGCGCATCACGCTCCGGCCCACGCGGAAGCTCCAGCGGTAGAGCGTCGGCGAGGCCAGCACTTTGGCGGCTACTTTCAACCCCGCTTCCTTCGCGCCACCCACGTAGCCGTCTTTGGCCAGCACCTGCCGCCAGAGGTAAAGTTGCTTGTCGATGTCGATTTTCACCGGGCACACGTTGGAGCAACTGCCGCAGAGCGTCGAGGCGAAGGGCAGGTCGGCGTTCTGGCGCATGTCGAGGTTGGGTGCGAGGATGGCCCCAATGGGACCGGCCACGGCGTTGTGGTAGCTGTGGCCTCCGCTGCGGCGGTACACGGGGCAGGTGTTCATGCAGGCCCCGCAGCGGATGCACTTGAGCGAGTTGCGAAACTCCGGCCGACCCAGTTGGTTGCTCCGCCCGTTGTCCACGAGGATCAAGTGCATCTGCTGGCCGGGCCGGGGGCGGTGGAAGTGGCTGGAGTACGTCGTGCTCGGCTGCCCGGTGGCACTCCGGGCCAGGAGCCGCAGGAACACGCCGAGGTGGTCGGCCTTCGGGATGATTTTCTCAAACCCCATCGAGGCGATGTGCACGTCGGCCAGGTGCGCGCCCATGTCGGCGTTGCCCTCGTTGGTGCAAACAACGAACCCGCCCGTTTCGGCGATGGCGAAGTTGACGCCCGTGAGCGCGGCTTTCCGCGTCAGAAACGTCTGCCGGAGGTGCTGCCGGGCGGCTTCGGTGAGGTACTGCGGGTCGGTGGCGCCTTTTTCGGTACCCAGTTTTTCGTGAAAAATTTCGCCGATGTCCGCTTTTTTTAAGTGAATGGCGGGCATGACGATGTGGCTCGGCGGCTCCTCGCGGAGTTGCACGATGCGCTCGCCGAGGTCGGAGTCGATGACGTCGATGCCTTTTTCGGCCAGAAAATGGTTGAGGTGGCATTCCTCGGTGAGCATGGACTTCGACTTCACCAACTGCGTCGCCCCCACGCCCCGCATGATGCTTAGCACGGTTTCGTTGTGTTCCCGCGCGTCGGCGGCCCAGTGGACGGTCACGCCGTTGGCCTGGGCGTTCCGCTCGAATTCCTCAAGCAGTACGTCGAGGTTGGAGAGCACGTGGTTTTTAATCCGCGAAGCCGTTTCGCGCAGGTCTTCCCATTCGGGCAGGGCCTTCGAGGCGCGGTCACGCTTCTGGCGAACGAACCAGAGCGTTTCGTCGTGCCAGTCCACGTAGGGTTCGTCCTGGTTGAACCGTTCGGCGGCGGCGGGGTGTGCGAGGAGTTTCAACTTCGTTTTGGGTTTGAAGTTTGATGTTTAAGGTTTGAAGTTGAGGGTCAACAACTTCAAACCTCAAACTCGGAACTGCTAATCCGTTTCTTCCAACTGAAAGAGCGTTTCGACGCTCGTTTCAAATACGCGGGCCATTTTCAGGGCCAGCACCGTTGAGGGCACGTACCGGCCCGTTTCAATCGAGTTAATCGTCTGGCGGCTGACGCCGATGCGTTCCGCCAGGTCGGCCTGCGAAAAATTCTTCTCCGCCCGAGCCACCTTGATGCGGTTTTTCATAGCGCCAGCGCAGGAACCGACCGGCTGCTGCGGGCCATGAGCCAGCGGAGCCGTACTACGAAAACCAGCAAAACGGTGAAGAGGTTGTACACCATTACGTCCATGAAGCCGTCGCCGTGCACGAACAGGATGCACAGCGCCAGGATCAGGTAGTTGACGTACACGCTCCACTGCAAAGCGTCGAGCCGCAACCGGCCCACCATTTCATCCTCTACTTTTTCTTTTGAAAAACCAATCAGCAGCAACCCGGCGCTAACGCCCAGTGCGGCCAGTTCGTCGGTCAGGTTGATGGGCCAGCCGAAAAGCCGATTACCCTTCACTTCACTGCTGGCTGGTTCGTACACCGTCAAAAAGTCGAACGCGAAGTCGGCGTAGAGATACGCCAGACCCAGTGCCAGCGAAGGTACGAACACCAGCCAACCCAGCAGCCGGTACCGATGCGGAAACAAAAAACCAGTTTTCATAATCTTTAAAAAGTTTGTTTGTCCAAAAGTCAAATAAACTTTACAAATACACAAGAAAATTTGGCAAATTTTTTAAGTGGCATTCAGAATCTCCACCAGATGCACTACCCGCACCGGCGATTGCTGCCGCCGGAGGATGCCTTCGAGGTGCATCAGGCAACTCACGTCGCCGCCGGTGATGAATTCGGCCCCGTGCCGGAGGTGGTCGGCCACGCGGTCACGGCCCATTTTGACCGAAACGGCCTCTTCGCCCACGGCGAAGGTGCCGCCGAAGCCGCAGCATTCGTCCACCCGGTCGAGTTCGACCAGTTCGAGGCCCTCGACGAGGTTGAGCAGTTGTCGGGGTTTGGAAAACGGCGGGGCGTTCAGTTCGCTCATCTGCGACAGGCAGAGGCCCCGCTGCCCGTGGCAGCTTTGGTGCAGGCCCACCCGGTGCGGAAAACGGGCTTTGAGGCGATTCACCTTCAGCACGTCAGTCAGAAATTCGGTCAGTTCGTACACCGCGCCGCGCAGGCGGACGGCTTCGGCCTCGTACCGCTCCGAATGCAGGTGTTCCTTCACGTGCAGCACGCAACTGCCCGATGGGGCCACCACGTACTCGTACCCGCGGAAGGCCCGCACGAAATTCTCGTCGCAGCCCTGGGCCAGGTGCTCAAACCCCGCGTTGGCCATGGGCTGCCCGCAGCAGGTTTGGGTCGGGGGAAATTCGACGGTGCAGCCCAGCTTTTCGAGCAGTTCGACGGTGGCGATGCCGATTTGCGGGTAGAATTGATCGACGTAGCAGGGCAGGAAAAGGGCGATTTTCATGTTCTCAAAACACTCACTCCACTACGACAAAACGGACGAACTGAATTTCTTCAACTTAAACATCTCCCCCCCAAACGGCCTTGGGTTCCAGCTTGGCGCAATGACCAGCGCCGCGCCGAGGGCCGTGGCCTGGGCGAGTTCGGAGGCGTACACCTGGAGGTCGGGGAAGGCCTCGGCCAGCAGGTGCATGTAGGTCGGGTTGCGGGAAAACCCGCCGTCCACGAACAGCTTCGTCACCGCCGTGCCGCCCCGCGCCAGCCGGAGGGAGGCGATTTGCTGGGCCATCAGGTCGAGGAGCAACTGGGTGTAGGCTTCGGTGGCGTCGGCAAACTGGCCCAGGTCGCGGTCGGCGAAGGCCGAATCGTGCAGGGAACCGAGGTCGGCGCTTTCGGGGCGGGCCTGCGCGAAGCGTTCGCGGAGTGAAGCTACCCGCGCCGGGTCGTACGGGATGGTTTTGTAAAAATCGCCCGGCACGCCGAAGTGCTCCGCCAGCAGTTTGACCCGCCGCTCGTGCTCGTTGCCCGCAAAAAGCCGCGAGGCTTTCACCGGTTCGCCCCGGAAGTTTAGGTAGCAAAGGCAATCGCGGCGGAGTTCGTCCACGGTAAGCGGCTCCTCGCTGAACGGGTTCATGGCAATGCACCAGGTACCGGTGGACAGCAGCAGAAACGGTTCGTCGAAGGCCATCAGGTACGGCACCAGCGCGGCGGAGGAATCGTGCATGCCGACGCCGATTTCTACAACCTCACCCCCGGCCCCTCTCCTGCTGAGAGGGGTGCTATGAAATCCGACCGGATTTTCTCCCCTCTCAGCAGGAGAGGGGCCGGGGGTGAGGTTCTTCTTCACCGTCACGAACGACGGCAGCACCATCTGCCCCAGCGAGTACAGCCCTTCGTCGAATACCCAGCGGTGGTATTTTTCCCGGCCAAAATCCCAGAGGGCGGTGTGGCAGCCGATGCTCGTGATTTCGGCCACGGGCCGCCCCGTCAGCACAAACGAGCAGTACTGCGGCAGGTGCAGGGAATGCTCGATTTGCCGGAAAATCCAGGGTTTGGTGTGCTTCAGCCAGTACAGTTGCAGGCCCGAATTGAGCATGCCGAGGTCGGGCGAGGCGGTTTCGGCGCAGAAAAATTCCGGCGAACCGAATTGCCCGTAAAACTCCCGGTGCAACTCTTCAGGAAACGGCTTCAGGTAGTTGTACAGTGGCGTGACGGGCCGACCCTCGTCGTTGAGGTGCACCAGGCTGGCCCCGTAGGCGGCGAAATTCACGGCTTTCACCGAAAACCGTTCGTCCGCCAGTACCGCGTCGAGGCTGCTGCGGAGCCAGGTGGTCAGGCGGTCGAGGTCGTCGCCGTGGAAGCCGTCGTCGTCCAGGATCTCCTTCCACTGGGTCTGCTCTTCAAACACAATGCGGTAGTCCGCGTCGAAGAGCAGCAATTTTTTGTTGGTTTTCCCAACGTCGAAAATGGCGATAACCGGAGTCATAAATGAACCGAAAAATGTAAAATGAAAAACCGAAAAACCGAAAAAGGCAAAGACAACCGGCGTTCACTTTTTCATTTTACATTTTTCATTTTTCGGTTTTTCGGTTCTCAAAGTCCCGTCGCCACGGCTTTCATGCCCCGGCTTTCGATGAGTTTCTGACGAATGTTCGCTTCGCGGAACAGGCCAATCGGGTTGAGCGCGGCCCCGGCGCGGAGGCGGGCTTCGGCCAGGAGCGGGCGCAGGTCGGTGCGGAACACGTCCTGGAGGAGTTCCTGGGCTTGGGCGGCGTCGTTCCCCTCGCGGGCGGCTTCCAGCGCGGAGCGGTCCACGAGCAGGGCCTGAGCGTAGGCCAGTTTAATCGCCTCGACCGACTGGAGCAGGTCTTCCAGCGGGTCTTTCACGTTATGGCTGGCGTCAATCATCCAGCCTAAATCCGTAGCGTGGTTCATGCCGTTGGCGTCCATGCCGTCCACGAGTTCGTTGAAAATCAGGAACAGTTGGTAGGGCTTGATGCTCCCGGCGGTGAGGTCGTCGTCGCCGTACTTCGAGTCGTTGAAGTGGAAACCGCCCAGTTTGCCCTCCATCAGCAGCAGGGCCACGATTTGTTCGATGTTGGCGTTGGGCAAGTGGTGGCCCAAATCCACGAGCGTGTAGGCCTTCGGCCCGAGTTTGGAGGCATAGAGGTACGACTGCCCCCAGTCGCCGACGGTGGTGGAGTAAAAATTCGGCTCGAAGGCTTTGTACTCGACAAACACCTTCCAGTCAGCGGGCAGGGCGGCGTAGATTTCCCGCAAACCATCCAGCGTGCGCTCGAAGGCTTTCCTAAAACTCAATTGGCCCGGAAAACACGACCCGTCGGAGAGCCAGACGGTCAGCGACTTGGAGCCGAGGGCTTCGCCATGGCGAATGACCTCGATGTTGTGTTCGATGGCCTGCCGCCGCACCGAAGCGTCGGTGTGCTGAAGCGAGCCGAATTTGTAGCTCAGTTCCTGGTTGGATTGGTCCTGAAACGTGTTGGAGTTAACGGCGTCGAACTTCAGGTCAAAACTCGCGGCGAGTTCGCGGATGGCCTTGCCGTCCTTCGGAATGTCCCAGGGAATGTGGAGCGAAATGGCCCCGCTGCCCCGGTTGAGGGCGTGGAGCAGGCCCACGTCGCTGATTTTTTCCTCCAGACTGCGCGGCTCGCCACCCCCGGCGAAGCGCCCGAAGCGGGTGCCCCCCGTGCCCAGCGCCCAGGACGGGATGGCGATTTGAAAGTCAATCAGTTTTTCGACGATGCGCTCGGCGGCGGCTTCGCCGATGTCTTCGAGCAGGTGCTCGTAGCGGCGGCGGTGCGCGGCGCGGCGCTGCTGGTTGTGCGATTCGAGTTGGTACGGTTCCAAAGGCATGATTCAGTACGGTTTAGGCCAGGTAAAATACTTCGGTCAGCGGCACCTGCACGGGCGACTGGTCGGGATTGGTTTCCATCAAATCGGCCATGTAGGCCCACCACTTTTTCATCACGGGGTGTTGCGGGAGGGCGTCGAGGGCCGTGGGGTCGTCGGTGGTCAGGACGCCGAAGAGGGTGCCAGTTTTTGGGTCGAGAAAAATCGAATAGTCGCGGATGCCGGTTTGTTTGAGCAGGTCCCGCAGGTCGGGCCAGAGGGCGTCGTGGCGGCGGCGGTACTCGGCTTCCTGACCGGGGAACAACTGCATGGTGAAGGCGAGGCGGGTGGGCATGGGGGTGTGTTTCGTTGCTTTTGCGAATCGAGGGGCTTGGCGGGGAGGCGTGGCACGGGCCTCCGCTCCGCCTCGCTACCCGTGCCACGCCGGGCGTTCGGTTATTTCAAACTCTCCAAATACGTCACCAAATCCACCAATTCCGATTTCGAAAGGCTTTCGCCGAAGGCGGGCATCATCGAATTTTCGGCTTTGGTTTTGGAAACGACCGCGCTCGTTTTCACCGCCTGCGTGGTGCCGCCGGGGAGCTTGATCACCGTTTCGCCGGTGGACTCGCTGGCAATGAGGCCCATCAGCGTACCGCCGTCGCCGGTTTTGAGCACGTAGGTTTCGTAGCCGTGGTTGATGCCCTCGTCCGGGTACAACAAAGCACGAAACAGGCCTTCTTTCGACAGTTTCGCGCCAATTTTCGTCAATTCCGGTCCGAACAGCACCCCGGTCTCTCCTGCCCGGTGGCACACGGCGCAGTTTTGGGCGAAAATCGTTTTGCCCTTCGCCGCGTCGCCCCGCTCGTACACCAGCAGGTACACGGGCGGCAGCGGCGCTCCGTCGCGGCCTTTGGGCTTGGGCAGGTAGGCTTCGGCCTCCCGCTTTATCTTGTTGCGAAACGCCCCGAACAGCACGCTGGCCGCCGTGGGCTTCAAGCTTTCAGGGAAATCCTTCGCCTTCACCACCGCCAGCAGCGCCTCCTCCCCCGACCAACTGCCGCCCAGGCTCCGCACCGCCGTTTTTCGCACGTCGGGCGAGCGGGTTTCGTCGAGCAAAATTGTCCGCTTGAGGGCCAGCAGTTCGGGTGCGCCGCTGCTCCGCACCGCCGTCAGCCAGGCGATGGCCGTGCTGTCGTCGCGGAGGTTTTTTTCGAGAAACGCCTTTTCGCCCCAGGTCCACAGCAGGTGGGCCGCGTCGGTGCCCACCTGCCGGTCGGGGTTCCGGCACACGAGGGCGAGCAGGGCTTCCCGTTTTTCCTTCAGCCCGAATTTTTCCGAAAGCTTCACGAAATCCTCCGGCGACCCGTTGGCCAGGGCGCGGTCGAGGGTCTCGGTAAGCCGGGCGGTGCGGGGCAGCGTGGCCGCGTCGCTGTGCTGGAGGGCCAGGCGCACCACGCCGGGGCGCGGGTCGTCAAGCAGGCCGAGCAGCACGTCGTTTTTCGCGGAATTGCGGTGAAAATCAAAGGCCCGGAAGTACCGCAACGTCCCTGCTTCGTCGGGCGCGGCGCGGATGAGGTCGGCCAGTTTGGGCAGGGCGGCGGTGGCCCGCATCCGCCAGACGAGGTCGCGCCCGCCGGGGGTGTCCCACCCCTCCCCCACTGATTTCAGCCAGGCGGCAAACCGGGCGTCGGCGTGCAGGTCGGCCCCGATGCCGAGGGCTTCGAGCAACCAGCGGTCGGTGCCGTCATGCTGCCGGGCCAGCGCGGCCCAAAGTTCATCCGCTTCGGGCGTGTTGAGGAACCGCAGCGCGATGGAGCATTCGCGGCGCACCTCTGGGGCCGGGTCGTACACGAGCGGGCGAATGAATTTTACCAAATCGGCCCCTTCCGATTGCCGGGCCGCCCGCAAGCTCATCACCCGGACGTCGGGATTCGGGTCGGCGAGGGCTTTTTTCAGGTAAAATTCTTCCCGCCCTTGAATTTTCGTCAGCAACCAGATGGCCCGCGCCTTCAGCACCGGGTCCCCGCTGGCGACGAGTTGGTTGAGCACCGGTTCGGCCGTTTGCTGCCAGTCGTGCAGGCGTTCCCAAGCCCGGCGGCGCAGGGCGGCGTTGCCGTTTTTCAGGGCCAGCGCCGCCATCGCGGGCGTGCCCACGTCGGGGCGGGGGATGCGGTAGGCCTGGTTCGTGGCGGTCGTGACGCGGTAAATGCGGCCCTTGCGGGCATCCGCCGCCGTGCCCCCGCCGATGCCGGGGTCGTACCAGTCGGCCACGAGCACCGAGCCGTCGGGGGCCACCGCCGCGTCCACGGGGCGGTGCCAGGGGTCCGAGCTTTTGAGCAAGTCGAGGACGGTGGCCGTGTAGCCCGCGCCCGATTTCTGGGTCAGGTAACTCCGCGTGACGTTGTGCAGGGCTTCGGCGTGCAAGGGCTGGCGGCGATAGGCCGGGGGCAGCAGCGTGCCCTCGTACACGAGCAGTCCGGCGGGCGAACCGGCTCCGGTCACGAGCACGTTGGGCACCACGCCGGGGTCGGCTTGGTGCCAGTGGCGCTCGGGCACGGTGACTTCGAGGTTGGTGCGGTAAGCCGTCCAGGCTTCGCCGGTGCGTTCGTCGGCGAAACCGTAGTTGCCGAATTCGAGCACGAAATTGACGCGGCAGGATTGGTTGCCGTCGTCGTCGTTGTCGGTCACCCAGAGGTTGCCGAAGGAGTCGAGGGCGGGTTCAATCTGGTTGCGGAAGTTGTGGGCGAGGGTTTCAAACCCTGTCCCGTCCCCATTGCAACGGAAAATCAGGCCATTGCGGTAGGGCTGACCAAGTTGCTGGACGGGGTTCCCAGCCCGGTCCACGACGAGTTTGCCCCGCCGGTCGCGGACTTCCTTGCCGTAATTGCCCATCGAAAAATAGAGCTTCCCATCCGGTCCCCAGAGCGGGGCATGGACGCCGTGGTCGCGGCGGCTCATGCCGGTGAAGAGCGTGTCGATGCGGTCGGCCCGGTCGTCGCCGTCTTCGTCGTGGAGCACGAGCAGGTTGGGGCTTTGCGCGAGGTACACCCGGCCGGGGGCGAGGGCGAGGCCCATCGGGGCGTTGAGGCTGGGGTGTTCATAGAAAATTTTTCGTTTGTCGGCCCGCCCGTCGCCGTTGGTGTCTTCGAGGATGACGATTTTGTCACCCTTCGCGTCGAATTCTTCGGGCGAAGCGTCGTAGTTGCCCGATTCGGTGACCCACACCCGCCCGCGCTCGTCCACGTCGAGGTTGGTGGGGTTACTGACCAGCGGCTCGGCGGCGAAAAGCTGCACGACCAGGCCCTTCGGCACCGACATGGTTTTCAAGGCCCCGGCGGGGGGCGTGTCGCCGGGGGCGAGGGCGGTGAGGACCAGGGGAAAAAGAGACAGGACGAGTTTCCTCATTTTTCGGCTTCCAACCCACCGAACAGAGACTCAAAGGCCGCCAGGATTTCGGCCCGTTGCGGATGGTCGGCTCGTAGAATAATTGCGTTTTGGTAGGTCAGCTTCAATCGCGGGTCGAACAGTTGGCGGTCAGCCTTCACGAACTGGTCGTCGTTGAACTGCCGAAACCACCCGTCGAACTTTCGGGCACGGGCGGCACCGCGACCGTCGGCGGTTTCGCAGGTGTACACAACCACCCGTTCCCGGTTGGCAAAAAAATGACTCAGAATGCCGACGACGGTTGTCACCACCCTTGCATCGGACGGAGTTGTCTTGGGGTCAGTTCCTCCTTCGGCGTTACGAATTGATACTTCGTAGCAGGATTCGGCCCAAACTACGTCTCCAAACAAATAACCGGATGGTTTGAACACAACCCGGTACGTGACCAGGTACCGGGTTGTGAACGTGTATTCCAGCGATGAAAGCGTCTGAACTGAGTAACCGCCTTCGTTCATGGCTGGTCTCTTTGTTGGAGGGCCTTGAATTCCGCGTACCACTTCCCGACCTGCGTGTTCGGGTCCGCACGTTCTTTTTCAAGGTCGGCATCCGGGCGGCGTTGGCTTTCCAGCAACAAGTACGTGGCGAGAAGCGCCCGGCGGTGGCGTTCGGCTTTCGTCAGCGCTGTTTTCTGAATCGTTTCCATGCGCGTTTCGGTTTTGTTTTCCGAAAGTTACCGCTTTCTCACCGCAAAAAGCCCATCGCCACGCCGCCGTCCACGTTCAGCGCGTTGCCGGTCGATTTGTTCAACAGCCCGCCCACGAAGGCGAAGCAGGCGTTGGCGATGTCGTCGGGGAGGATGACCTCGCCCAGCAGCGTCCGCTTGGCGTAGTAAGCGGGCAGTTCCTCGACGGTCACGCCGTAGGCTTTGGCCCGGCCTTCGGCCCAGGCCCCGGCCCAGATTTTGGAGTCGGCGATAACGGCATCGGGGTTGACCATGTTCACCCGAATTTTGTCCCCACCCAATTCGGCGGCCAGCAGGCGCGTACCGTGGGCCTGGGCGGCTTTGGCCGAGCCGTAGCCGAGGTTGTTGGGGCCGCTGACAACGGCGTTTTTCGAGACAATGTTAATGATGTCGCCGCCCAGCCCCTGCTTGCGCATGACTTCGACGCCCGCCTGCGAAACGAGGAACTGGCCCTTCACGAGGATGTCGTAGAGCTTGTCCCAGTCGCTTTCGGTGTGCTCGGCGAGGGGTTTGCTGATGCTGATGCCGGCGTTGTTGACGACGATGTCCACGCCGCCGAAGGCCAGGGCGCAGGCGTCGAAGGCGGCGCGGATGCTGGCGGCGGAGGTTACGTCGAGGAGCGTGCTGGCGGCCGTGTCTTTGCCGAAGGTTTTCAGGAATTCGGCTTTCGCGTCGTTGAGGCGCTCCTGGTCGTTGTCGTTGAGAATCACGCAGGCCCCTTCCTGGGCGAAGCGCCTGGCGATGGCCTTGCCGATGCCCCCCGCCGAGCCGGTGATGAGCGCGATTTTGCCCGAAAGCGGCTTGGGCTTGGGCATCCGCTGGAGCTTGGCTTCTTCCAACAGCCAGTATTCGATGTTGAAGGCTTCCTGGGCCGACAGCGCCACGTATTCCGAAATGGCCTCCGCCCCGCGCATGACGTTGATGGCGTTGGTGTAAAATTCGGCGGCCACGCGGGCGGTCTGCTTGTCCTTCGCGAAGGTGAACATGCCCACCCCCGGCCAGAGGAACACGACCGGGTTGGGGTCGCGCCGGGCGGGGCTGTTGGGGTGCTTGCAGGTTTCGTAGTAGTCGGTGTACATCGCCCGGTAGGCCTCGATGGCGGGGGCGAGTTTTTCTTTCAAAGCCGGAACGTCCGACAGGTCGGCGTCGGGGGCCAAGTCGAGCACGAGCGGGCGGATTTTGGTGCGCAGGAAGTGGTCGGGGCAGCTCGTGCCGAGGGCGGCGAGGCGTTGCAGGTCGTTGGAGTTGATGAATTCCAGCACGCGGGCGTCGTCGGAGAAATGGCCGACCATGCGGACGTGCGAGGAGCAGAAGCCTCGGAGGACCGGGGCGAGTTTGGCGGCCTGGTCGCGGCGGTTTTCAACGGTTTTAACCGTTTGCCCGCCGAACACGGGGCCTTTCTTGCCGTAATTTTCTTCCAAAAACTCCGCGCAGCGCTCGATGACTTCGAGGGTGTTGACGTAGCTTTCGTAGGCCGTGTCGCCCCAAGTGAACAGCCCGTGCCCGCCGAGCATGATGCCCCGGATACCGGGGTTTTCGGCCAGGCAGCGTTCGAGTTCGAGGCCCAGTTCAAAGCCGGGCCGCCGCCAGGGCACCCAGCCAATCTGCCCGTCGAACAGTTCGCGGGTGATGCGCTCGCCGTCTTTGGAGGCGGCGATGGCGATGGCCGCGTCGGGGTGGAGGTGGTCGACGTGGGCGAAGGGCAGGAAGGCGTGCAGGGGCGTGTCGATGGACGGGGCCTTCGAGTCGAGGTCGTAGATGCAGTGGTTGAAGAGTTCGACCATTTCGTCCTCGTATTCCAGTCCCCGGTAGCGGTTTTTGAGCGCGTGGAGGCGGTCGAGGTACAGCGCGGCGAGGCCGGATTTTTTCAACGTGCCCAAATCGCCGCCGGAGCCTTTGACCCACATCACGGGCACGGTCTGGCCGGTGAGCGGGTCGGGGGCGGGGCCTTTGTAGGAGGTGTTGCCGCCGCCGTAGTTGGTCAGGCGGAGGTCGGCCCCGAGCAGGTTGGAGCGGTAGATGAGCAGGGCGACTTCATCGTCGGCGAGTTTGGCGGCTTCGGCCTCGTCCCAGAGGTACGAGACGTGTTGGAACGTCTGGGTCATTTGACTAAGTTTGAAACGGAAAATCGTGTCGTTATGGAACTGCGTGAACAAATTCGGCAACAAATCGAGGCCCTGTCGGACGACGAACTGCAACGGCTCTCCCGGCTGTTACCCCAGGTGAAAAATCACTACGTCCGCCCGGCGGACCCGGCTCGCTTCGAGGAGGCGAAAGCAGCGGCGGAGAAGATTCGTCAATTTCTCGACAAACTGCCGGGTAGTTTGTCCGACGAGGTTATTCGGGAACGCCGCGAAGACCGTTTTTAACTTGTCTTTACGAGTACCGGTAACTCACCGAATCTCAAACCGATACCGTCCCGCCCCCAGCGTCGTTTCCTTCCCCTTCACCGCCTTCCCATCCAACTTCGCCGTTTGCCCGGCCCCCAGCGGCAGCACCACGCGGGCCGAGGAATTGGCCGGAATCGTCACGTCGAGCGTCAGGCCCGAGGCTGATTTTTCCCAACTCGAGACGGCCTCGCCGTAGGGCGTCTGGTAGCTCGACTTGACGAATTTCAAATCGCCGACGGGCTGGGGGGCGACGATGAATTTCTTGAAACCCGGTCCCGCCGGGTCGGGCCGGATGCCCGCCAGGTACCCAAAGTACCATTCCACCACCGAGCCGTAGGAAAAGTGGTTGCGGGAGTTCATGCCTTCGGGTTTTTCCTTGTCCGAATTCCAAAGCTCCCACATCGTCGTGGCCCCGTTTTCGGCCATGTAGCCCCAACTGGGATAGGTTTTCTGGGTGGCCACCTGGTAGGCGAGGTCGTGGTAGCCCGACTCGCTCAGGCGGGGCAGGAGCATCTGCGAGGCGATGAAACCCGTCGTGAGGTGGTTGCCATGGTTCTTCACGTCTTCGGCCACGTTTTTGGCAATTTGGGTTTTCATCGCGTCGGGCACCACGCCGAGCGAGAGGGGCATGAGGTTGGCGGCCTGGGTTTTGCCTTGATAATTCAGGTCTTTCTCGTTGAAATACAGCGCGTTGTAGCGGTCGGCGTACTGCTTCGCCGCGGCGGCGTACTTCTTGGCATCGTCGGGCCTGCCCAAAACTTCGGCGGTGTTGGCCAGCAACTGGTTGGAATACACCTGGTACGCCCCGCCGATGGGCTTGCTGGGCGAGGCTTTCACGGGCACCCAGTCGCCGTAGCCGTACCAGCCGGAGCCGTTGGTGAAATGGTAGAGGCCGTGCCGGCGCGTGGTCGAGTCCCCGTTCATGTACTCGACCCAGCGTTTCATCGGTTCGTAGGCGCGTTCGAGGATGCGCTTGTCGCCGTAGAACTGGTAAAGCGTCCAGGGCACGACGGCGATGGCGTCGCCCCAGGCGGGTTTGGAGGGGCCACCCACCACCATTTTCGGGTTGACGTCGTACACGTAGCCCGTCGAGTGCTGCGAATCGGCGATGTCGGCCACCCATTTTCCGAAAAACCCGTCGATGTCCATCAGGTAGGCCCCGGTGGGCGCGAAAATCTGCGCGTCGCCCATCCAGCCCAGCCGCTCGTCGCGCTGGGGGCAGTCGGTGGGCACCGACATGGAATTGGAGCGGAGCGTCCAGCGGCAGTTCTGATAAATCCGGTTGAGCAGTTCGTTGGAGGTCGTCAACTGCCCCGTCGGCGGGGTGTCGGTGTGGAGCACAAGGCCCGTCAGCGTGCGGGAATCGGGTTTTTCCGAAAGCCCGGTCACTTCGACGTACCGGAAGCCGTGGTACAAAAAACGCGGTTCCCACTCCTCGCCGCCCCGCGTGCCTTTGGCGATGTACTCGTCGGTGGCCAGGGCCGAGCGGAGGTTTTCCTGGGCCACGGTGCCGTCGTCGTGCAGCAGTTCGGCGTAGCGGAGCCGGATGCGCTGGCCGTACTGCGATTTGGTCAGTTTGAGCCGGGTGATGCCCGCGAAGTTTTGCCCGAAATCAAACACGTAGCGGCCCGGCTTCGGCTCGCTGACCTGGGGCATCCGCGTTTCGGTCAATCGGATGGACGGGCCTTGCTGGGCCACGACCTTCACCGCCCCCTGGTTGAAGGTGGCCGCCTCGTTGGCATTGTTTGCCTTTTCATCGTTGCCAAACAGTGTGGTCGGGTTGCTGGCATTGCTCAGAATCGTGGCGTTCACCCAGCCGTCGTGGGCGTCGAACCCAGGTTTGGCCTCCAGGCGGGCGTCGTAGTGTTCGCCGTGGTAGAGGTGGTCGTAGGTGACGGGCGAGAATCGGACTTTCCAACTGCCGTCGGTGGCGATGATTTGGCTCGTGCCGTCGGGAAAATCGAGCACCACCTGGGCCAGCACGCGCAGGGGGCCGTCGGCGTACGAAAAGCCCCCGCTCCAGCCGAGGCCGCTGCTCCACCAGGCGGAGCCGAGCCAGGCGTCAAGGGTGTTTTCGCCCACCGTTACCTGGTCGGTGATGTCGTAAGTTTGGTAAAAAACCTTTTTGAGGTAATCCGTCCAGCCCGGCGCGAGGTAATCGGTACCGACTTTTTTGCCGTTCAAATTCAGCGTGTACGTGCCCAGGCCGGTGGCGTACATCCGGGCGCGGGTGGGTTTCTGCGTCAGCGTGAACGCCTTACGGGCCTGCACCGAACGGGGCGGCTTGCCCACGGCCCCGGCCATGCCAATCCATTCGCCCTTCCACTCATTTTTGTCCAAAAGCGCCATTTCCCACCATTCCGTCGGCGACCAGGCCGAGGGCTTTCCCCGTTCATCCCAGGTTTTCACTTTCCAGAAATACCTCTGGCGGCTGCGGAGCGGCTTGCCCGCGTACTCGATGAACACGGATTGGTCGGAGGTGATTTTTCCCGAATCCCAGGCGTCGCCCTGGTTGGCGGCGAGTTTTTGCTCGTCGGTCGAAACCAGAATCTGGTAGGCCGTCTGGCGGGCACCCCGGTTGGTGACGGCAAGCTGCCAGCTCAGGCGGGGTTTGGCTTCGTCGAGGCCCAGGGGGTGGGCTTCGTGTTCGCACTTCAGGCGCTGCGGGGCCGGTCCTGCCGTTTGGCCCAGGGCCAGCGCGGGGAGCAGCAACGAGAGCAGCAGGACGTTTCGCATGGCTCGGAGGTTTTCGGTGGGTAAAAGTACGGGTAGTTTGCGCGGGGAGGGTAGTTTTTCAGGATAGTACAGTACAGGTGAGTGGACGGCGGAGTCGGGCGGGTGGTAGGCGAAGCAACCGGACAAAGGTTTGTTTTTCAGAAAATTACAAGGAAACCTGTGTTTGTTTTTTGTCAGAAACAAAACCTGCCTCTGCTGGTTTGGCAGAACCCAAAGGGAGGATGGGCTGCCCGGGCGGGTTATCAATCGGAACGCCGCCCGCTGCCCCACAATACCCGAAAAAATCACCCGCCATGCAACCCCCCTCCCCCATTCTGCATCTTTCGCCCAAATCCCCCAATCCGTTTCACCCATGAAGAAACTCCTGTTTACTCTCTGCTCCCTCTTCCTGGCCCTCAGCCTCCACGCCCAGGACGACAACGAAACCCCCTACCGCACCCAGAATTTCAGCGGCAACGTCGGCAACCTGCGCGTCGAAACCTCCGGCGGGAGCATCCGCGTCGAAGGCGGCCAATCCGGCGGCGTCAAAGTCGAAATGTACGTGCGGGGCAACAACTGGCCCCAGAACCGCCTCAGCAAGGATGAAATCGAAGAGCGCCTGAAGGAGTACGACGTGAGCATCAGCCAGGAAGGCGGCACCGTGGTGGCCACGGCGAAACGCAAGAACAAGGACTGGGACAACTGGAAGCGCAGTCTCAACATCTCGTTCCGGGTGTACGGCCCGCGCAACCTCTCGACCGACCTGAAAACCAGCGGCGGGAGCATCCAAATCAGCAAACTTTCCGGTCCGCAAACCTTCGCCACCTCCGGCGGTAGCCTGAGCGTGGTTGACGTGGACGGCAGCGTGAAGGGCCGCACCTCGGGCGGGAGCATCCGGGCCGAAAACTGCGGCAAGGACGTGGACCTCGCCACCAGCGGCGGCAGCATCGAAGCCAGCAACCTCGGCGGGGCCATCAGCTTGCGCACCTCCGGCGGCAGCCTGCGCCTGCGCGACCTCAAGGGTCAGGTCAAAGCCACCACGTCGGGCGGCAGCATCAGCGCCGAAAACGTGGACGGCGAACTCGTGACAAGCACCTCCGGCGGCAGCATCCGCCTCCAGAACATCGCCGGGAGCCTCCAGGCCAGCACCTCCGGGGGCAGCATCGACGCCGAAATCGACCGGCTGGGGCAGTTCGTCAAACTCTCGACCAGTGCCGGCGGCGTGCGCGTGCGGATGCCCCTCGACCGGGGCCTCGACCTCGATTTGCGCGGCAACCGGGTCAACATTCCCCTCAGCAAATTCGACGGCGACGTGGAGAAAAACCACGTCCGGGGCCGGATGAACGGCGGCGGCATTCCAGTCAACATCTCCGCCAGCGCGGGGAGCGTGACGGTGAATTGAGGAGTTTTCAGTCCACGGTTTACAGTTTTCAGTTGAAATGCCCTCAGGCTGCGCCATTCGGCGTAACTTGGGGGCTTTTCTTTCCTGGAAACTGGAAACTGACCCATGCGCCCCACCGTCCGGCAAATCCTCGACAAGATTCAAATCGACGAGTACTCGACCACGCCCAAGTACAAGCAAATCGTCAACTCCGTGCTGGCGGGCATCGAGCGGGGTACCATCAAGCTCAACGAGGTGATGCCGTCGATCAACGACCTGTCGATGCTCTTCGACATCTCACGGGACACGGCCGAGAAAGCCTACAAACACCTCAAGTCGTTGGGCATTCTGGATTCGGTGCCGGGCAAGGGGTTTTTCATCAAAAGCACGCACTACCGGCAGAAGCGGCGCATTTTTCTGCTTTTCAACAAACTCAGCGCCCACAAAAAAATCATTTACGACGCCTTCGCCGAAACACTGGGCGACGAAGCGGCGATTGATTTTTACGTGTACAACAACAACTTCCGGCTGTTCCGCGACCTCATCGAAAACCAGGAGGGCAGCTACACGCATTACGTCGTCATCGCGCATTTCGTGGAGGGCGGCGAGCGGGCCGCCGAGGTGCTCAACGGGCTGCCGAAGGAAAAACTGGTGATTCTCGACAAGCTCGTGCCCGGCGTGACGGGCGAGTACGCCGCCGTGTACGAGAATTTCGAGAAAGACCTCTACGGCGCGCTGGTGGAGGCCGAAGACCTGCTCCGCAAGTACCGGGTGCTGAAGCTGATTTTCCCCTCGTACAGCTACCACGCGAAGGAAATCATGATTGGTTTCCAGAAATTTTGCACCGAGTACGGCTTTGCCTACAAAATCCTCTCCGACGTGGCCGCCGAACCCCTGGCGGCGGGCGACCTGTACATCAACCTGATGGAAGACGACCTCGTGACGCTCATCAAACGCACGAAAGCCGCCGGGCTACGCGTGGGCGACGAACTGGGCATTTTGTCGTACAACGAAACGCCCCTGAAGGAAATCATTCTCGACGGCATCACGGTGGTTTCGACCGATTTTGAAGCGATGGGCCGCACGGCGGCGCGGCTGGTGCTCGACAATTCGACCGAACACGTGGGGAACCCGTTCCGGCTGGTGGTGCGGAAGTCGGTGTAAACGTTGTCCAATCGAACAACAAACCCTACTTTTGACGTGGCAGCCAAAACCCGTGAACTCGTTTTCTTCAAAACCTACTTTCGGGATTTTTACGACACCCTGACCGCGAAAGCGCAACGCAAAGTACTCTGGACGTTACGTCTCGTGGCCGAACTGGATCGCATTCCCGAAACCTACCTCAAACACGTCGAGGGCACCGACGGCTTGTACGAAATCAGGGTGCAGAACGGCGGCGACATTTTCCGCATTTTCTGCTTTTTCGACGAAAAACGGGTCGTTGTGGTGGGAAACGGTTTCCAAAAGAAAACCCAAAAGACGCCGACGAGCGAAATCGAACGCGCCGAACGCATCAAAAAGGAATACGCGCATGAAAAACGAAAATTTGACCAGCCTTGACCAATTCATCGACGAGAAAATCGGCGTGAAAGGCACCGAGGAGCGGGAGCAGTTTGAGGCCGAGTACGAAGCGTTCAGGTTGGGTGTACTCATCCAGCAAGCCCGGCAGAAAAAGGGACTTACCCAGGAGCAACTGGCCGCGTTGGCGGGCACCAACAAATCGTACATTTCAAAACTGGAGAACGATTTGAAGGACATCCGTTTTTCAACCCTGCAACGCATCGTCTCCGAGGGGCTTGGCGGACGCCTCGAGGTGTTTATCAAATTTTAGGTTGCCCTTGAAAACCCCTTCCGGCTGGTGGTGCGGAAGTCGGTGTAGGGATTTCGCAAAATTCGGCTTCGCGGTTGGCCCCGTTCGTTCGGGAACTTACTTTTGAAATTCCGAACCCGCCCCCGGTCCCCTTAACCTCCCTGCCAACGGAATGAAGTTTTTCCTGCCCGACTACGCGTGGGAAACCGCCCCGAATGCCGCACCGGCAACGGGCTGGCTCGTGGATGCGGCCCGCACCGCCGCCCTCCCCGTCGTCGGCGACCTGATTCTGGCCGACCACGCCGACTGGCCCCTGCCCGACCTCATCGGGCCGCGCACCGAGGCCCTGCACGCGGAGCTTCAGGCGCAGCTTCCGGCCTACGAAGAATTTCTCCGCCGGAAAAACCGCCGCCCCGTGTTCGACGCCTACGTGGGGTTTCAGCCCTTCAACGAAGCCACGAAAGCCTTTTTTCCGTTCGTCGCGTTGCTGCGGCGGCAGCTCCGCCCCGGCGATTTGATTCTGAACCTCTGGGACCGGTCGGGCTACCTGGCCTCGCTGCTGGCGGGGCTTTTTCCCGAACAAACCATCCTGACCCACTGGGAGGGCGACCGCGACGTGCTGGGCTACAAAGGCTACGCGCACTGGTTCACCGGTCCCGACGCCCCACCCAACCTCCGGGTGTTTTTTTCGGACCTGCAAAAACCCCTGCCCCTGCCCGACGCCCGCGTGGCCCTCGTGGTGGCCACCGACGTGCTGCACCGCTTCGACCAGCACCGCCTGCTCCGCGAACTGCTCCGCGTGACGCGCCCCGACGGGGGCCTGCTTTTTCCGCACGTGCACCTGGCCAACGCCGAGCCGGAGCCGTTTTTCGAGCGGGGCGGGCGGCGGCTGCACGGGCGGCAATTGGCCGAACTTTTTGAAAAAATGACCGCCCCCGGCGGGCGGGAAGCCCTGATTTTTTCGGAACCCGACTTGTTTCTGTTCAACGAAACCGGGGCCGTTTTTTCGGAAAAACCCCTCCGCTCTACGCCCGACACCCCCGACTACAACGGCCTCGTGGCCCTGCTGCCCCCGGCCTGGCGGCGGGAGCCGCTGCGGCCGTTTCGCCCGCACGAACAGCCGGGTTGGGAAACCTGCCGGGTGCTGGTCAACCCCCTGCCCGACCTCCGGCATCCCTCCGGGCGGGTGCGCCTTGCTCCCGACGCCCACGCGGGCACCGTCGGGCACCTGCTCGAACGCCACCCCGTGTACCACCGTCGCCTGCAACGGGCCTCGGGCTACGCCCTGAGCGACCCGGCCCGGCGGGTGCTTTACTGGGCGGACCGGGCGCGGACGGCGGCGGAAATCGCCGACGGTTTGGGCGTTTCGACCGAAAACCTGCACCCGCTCCTGACTGAACTCGCCGCCCTCGACCTGATTCAACTCGTGCCCCTGGGCGAGGCCTGTCACCGCCGCCAGCATTACCTGAGCACCCAGGAATTCGCCCTGGCGCGGGCGGAACAAACCCTGGCGCACCTCTGGCAACGGGCCGTGGCGCGCTACGCCGAACACCAACTCGTGACGACCCTCGACGACGGCAGCGCGTGCACCTACGCCGAGGCCGACGAACTGGTGGGCCTGGTGCGGGCTTCCCTCCGCCGCGACGGCCTGCGCCCCGGCGACGCCGTGGCTCTCTGCGCCCCGCTCCACGCCGAGGGGCTGCTGCTGGCCTGGGCCTGCTGGCGGGAGGGCCTCGTGCTGGTGCCGGTTTCCGCCGAATGGCCCGCCGCGACCCTGCGGAGCGTGCTGGACACGGTGGCCCCCCGGCTGCTCCTCACCACCGCCGGGGCGTTTGCGGACCTCCGCCGGGCCGACACGCCGACGGTGCTGGTGGACGAGGAAACCGCCGAAACCACCCCCGCCGGGGGCCGCTGGTTCGCCGAGTGGCTGGCGGGCGAAGCGGTTTCCGCCGACGCCTTCGCCCCCACCCCCGACACCCCCGCCGCGGTGCTGTTCACCTCCGGCTCGACGGGGCAGCCCAAGGGTGTGCCCCTCACCCACGGCCAGCTTTTCCGCAGCACCCGGCTCGTGACCGAAACCTTCGGCTGGGAAGCCACCGACCGCTACCTGGCCGTGGCCGACCTCGACTCGATGAGCGGCCTGCGCAACGCGGCCCTGGCCCCGCTCGAAGTGGGGGCTTCGGTGGTGATTCCCCGAATCGCCCAAAAACAAACCGCGCTGGGCTTGTCGGAAGCCGTGGGCGAAAGCCGGGCTACGCTGCTGGCCGCCGCGCCCCCCCTGCTCCGGCAGTGGGCGCACCTGGGCAGCCGCCTCGCGCCCGCCCTGCGGTCGCTGCGGCTCGTGCTGAGCACGGGCAGCGCGCTGACGCCCGCGTTGCGCGACGAGTTTTCGGGCCTGTTCGGCCCGCCCGTGGTCAACTACTACGGCCTCACCGAAACCACGGGCATTTGCCTGGCCGAACGCCCCGCGCAGGTCGCACCCGACCGCGACACGGTGGGCTGGCCCGTGGGGTGCCTGGCGCAGGTGGTGGACGAAACCGGACACTCCCTGCCCGTGGGCGAGGTGGGCGAATTGAGGATTTTCGGGGAAAACGTGTTGGTCGGCCCCTACGTCGGTGCGCCGGAGGCCGTTTCGCCTGTCCGCGACGGCTGGCTCTACACCGGCGACCTCGCCCGGTTCAACCCCGACGGCAGCCTCACCCTGCGCGGGCGGCGGAGCGAACGCATCAAAAACGCCCACGGTGAGGTGGTGTACCCGGCGGAAGTCGAGGCCCAGGCGCTCGGGTTCCCCGCCGTGCGCGACGCCGCCGCGTGCGCGTTCGAGCAGCACGACACCGAAAAACTGGCCTTGTTTCTGACCCTGCGCGAGGGCTTCGCCGCCGCCGACGTGGTGAGCCAACTGCCCACCTACCTGGCCGGGCGCGTGGGTACCCGCAAAGTGCCCGCGCTGTTTCGGGTGCTCGACGCGCTGCCGCGCACGGCCACCGGAAAGATTCGCCGGGAAATGCTTCTCCACCTCTTGCAACCCTGAGTACGGCATGGAGTACCCCACCGACGTCGCCGCGATACTGAACCGGCTGAGCGACCCCGCCGCTCAGACCGGCGTGTTTCTGGAAACGGCCGAGCGGCGCGTGACCTACCCGGAGCTTTCGCGGAACCTCGAAAAACTCACCCGGCTTTTCACCGAAAACCACCTCCGGCCGGGCGACCGGGTGCTGCTGTCGGTCGCCGACGAAGCCGATGCCGCCACGCTCCTGCTGGCCCTGCTCCGCAACGGCCTCACCGCCGTGCTGCTCGACCCCGAAACCAAACCCGAACGCGCCCACGGCATCCTGCGCACGGCCCAACCAGCGGGCTACATCGCCGACGAGGCGTTTTTCGACCGTATGGACCTGACCGGTGACGTGGGTTTTAAACTCGCCGTCCGGCCCGAAGCACCGCCCAAAGGCGGGTTGTTTCGCAAACTCCTCGGTCGGCAGGCGGCGGCACCGGCCCCCGAAGCGGCCCCCACGTACCCCGCCCTGCTGGCGAACCTGACGCCCGCCGCGCCCCCGGCGTTCATCGACCCCGAAACCATCGCCTACGTGCTGTTCACGTCGGGCACCACCGCCGACCCGAAGGGCGTGCAGGTTTCGCACCGGGCGCTGCTGGCCCACCTCACCACGCTCAGCCGGGTGTACGGCCTCGATTCGTCCGCCCGGCTGCTCAACGTCCTGCTGCTCTACCACGCCGACGGCCTCGTGCAGGGACCGCTGCTGGCGGCCTTCAACCGCGCCACCTGGCTGCGGCCACTCCGGTTCGACCTCGCTCAGGTGGGCGAACTGCTCGACGCCGTGTACCGGTACCGCGTCAGCCACTTCATCGCCGTGCCGACCATGCTGGCCCTATTTCAGCGGTTCGGCACCGGGTACGATGACGCGTTTCGCACACCCGACTTCCGGTTCGTCGTTTCCGTGTCGGCGCAGTTGGAAGAGGCGCTCTGGCGGTCGTTCGCCGGGCGGTTTGGGGTGCGCCTCGTCAACATGTACGGCCTGACCGAAACCGTCACCGGCGGGCTGTTCAGCGGACCCGACGAGGCTTCGTACCGCCCCGGCACGGTGGGCCGGCCCGTGGACATGGAGGCCCGCCTCGTGGACGCCACCGGGCAGGACGTGCCCGAAGGCGCGGAAGGCGAACTGCTGCTGCGCGGCGAAAACCTGATGAGCGGGTACCTCCACAACCCCGCCGCCACCGCCGCCGTGCTGCGCGACGGGTGGTTCCGCACCGGCGACGTGGCCCGGCGCGACCCCGACGGCCTCTACCGCATCACGGGCCGGGTGAAAAACATCGTCATTTCGGGGGGCGTCAACATTCATCCCGAAGAAGTAACCGAAGTGCTCCACACCCACCCCGGCGTGCTGGAGGCCGTGAGCCTGGGCCTGCCCGACGAGGTGTTCGGCGAGCGGCTGGTCAGTTGCGTCGTGACGCGGCCCGGCGCCGTTTTTTCCGAAACGGAACTAACCGACCACTGCCGCGCGCGTTTGGAAGCGAAAAAAATTCCCTCGGCGATTTTTCAGTTCCCCACCCTGCCCAAAGGCCCCACGGGCAAGGTGCAGCTTCAGCCCCTGCGCGAACGGCTGGCCCAGGCCAACGGGCCGACGGATTCGCCCGCGCCCGACTACGGGGCACTGGTGCGCGAGGCCGCCTCGGGGGCCTTCAAAGTGCCCGCCGAGCGCCTGCGGCCCGAAGACAGTTCGCGCACGGTGGCGGGCTGGGATTCGCTGGCCCACCTCGATTTCGTGGTGCGGCTGGAGCAGGGCCTCGGCCTGCGCTTCGACCCCGCCGAAATCATGACGATGAACAGCCTGCACGCGGCCGAAGAGATAATTCGCAAAAAAAGCCCCGCCCATGCCTGAAGCCCGCCCGCCCGCCGTGCCGCCCCTGGGCGTGTGGCTGGCCGCCGTGGGCCTGGCCGGCCTGCTGCTGGGCGGCAGCGTGGGGGTGGCCCGGTGGGCCGAGCGCCGGGCCAACCGCCAGTTTGAGGCCGAGGCCGAAGCCCTGCTCCGCCGCGAAGCCGCCCGTCCCGATTCGGTGCGCCTGGCCGTGGTGCTGGGGTCGTCGCTGACCGAGGCGGGCGTGGCCCCGGTGCCGTTTTTTGACCAGCGAATGGGCGGACGCTGGCGGGTGGTGCGGCTGTTTCGGTCGGGGGCCAACCTGGAGTCGTTCACCGAGCGGAGCGGCGTGCTGCGCCTGCTCGAACGGTACCCGCCCGACGTGTTCCTGCTCGAAGACCACCTGCTGCGCCGCGGCCTGCCCGACGGCTGGCGGGTGCGCTTCGACGCCACGGCCCCCGAAGTGCTGCTGAACTGGCTTTATTTTTTCGGGAAAACGGCATGGCGCACGGGCCAACCCGACCGCTGGCTTTCGTTCGACCGCCTGCCCCCCCACCACGACCGCCCCAACGCCGCTGACACCCTGCACCTGGCCCCCGCCCTGGACCTGCTCCGGCGGCGGCCCCCGCGGGCGTTCGCCGAAACCCCCGCCCTGCACGCCTCGCTCCGGCGATTGCGTGAGCGGGGCACCCGGCTCGTGCTGCTGCATTTTCCCCGCCCCGCCCCGCTCGAAACCGCCACCCAACGGGGCGAAGACGCCGCCCGGCTCCGCCGCCTCGCGGCCGATTACCGCCGGGCCTACGGGGCCGCGTACTGGTCCTACGACCGCCCGCTGACGTTCCGCGATTTCATGGACTACATTCACCTCAACCAGGCCGCCAGTCTGCGCTTTTCGGCCTGGCTGGCCGACCGCCTGCGGCGCGACGGCGCGGGTTCGGAACCCCGAAACCCCTGACTCATGCCGCCCCTCCACGCCATTTTGTTTTTCACCCTGCTCGTGCTCGCGCCCGCCGCGTGGCTGCTGCCCGCGCGGTGGCAACTCCGGGGCGTCGCGTTGCTGTCGGCCGGGGTTCTGCTGGTGCTGGCCCCGCTCTCGGCGGGTCTGCTGCTGCTGACGGCCACGGCGAGTTTTTTCGCGTTTCGGGGGGGCTGGCTAACGCCGACGGCGGCGGTGCTGGTGGCGGTGGGGCAGGCGGTGGTGGCCTGGGCCGTGTTCAAATCGGAGTTGGGGGCAAGGCTGGGGTGGGCGGTCGGGGTGGGCGTGCCGCTGGGGCTGTCGTACTACGCCTTCCGGCAGATTCACTACGCCATCGAACGCTGGAATGGCACCCTTCCCCGCCACGACTTCGCCGATTACCTGCGCTACTTGTTTTTCCTGCCCACGCTGCTGGTGGGGCCGATCAACCGCTTCCCCGATTTCCTGCGCGACGAGCGCCGCCGCCGCTGGGACGCGATGCTGTTTTCCACCGGCCTCGAACGGATTCTGTACGGGTTCGTGAAAATCGTCGTGCTCGGCAACGCCCTGCTCACCGGCGCGCTGGGCGGGGTGGTGCTCGAACTTCAGGCGGCTCACCCGTCGCTGGCGGCGTACCTCGCGGCCTGGCGGTTCGTGCTCAACGCCTACGCGCAGTTTGCCGGGTACTCCGACGTGGCCATCGGGTTGGCGCTGCTGCTCGGGTTTCGGATTCCCGAAAACTTCAACGCGCCGTTTCTGGCCCCCAACCCCGGCGAGTTTTGGCGGCGCTACCACATCACCCTCTCGGCCTGGTGTCGCGATTACGTGTTCGCGCCCCTCCTGAGCCTGACGCGGCGACCCGCCCTGGCCGTCGGGGCGTCGATGCTCGTGCTCGGCGGCTGGCACGAGTGGACGGCCCGCTACCTGCTCTGGGGGGCGGTGCAGGGCGCGGGCATTCTCGCCGGGCACCAGACCCAACGCTGGCTCGAACGGGGGGGCTGGTCGCGGCGCTTTCCCCGCGCCACGCACTGGATCGGCGTGCTGCTGACGGCCCATTTCTTCGCCTTCAGTTGCCTGCTCGTGCAGCACGACACGCTGGCGGAAGCGGGGCGGGCATTTCAAATCCTGTTTTGCTGGTAAGCACTCGGGCCGACTTATTTAAGTAGGAATAAGAAATAAGAAATGTAAAATGTTGAACTTAAGAATTTTACATTTATGATTCTTCATTTTTCAAACTATTTTGTCCAAGAACTTAAACCGATGTACACCTTACTCACCGAAAAATTCGGTCGCCGGGCCGCCAACGTGCTGATGGTGCTTTGGTACACCGGGCTGCTGCTGCTGGTGCTTTATTTTTCGGGAAAACCCGCCGGGTTGTTTCGCTACGCGCAGTGGTGAGCACGCCCTGCCTGAATCGGAGGAGTGCTTTTTTGCCCGCCGGGTTGCAGCTACTTCCCGGTCAGCTCAAACTTCACTTTCCGGTAAATCTCGCGCATGGGCAGGGCCAGGTCACCCAGGCGCACCGTGTCGTCGAGCGAACGGTACGTTTGGCTGAGCCAGGCGTCAGGCACCCCGGTGCGGGCGTGTACGACGGCGTAGGGCCGGGTCCACGAAGAGCACGTGCTTCAGCGTCGGGATGGTTTTGTAGCACTCCAGTTTGTCGCTCTCGTCGAACCGCTTGGTGGAGGACGAAAACACTTCGCCGACCAGTTCCGGGTTTTTTATCGCCACCGTCGAAAGGTTTCCGCTGGGCAGGGTTACGAAGTCGTAGGGTTATTTGGCCACCGAAAAATCGGCGTTGAAGGCCGCCACGCAGGCCTCGGCGTAGATTTTTACGTTGCTGCCCAGCACCTGGCGGTCCGTGCTGAATTGGTAGTGGTTGTTCAACAACCAAATGAGCCAGGCAGCCAGGCTCTCGTGCAGGGGCGTGGCTTGTCCCATGGAGATGATTTCGCCGTTGACGTATTCGATGTTGTACTCGGTCAGTTCGGACAATTCCCAGAACTCCTCCAGCGTGGCGGGCACGCGGATGATTTCGGGGGCGTCGTCGCGTTCGGCGAGGGTCAACGGGATTTTCGGGAGTACGGCTTCCATGGTCAGGACGGCTTTTCGGTAAAAATAACGGGTTTACGATTGCCGCAAACCCGTTCGTAGCCGGAAAACGGGCGATGCTTCACCCGTTCAAATCAAAAATCTTGTTCATCAGCACCCACTTCTCCCCCGGTTTGGCCATGGGCAGGGCCTGCTGGTACGTCCAGACCAGGGCCTCCCATTCCTGCACCTTCGGGTTGGCGGCATCGGCGGCGGCTTTTTTGTCAAAATCAAAGTCGTCGGTGGTTTCCATGATCATCACCAGGCGGGTGCCAATCCGGTAAATCTCCATGCCCGTGATGCCCGATTCGCGGATGCTCGCTTCGATTTCGGGTTGGAGGCGCTGGTGGAGGCGTTCGTACTCGGCGATGAGCGCCGGGTCGTCTTTCAGGTCGAGGGCGAGGGCGTAGCGTTTCATAAAAAGGGAAATTTTCAATGCTCAATTCTCAATGTTCAATTTTCAATGAAAAAGCATTGGACGTTGAGCATTGAGAATTGAGCATTGAAAATTACGCATTTACCTCCTTCACCCGGTACCCCCGCCACCCAAAGTACGCGATGAACAGCAGGCAGACGAGCGGGACGATGTAGGCGTTCTGGATGTTGCTCACGTCGGAGATATAGCCCATCGCCAGCGGGCACACGGCCCCGCCCACGATGGACATCACCAGCAGCGACGAGCCGTATTCGGTGTCGTCGCCGAGGCGGTCGATGCCCAGCGAGAAAATCGTCGGGAACATGATGGACAGGAAAAACGGAATCGCCCCGATGGCGTACACGGCCCACTCCGACCGGGCCGTCAGCGACACCACGAGCAGCCCGATGCTGACGAGCGAGTAAATCAGCAGCAGCCGGTGGGCGGCCACGTAGCGGAACAGGAAGGTGCCGAAAAACCGCCCGACCATGAAGAAAAACATGGCGATGCTCAGCCAGGCGGCGGCTTCTTTTTCAGGCACGTCGCTCGTGAATTTGGCGAAGCGGATGAAGAAACTCGTGATGCACACCTGCGTGCCGACGTAGAAAAACTCAGCAATCACGCCCCAGCGCAGGTGCCGGTGCCGCAGGGCCGAGGCCAGCGAGGATTTTTTCCCGCCGTCCGCGTCCCGGAATTCGGGCATTTTCGTCACCAGAAACAACCCGGCCACGAGCAGCACCACCACCCCGATGATGAGGTAGGGCGTTTTAATCGTGTCGGCCTCTGATTGGAGGTAGGCGCTCAACTCCGCCGGCGACATGGCGGCTAGTTCGGCTTCGGTGTGCTCCACGCCGCTGAGGATGAACATGCCGCCCAGCAGCGGGGCCAGAAAAGCTCCCAACCCGTTGAACGACTGGCTCAGGTTGATGCGCGTCGTGGCCCCTTCGGGCGGGCCGAGGATGGTCACGTAGGGGTTGGCCGCCGTTTCGAGAAACGCGCAGCCCGACGCCACGATGAACAGCGCGCCGAGGAAAAACGCGTACACCCGCGTGTCGGCGGCGGGGATGAACAAAAATGCCCCCACCGCGTACATTACCAGCCCGACCAGGATGCCGACCCGGTAACCGTACCGCTTCATGACCAGCCCCGCCGGGAGGGCCATGATGAAATACCCCAGGTACACCGCCGAGTCGATGAGCGCCGACTCCAAATCGGTCAGTTGACAGGCTTTTTTAAGGTGCGGAATCAGAATCGGCTCCAGGTTGTGGACGAAGGCCCAGAGGAAAAACAAACTCGTGACGAGGACGAACGGCACGAGGTATTTCTGGCCCGTGTGCTGACCGGGAAGCGACTTGGTGGGGGTTTGGGGAAGCGCCATCGGGTATGTTTAGGGTTCAGAGTGTAGGGTTTAGGGTTCAGGGTTTGAGTTTCAGGAGTTTTTTAACGCTGAACCCTAAACCCTAAACTCATCTTACGCATTCGCCAGCGCCCGGTCCAGGTGCACGTAACCGCCGTCGACGTGGAGGAGTTGGCCGGTGGTGTGGCTGGACTTCTCGCTCAGCAGGAAGGCCACCGTGTTGGCGATTTCCTCGGGGGTCGTCATGCGCTGGCCCAGCGGGATGTTGCGGGTGATGTTTTTCAACGTCTCCGCCGGGTCGGGCAGGGTTTGCAGCCATTTTTCGTAGAGCGGCGTGTAGCTCTCGGCCACGATGACGGCGTTGACCCGGATGCCGTACTTCAACAACTCCACCGCCCACTCCCGCGTCAGGGCGTTGCGCCCGCCGTTGGCGGCGGCGTAGGCCGAGGTGCCGCCCTGACCGGTTTCGGCCGTTTTCGAGCCAATGTTGACGATGCTGCCCTTCGACTGCTTCAGGGCGGGCAGGGCGTGGTGGGCCAGCAGGTAGTAATGCACCAGATTTTTGTGGAGCGAGGCCATGAACGCTTCGTAGCCGCCCCCTTCCAGCCCCACCCCATCGTTGACGCCCGCGTTGTTGACCAGCCCGTGCAGGCGGCCGTAGCGTTCGAGCGTCAGGCGGACGGCCCGCTCGCATTCGTCGGGCTGGGTCAATTCGGCGGTGATGGCGTGGCCCAAGCCACCTGCTGCCTGGATGACTTCGAGCGTGCGGGCGTTGTCGGCCTGGTTGCGCCCGACGATGACCGGGATGGCCCCCTCGGCGGCCAGTACCGAACTGATGCTTTCGCCGATGCCCTTGGCCCCGCCCGATACGAGGATGACTTTTTCCTGGAGATGTAAATTCATCGTTCAATGGAAGTAAAAACAAGGAATAAGGAATGCGAAATGAAAAAGGCAGCACAACCTACTTTTTCATTTCGCATTTCGTATTCCGTGCGGCGTCCGCCTTGTTTTTACTTTTTTAAGTTGTAAAAATCCACCGCGTTTTCGCCCCAGATTTTCGCTTTTTCGGTTTCCGAAAAACCGTCGAAATACGCCTCCACCAACTCCACCACCCGGTCGTAGGGCGCGGCCAGGAGGCACACGGGCCAGTCGGAGCCGAACAGCAGCCGGTCGGTGCCGAAGGCTTCGGTGACCACGTCGAGGTAAGGCCGGAAGTCGTCGCGCTGCCAGTGTTCCAAATCGGCCTCGGTGATCATCCCTGACACCTTGCACACCACGTTTTCGTACCGGGCCAAAGCCCAGATGTCGGTTTTCCAGCGGTCGAGCACGCCCTGCCGGATGTACGGTTTGGCCAGGTGGTCGAGCACGAAGCGCTGGTTGGGAAACCGGGCCACGAATTGCCGCGCCACGCCGAGGTGGTTCGGGTAAATCAAGAGGTCGTAGGTGAAGTCATACTCACCGAGTGTACGGATGCCCGCCAGAAATTCCGTGCGGAGCATGAACAAATCGTCCGACTCCGACTGCACGACGTGGCGGAACCCCTTCAGTTTCGGAAACTGCGCGAAGTGGTCGAGGCGTTCGGCCAGGTTCGAGGCCCGCAAATCCACCCAACCGACCACGCCCCTGATGAAATCGTGCCCCTCTGCGAGGTTGAGCAGGAACGCCGTTTCGTCTTCCGACTGGTCGGCCTGCACGGCCACGGTGCCGTCGAAGCCGTGCTGGTCGAGGCAGGGTTTGAGGTCGTCGGGGGTGAAGTCGCGGCGGATGGCTTCCATCGATTCGGTAATCCAGGCATCGCGGATGGGGTCGAAATTCCAAAAGTGCTGGTGGGCGTCAATTTTCATGGGGTAGAGGAGTTCGGCGGCAAACTACTGAAAAATGTCCGAATCGGCGGGCGAAGCGGCGCGGAAAATGGTGGTGGGTGGCGAATGGTGGTGTCGTGACTTGCCCTTGCCGCACGCCCACGCTGAAGCATGGGGTTATCGGAACTATCCGTATCTCGTGTGCGGCACCTTGTCACTTGCCAAACCTGAGTATTTCTCCTTACATTCATCCTGTTTTTCAATCCCCTGTGCTCCATGTTCGCCTTTGGCAACCTTCTTCGCTGGCGCCCCGCCTCGTTCTGGTGGGTAGTGCCCGCTTGGCTGATGGGCTGCGAACGCTGGGATTTGCCCCGCTCGCCCGTCAACCTGAGCGAAGGGCTGGTGGCCTACTTTCCGTTCGACGGCACCCCGCTCGACGCCAGCGGCAACCACCTCAACGGCCAACTGCTCAACGGGGCCACCTACGGCCCCGACCGGGCGGACAAAGCGGCCTCGGCCCTGCTCCTCGACGGCGTGGATGATTACTTTGAACTCCCCGATAACGCCCTGCTCCGGCCCACGACGGCGCTTTCGGTCAGCCTGTGGCTGCGGGCCAGGGCGGTTACTTCGACCAGCCACGTCTTCAACAAATCCACCTACGCCGACCACCAGAACCAGCAGTACAGCGCGCTCCTGCGCCCGCCCTACGCCATCGGCGACGGCAAAGGCCCCGGCGTGGAACTGCTCTTCGACCTCAACCAGGACGGCTCCTGCGCCCCGGAATTGCCCCTTAAGCAATTTGTGAGTTACTACGACCCGCTGTTTCAGGCGGCCCGGTGGTACCATTTCGTCGCCGTGTTTTCGGGCACGACCGGCAAAATCTACGTCAACGGCGAAGTGAAACGCACCGAAACGAGCCTGCCCAACGCCCCCGTGGACGCCTGCCCCGGCGGCAGCCTGCGATTCGGTGCCCAGGCAGCGGTGGATTTAAACCCGTTCGGCGGCTCGCTCGACGAAATCCGGGTGTACAACCGCGCCCTGACCGATGCCGAAGTGGACGCCCTTTTTCGACAGCCATGAACCGCACCCTGTTCTCCTGCCTGTGCTTTTTCGGGGCCGTTTCGGCGGTGCTGGCCCAGGCCGTGTCCAACGTGCGCGTCGACGTGGACACGCAGCGGGTGAAAATCCAGTACGACGCCGTCGGGCTGACCGCCCCCGATTCGGTGTCCATTCGGGTCGAAAAACCGGGGGGTATCTGGCCCGCCCGCACCGTGACCGGCGACGTGGGCCGGGGCGTGGCGCCGGGATTGAACAAAACGATTTTCTGGGATTACCGCCTCGACGGCGTCCAAATCGCCGATTCCATCCGCGTGACCGTGCTCGTGAAACGGCTCGCGCCGCCGGTTCGTCGGGCTGCCGGGAGCGGCGGCCCGGCCAATGCCCTGCTCTCGGCCCTGCTGCCGGGCGTGGGGACGATTTTCGTCCAGCCGAACCGGAAAATCGGTGCCCGACCCTTGATTTCGGTGGGGTACGTTGGGCTGCTGGCCTACGGATTCAGCCAGCGCAGCCGCTCGCGGGCAGCCTACGACCGCTACGAAACCGGTTTGGCCGAAACCGATTACCAGGACGCCAACCAACGCCACCACCGCTACCTCGTCGCCACTCGCGCGGCGGCGGTGCTGTGGCTTTCGGACGTGGCGTACACGTTTTTTAAAGGTCGGAAAAACGAACGGGAACGGCGGCTGTCGCAGCAACGACTGTCGCAGCAACGGCTGTCGCAGCAACGGCTGTCGCAGCAACGGCTGTCGGTGCAGCACGTGGCGGTGCGTTTCACGAACGACGCGCCGGTGTTGGGATTTGAATTGCATTTTTAATCCCATGATGCACACCAACCTCGCCGTCCGTCAGTTAAAGCAGACGGCAAGACGGGAAAGCCCCGCCGGGGCTGAAATACAGATTTTCAATTGAGTCCCGGAGGGACTTGCCCCGCATTGCCGTCTGCTTTAGCTGACGGACTGCGGGCGAGGTTGGCGGACGGTCGGTTTGGCCAAACATCGCTTATGCCCGTTTCCCCATGAAAAACCGGCTACTTTTTCTCTTCACCGGCCTCCTGGCGATTGCGGTTGCCCGAGGCCAGCAGCCCGACGTCGTTTCCGCCACGAGTGGCTGGGTTGCGCCGAAAAAAGCTCCGCTCACCGCGCCGGTCGTTACCTGGCGGGTGCCCCTGGCCACGCGCTTCGCGGCCACGACGACCTCCCTCCGCGTGACGGTCTGCGTGCAGTCGGCGGGGGCGTTGACGCAGCTTTTTTTCATTCACAACGAGAAGCAACTCAACGCCTTGACGAGGGGATTGAAACGAACGGCCTGCGGCTTCGAGGTTTCGGAAACTTTGACGCTCGCGCCCGGCCTCAACGAAATCCGCGTCGTGGCCGTCAACGCCGCCGGCAGCACCACCTCCGAAGTCCGCCGCGTGACCTGGCAGCCCGCTACGGCGGCGGTTGAGGCGCAGCCCGTGAAGCGGCTGGCCCTCGTGGTGGCCAACGCGGCCTACCCGAAGTACCCGCTCAAAAACCCGCTCAACGACGGTTGGGCCGTAAAAACGGCGCTCGAACGCCTCGGTTTCGCCGTCACGATGAAGGAAAACCTGCCCCTGCGGGAGTTGAAAACCGCCCTCGACGGCTTCCTCGGCGGCCTCGGCGGCACCGACGTGGGCCTGGTGTACTACGCCGGGCACGGGCTGATGGTCAACGGTGAAAATTACGTGCAGCCCGTGGACGCCGACCCCACCGCCGAGGCCGACGTGGAGTACGAATGCTACCCCCTCCGGCGGCTCATCGCCCGGCTCGAAAGCGCCAACCCCCGAGGGGCCAACCTGGTATTCTGGGACGCCTGCCGCAACAACCCCTACCGGGCCTGGCGGCGGAGCGTGGGCGAGCCGGTGTTCGCGCCCGTGCAACCGGCGGTGGGTACGCTCGTGGTGTACGCCACCGAACCCGGCAAACCCGCCTACGACGGCGACGGCACGAACAGCCTGTTCACCAGCGAATTGATTCGTCACCTCGGCGAACCCAACCTCGACCTCTACGACCTCGTGGGCCGCATTGACCAGGGGCTGGAAGCGCGGGGCGTCAAGCAACCGCCCTACCTCGAAGGGCGGCTGCGGGGTAAATTTTTCTTCAACCCGACGCCATGAACGCGGCAGCTCACCGGCAACTGCTCCTCGGGTTGGCCACGGTGCTTGGCAGCTTGGGCACGGCGCGGGCGCAGACCGTCCACGCCCTGCTCGTGGCTGACACCCGCGACCCGCTCCTCCACCGGGCTTGTGCTCGCGACGTGGAGGCGATGCACCGGCAGGCCGGGCAGGTCGCCACGGCCCTGGGCTACCGCCTGGCCGAGCAGCGTCTGGTGGACGGGAATTTTTCCCGGAAAAACCTCGATGCCGCGCTGCGGTCGCTCGCGCCCGGCCCCGACGACGTGCTGCTGTTTTACTACTCCGGCCACGGCTACAACCTCCGCGACCGCGCCGATCGATTTCCAATCTTGTTGCTTGAAAAAAAGCCTTCAAACGCGGCGAAAAACCCGGGTCTGGGTGCGATTCATAAGCTCTTGAAGGCGAAAAAAGCCCGACTGTGCGTCACGCTGGGCGATTGCTGCAACAACCTCGTCACGCTGACGCGGGGGATGGTTCGGAAGAAACCCACGCCGCCGGGACTAACCGATTCGCTGAACGCGGCTTACCGCCGACTTTTCCTCAAAACCCGAGGCGACGTGCTCATCGCCAGCAGCGCCCCGCCCCAGCAAGCCTGCGCCCACCCCGATTCGGGCAGTTTTTACACGCGGGCCTTCGACGAAGCGTTGGGGGCGTTGCGCAGCCCCGACGCCTCGTGGCCGACCCTGCTCCGCGACGCCCAGACCCGCCTCAACCGCCACGCAGCCACCCGCGCGCAGCAGTCGCTCTACGCGGTGAACGTGGTGACGGAAGCACCCGTCGAGTTAGTCGCCGTTCCTGAGCCGGTGCCGACGGTTCAGCCTGCACCGGTCATTGAGGCCAGCGTGGGTAAAACGGCACCAATGGCAACGGACCGTGACAGCGCCGGGGCACTGGCGAAAGCACCCGCCGCCGCGCTGCGCCTCGAACTGCGCACCAACCGGGGCCGCGAGGGCGTCGTGTTTGCCGAAGGCGACACGGTGGAGGTTTGGGTGAAGGCCACCCGCCCCTGTCACCTGCGATTGCTCTACCGCCTGGCCGACGGAACGCTGACGCTGCTGGAAAACGACTTGAAAATCCGGCCGGGGTCGGAAAACGACTTCGTGCGGCTTACGCCGAAAACACCCTTCGTGTGCGCCGAGCCGTTCGGCGAGGAGGCCCTGCTGGGGTTTGCCGCCGAAACGCCGTTCTGCCCCCTGCCGACCCAACCCAACGCCCAGGCCTACGTGCGGGAGGAAGGTGGCTACCGGCTTTTTGTGGGGTCTCTGCCCCAAATTCTGCGGCTGGCGCGGTGCGCGGAGGGCGGGGAAGCCGTGGCCGAGGACCGGATTGCGGTGACGACGCGGGCGTTGGCGAAGGAGGGCGGGCGGTGAGGTGGGTTCACGCCTGCACCAGCGTACCGCGAGCAGGAAAGAGTCGCCTTGCGCCCGGTCCCCGTCAGCTAAAGCAGACGGCAAATGGGTGAAAAGTCCCTCCGGGACTCAATTGAAAATTTGATTTTCAGCCCCGACGGGGCTTTCTCGTCTTGCCGTCTGCTTTAGCTGACGGATCGCGGTCAGCACCGGGCTTTCCCAACAGCAAAAGCCCCGGTACTTTATTCCTCACGTCCCTTCGGTTCACGGCCCGCTCACCGCAAACGCATACCGCGTGAACCGGGCCAAATCGCCGTAGCGAATCCAGCAGAACCCACCGTCGCCCCAGGTTTTTCCGAAACTGTTCACCACCCGAAACGCCCCGCCGTAGCGCCCGTCGTCGTAGCCCACCACGCAGAGCGCGTGGCCGGTCAGGCGGGGGTCGGCGGGGCGGTCGGTGGGGGCGGGTTTCCAGGTTTTTTTCGCCCCAAAAAACGAAGCGGGTACCACCAGGCCCACCACCACCGGGCTGCCCCCGGCGAGGGCTTTTTTAAACCGGTACACTTTCTGGGGTTCGTCGTCGCGGGGACCGGAAAGACGCTCGTAGGCGGCAACCCGGTAGCGGGCGGCAAGGGCATCCGCCGGGTGGGTGGGCTGGCTGCACGCCGGGTACGGGAACCGGCTGGCCGGGGCCACGCCCGCGTCGCGGAGCACGGCGAAGGCTTTGGTGAGGTACACGCCCTGGTTGCAGGCGTAGTCGCTGCCCGATTTGGCTTTTTCGTAAACGTAGCTCGCCGAAAACGCCAGGGAGTCGATGGCGGCCCGGCGGGTGAGGCCCCGGGCGCTGGCTTCGAGCACGGTGCGGAGGTAGTAGCCGCAGGCGAACCCCACGCAGGTGCTGTACGCGCCCTGGGCCGCCACCGAGGGGCAGTGCCTTTCGTAGGACACCCGGCTGGGCAAAAACGCTTTCGTGACGATTTCCTCGTACGGCGCCTGCGGGTACTCCGGGTCGTCGAGCAACAGGCCGGGGTTGGGCGTCGGCTGTGCGACCGCCGCGAAGGCCACGAGCAGCCCCAGTCCGGTGAGCCAGCGCCGGTTCATGGGGTTTCGGCCAACCGTTGCCGGAGGCGTTGCGCTTCGGCCTGATAGGGGTGTCCGTTCAGCCCGGCGATGCGGGCGAGCAGGGCTTCGGCCGGTTCGCGCTCGTCGTTTTTGAGAAAAGCCAGGGCCAGAAACCACTGGGCGCTGGCGCTCCAATGGCCCGGCGAACCGTCGGCAACTGGTTTCAGTTCGGAAATTGCGGTGGCAGTTTCACGGCGTTGGAGCAGGGCCACCGCCGCCGCCAGCCGGGCCGAATCGGCGGAAGCCGGGGGGGAAAGCGGCGCGCCGAGCCGGTCGGGGTCGATAGTCGGAGCGGATTGGGGTTTTAAGTTGGGGGCGAAAAACCGGGCGAAGGCTTCGCCGTTTTGGGCCGATAGCGCCCGGTTCTCCGCCCAATTCTGGTACGCCACCCAGCCCAATCCCAGCACCAGCACGAGCGAAGCCGCCACGGCCACGTAGGCCCACGACCGGACGGTGGCGCGGCGGACGGCGGGCAATTCCTTCACCACGGGCGCGGTGGGTTGCTGGAGCAGGCCGCGGTTTTCCAGGTCGGCGTGCATGGCCCGGAACCGGGCCTTCTGGTCGAGCCACTGCAAGCCCTGTTTGATCTCCCGCTGGGTGGCCACCTCCTCGCGCAGGGCGGCATCGGCCCGCAGCCGGGCCTCGAAGCGGGCGGTTTCCTCCGCCGTCAGCCGACCGCCGAGGTAGGCTCCGATTTCTTCGAGCAGGTCGTCGGAAAGGTCCATGCGGTCAGGTGGTTTTGAATTGCCCGTACAGCGTTTTCATCCGCTGGGCGCAACGGAATCGCTTCACTTTGGCCGAATTCTCCTGTAACCCAATGCGCGCCCCACATTCGCCCAATGATTTTTCTTCGACGTAAAAACAATGCAGCATCGTCCGGCAGTCATCGCCGACCTGATCGAAGGCCCGGCTGACGGCCTCCCAGTCCACGTCGGCTTCTCCCCAAATCGGGTCCCGGCTGGTTGCCGTATCGTCGTCTTCGTCGGCCTCCGCGTCGGTTCGGGCCAGAAAAACGGGCGCTGATTCGTCGGGTGCTTCTTCCTCGTCGGCTGTTTCCGCCGTTGCCTCCACCCGTTGAATCCGGTTTCGTTTCAAAAAACTGACCCAGCGGTTCCGGCACACGGTGAACACGTAGGCCGTCACGGGGCTGCCCTGGAAGGCATACTTCCCATTTTTCAACTTCACGGCAAATTCGGCCAAGCCTTCCTGCAACAAATCGAGCGCGTCGTCGGTCGAAATCGGGCTGCGCTGGCAGGCGTAGGGCACGAACGTGCGGTAGGCCCGCAGGTAGAGGCACTCCCAGGCCCGCTGGGTGTCGTCGCGCAGGGCCTGGTACAAGTCCAAGTGATTTTCCCCGAAGCCCAAGCAGGGATTTTCGGCAGCCGTGGTCATGCAAACCGGGTTTTCACGAACGACCCGCGTGGCATAGGTACGTATTTCTATCCCGAAAATCAACGCGTCGTTCCCCGCGTTTTTCCATCGCATTCGCGGGTGTTTCGTTAACACGAAATCGCCGAATCCATAAAAAAAGCCGACCCGAGTGCTCGGGTCGGCTTTTTCTCGAAAAAGCAGGGCTTATTTTTTCTCCTTGATGCGGGCGGCCTTGCCTTGCTTGCCGCGCAGGAAGAACAGCCGGGCGCGGCGAATGACCCCGCGGCGGACGACTTCAATCTTGTCGATGTTGGGCGAAAGCACCGGGAAAATCCGCTCCACGCCGACGCCGTTGGAGATTTTACGGACGGTGAACGTTTCGCCGGCCGTACCGGCGTTGCGGCGCTGGATGACCGTGCCGGTGAAGACCTGGATGCGCTCCTTGTTGCCTTCGCGGATTTTGACGTGGACGTTGAGGGTATCGCCGGGGCCGAAGGCAGGGACGCTCTCACGGCGGGCCGCATTTTCGGCCTCCACCAGTTTAATCAACTCATTCATGGCTGGTTGTATGTCGTTTTCAGTACGATGCGCTGGAAATGAGCCGCAAATATAGCGTGATTTTTCAGCATCGCCAACGGGGGCGGAAAAATGAGCCGACGAGGCACGGAGCCTGGTTGGGGTGGCCACCAATCAGGGCGTTGAAAAGTTAGGGGTACTGACTCAATTCCGTCCATTTTGGCACGTTTTCTGTTTTAGCTGCCCGTGTCTCCCCGAATGTTCTGCATGAAAACGACCTTCTTCTCCCGTTCTTTTTTCCTGCTGGTGGGCTTGCTTCTGGCCACCGTCGCGGTCCGGGCCGAGCGCCGGGAGTTTGTGCTGCGCGGCTTCGACCGGCTCGTGCTCGGCAACGAATTCATCATCGACATCAAACAGGGCAATGAATTTAAGGTGTCGGCTCACGGCGCGCCCCGCGATTTGACCAACCTGGAAGCCGTCATGACCGGCCGGACGCTGGCCGTGCGGTTCAAAAAAACCTACGCCAATCCCAGCAAAATGCGCATCCGGTTGTCGGTGGTGATGCCCGTGCTGCGGGGCCTGGCCCTGGGCGGCGAATCGAACGCGACGGTCGAAGGGTTTGAAAACCAGGACGCCGTGGACCTGGCCGTGGGCGGCGGATCGAAGGCCAAAATGAAACTCTCCGCCCGGAAAATGCGCCTTGACGTGACGGGTGCCTCGGAACTGACGCTTTCGGGCGAGGCCGACGAACTGACCGGCACCGTAGCGGGGGCCAGCGAGGTGCGGGGGTTCAACTTTGAAATCCGCCACGCCAAACTCAACGTGATGGACAACAGCAACGCCCACGTGCTCGTCACGAAAGCCCTGCTGGCCGAGGCCACCGGCTCCAGCAACGTGCGCTACCGGGGCGGGGCCATCCTCCGCGCCAGCACCTCGGCGACGAGTTCGGTGCGGAACGAGTGAGCTTTTTTTCGGAACTGTTCGGAGAAAAAACGGCCTGAATCCCTTGTTTTCAGGCCGTTTCGCGTTAGTGTCGTGCCACCCTTGCCCAAACGATGCGTATTTTTCCGAGAAACCACCTCCACCCGTTCCTCGTCGGGCTGCTTCTGCTGGCCACGTCGGCCCTGGCGCAGCCCATCAACCCCCGGGGCAACCTCCGCCTGCTGGGCGGCGTCGGCCTGAGTTACTACGACGGCGATCTGCGGTCGGGCCGGTTCAGCCAGTTCCGGTTCCGGCCCAACCTGAGCCTGGGCCTCAGCTACCGCCTCAGCGACTACCTCAGCCTGCGCGGCGAGGTAGGCGCGTACCGCCTGGCGGGGTCGGACGTGGGCGGCAAAAACCCCCAGCGCAACCTCTCCTTCCGCACTGACAACCCCGAAGGGTTCCTGGCCCTGAGCGCCAACCTCCTCCCCTACTCCGACCTGCCCACCTACAACGCCTACGCCTTCAGCGGCCTGGGCCTGACACGCCTCAACCCCAAGGCCGCCATGAACGGTCGCTACTATTCGCTGCCCCGGCTCCAGACCGAAGGCGTGGCCTACGCCCGCACCGTGCCCATGCTGCCCCTGGGCGTGGGCGTCATGCGGGCACTGACCGAACAACTCAGCGTCGGGTTGGAAATCCGCTACACCTACGTGTTCAGCGATTACCTCGACGACGTGAGCACGGTGTACCCGCAGCCCAACGCCATCGACAGCTTCGCCGCGATTTTCTCCGACCGCTCCCCCGAACTGGGCCTGCCCCCCAACGCCCCCGGCGTGCAGCGCGGCAACCCCGGCAACCGCGACAGCCATTACTTCATCCAGGCCCGCGTGGAATACGCCCTCAACGGCAGCCGCAAGGCCGCGAGGCGGAAGATGCTGCGCTGTCCGAAGTTGTAGTTCAGAGTTTAGGGTTTAGGGTTTAGGGTTTAGAGTTGAAAGACACCCTAAACTCTAAACCCTGAACCCTAAACCGTAAACTCTGAACTAACTTCGCCCCATGACCAAACAAAAATTCGCCTCCGAGTCGCTCGTGACGATGACCGAAATGGTGTTGCCCAACGACACCAACACCCTCAACAACCTCATGGGCGGCCGCCTGCTCCACCTGATGGACATCTGCGCGGCCATCACCGCCCAGAAGCACTCCAACCGCGTGGTCGTCACGGCGTCGGTGGACAACGTGTCGTTTTCGGCCCCCATTCCGCTGGGCAGCGTCGTCACGCTGCGGTCGTGGGTGACGCGGGCCTTCAACTCGTCGATGGAAGTGTACATCGAGGTCCACGCCGAGAACATCCCCGCCGGGGAGCGGCTGATGAGCAACAAGGCGTTTTACACCTTCGTGGCCGTGGACCAACTCGGTCGGCCCATCGACGTGCCCGCCGCCGTGCCCCAGACCGACGAGGAAAAAGCGCTTTTCGACAGCGCCCTGCGCCGCCGCCAGCTTCGCCTCGTGCTTGCCGGTCGCCTCAAACCCCAGGACGCGACGGAATTGCGGGCGTTGTTTGAGTTTGAAAATGCGTGAAACCGGTCAGGTGTTTGTCCTGGACTAACTCGTGCATCATGGAAAAATACCTGATCGTCATTCAAAAATCGGCTCACAATTACGGTGCCTACTCTCCGGACGTACCGGGTTGTGTGGCCACGGGCGCGACGGTTGAAGAAACGATTTCCAACATGCGGCAAGCGTTGGAATTTCACCTTAAAGGCTTGGCTGAAGATGGCGAACCGATGCCCGAGTCCAAAGGCCTGGCTCATCATTTGGCTCAAAACGAGCCGATTGCCGAAGCGAATGATTTGCTGACGTACGTGGAGGTGCGGTTGCCAGAAATTGCCTTAATTTTCCAAATTAACCCACCTCTTCCACCCGCTCCACCGAAAACGCCACCGCCTTCTCCGCAAACAACGCCTTCGTTTTCGCCCAGGTGGTTTTGAACAGGTCCGACTGCCGGTAGGCTTCGAGGGCCTCGGGGCCGTCCCAGTGGCTGTACGTGCAGAACACGTGCGGCCGGTCGAGGTCGCGGAGCAATTCGAGGCGACGGCAGCCGGGAAACGTGCGGATGTGCCGTTTCGACGTATTGAAAATTTCCTCGAATTGAGCCACGGCCTCGGGCCGGAAGGTCATGCGGACGATGCGAATCAGCATTTTTGTGAGAGGTAAGAAGTGAGAGGTGAGATGTAAAATGCAAAACAACTTCTGCATTTTACATCTCACCTCTCACTTCTTACCTCTCACAACAAAAGCCCCATCGCCAAAAACGCCCCGTCGCCGAGCCAGCGGTAGCGTTCGTGGCGGGCGAAGTAGGCTTTGCGGAAGGTCATGCCCCACAGCAGGCCCGCCATACCCCAGACGATGAGACCCATCCGGCGCTGGTAGGGAAAATCGGCGGCCAGCGTGGTGAACACGCCCCCCACCGACACAAGCAGGAACACCACCATTAGCACGTCGGCGGAGAACTCCGGCCCCCACCAGGTGCTCAGGTTGTTGGCCTTCGGCTGGAGCCGGGCCTCGAAGTACGAAAACAACAACAGGTTTTCGACCACCACCCCCGCAAACATCAGGCACAGCGCCCAGTCCACCCAGTTCTGGGGCGGGTGGGCCACCAGCGGCGGTCCCCACACCCCCGCCGTGTAGGCCAGGGCCGTGACGGGTTCCTTCGCGTATTGCCAGGTACTTTCCTGGTTAATCCGGCTGACGAGCAGCAGGTACACGGCCACCAACCCCAGCAATTTCAGGCCGAACAGCACAATGCCGGCGGGCAGGGTGTACACCAGGCCCACGCAGAGCACCCCAACCCCTGCCGCCACCCGCCACAGTAGTCGTTGGTGCTGGCGGTGGAAGTCGTGCCGGGCTGTGGCGGGCTGATCGGGTTTGCGCACGTCGAGCAGGCGATCGACGGTGTAAATCAGCCAGACCGTCAGGCCCAGCAGCAGCAGGGCCGTGTAGCGGGGTTGGGCGTGGCCGTCGGGGAGCCTCCACACGGCCCAGGCACTGAGCACGGCCCCCAGCACCACGTCGAGGTTGAGCATGCGGGCCTGGCGGAGCCGGAGGGAAAGCAGCGAGCGGAGTTGATTCACGGACGAAAAAAGGCGCGGTTCCGAACCATCGGAAGGGCCAAAGATAGCGCCGATTCGCCGGGAACGCCCCTTCAAGCCTCATCCCGCCGCCGGACGACCGTGATTTCGTCGCCCACGGTGAGCCAGCCGGTGGTGGCTTCGGCCAGCAGGTTTTGCCCAAACAGCGTTTTCGTGCCTCGCCGCCGCACCGCGTTGAGCGCCCGCAGCACCTCCGGGCTGCGCTGCCCCGTGGCCTGGTCGATGCCCGGTATGCCGCAGCGGGCGCAGGGTTTGACGGCGAAAAACTTGAGGTCGCCGACCATAAATTCCCGCCACTGGTCCTCGTCGTAGGCCGGGCTGCCCGTGAAGACCAGGTTGGGCCGGAAGCGGTTCATCGGCACGGGGTCGTCGAGGTGGGCGTTGAGGTCGTCGAGCGAAGCCTGGCCGATGAGCAGGTACGGGTAGCCGTCGGAGAGGCTGGTTTGGTCGGTGGGTTGGCGGGCGTAGTCGGGGTCCACGGGGCGGTGGGCGTCGTCGGGCTGGAACACCAGCCGCACCCGCCGCCCCAGGGCATGGCTGAACCAGTCGTCGGCCCCGGCGCTCACGGCCACCGTTTCGACGGGCCAACTGAATACCGCCGTGGAAATCGGCTCGCCGGTCGTCAAGCCGAAAGGCACCGCCAGCGGCGCACCCGGCCGGGTGCGGTGGCTGATTTCCAGGCCGTCGGCCCGCAGGCGCAGGTCGAACAGGGCCAGTTCGGGCAATTCGCGCTGGGTCAAAAAACGGCGGGTTTCGTCCACCAGCATCCAGCGCCGGTCGTGGCGCAGGCCCCGGTCGGTGAGTTCGGCCCGGTCGAGCCGGATGCCACCGAGGGATTTGATGGGGTAAACGTAGAGGTCGGTGAGGCGTAGCAAGTTTGAAGTTTGAAGTTCGATGTTTGAAGTTGTTTCGCTGCAACTTCAAACATCGAACTTCAAACTTCAAACTCAAAACTTCACTCCACCGCCCGCACCGAAAAACCTGCTTTTTTCAGCAACCGAATCACGCCCGTCTTTCCGCCCAGGTGCGCGGCCCCGACGGCGAAGAAGGTGGGCATTTCGCGGGCTTCGCGCTCGATGAGCGGAATCCAGCGGCGGTTGCGGTTTTCGAGCAAATCGCCTTCGTAGCCTTCAAAACCCGAATCGCGGTTGGCCAGGCGGGGCATTTTTTTGATGTTTTCCGAACGGTACAGTTTCACCAACTCGGCGAATTCCTTGCGGGCCTTCGCCGGGTCTTTCACGGTTTTCACCACCTGTTCGGCTTGTGTTGAGTAGGGAATTTTGTCGAACACGGCCATTTGCTCCTCCACGGTTTCGAGGCCGATGACTTCTTTTTTGTCCTTTTTGGCCAGTTGCACGAGGTCCAGTTCGTACGATTTGGGCGCGCAGCCCAGCAGCCGGGGGTACATCAGGCTCATCAGCACGAAGGGCTTGCTGCCCGCGAAGGGCGCGAGGGGCATCTTCAGCGAATCTTTGAAGAAATTCGCCACCAGCGCGTAGTCGCTTTCGCTGAGGACGGACTTCAGCGTTTTTCCCCCGCCCATGCCCATCGTCCGCTGCATGGCGGTCATCATGCCGGGGTCGTCGAAATCGAGTTCGAGCGCGAGTTGCTGGCTGGCGGCGAGGCGGGCCTTCACGTCGTCGGTGAGGCGGAAGTCCTGCGGGCAAAGCAGGTGGATGGTGCCGAAGAGGTAGGAGGGTTTTTCCAAGCCGTTGCCGGAAATTTCCCAGAGCAGGGCGGATTTTTGGGCGGAGGCGGCGAAAACGCCGAGGGTGAATGCGGTAGCGAGAAAAACTTTTTTCATGTTGGGTAAACCAGCGAGCGAACCTAAACTTCCCGAAAATTCCGAAACTTTCGGAAAGTTGACGGAATCGATCACCACGCCATCCTCGGCAGCGGACTCACCGTCTGGGGGCAAAACTCGCCCCGCTGGGCCTTGAAGTGCGCGGCGATGGCAATCATCCCGGCGTTGTCGGTGCAGTATTCGAAGCGGGGGATGTACACGTTCCAGCCGAGGGCCTCGCCTGTTTTTTGCAGTTCCTCCCGCAGCCCCCGGTTGGCCGACACGCCCCCCGCGATGGCGATTTCGGCGATGCCCGTCTGCGCGGCGGCTTTTTTCAACTTGTCCATCAGCATCCGGATCAGCGTGGCCTGGATGGAGGCGCAGAGGTCAGCGAGGTTTTCTTCGACAAAGGCCGGGTTTTTGCGGGTCTCGTCGCGCAGGAAGTACAGGAACGCGGTTTTAACGCCCGAAAACGAAAAATCCAGCCCCGGCACGTCGGTGGTGGGGAAGCGGAAGCGGGTGGGGTCGCCGCCCTGCGCGTGGCGGTCGATGAGCGGACCGCCGGGGTACGGCAGGCCGAGGAGTTTGGCGGTTTTGTCGAAGGCCTCGCCCACGGCGTCGTCGCCGGTTTGGCCGATGATGTGCAGGTCGAGGTGGTCGCGCACCAGCACCAACTGCGTGTGCCCCCCACTGACGGTCAGGCAGAGAAACGGGAATTTCGGCGTCGGCTCCTCGATGAAATGCGCCAGCACGTGGGCCTGCATGTGGTGCACGTCGATCAAGGGCACGCCGAGCGCGAGGGCCAGGCCCTTGGCGAACGAGGTGCCCACGAGCAGCGAACCGAGCAGCCCCGGCCCGCGGGTGAAGGCAATGGCGTTGAGGTCGTTTTTCGTTACTTTCGCGGATTCGAGCGCTTCCTGCACCACGGGCAGAATGTGCTGCTGGTGGGCGCGGGAGGCCAGTTCGGGCACCACGCCGCCCCATTTTTCGTGAACGAGTTGGGTCGCCACGACGTTGGACAGCAGCCGTCCGTCGCGGATGACGGCGGCACTGGATTCGTCGCAGGACGATTCGATGGCGAGAATGGTCATGGTGGGGGCGGGTTAATGGTTAACCGTAATTCGTTAATCGATTGGTTCTTCCCAACACGACACACTTTCAACGATTCACGACGAACAATTAACCGGTAACGAATCACAAAACTACCGCCGAAACGTTTCAAAACCGGGATTTCGGCCTTTTTCAGAATTATGCGCAAGGTTGCCACCGTACTGTTCCGCTCCCTGACCGCCCTGCTGGTGCTGGTCGTGGGGCTGGTGGCGGCGGCGATTCTGGCCCTGCGCACGCCCTCGGTGCAGACCCGCCTGGTGCAGAACCTGGCCGCGCGGGTGTCGCAGACGCTGGGCTACCCGGTACAAATCGGCAGCGTGCGGTACCGGTGGTTCGACGAACTGAACCTGCAACGCGTCACCGTCAAGGGGCCGAAGGGCGAACCGCTCATCGACGTGGGCGAACTGAACGTCGATTTCAAACTCCGCCAACTGCTCCACACCCTGGGCATCGACCTGAGTTTCGCCCACCTCAAACGCCACCTGCACGGCCTGCCCGACCCGCCCGCCGAGCGCACCAACATCAACCTCGACCGGGTGCGGCTCCGTCAGCCCTTCGTGACGCTGACCGTGAACCCCCGCACGGGCGATTTGAACATCAACGAGTTCATCGCCAAAATCGACTCCCTCACCCGGCCCGCCACGCCCGGCACCGGCCCCGACCCGCTGTTCACCATCGACCAGGCAACGGTCGAAAACGGCACCTTCCGCTACGACGACCCCCGCAGCGAACCCGTGAACCGGCGCGGCACCTTTGATTACAACCACTTCACGGTCAACCAAATCAACGCCGATCTGGCCGACTTCCTGCTCGTGGCCGACACGGTGTCGTTCCAGGCCGACAACCTGCGGGGCTACGACCCGGTGGCCAACCTCCGGATTCGCGAACTCGACACGAAGTTTTTCTTCTCCAAAAAACAAATGCGTTTCGACGGGCTACTGGCCCGCGTGAACCGCTCGGTCATCCGGCGGAACGTCCACTTTCTGTACGGCCACCGCCGCGATTTGGGCGATTTCAACGAAAAAGTCCGCATCGTGGCCGACCTCGACAGCACGGTGGTGTTCAGCGACGACCTCGCCCGGTTTTCGCGCCCGCTCTACGGCTTCCGCGACGTGTGGCGGGCCAGCGGGCACATGGACGGCACCGTGCGCGATTTTCGGTTCACGAACGCGAGGTTGTTTTTTGGGAAAGAAAGTCGTGCGTTCGGCACCGTCGCCTTCTGGGGCCTGCCCGATTTCGAGACGAGTACGATGGATTTTGACCTGAAAAAATCCTTCGCCACCGTCCGCGACCTGGAGCAGTACGTGGGCAGAACGACGATGGCTTCCATCGCTAACTTTTTTCCCGTGCGCTTCGACGCCACGTTTCGTGGGCGCTACGACGATTTTCAGACGAAGGGCATTTTCCAGACGCCGATGGGCCGGGCCGAACCGGATTTGACGATGAAACTGGCCCAGCGTGGACACGCCGCTAAATCGGCCAACTCAACGTACCGGGGCTACCTGAAGCTGGTGGATTTTGACTTGGGAAGACTCATCGACGACCCCCAACTCCTCCAGCGCACCGACCTCTCGGGCCGCATCGAAGGCCGGGGTTTTTCGGTGAAAGACGCCCAGCTTTCCTTCGACGGCGCGGTGGCCCGCCTCGGCATCCGGGGCTACGACTACCGCCGGGCGCAGGTGGACGGCAAACTCCAGCGGGGCTTGTTCGACGGGCAGATATCGCTGCGGGACACCAACCTCGCCTTCAACCTCGCCGGGCGGGTGGACCTCCGCGAAGGCCGCAACTTTTTCGACCTGACCGGGAAACTCGCCCGCGCCAACCTGCGGCCGCTGGGATTTGCCGACGAAAACGTGCAGGTCCACAGCGACTTCGACGTCGAATTCACCGGGCTGAACCTCGACGAATTTTACGGTTCGGCCCGTCTGCGCAACGCCTTCGTCACGGTGGACAAGCGCAGCCTCGTCATTGATTCGCTCTTCGTGCTCGCCCCCGAAGCCAACGACCGGGGCGAACGCCTGGTGACCGTCCGCTCCGACCTGCTCGACGCCAGCGCCTACGGACCGTTCCGGTTCTCGCAGGTGACCGAAGACCTACCCCGACTTTTTGAGGAGTACCGGCTGTATTTCACCGAAAACGAAGCCGCCCGGCAGGCGTACTACGCCCAGCGGGCGGGCAAGCCGTTTCCGCGCTATTCGATTCAGTACCAGGTTTCGCTGAAAAACACGAACCCGCTGATGGCCTTTTTCTACCCGGAGGGCCTCATTTCGCCCGGCGCGACGGTGGACGGCGAACTGCGCCTGGGCAACACGGCGGTGTTTACGCTCACGGCCCGGATGGACACGCTGCTGCTGGGGAATTATAAGTTTTTCGGGTCGGAAATCGACCTGAACACCTCCAAGTTTGCCAACCGCCCCGACGTGCTGGCCTCGGTCGTCGTTACCTCGCAGAAGCAGGACCTCGGCCCCCTGGCTCCCACCGAAGCGCTGGAGTGGGAAGGCTCGTGGGAAGGCGACCGCATCGCCTTCACGAGCAGCCTGCGCCAGACCGACAGCCCCAACCGCGCCAACCTCAACGGCACGCTGCGCTTCACGCCCGAAGGCACCGAACTGCGCTTCCGGCGGGGCCGCGTGCGCATCGAAGACGCCGACTGGAACCTCAACGCCAGCAACCTCATCAGCGTGGCGGGCCGTACGATTCGCTTTCAGGATGTGACCTTCCGCAACGCCGACCAGAGCCTGTCGGTGGGGGGCGTGGTGTCGGACGATTCGGCCCAGGTTCTCAACCTCGCCGCCCGCGATTTTCGCCTCGAAACCCTCGCGCCCATCACCGACCTTGACCTGAAGGGCGGCCTCAACGCCGCCGTAACCCTGCGCGATGCTTACCGGAGCGTCCACCTCGACGGTACGGCCCGCGTGGACGAACTGGTGTACCGCAACGTGTTCATCGGCAACCTCGTCGGCGAAGCCCGCTGGGACGCCCTCCGCCAGCAGGCGAACGTCACGGCCCACGTGGACCGCATGAACAACCGCATCGTGGCCGTGAAGGGTGTTTTTGACCCGAAACGGCAAGAAAATTCGCTCAACCTCGCGGCCACGCTGAGCCAGACCAGCCTCGAAATCCTGCAACCGTTCACCGAAGGGCTGTTTTCCAACCTCGGCGGTACGGCCACGGGACAGGTGAAAATCAGCGGCACGCCCCGCTTCCCGCAGTTCAACGGCGAGGTGTCCATTCGCCGGGGGCGGCTCACGTTCGATTACCTGAAAAGCGTGCTGCGGTTTGAAGACAAAATCTACTTCGACGGCTCCGACATCACCGCCCGCCGCCTGCGCCTGACCGACGACGAAGGCAATCCCGGCACCCTCAGCGGCGGGGTGTTTTACGACGGTGCGGGCAATTTCGCCCTCAGCCTGAAGGCCAACCTGACCAACTTCCGGGTAATGAACCTCGGCGAACGCGACAACGCCCTGTTTTACGGCACCGCCTACGTGACCACCACTGGCCCAAACCACCTCGAAATTCTCGGGCCGGTCAACAACCTGACCATCCGGGCCAGCGCCACCACCAACCGCAACACCAAAATATACATCCCCTTCGACAACGCCGCCAGCGTGAGCAGCGACGATTTCATCGTGCTGCTGAGCGAAAAACTGCGGCAGGATTCCATCCAGCGCCGACTGGTCAACGCCTCCCGACCCGTGGTGGCCCGCCGCGACGACGCCCGGATTCGGATGGATTTCGATTTCAACCTCACCCCCGACGCCTACTGCGAACTGCAACTCGACCGCCAGACCGGCGAGGGCATTTCGGCCAACGGCCGGGGCCGCCTCCGCTTAGGCATCGACACCCAGGGCGATTTCACGATGAGCGGGGTGTACACCATCGAACAGGGGAGGTACTCGTTCAAATACGCCAACCTGATCGACAAGCCCTTCGAAATTCGTCCCGGCAGCCGAATCAGTTGGGCGGGCGACCCCTACGAGGCCGTCATCGACATCCGGGCGGCTTACCGGGCGCTGACCTCCTACGCCAACGTCATGCAGCTCACCGAGGCCGAGCGCCGCGACCCGCAGTTCCTGCGGCGCTACCCGGCCTCGGTGGTCATCACCCTGACGAACCGGCTTCTTTCACCGACCATCACGTACAACCTCGAACTGAAAGATTATCCCAAAACCGGCCCCTTCGTCCGCGACATTCCCGCCTTCGAGGCCCGGCTTCAGAACGACGAGCAACTCCTGAGCCGCCAGGTGAGCAGCGTGCTGGCCTTCGGCACCCTGCTCCCCGAAAGCAGCAACACGCAGGTCAACGCGTCGGTCAACGTACTCAATAACCTCACCGAATTGGCCGCCAACCAGTTGAGTAGCTGGCTTTCGCAGATTAGCCCGAATTTGCAAATCAACTACCTGTCGTTCAACGGGGCCAGCACCACCACCAACCAGGCCCTCATCGGCGACCCCCGCGCCAGCATCAGCTACAACTACCGCGACCGCATCCGCATCACCCGCGACGGGGGTTTCAGCAACTCGGCCTTCATCGGCAATGCCAACCTCATCGGCGACTGGTCGGTGGAAGTGCTCATCACCAAAGACGCCCGCTGGCGGGGCAAAGCCTTCAACCGCTTCGTGCAGAACCCCTTCGTCGGGACGCTCAACAACCAGTCGGTGGCCAACTTCGGAGCCAGTTTGCTGTACACGCAGAGCTTCAACTACTTTTTCCGGCCCAAAACCGCCCCCATCCCCTACCGCCGCGTGACTCCCGTGGTGCCCACCGAGGAACCGAAACCCACCGACACCACGACCACCTCGCAGGTGGGGGCGAAGAAGGGGGCGGTGCAGTAGTCTGAACCGTGCGACGGCCGCACCGTCAGCGCCCGCTTTTGATGGTTTCGGAGAAAGTCAACAGCGGGTAGGGGTTGGGCGTGCCTTCGTTTTCGCGGAAAACATCGCTGGAAATCAGCGGCTCAGGCTTTTTTCTGAACACGAAAAACAACCGCAGCGGGGCATCGAGCCGTTGGTAGCCGTGCCGGGCCAGCCACCCGGCCTGCTCCCGGCGGCAGGTTTCGTCGGTCAGGATGTACGCGGGCAGGGTTTCGGCCCCGGTCAATTCGATGCGGTGGTAGCGTTGCAGGTAGGCGTGGGCGGTCATGCTGCGCATCAGCCGGGGGCACACGCCCACCGTAGCCCCCCTCGGCACGTACCGGCCCAACGCGTGAACGTCCTCGACCATCTTTCGTTCGGCCCCAAACGGCTTTCCGGCAATCCAGCCGCAATACCCCAGGGCGGCGAGGCAAGCCCCTACTGCCAGGCCATTCAGCAGCCGCAGGGTTTTTCGGGAAAAATCACGGGTTTCGAGCCAGGTGACTCCTTTTTTCGGTGCCAGCCATCCCGCGAGCGCCAGGGCCAGGTATGGAAACGCGGGCACGGCGTAGTGGTGGTACTGCTTCACGCTGGCCGCCATCGGCAGGCACACGGCGAACGTCAGCACCAGCCCAACCCAACTGACCCGGTGGGCGGCGGAGCGTAGTCCGGCTTCGGTGCTTCGCCGCCGGGTCGTCAGGTGGAGCAAACCGCCCAGACCCAGCGCGGGCAGGGCATTGAGAACCACGACTTGCAGCACGTACCACCGGCCCAGGGCGTGGAGTTGGGCGGTGTTTTCCCGCGTTTGCGCCAGCGAGGCCCAGAGTTGCTGCTGGAGGTAGGTTTGCAGAAAATGCCGGGCGGGTTCGTAGAGCAGCAGTGCGCCCAACCCCGCCCCGAACAAAACGCCCAGGGTCAGCGTGCGCCGCGGCGCCGGTGCCCGGTTTTCCGCCCAAAAATAACCGAGCACCCCCGGCGCGGCGAGCACGTGCAGGCTCACCGGGCCTTTGGCCAGGAACGCCAGCAGCAAGGCAACGGCGGCGAGGGCGTCCCAGCCCAGCGCCCGCTTCCGGTGCCGGAAGCCGCTGAGCACGCACCCCACGGCCAGGAGGCAGAACAGGGTCATCGTCGAATCGAGCAGGTTTTGGCCGTTGGCCCACTCCACGGTGCGGAATGTGCCCCACAGCAGCACCGGCAGCCAGTCGAAGGCGCGCAGTTCGCTTTTTTCGGGCAGAAGCCCCCGCCACAGCCAAGCGAGGAGCAGGGCCGTGAGCACCACGACCAGCCCGCCGTACGCTTTTTCGGTAAACGGCGTGTCGCCCAGCAGGCGGAACAGCCCGGCCTGGAGCCAGAACTGGAGCGGCGGATGGTCGTAAAACACGGGGCCGTGGTTGTAGGGCAGCCAGAACGAATGCGAGAAGTGGGGTGCCCAGGCGGCACCCCGGCCTTCGGCGAGGTTGCGGGCGATGGCCGCGTAGGCGAGGCCGTCGCCAAAAAGGCCCTCGGTGAGCAGCCGACGGGCCGCCAGCACCCCGACGAGCGCGACGGTGAAACCCCAGCCCGTGGGCCGGAAACGCAGGAGGATGGACCCTGCGGCGGGCGGTGCCGGGGTGCTAGATTGGGCTGACATGGCGGTGGCAGCGGGGAAATGGTCTATTTCTTCAAAAAACCAAGAAAATCCTCCAAACTCAAAACGGCAAGGCGAGGAAACTGAACTCCTGCCAATGCATCGAAGTGGTGGTCGTTGGTGACGATGAAATCCGCCGAGCCAGCCACAGCAGCATCCACGAATTTGTTGTCGTCGGGGTCGGCTTCGATCAAGCCCCAGCGAAAATATACTTCCTGTTTCTCCACGTTCGATTTGCTGGTCAGCATTTCGGCGATGTTGGTCGCAACCACCGCGTTGGCTTTCCGTTCAATAATTTCCGTGTATTCGGAAAGAATTTCGTTGCTGACAATCAGGGTAAATTTGCGGTTCAGGAACGCATCAAAGATGGGGCGGTACTTCGACCGAGTCGAGATTGATACCAGCAACGAATTGGTGTCCAAAACGATTTTCATGATCGGTAAGGCGTGCGCAGGTGGGTGTCAGCCCATTGCTCCATCGTTTCATTCGACCATTCGTTTTCGTCCCACAGCCGGTCCATTTCCTGAGTGGCTTTTTCGGCGAAATAAGTCGCCAGCAGGTCTTTCACCTCCAGCAATTGCTCCTCGGAAAGCGGGTGGCTGAAGATTTTCAGCAACTCCAGTTGCAGGTTGGTCAACTTTTGCGGCGCACTCATCGGTGTCCAGTTTTTCTCAAAAGTAAGAAAAACGGGGTGCGAACCGAAATCCGCACCCCGTCCCGAATGAGCAGCGAAGAACTTCAATTCCGCAGCGGCTTCCCGCCCGTCAGCAAACTCTGAATCCGCTCCAGCGTTTTCCGTTCGCCCGACAGCGACAGGAACGCCTCGCGTTCCAAATCGAGCAGGTACTGCTCCGACACGTTCTGCGGGTAGCTCAAATCGCCGCCGCAGATGACGTAGGCCAGTTTGTCGGCGATTTTGGCGTCGTACTCGCTGATGTACTGGCCCATCAGCATGCCGGTGATGCCCGCCTTGAAGAGCGCGATGCCCGCCCGGCCCTGCACCCGGATGTCGGTGCGCTGCTTAGGCTGGGTGTAGCCTTCGTCGGCGAGTTCAATCACGGCTTTTTTCGCTTCGGCCAGCAACCGGCTGCGGTTCACCACGATTTCGTCGCCCGCCCGGAGGTAGTTCATCTCCCGCGCTTCCTGGGCCGAAGTCGAAACCTTCGCCGTGGCGATGTTCATGAACGCGGCCTGCAAAATGTTGAGTTCGGGGTCGCCTTTCTGGTACAAATCCGAGCAGCGGGCGGCCATTTCCTTCGTGCCGCCCCCGGCGGGAATCAGGCCCACACCCACCTCGACAAGGCCCATGTAGGTTTCGGCGGCGGCCACCAACCGGTCGGCGTGGAGGCAGATTTCGCAGCCCCCCCCCAGCGCCAGCGTGTGCGGGGCCGTTACGACCGGCACCGCCGAGTACCGCGCCCGCATCATGGTCTGCTGAAACTGGGCAATCATCAGGTTTACTTCGTCAAATTCCTGCTCGACAGCGTACATGAACAGCATCCCCAGGTTGGCCCCGGCGCTGAAGGCTTCGGTCGAGTCGTTGCCGATGACCAGCCCCCGGAAGTCCTTCTCGGCCAGGCTGATGGCCTTGTGAACGCCCTCGACCACCGGCGCGCCGAAGGTGTTCATTTTCGAGCGAAATTCCAGCCCCAGCACCCCGTCGCCGAGGTCGTACACGGTGGATTCGGCGTTTTTCCAGACGACGTTTTCCGACCGGTTTTCGAGAATGATGAATGTTTCCTGGCCGGGAATCGGCTGGTAGCTTTTGCTCGAAATGTCGTAGTACTGCTTCCGCCCGTTCTGGACGCGGTAAAACGAGGTGTTTCCCCCCTCGACCATCTCGTACACCCACGACGCGGGTTTTTGCCCCTGGCTTTCGATGAGTTCGATTCCTTTTTGAACCCCAATCGCGTCCCAGGTCTCGAACAGGCCCATCTGCCAGCCAAACCCGGCTTTGATGGCCTCGTCGATGCGGAACAGTTCGTCCGAAATTTCGGGGATGCGGTGCGTCACGTACCGAAAACCGTCGGCGAAGGTTTTGCGGTAAAATTCGCCCACCTTGCCCGTGTCGGCCAGCAGCACGGGGAAGCGGTCGGCGAGTTTGTCGATTTTCTTGACCTTATCGAAAACCTCGAATTTGGGTTTCTGCGAAGGCCGGTACTCGTAGGTTTTCAGGTCGAGGGCCAGGATTTCGGATTTGCCGCCCGACCCTTTGACTTTTTTGTAAAAACCCTGCCCGGTTTTGTCGCCGAGCCACTTTTCCTGCATCAGTTTCTGCACCATGCCGGGCAGTTCGAAGGTGGCGCGGCTTTCGTCGTGTTCGAGGGTTTTGAGGTTGTTGGCCACGTGGACGGTCGTGTCCAGCCCCACCACGTCGGAGAGCCGGAAGGTGCCCGACTTGGGACGCCCGACGACGTCGCTCGTGAGGCGGTCCACTTCCTCGACGGTCAGGCCGAGTTCTTCGGTCACTTTCATCGTCTGCATCAGGGCGTAAATCCCGACGCGGTTGGCGATGAAGGCGGGGGTGTCTTTGGCCAGCACGGTGGTTTTGCCCAAAAATCGCGAGCCGTAGTCCATCAGGAAATTCACCACCGCCGGGTCGGTTTCGGGGGTCGGGATGATTTCGAGGAGCCGCAGGTAGCGGGGCGGGTTGAAGAAGTGCGTGCCGCAGAAGTGTTTCCGAAAATCGTCCGAACGCCCTTCGGCCATCAGGTGGATGGGAATGCCCGAGGTGTTGGAGGTAATCAGCGTGCCCGGTTTGCGGTGCTGCTCCACCCGCTCGAACAGAGACTTTTTGATGTCGAGCCGCTCCACGACGACCTCGATGGTCCAGTCGCAGGTGCTGATTTTCGGCAAATCGTCGTCGAAGTTGCCCAACGTCACGCGGTCGGCGAAGGCCGGGCTGTAGAACGCCGCCGGGCTGGCTTTGAGCGTGTTCTGGAAGGATTCGTTGACGATGCGGTTGCGCACGGCCTTGTTTTCGAGCGTCAGGCCCTTCGCCTGTTCGGCGGGGGTGAGTTCGCGGGGCACGATGTCGAGCAGCAGCACTTCGCAGCCGATGTTGGCGAAGTGCGCAGCGATGCGCGACCCCATGATGCCTGAGCCGAGCACGGCAACTTTGCGGATGGTGCGGTTCATGCGGGAGTGTGGAGGTGATTTTTAGGTTGAAAATGAATGTTGTGAACGCCTGCCTTACGGGACGATTTCCGAATCGGTCCGCCTTTTCCGCCGCTTCCGAAACACCACGTCCCGCAGCCGCCGCACCGTCGATTGTTCCCCCAGCAGGTGCTCCATGTCGGAAAGCTCGATTTTTAGGGCCTCGATGGAGAGCGAAATTTCGTACACCGAAATGGCCAGGGCCGCCGCTTGCAGGAACAGCGCGCTGCCGAACATCCAGCCCGCCAGTACCTGCCACTGCGCGTAAATCGAAATCATGCACAAAATGCTCACGAACAAACTCATCACGCCCAGAAACTGCATGTTGCGGATGAGCCGCACGCGGTATTGCAGCGTCCGGATTTGCTTGATGAGCACGATTTTGTTCGGCGCGGCCTCCTGGTACATCGCGTGCAGGTCGCGGATGACTTTGGCCGTGGCCGTGAAGCGGTTCGTGAACCCCAGCATGAACAGGGCGGCGGTCGAAAACAGGATGGCCGGGGTTGAGAGGGTCAGTTCCATTGCAAAAATGAAAAGCGGGCGTTATCCTTCCAGCAGTTCCGGGAAGAGGATGGATTCCCGGTCCTCGGCCATGAAACTCGTGGACGTCACCTGCTCCACCACCCGGCTGATGGTGCGCATGGTTTCAAAAAACGCGGCTAGTTGTTCCGGCGAAAGCTGCTGCTGCACGAGGGTATTGAACTCAATGACCCCCTGCCGCGCCCGGTCCCGCTTGCGCTTGCCTTCCTCGGTCAGAAACACGTTGACCACCCGCTTGTCGGCCCCACCGGCTACGCGCCTGATCCAGCCTTTTTCTTCGAGCGACTTGAGCATCCGCGTCAGGCTGCGGGGTTCGAGGCCCAGGGCCGGGGCGATTTTGGTGGCGGGGGTGCCGTTTTTGTCGATGTTGAGCAGCACGTAGCCGATGGCCATGGTCATGTCGTAGCGGGCGGCGTAGGCGTTGTACATGCGGCTGATGGCGTGCCAGCCGGTTTTGATGTGGTAATCGACGGTTTCTTCGGCTTTCATCTTCAAATTTTCCGGTGCAAAAACAGCCCGTAAAAGTACGGAATTCGGGCAGGTATTCGGCCTGCATACCTTTTTTCAAAGGCTGAACTTGTGCTTTTTCGGGATTCCTTGCCCTTTTGTTAAGCCCATTTGACCGTTTGCTAAGTTTTCTCAAAAAATCAGGTAGCCTTTTGGGAGGTTGTTTGGCTTTCCTTCTAACTTTCCGGCGGTAATCCTACTCTTCAAATCCCAAAAACCGCACTTCGCCATGAAAAAAATCCTTTCCCTCGCTGCTCTGGGTGTCGTTCTTCTCGCTTTCTCAATCACAAAATCCAACGCGCAGGCCTACCAGAACGGCCGCAATTACCTCAACGCCGGGATTGGCCTGGGTACCTACGGTGGCGGTGGGTTGGGCCTCAACGCCTCACTCGAACACGGGTTCACCGACCAAATCAGTGCGGGTGGCATCGTGGCGTACTCGCGTTACAACTACGGCTTTTCGGATTGGCGCTGGAATTTCATCATGTTCGGTGCCCGTGGCTCGTACCACCTGACCGAATTGCTCAAGATTGACAACGACAAGTTGGACCTTTACGCTGGCCTGGGTTTAGGCTACCGGACAGGCTCCTTCACGGGTCCGACGGGTTCCTACGTCGGCAACCTGGGCAGCGGCGTTTTCTTTATGGGCCACGTCGGGGCACGGTACTTCTTCTCCGAGAACGTCGGCGGGTTTGCCGAAGCGGGGGCGGGAGTCTCCAACCTCCTGCTGGGCGTGACGTTCAAATTCTAGTCACTTTTTTCCGAAAAAGCGGCTCCGAAAAATCGGAGCCGCTTTTTTTGTTTGGAGAAATCCCTGCCTATTTTGTCCACCAATCGAGCCTCATGCCCCTCCTTCCCCTGCCTGAATCCGCAATGAACCCACGCCTACGCCCCTTCTTCATGCTTTTTCTCTTGCTTGCCTCCGCGTCGGGCACGGCTCGTGGTCAGAGTTTCCAACGGGGCGACGTGTTGGTCAACGCGGGCATTGGTTTGAACTCGTTCTACAGCGGGGGCGTCCCGCTCGGGGGTACGCTGGAGTTCGGTGTGTCCGATAAAGTCAGCATCGGCCCAGCCGCCGACGTCGTGTCGAGCCGGGTCGCGGGCACGCGGTACACGGCCCTGTACGTGGGGGGACGAGGTGCCCTGCACCTCGGCGAACTGCTCGACGTGCAAAACGACCGCGTGGACATTTACACCGGGCTGACGCTGGGCTACCGGCTTTTTTTCTGGAACACCACCCAAACGAGCACCATCACCGACAACCGGTTTGGGCGGGGTGTTTACTACAACGGCTTTTTCGGAGGACGGTTGTTTCTGACCCCTACCCTCGGCGGGTTCGCCGAGTTTGGCCTGGGCGGAGCCACCAACATCCGGCTGGGCGTTACCTTCAAGTTGTAACCCGCCGTGGTCGGCGACAAGGGTTGCCAACCACGAAATTCGCCCGGAGATTTTCTTCAACACCTCATGCCATGAATCTCGCTCACTCCTTCGACCGCTGGCCTCGCCGCACGTTCCTGAAAACCACCGCCGCCGCCACCGCCGGGGCGCTGCTGCCCGCCCCGCTTCGGCGCACTCAACGCGACGACCGCCCCGTGCGGCTGGCCTTCATCGGCGTGGGCCTGCGGGGGCGCAACCACCTGCAAAACGCCCTGGTCTTTCCCGGCGTGCAAATCACCGCCCTCTGCGACGTGGACCCCGACGCCCTGGCCAAGTCCCAGCAAATCCTGACCAAAGCCGGGCGGAAGGAAGCCCCCACCTACGGCAAATCCGACCGCGACTACGAGCGGATGCTCCAGCGCGACGACATCGACGGGGTCATCATCGCCACGCCCTGGGAATGGCACGTGCCCATGGCCGTGGCGACGATGAAAGCGAGCCGCTACGCCGGGGTGGAGGTATCGGCCACGGTGACGCTCCAGGAATCCTGGGATTTGGTGAACACCCACGAAAAAACCGGCGCGCACTGCATGATTCTGGAAAACGTGTGCTACCGCCGCGACGTGATGGCCGTGCTCAACATGGTGCGGCAGAACGTGTTCGGCGAGGTAGGCCACCTGCAATGCGGCTACCAGCACGACCTTCGGGAGGTGAAATTCAACGACGGCAAAAAACCCTACGGCGGGGGCGTGGAGTTCGGCCCGAAGGCCATCTCGGAAGCCCGCTGGCGCACTCAGCACTCGGTGGACCGCAACGGCGACCTCTACCCCACCCACGGCCTCGGGCCGGTGGCCGAGATGATCAACATCAACCGGGGCAACCAATTTTTGTACCTCACCTCGATGGCCTCGCCCGCCCGCGGCCTGCACCAGTACATCGTGGACAAGGGCGGGGCCGACCACCCAAACGCGAAGGTGAAATTCAAACTCGGCGACGTGGTGCAGACGATGATCAAGTGCGCCAACGGCGAGACCATCCTCATCACCCACGACACCAACCTGCCCCGGCCCTATTCGCTGGGCTTCCGGGTGCAGGGCACGAAGGGACTTTGGATGGACGACGGCGACGTGATTTACCTCGAAGGCACCAGCCCCAAACCCCACCAGTGGGAACCCGCCGAGCCGTACCTGAAAAAATACGACCACCCGTACTGGCAAAAACTCGAAAAAGAAGCCGAAGGCTCCGGCCACGGGGGCATGGATTACTTCGTGCTGCTGGATTTCATTACGGCCATCCGCGAAAAAGCGGCCCCCTCCATCGACGTGTACGACGCGGCGGCCTGGTCGGCCATCAGCCCGCTGTCGGAGGAATCGATTCGCAAGAATTCGGCCTCGGTGCCCATCCCCGATTTCACGCGGGGCAAGTGGAAAACCCGCAAGCCCGTGTTTGCCCTGACGGAAGCGTGATTTTTTTCAACGTGGATCGGATTATTGAGCGAACGGTTGCAATGACTTTAAAAAAGCGTATTTTCTTGCAGGCGCTTATCAATCTTTCATCAACTCCTCTCTGAAACAGAAAACCCGGTCGCCTGACCGGGTTTTCGCTTTTACGAGAAAATCAGTTTTGCAGGTACAAGCCGACCGCCACGGCCATTTGCAGCAGCCAGAGGCCGAACATCCACCAAAACAATTCGGATTTGATGGCTCGAAAATGCCTTTCAAGAAAAGCGGGCTTTTTCATCAGCAACCTGTTTTTGAATTCGTAATTCCTAATTCGTAATTCCACTCACGCTTCCACCGCCAGCTTAAACTCCGACGTCAGGTGGAACTGAATGTCGGGGTTATTTTCGCGGTTCATGCGGAGCATCCACTCGCTTTCGGCCAGGAACACCGGGTGCTGGTCTTTGTCGTAGGCGATTTGGATGCCCTTCAGGCGGATGAATTCAGCCAGTTTGGCCTTATCGTCGCTCGTGATCCAGCAGGCCCGGGCGATGGGCATGTGGTCGAAGCGGCACTTCGCCCCGTACTCGTGTTCGAGGCGGTACTGGATGACCTCGAATTGCAGTTCGCCCACCGTCCCGACGATTTTGCGGTTGCCGGGCTGCACGGTGAACAACTGCGCCACGCCCTCGTCGGTGAGTTGCTGGATGCCTTTTTCCAACTGCTTCGACTTCATTGGGTCGAGGTTGATGAGTTCTCGGAACAGTTCGGGCGAGAAACTCGGGATGCCCTGGAAGAAAAAGTCCTCGCCCTCGGTCAGCGTGTCGCCGATTTTGAAGTTGCCCGTGTCGTACAGGCCGAGCACGTCGCCGGGGAATCCTTCCTCGACGATGTCCTTGCTTTGGGCCATGAAATTGTACGGGTTGGCGAAGCGCAGGTTTTTGTCGAGCCGCACGTGGTGGTAAAACGTGTTGCGCTCGAAGGTGCCCGAACACACCCGCAGGAACGCGATGCGGTCGCGGTGCTTGGGGTCGAGGTTGGCGTGAATCTTAAAAATAAACCCGCTGAATTTTTTCTCGGTCGGTTCCACCACGCGCAGGTCCGTGGGCCGCTCGCCCGTGGGCGGGGCGATGCGGCAAAACGTGTCGAGCAATTCCTTGACGCCGAAGTTGTTGACCGCCGAGCCGAAAAACACCGGGGCGACTTGGGCGTCGAGGTACGCCTGCCGGTCGAACGCGTCGTACACGCCTTCGATGAGTTCCACGTCCTCCCGGAGTTGGGCGGCGTCGCGGGCACCCACCCGCTGGTCAAGCTCGGGCGAAGCGAGGTCTTCGATGCTGACCACGTCTTTTTCGAGTTTAGTTTTGTTGACCTCGAACAGGTTCAGCGAGCCTTCGTGGAGGTTGTACACGCCCTTGAAATTGGCACCCATGTTGATGGGCCAGGTGAGCGGGCGGACACTGATTTGGAGTTTCTGCTCCAGTTCGTCGAGCAAATCAAACGGATTCTGCCCCTCGCGGTCGAGTTTGTTGACGAAAATAATGACCGGCGTGGCCCGCATCCGGCACACTTCCATGAGCCGTTCGGTCTGCTCCTCGACGCCCTTCACGCAGTCGATGACCAGAATCACCGAGTCCACGGCAGTAAGGGTGCGGTAGGTGTCTTCGGCGAAATCCTTGTGGCCGGGGGTGTCGAGGATGTTGATTTTTAACCCGTTGTACTCGAACGTCATTACCGACGTGGCCACCGAAATGCCCCGCTGGCGTTCGATTTCCATGAAGTCGGAGGTCGCGCCTTTTTTGATTTTGTTCGATTTCACGGCCCCGGCGGTCTGAATGGCCCCGCCGAAGAGCAGCAGCTTTTCGGTGAGGGTGGTTTTGCCGGCGTCGGGGTGGGAGATGATGCCAAACGTGCGGCGTTTGGCGATTTCGGCTTGCAGGTTGGTCATGCGGGTAGGCCGTCAGCTAAAGCAGACGGCAAGTCGGTGAAAGCCCCGCGCGGCGTCCGCTTTGGAGCTAAAAGTCAAGTTGTTGAAGGAGTCCCGGAGGGACTTGCCCCGTCTTGCCGTCTGCTTTAGCTGACGGACACCAGGCGGGAAACGCGCAAAATTACGCACAAAACCGCCCCGAACCAGCCCCGGTTCCGTTGCCCGCCCGCTCCTTTTTGGTTACTTTTCGCTTCCCAAAACCAAAACCCATCTTCCGTCTTTCGCCCATGCACGTTCTCTACCTCGTCCGCCACGCCGAAGCCGAAAAACCCTCGGGCGGTCCCCACGATTTTCGGCGCACCCTCACCCCCCACGGCATGATCGACGCCGCCCGGATGGGCAAACTCATGGCCCGGAAAGGCGTGAAAGCCGACGCGTTCATCAGCAGCCCATCGGAGCGCACGCGCGTCACGGCGGAAGTGTTTGCCCAACAGACGGGTTTTGACGAATCTAAGATTCAGTACGTCGAAAACCTCTACGAAGGTTCGCCGCGCAACTACCTCGCCGCGCTCGGCACCCTGCCCGAATCGGTCGGTTCGGTGGTGTTTGTGGGCCACAACCCCAGCGTGACGTACTTCGCCGAGTACCTCACCCACGAAGAACTCGGCAACATGCCCACCGCCGCCGTGGCGGCCATCGAATTCAACTGCCCCTGGACCGAAATCTCCGGCCGGTCGGGCAAGCTGCTTTTTTACGACTCCCCGGAGAAACTGGCGGGGTACGACCTGGCGTGAGGGTGAGAATGTTCAATTTTCAATGCTCAATTTTCAATGTTGAATGACTTCTTTGAACATTGAAAATTGAGCATTGAAAACTGAACATTCTGCCTTCTTCCCTCAAAACTCCCTCCCCGCCGTAAAGTAAAACCCCCGCTGCCCTTCGCGGTTGACGGAGTAGTTGAGGCGGATGACCACGTTGTACCAGGTCACGAAGTCCAGGCCGACGCCCCCGCCGAAGAGCCAGCGGTTGGCCAGGCGGCTGTTGTTGCGCTCCGGGTAGCGGTTGGCAACGATGCCGAAATCGGCGTACACATTCGGGAAAATCGCCAGGGGCAGGGTGTTGAACTGCGGAAATTTGCGGAGGGGTTTCAGAAAAAACGTGCGGTCGAGGGCCTGAAACTTGAGCGTGTTGCGGGCGTAGAAGTACGACTGCCCGTCCACCACGAACCGCTCGTAACCCCGTACGAGGTCGGTGCCGTAGCCCAGGCCGCGGGTCTGGAGGAAGGGCTGGTTGAGCGGGGCCGACGTTTTGCCTTCGGCTCCAAATGCGGCGAACCACCGCTTGCCCCGACCCAGGGGCAGGAAGCGCGCGTAGGTGGCGCTGAGTTCGGTCAGGTGGACGTCGTCGGAGGGCAGCAGGCCCCATCGGTTGACCGCTGCGGAAAACAAGTGCCCCCGGAGCGGGTACTGGGCCTTGTCCCGGAAATCGTAGAGGTAGGCGTAGCTCAGCAGCCAGAACCGCTGCCGGGTGCGGCCGTCGAGGAAGTAAAACGGGTTGAGCCGGGCGATGGTATCGGCCACGGTCTGGGTGGTGTAGCGGAGTTCGAGAAACTGGAAATCGTAGAACTTGTTGCGCCGCCGGAGCACGGCGTTGGTGTAAAATCGTTCGCGGAGGATGTCTTCGCTGCGCAGGAAAACGAGTTTGTCGAGGTTGGTGCGGTAGGCCAGGTTTTTGGAATCGAGAAACGAGGCCCCGACGGTTAGCCCGAGTTTCTGCTTCCGGTCGAGGTACGGAATCCGGTAAAACACGTCGAAGTAGCGGGCAAAGCCAAATTCGGCGTTCACGCGCAGTTCTTCGGCCCGGCCGCGCACGTTGCGGTGGCGGAGGTTAACACCGTAAATCGTCCGGCTCAGGTCGCGGCCCCGGTCGTACCACCACTCGTTGAAGTTGCGGTCGGCGAGTTGAAACACCGGGTAGCCCAGGATGTACCACTGCTCTTTCAGGTCAAATTCAACGTCGATTTGGTCGGCGTTGAGGCGGGCCACTTTCGCCCCGACGGTCACGAACAGGTTGGTGTTAAAGATTTTCCGCCGGTTGAGTTCGAGGCGCTGGCTGAGGTTGGCCGTCAGGAGTGTATCGCCGGGGCGAAAGTCGAGTTCGCGCAGGATGATGTGTTCGCGGGTGCGGCGGTTGCCATTCATCCGGATTTCGCGCACGACCACCTTCCCGCTGGAATCGGGGGGCGGAACGGCAACGGGATTTTGGAAGAAAAGAAAAAGCGAAAGCAGGCTGGCGAGCATATCGGAAGGCAGTCCGCAAAAGTAACCCGTTTCGGGAAACCAGTCCGCGCCCTTTGCCCAAGCCAACGGATTGACGACGATGGGCTACAACCGGCGAAGAAAATTTTTGGTAAAAAAATCTAAGAATTTCTTACCAAGTCACCATTTTCGTGCCTACTTTTGCCAGGCCTCTGAACGGTAACCGTTACACTACGGATTGAGGGAAAGAAAAACGGTTCCGCATCGTCGCATTTGTTGCATTGAACAATGGGAAGAAAGACCATAGAGTCGGATTAGCCCGCTTCACTGAGGCGGGCTAATTTTTTTTGCGGAGCGAGGGGCGGGGAGCAGGGGCAAATGCATTTGCTCCCCGCCCCCTGCCCCTCGCTCCCCGCTCAACCCACCTCCGGATCAATCGGGAAGGCCACCCGCTCGGTGCGGCGGGACTCTTTCACCAAAAAGCAGGAAGCGGCCGCCAGCAGCAACATGATGCCCGCCAGACCCAGCGCGTTGCGGGGGTCGTTGCCCAGCGCCGTTTCGTAATAAAGCGGCACGGTGAGCATGCCAATGAACTGGGGCACGCAGATGAACCCGTTGAAAATGCCCATGTACACCCCCATTTTCCGGGCGGGCACGGCACCCGCCAGAATCAGGTACGGCATCGACATGATCGACCCCCACGCCAGGCCCATGATCGCCATGGCGGCGAGGTAAACGAATTTATCGTTGGAAGTAAACGTCAGGAAAAAGCCGCAGGCCCCGATGGTGAGGAACACGGCATGCGTCGCGCGGGCGCTGCCGATGACCTTCGCGATGCGCGGCAAAAAAATGGAGATGACGGCGCAGGAAACGCTGAACATCGCGAAGCACAGGCCGCCCCATTTCGTACCTTCCTCAAAGCCAGCCCGGTTGCTGACGGCGTCGGGGGCGTTGAAGGCGTACCTGGCCACCGCCAGCGAGAGGTACTGCCACATCAGCGGCAAGCCGTACCAGGTAAAAAATTTCACCCACCACAGTTGCCGCATGGCCGTGGGCATCGACGAAAGCGAGGCCAGGATTTCCTTGAACACGGGCAGCATCAGCACCAGATACCCCCCCGCCAGCACGCCAAATCCCCATTTCAGGCCAGCAAAAAACCCGCCCATCCGCCACGCGAAACCAGCGGCCAGCACCGCCGCCGCGCCCGCCAGCGCCAGGTGCCAGAACGAAATGGACTTTTTTTCCTCTTCGCTGAAGACGTGTGGCTGCTTGTAACTGTCGTCCTGCGGCGGGTACTCTTTCGTGGTGCGCAGGGTCCAGAGCACCGACGCCAGGATGGCTGCCGCACCGATGTAGAACGGGTACCGCACCGAATTGGGAATGCCGTTGACCAGTTGCGCTTCCGACATTACCATCGAAATGCCCACGAGGGGCAGCAGGTACGGCATCAGGTTGGCCAGCGTCTGGCCGAACCCCACCATGAACGACTGCACGGCGAAGCCCGTGGGTCGCTGCTTTTCGTTGAGCATGTCGCCCACGAACGCCCGGAACGGCTCCATCGCGGAGTTCAGCCCCGCGTCGAGCATCCACATCAGGCCCGCCGCCATCCAAACCACCGACGAATTGGGCATCAGCACCATCGCAATGCTACCCAGCAGGGCACCGACCAGAATGAACGGCTTGCGCCGCCCCCAGGTGGGCGACCAACTCCGGTCCGACACGGCCCCGATGATGGGCTGGAGCAACAGCCCTGTCAGCGGTCCCGCCAGCCAAAGGCCGGGAATGGCCGCCTCGTCGGCCCCCAGGTACCGGTAGATGGGACTCATGTTGGCCTGCTGGAGGCCGAAGCCGTACTGAATGCCCAGAAACCCGAAACTCATGTTCCAGATTTGCCAGAATGTCAGGCGGGGCTTGTCGGTCGTGGTTTCGGTGGTGGTGATTTGGGGCGAAGCTGCCATGCTCGGTGAATTTTTTCGGGAAAGACTTTTACAAAAAAAGGAAACGGGCGGCGGGAAACCAAACGGCAGGTTGCCGAAATCCCCGGCGTGGCACGGGTAGCGGGCACCGGGCGGCTGGCCCGTACCAATCCTCCCCGCGCCCGCCGACCGTTTGCTCAATAACTATCCTGAACTTCAGCGGCAAAGGCATTTTTTGCTACCTTCCCCGCCTTCGTCTTCCACGCGTGCAAACCCCTCCTCGCCATGCCCTACGCCGACCTGCACTGCCACCCGTTTTTCAAGCCGACCTGGATACTCGGCACCCGGCCCGACACCGACATCCGCGTCGAAATCGACCCGCTTCAGGAAAAAAACATCCGGGAATTGATTCTGAAAGCCATCGGCGGCGAACTGCGCAAAATCCTGAACTCGCAGTCCTGCCTACCCCAGCTCCGCGACGCCGGGGGTACGCTCATCGTGGCCAACCTCATCGCGATGGAAAACGCCTACTCCAACCTTGACCTCTGCATTTTTCAGCGAGTGTTGCAATTCGTCAAAGGCATGGACCAGAGCCAGTTGAAGGCGGCGGGCGAGGCCACGCTCAGTTACTTCAGCCTCCTCGAAGCCGAACTGACCGTGGCCCGCGGCCTCGACGGCACCGACCTCGGCGGCTACCGGTACCGGCTCATCAACGACCTGTCGGAGGTGGACGACGACCCCACCGTGGTGAACATCGTGCTGGCCGTGGAGGGTGGGCACAGTTTCTACCAACTCCCCGACGTGCTGGCCCAGGAGCAAAATCCCGCCGGGGTCATCGCCGCGCTGAGGGATTGGAAACGCGCCGCCCGCCTCGGCCAGCGCCCCCGGCTGCTGTACGTCACGCTCACGCACCACACCCAAAACTGCCTCAGCAACCACGCCTACGCCGTGCCGCCTACCTTCGCCGGGTCGGGCAAAAACCCCAGGGCGGGGGGCTTCAACCCCACGGGCAGCGGCCTGACGCCCGCGGGCCGGGAGTTTTGCCGCGTGGCCCTCCGCCAAACCGCCGACGAAGACCGCGTGCTCATCGATTTGAAACACATGAGCCTGAAAGCCCGGATGCAGTTTTACGACCTGCGCCGTTCGCTCGAAGCGGAGGGTTTCGCGCCCATCCCGCTCGTGGCCTCGCACATGGGCGTCACGGGGCTTTCCTGGAACGACGCCACCGTGGCGGCCTGTTACCGGCTCGAATTCGACCCCAGCCACACCTTCGAGGTTGCCCACCTCGACTCGCTCCGCCTGCTCGGTTTCAAACTCACCGAAGGCGCGGGGGAAAACGAAATCAACCTCGTGTTCAACCCCTGGTCGATTAATTTGTACGACGAAGAAATCGCCGAAATCGTCAATTCGGGTGGCCTCATCGGCCTGTCGTTCGACGACCGGATTCTGGGCAACGGGCCGGTGTTCCTGGAGCGGTTCAGCCGGGCCGAAACCTTCCCGCTGCCGTCCATCCAGTCCATCAACTTCGCCTCCCAAACCACCGAAAACGGGCGCACGAGCTACGCCTTCCGCAATTTTCAGTCGGAGCCGTTTCACGAAAAACGCTACCCCGAAGCCCCCCTGCTCCCCGGTTCCAACCCGGCCACGGTGCGGGCGCAGAAGGGCCTGCTCGCGCTCTGCCAGAACCTCGTCCACGTCGTGCGCATCGGCGGCGAGCGGGCCTGGGACTGCGTCTGCATCGGCTCCGACTTCGACGGCATCATCGACGCCATCGACGTGGCCCCCAACGCCGCCGCCCTCCGCTTTTCGGACGCGGAAACGAGTTTCCGGTCGCTGTTCACGAGCTACCTGGGCCGGATGGTGGGGGCACTCAACCGGTATTTTGAAGAGCAGGAAACGGGCGAAACCCCGCTCACCCTGCCCGGCGACGCCTACGACCGCTTCCTGCACGACAACCTGCGCCGGTTTTTGGAGAAAAACTTTCGGCGGGAGGCGGCGGGGCCGGCGATTTTGGCCGGTCCGAACCCCTCGGCGGGCGGAACGGGCGGAAACTGAGCTTGGCTTCGAAAATTTTTTACACGTAGTGTAAGCCGGAAACGCGGTATTTTTCCCGAAAAATTTTTCACGAAAACGTTGACAATCTCCGTCTCAGCCCGCCAATTTTGCGGCGTCCAAACACCAACCGACGACTCGTTTTCCCCGATGAAGCGCATTCAACACACCGAACGATTTGGCCTCCTGAATCCCTGCCGGGATTGGAGCCAGCGCCGGGCCTGCGCGGTCGGGGAAGGGACCCGACCCTGAATTTCGTCCTGACGAAATACCTCAGCCCGGCCTCGCATGCGACGCCGGGCTTTTTTTGTGCCCGAGCCTTTTTTGAACTCCGATGAACTGCCATTTCAAATCCCAATTCCAGCACCAACCCACGCGTGGCATCCAGCCCATTGCGTACGACCAGGTTGGTTTTGATGGGAAAACGGGGGTCCGGCCCGACCGAACGTAGCGACGTTGCTGCGTTTGCGCGAAGCCCGGCCTGTCCCAGCGAGCCGGGCTTTTTTGTTGGCCCGGCCCAAACGACCGGGTTTTGAGAATTGCCGAATCAGCGAAGCTAAACCCGGTGGCCGGTTTGAGAACCGGCCACCACATGATGAAATAAGGGTGCATTGGTCCAGTGGCTACGATGCTTCACTGTCTATGAAGCGACGGGGGTTCGATTCCCCCATGCACCGCGAGTTGGCCGACTCCCGAACCCGATGGTTTCACCGCAAAACGAACAACGACCATGCGCTTCAATTTACCCATCCGCGACCGCGACGCCGTTCGGAATTACGAAGGCGCGCAAGCCTACGCCCTCAACCCGGCGCTGGCGTTGTACGCCGCCGTGGTGACGGCCTCGCTCAGCGACCAGTTCTACGAAACGGCCCCCGACCGGCTGGTGCGGATTCGGCAACTCGTTGCCCAAAACGACCCGTACTTCGTGGCCCAACTGGCCGTGTACGCCCGCGAAACGATGCACCTGCGCAGCGTACCCCTCGTGCTGGCGGTCGAACTGGCCCGCCTCCACGCGGGCGACGGGCTGGTGGGTCGCCTGGTGAGCCGGGTGGTGCAGCGGGCCGACGAAATCGCCGAACTGCTGGGCTGCTACCAGAACGCCAACGGGCGGACGGGCACCAAGCGCCTCAACCGCCTCAGCAAGCAGGTGCAGCGCGGGCTGGCCGAAGCCTTCAACCGCTTCGACGCCTACCAGTTCGCCAAGTACAATCGGGTGGCTGAGGTTCGCCTCCGCGACGCGCTGTTTCTGGTGCACCCGAAGGCAAAAAGCGCGGAACAGCAGGCGATTTTCGACCAAATCGCTGCGGACACGCTGCCCACGCCCTACACCTGGGAAACCGAACTTTCGGCCCTGGGGCAGCGGGGATTTGACAGCGATGTGGCCCGGCAAGCGGCCTTCCGCGCCACGTGGGAAAGTCTGATTTTCAGTGGAAAAGTCGGCTACATGGCCCTGTTGCGCAACCTGCGGAACCTGCTCGAAGCGGGCGTGAGCCGCGAAGCCGTGGCCCACGTGGCCCGCGTGTTGGGCAACGCCCACGCCGTGGCCAATTCGAAGCAGTTGCCGTTCCGGTTCCTCTCGGCGTACCGGGAGGTGAAAGCGGTGCCCTCCGGCCACGTGCCGCTGGTGCTCGACGCCCTCGAACGGGCCGTGGCCCACGCCGCCGCCAACGTCCGGGGGTTCGACGAAACCACCCGCGTGGTGCTGGCCGCCGACGTGTCCGGCTCGATGCAGCGGCCGGTTTCGGCCCGCTCGAACGTGCAGAACTACGACGTCGGGCTGGTGCTGGCCATGCTGCTGCAAAGCCGCTGCGCCCACGTGACGACCGGAATGTTCGGCGACCGCTGGAAGGTCATTCAGGTGCCGCGCACCAACATCCTGGCCAACGTAGAGGAGTTCCACCGCCGCGAAGGCGAGGTGGGCTACGCCACCAACGGCCACCTCGTGGTGCAGGACCTGCTCGACCGCCGGGTGGTGGTGGACAAGGTGATGCTGTTCACCGACTGCCAGTTATGGGATTCGCAGACGGGCAACCAGACGGGCCTCGCCGCCGTGTGGCGACGGTACAAAACCCTCGCCCCGCAGGCCCGGCTGTACCTGTTCGACCTGGCCGGGTACGGTAACGCACCACTGCGGGTCAACGACGCCGACGTGGCCTTCGTGGCGGGCTGGTCGGACAAAGTCTTCGACGTGCTCGCCGCGCTGGAATCCGGAGGCAGCGCGGTGGCGGAGATTCGCAACGTAATCGTCTGAACCGCGATTGGCCAGGATTTTAAGATTTTCAGGATGAAATTCATCCGTGTCAGCCATCCTACAAATCCTAAAATCCTGGCCAATCGCGGTTCAGACAAAAAACTGAAAGGTGCCGTACCACAGCGATACTTCGACTGGAAATCAAAAGACGCTGCGGGCTTGTCGCCCTTTCAAAAACGAGATGGTTGGTGTAACTGGCTAACATGGCGGGTTGTGGTCCTGTCGAATCGGGTTCGAGTCCCGACCCATCTCCCAGTCAGGTGCCGTAGGAAAGCGTTACTTCGCTGGCCCCGGAGGGCGTCCCGCTGAAACCGGGAAGGGGGAAGGTTCGACTCCTTCGTGAAAAACGTGCGCTTTTCGTCCGTCGCCCTGATTGATTTCAGTTCAGATTACGCGGTTGGTGTACCGGCAACACGGCGGGTTTTGAGTCCGCAGAGGGTGGTTCGATTCCATCACCGCGTACCAGTCAGGTGCCGTAGAAAAAAGCTACTTCGGGATGTTGGGGTCGCCGGTTCGAATCCGGCCTCTGGCTTCGGTCAGGGTGGCGCAGGGGTAGCGCACGACAATAAAAAACTTTTTTCGTCCATTGCCCTGATTGTTTTTTGCCGGGTCGTTCAACGGAAGGATGGAAGGCTACGAACCTTCGGATGGGAGTTCGAATCTCCCCCCGGTAACGCGCACGGGCGGGTTATCAACCCGCCCCACATTACCTTTGTCGCCGTTCACAGCAACCTTTGCACTGTAACTGTAAACTGTAAACTGTAAACTGTGAACTGTAAACTGTGAACTCCGCGAAGCCCTACGCCCTCCTCGCCGCCGGCGAACTCCTCGTCGATTTCATCGGCCACGAACGCGTAACCGATTTGAGCGAAAGCCGCGACTTTCACCGCTACCAGGGCGGCAGCCCGGCCAACCTCGCCGCCAACGTCGCCCGCCTCGGCAACCGCGTGGCGCTGGTGGCCTGTGTGGGGCGGGATAATTTGGGGAAATACCTCAAAACCCGCGTGGCCGAGGCGGGGGTCGAAATGCAGTTCGTGGTTGAAGACCCGCTCCAGCCCACCAGCCTCGTGGTGGTGAGCCGCAGCACCGGTACGCCCGATTTCATCGCCTACCGCACCGCCGACCGGATGCTCCGCCCCGAACACCTCCCCGACGAGTTGCTCGCCCAAGCCGCCATTTTTCATACCACCTGCTTCGCACTCAGCCAAGCCCCCGCCCAGCAAACCCTCGTGGACGCCGCCCGCCGCGCCGCCGCGACCGGGTGCCAGCTCAGCCTCGACGCCAACTACGCCCCCACCCTCTGGCCCGATCGGGAAGAAGCCTGGCGGGTCATCGGCGAATTCGTGCGGCCCGGCGCGCTCGTCAAACTCAGCGACGACGACGCCGAGCGGCTCTACGGCCAGCCCGTGCCCGACGACCGCGTGCTGGCCGAGTTTCACGAAATGGGCGCAAGTTTGGTGTGCTTCACGAAAGGCGCGAAAGGCAGTTTGCTGAGTTGGGCCGGGGGCAGCTACCGCCAGGCGGTTCCCGTCAAACCCGTGGCCGAGGTGGTTGACGCCACCGGCGCGGGCGATGCCTACTGGGCCGGGTTCCTGACCGCTTTTCTGGACAGCCACGAACCGCCCACCTGCGCCGAAGCCGGGGCGCGCCTTGCCGCCCGCAAACTGGGCAGTTCCGGGCCACTGCCCGCCGGGCTGGGGCGCGGGGTGCTCTACGCCGACTAAGCCAGGCCCGACCGCTTGGTTTTGAAAAACCGGGGAATTTTCTTGCCAAAAAATCCCGCAACCTCATGCGCACCGGCTACCGCGACCGTTGGGCCATCGCCGTCGGCAGCGTGTTTTTGGGCTACTTGTTCGTCAACCTGGGCCAGACCGACAGCCTGTTTCAGCTTCTGCGAAAACCAGCGTACCTCCGCGACGTGTTCGTCACCACGGGCATCACGGCGCTGGTCTGGCTGGCCGTGCGGGCCGCCACGGTGTACCTCGACCGCCGCCTCGACTGGCTCGCCCGCCCCGGTGCCCGGCTCGTGGCCCAGGCCCTGCTCGGCTTCGGTGCCCCAGCCCTGCTTTCGCTGGTGCTGACGCTCTTGTTTTTCGAGTTCGTCATTCGCCAGCCCATCGCCGAAAGCACGTTTCCGATTTACGAATTTCCCATCAGCCTGCTCGTCATCGCGGGCCTCAACGCATTTTACGCCGGGCTTTATTTTTACCAAAAAGCCGCCGCACCCCCCGCGGCGGAACCGCCCGCCCCCGCCGTTCCCGCCGACGCTTCCCCCGAACGCCAGACGCTCCTGCTCAACCGGGGCGCGCGCAACGTGCCCGTGGCCGTGGACGACGTGGCGTATTTTTTCGTTGAAAGCGGCAGCGTTTTCGCGGTGCTGTTTTCGGGAGAAAAATTCCTCGTGCCCGCTTCCCTCGACGACCTCGCCCAGCGCCTGCCACCCCGGAAATTCTTCCGCGCCAACCGCCAGGTGCTCCTCCACCGCCGGGCCTGCCGCTCGTTCGGGGCCGAAACCTACGGCAAGCTGAGCCTCGAACTCACCCCGCCCGCCGACCAGCCGGTGATCATCAGCCAGCAGAAAGCCCCGGAGTTCCGGAAGTGGCTCGAAGAAGTCGCCTGAGCGCTTCGAATTGAAGGACGGTTTCTCCCGCTTCAGCCCCGAATTTTCCTGATTCACGGTTTCAGCCACTGATTCACAAGAGGTTGGTAAAATCGCCGTGTACCTTCGCCCCGAAAACAATCACTCTCAAAACAAGCCCATGAAAATTCTCCTCCTGCTCGGCGGGCTGGCCGCGTGTTGCGCGCCGCCCCTCCATGCCCAGCAACTTCGCCTCGCTTACGCGGGCGAAACCTTCACGCATTACGGCCTCAAGGCCGGGTACGAGCACGCGCTCCGCACGTTTCCGAGGCCCGATTCCCCCGCCCGGGGCGAACTGGTCGCGTCGCTCAACCTGACCGTGTACCGGCACCCGCACAACCACGTCGGGGTCATCGTAGCTCCCGAACTGGCCTACCGCCGCACGGGCCGCCGGGGTGGCTTCGCCGAAGTGGCCGTAGCCCCGGCCTTTTTCCGGTATTTTCTGGAAGGAAAAACCTACGAAGCCAATCCCGAAGGCGGCTTCAACCGGGTGCGCATGGCCGGGCGGGCCGCCTTCCTGCCCACCCTGGCGATTGGGTTCGGGAAAGATTTGTCGGTGCGCCGGAACCTGCCGCTTTCTTGGTACGCCCGGCTCAACTTCATGCAGCAACGGCCCTACAACGCCGGGAACCTGGTGCGCTTCGGCGGTGAAATCGGCATCCTCAAACCCATCAACGCCAAATGAAAACCTTCCGCACTACCTCCGTTTTTTTCGTCCTGACGCTGCTCTTTTTTTCCTGCAAAAAAGACGAATCCCAGACCATCGAGCGCGACCTCTGGCTCCGGCACCAGGGGGCCGAAATGCCCGTCTGGGTGCGGGGCAACCTGGCCTCGGGCAAGCTGATTTTGTTCCTGCACGGCGGCCCCGGCGACTGCGCCATGTGCTACCGGCACTACCTCCGGGGCCTCGAAACCGACGTGGCCGTGGCCTACTGGGACCAGCGCATGGCCGGTTCGTCGTCCGGCAAGGTGGACCCGAAAACGCTGACGTACGCCCAGTTCGGCGAAGACGCCGCGCTCGTGGTGAACCTGCTGAGGCAGGAATTTCCTGCCGCTGAAATCCACCTCCTCGCCCACAGCTACGGCGTCGAACTGGCCTGGCAATTTCTGACCACCGGCGACAACCAGAAGCTGGTCCGCAGCCTCGTCGTCGTCAACGGCACGTTTTCGACCTACCGCTGGCTGTACCAAATCCGCGAGTGGGGCCTGCGCGAGGCCCGCGCCCAGGGCAAAACCGAGACCGTGGCGTACCTGCTGGCCAACCCCGTGACTGCCGAAAACGTGCTCACCTACGACTGGCAGCGCCTCGAACGCACCGTTCACGAACTCGGGGCCAACCCGGTGTCGGTGTACGCCGACAAGCGGTTCCTGCTCCACTACGCCTTTGCCTCGCCCAACACGGCCCTGGCGCAGTTCACGCACTTCAAGCACTACGGCGAGTGGTCGCGCAACGAAATGATGCGCTTCGACAAAAGCGCGCTCCTGGGCAGCATCCGCATTCCGGTGGGGCTGTTCTGGGGCAAAAAAGACGGCGTCGTGCCTTACGAAATCAGCGGCGAAACGGCGGCCCTGCTCACCGGCACCACCACCCGGGAAGTGGTGTTCGAGGATTCCTGGCACGAGCCTTTCCTCACCGAAACCGACCGCTTCGTGCGGGAAGTGCTGCGGTTTGTGAAGTGATTTTTCACGCTGGGACGCATAGTCAGAGACGCGGAGGCGCAGAGAAAAAAACATCCTCTTCTCTGCGCCTCCGCGTCTCTGCGTCTCGACCCGTCGGGCGGTTGGCGTGGGACGTGCGGGCGGGTGCCGTCCGGCGGGTCGCGGCGGTCAGCGCAGGAGCGCCAACCGCCCGGTTTGCACGAAATTCCCGGCTTCGATTCGAAAAAAGTACAGCCCACCCGGCAAGGGCGCGCCGTGCCCATCAGTGCCGTCCCAGAGCCACTCGGTCAGGCCCGCTTTCGGCTCCGGCGCGTGCCATTCGCGCACTCGCAACCCGGCGGCGTTGAAAATCCGCACCCGCGCCGCCTGCGGCGGGGTTTCGCCGAGGGCCGCCCAAAACCGGGTAAATTCCGAAAACGGATTCGGGAAAACGCCCGCCGCCGCGCTGTCGCGCTTCACCACGAACCCAATCCGGTACGGCTCCGCGCCCGAGTGGTTACCCGACGCATCGCGGCCCTGGGCTTCGAAGCCGTAGCGCCCGTTGGGCAGGGGGCCGGAGCGGAATTCGGCCTGCACGGCGTTGCCGGGGCCTTTTTTCCAGGAAATGGCCGGTTGGCTGAACGCAAGCCGCGTCCAGCGCCCGCCCGGCGGCTGCCAGCGCAGGGTCAGGGCCAGCGTGTCGGGCAGGGGCAGGAAGGGGTTTTCGTCGGTCAGCCGCACAGCGACGGTCGGGCTTGCCGACACGAGTTCGCCGTTTTCGATGAACCGCCCGTCGAAGGTCACTTCGAGCCGGGGGTTGGCCCGGTCGGGCAGGACGTTCACGGCGATGTCGGCGAAATTGTTCGTCAGATTCACCTCCGGCTGGCCGTCGGCATTGAAGGTCAGGCGCAGGGTGTTTTCCCCGACGAAACCCCGCGTGTCGAACACCGCCTCGGCTTCGGTGCTGCCGCCCGGTGGCGGCGGGGCCACGCGCCACGTCCGCACCGATTGACGGAGGGTCGGGCTGTGCGTGAGGGTTTGTCGCACGAGCAGGCTGTCGGCAAACGGTCGGTTCGACAGGTTCTGAAAAATATGTATTTGCCGAAACACCGCACCTTCGGGCACTTCAGCCCGCCTGGTCAGCGACAGCACGGCGCCTTCGGGCAGCGACGACGCGGGGCCGTTTTTCCGGAAAAAGAACGAACTCCCCGCCCAGGCATTTTCCTTGCTTTCGGGCTGGTCGGCGGTGCGGACGCGCCAGAAGTACCGCTGACCGTCGGTGGTGGGCAACGTCGTTTCCCAGACCGGCAGCCACACGTGCGCCACGACCTGGCTCCGCCGGAATGGGCTACCGAACGCGGCGGTGGTGTCGATTTCCACCAAAAAATTCTGGGTCTTCCCCGGTAAAATCTGCGTCGCCTGGGCCGTCAGGCGGACGGTTGGTTCGCTGACCACGCCGCCGTCGGGCGGCAGCAGGGGCAGGGCGGCGAAGCCGGGCAGGAGCACGTCAAGCGCGGCGGCGTTGTTGTCGCGGGTGCTTTCAGCAAGGCGGCGGTCGGGGTCGAGCAGCACCTCGAAGCGGTTTGGCCCGGCGGCGCGGGCGCGGTCGTTTTTCACCCAAAAAATGACGGTGTCCCGAAACGCGACCGGCGGTAGGGCGAACGGGCCGAGTTCGACCACGATGCCGTCGCCAAATTTTCGCAGCACCGAAACCGAGACGGATTGCGTCGGCACCCGCCCGCCGTTGCTCACCATCACGGCCAGGCGCAGCGAATCGGCGAAGGCGGTGGGTTTTTCGGCGAAAAACAGGGCCTCCGCCGCGTAGTCGGGCTTTTTTGCCCTAAAAATCACCACCGCCGGGTCGCCCTGGAGCACGAACTGCTGGGCGTGGGCCTGCTCGAACACCCCCGCGCCGGGCTGATGGGCCAGCCGCCGGGCCGCTTCGGCGTGGGCCTGGCCGATGGACGTGCCGACGAAAGTTGAATCAGCAAACAGCATGTCGTAGAGGTGCCGCGAAAAGTCGCGGAGTGGCTCCGGGTAGCCCGCCGCCGCGTGGGCCAGCACGGCGATGGCCCCGCGACCGGGCGTATTCACCCAGTCGGTGCTGAAGGTGGTTTGGCCCCCGTCGAGAAAAATGTCGCCCGCGTCGCAGCCGTTGACGAGCAGGAGCGGGTAGCGGCCCCGGTTGCGGTAGTCGGCGGCCTCGTCGCTGGCCCGGCCGATGTCCACGTCGGCCCCGCCGCCGCCCGAATGGCCGAAAAACGTGACCAGCCCGACGCCTTCGTTGAGCGATTTCGACACATCGAACACCTCGACGGGCGCGTCGGTCTGCTTGCTGAGGGTCTGCACCCTCGCCCCTACCCCGCCGGTTTGGGCCGTTTTCGCGAACTCCTCCACGAAACTCCGGAACAGCCGCAGGTCATGTGCCGAACGCCCGCCGCTGAGGTGCAGCACCCGCTTGCGCCAGAGGTCAGCGGCGGGGGTAGCTTCGTATTCGCGCACTTTTTCGAGGTAACCCAGCACCTGCGCGGGCGTGGCGGCGTTCAGCCGCCCCACGGCCAGGCCGGGCACGAAGGCCGAAACGCCGCCCAGCGGGGTGCCGCCTAGGCCCATGACGTGGGGCACATCGGCGGCGGGCCAACCGGCGGGCGGTACGGGGTCGAGGGCGGTGCGGTCGGGGGCGCGGCGCACGGTTTGCGGCCAGCGGCCCTGCCCGATGAGCAGCAGGAATCTCGCCCCGGCGCGCCGACGCATCGTGTCGGCGAAGTTTCGGATGGCCAGCGGACTCCACTCGCCGTGGTTGAAGCGGTCCACCAGTTCGGTCATCGTCACCACGAGCGTGTCGTGGCTTCCGCCCGCCGCCGAGGCCCGGTAGGCGGCGTAGGCGCGGGCGGCACCAAGCAGTTTTTCGTGCGTGACGACGAGGAAATGGGCTGTTGAGGGAAAATCCCGAAACGCGGCGGGTTGGGGCTTGCTTGTGAGAAACCGGCTGGTCAGCAGCAGGCGGCGGGACTGCCGGGTGTTCGGCACGAGGGTTTCGAGGACGCCGTTTTTGGGCGAAAACCGAATCCGCACGGGTTGTTGCTCGTCGGTCAGGTCGTAGAGTTCGGCACCTTCGGGCACGTTGGCGAAGCGCAGGCGCGTGCGCCCGAGTGGGTTTTCGGGCAGTTCAACTTCCAACGTCGGTGCGAACAAAACGGGCTGGGCCGGGTACCGCACGGCGAGGTACGTCGGGCTGAAGGCCCAGGGCAGCACGCCCACGCCGCCCGGCGAAACGGCGTCGCGGACGCGAAAACCGACGCGCAGGGCATCGTTGGGGGCCACGTCGGCGGGCCGCAGTGTCGCCCGAAAAGTTTGGGGGCGAAAACCCGTCCACGCCAGCGAATCCAGGAAGCGCTCGGTGCCGGTGGGGCCAACGGTCACGTCCACGCGGTGCGGGTCGGGGTTACGGCCCAAAAGCTGGAAGTTAAGTTGGGGCGCGATGCCCGCGTTTTTGGCAAAAAAGGAAAGGTCGAACCCAAACGTGACCGACTGCCCCGGCCGGTAGCCCGGCCCGACGTAGGCTTCGCCCCAGTCGGCGTGGGTGAAAAACTGGGCGTTCCAGGCACGGGCACCGGGCGGGTAAAACGTGCCGACGGCGTAGTCGCCGGTGAACACCTCGCGCTGCGTGACCCAGACGAAGGGCGCGGGCGGCAGGGTTTCGTCGGAGATTTCACCGACTTCGGCCACGCGGAGGCCGGGCGGCCCGCCCCAGGTCAGAAAGTAGGCCGTCGTGTCGGTGTAGAGGTTGTAAAACTGGTGGGGCTGGGCTTCGCGGGGGCGGTAGAGCGCCGAGTCGAGGGTACCGTCGGCCCCTTTTCCGAAAAATTCCAGAAAATCCGGTTCGTCAAACCGCCCGTCGGCCTCGCCGCTGACGCGGACGGCGATTTCCTGGCCGTGGTGGAAGAGCCGGAACGTGCGCGGGTCGGCGGCGGTGGGCAGCCCGCCGTTTCGCAGCACCGATGCCGGGAGCCGGTACAGCCCGGTCTGGCCCGTCGGCAGTTTCAGGCAGGGCTGGCCCGGTTTCAACCAGCCGTCGGCCAGCCCCTGCCCGACCAGCGGCAGGCGGCTAACCAACAGCAATCCAAACAAAACGACGACCCGCGATTTCATGGCAGAAGCAACTGGCGCTCAAGCTAGCCCGGTCGTCGCACATCCTGGCTACCGTTTACTAAATTTCCGGAAGGGCGGCACCCCGCCCGGCAAGGAACGGAGCAGTCCCGCTCGCCGAAAGTTCAATTCATCCCCCGATTTGCGCCGTTCAACCCCAAACAAGGAAAATTTTTCTGAAAGTACCTTGCATCGCAAAGTACCTGCTATTACTTTTGGCCCACAATCAACTCTAAGCGGCACCCGGAAGGCGGGGTTGGCTGACGTCGCCAGAACCGGTTTCCGGGTGCCATTTTGAAAACACCATAACTCGTCATGCGCCATGAACCTTGAAAACGCCCAGGTGCAAATGCGGAAGGGAATTCTCGAATTCTGCATCCTGCACATCATTGCCCGGGGCGAAGTGTACGCTTCCAACATGCTCGACGAACTCACCTCGTCGAACATCATGGTCGTGGAAGGTACGCTTTACCCCCTGCTCACCCGGCTGAAAAACTCCGGGCTGCTCGATTACAAATGGGTGGAATCCACTTCCGGACCGCCCCGCAAGTACTACGTTCTGACCGAAACGGGCCGCGATTTTCTCGACCAGCTCCAGCAAACCTGGGAAGAACTTTCGGCCTCGGTCAACCAGATTACCCAAAAAGTGAAAAGCGTGTAATGTGAGAAGTAAGCGGTGAGAAGTGAGATGTAAATTTATTCTCAAACTCACCGTCTTAACCTTGATTTTCAACACGAAGCATCTCACATCTCACTTCTGACATCTCACTGAATTGTCATGAAAAAGACCTTCTCCATCACCATAGCCGGGGTCGTGTTCCACATCGAGGAAGACGGCTACGAACGACTCCGCGGGTACCTCGCCAGCGTGCAGCAGTACTTTTCGGCCTACGAAGGCAGCGCCGAAATCATTGCCGACATCGAGGGCCGCATCGCCGAAAAATTCAGCGATAAACTCCAGAAAGAATCGAAGCAGTCCCTCTCGGCCACCGACGTAGACGGCCTCATCCGCTCGATGGGCACCGTGGCCGATTTTGAGGCCATCGAAGAAGAGGAAGACCTCCAGGCCATGCACGCCCGGCAGCAGGCCACCAGCGCAGGAGCCGCCACGGGCAGCGCCGCCGGAGCCACCGGTACGGCCACGGCTACCCCGCCCCCCTTTGCCACGGCGGAGCCTACCCCCCGCCGCCTCTACCGAGACTCGCAGCGCAAGCTCCTCGGCGGTGTGTGCGCCGGGCTGGCCCACTACTTCAACGTGGACTCGCTCTGGGTGCGGCTGATTTTCCTGTTCCTGTTTCTGGGTCTGCCCGCCGGCAGCGGCATTTTCGACCACGACCACGGCATTGACTTCACCGGGCCGTTCAGCGGGTTCATCTTCATTCTCTACATCGCTCTGTGGGTGTCGCTGCCCGCGAATCCGAACCTGGAGGAAGACAAGAACCTCAAGAAACTCTACCGCGACCCTGAACACAAGGTGGTGGGCGGCGTGGTGGCGGGCATCGCGGCTTACACCGGCTGGGATTTGGGCCTGCTGCGGTTTTTGTTCGTCATCAGCATCTTCTTTTTTGGCACGGGCATCCTGCTTTACCTGATTCTGTGGGGCATCACGCCCGAGGCCAAAACCCTCACCGACCGGATGCAAATGCAGGGCGAACCCATCACGCTGACCAACATCGAAACCAACGTGAAGCGGAGCCTGCACGTCGAAAACCAGCCCGAGAGCACCCTCACCCGCGTGCTGCTGTTTCCCTTCCGGGCGCTGGCGGCGATTTTCGGGGCGCTGGGACCGCTGTTCAACTTCCTGCTGGCGGCCTTCCGGGTGTTTGCCGGGCTGATGCTCATCCTCGTCGGCAGCGCGGTGGTGATTGGGTTGTTCGTGGCCCTGTTGGCCCTGCTCGGCGTGACGGGCATGGAAAACGTGGTGTTTGACGACGTGCCCCTGCGGATGTTCGTCGACGCTTCGCCCTGGCTGTGGGTGTTCGGCTTCCTGGCCTTCGGCATTCCGGCCCTGGCCACGGCCATCCTGGGGGCTTCGCTGCTGGCCAAACGCTCGCTGTTCAACGCCCGCATCGGCCTGCCCTTGCTCGCGCTCTGGATTTTCGGCACCGTGGGCACCATCGCCATGGGCACGGGTTACGCGGCCAACTTCCGCCGCAGCGCCACGGTCGAAAAAGTGCAGACCTACCCGGCGGCCTCGGTGGCCGTCCTCGACGTGGAAGACAACGGCGACCGCGACTGGAGCCGCGTGGGCCTGAGACTGGAAGGCTACGACGGCCCCGATTTCCGCCTCGAACAACGCTTCCGCGCCGACGGCCCCTCCCGCGAACAAGCCAAAGCCAACGCCGCCACCCTGCTCTACAACGTGACCCGCCGCGATTCGACGCTGCTCTTCGCCGAGCGCGCCGACCTCGCCCCCGGCGCGCCCTTCCGCGACCAGTACCTGAACATGACCCTCCAGGTGCCCTACGGCAAGCCCTTCCGGATGACGCGGGAGTTTGCGAACTGGGTGCAGAATTCGTTCAACGGAGAATTTTTCAACGAAGAGGCCGGCGACCGCTTCAAAACCGCCCTGTTCGTGTTCTCCAAACAAACGAAGCAACTCGAAGCCCTCAATTCGGACGTGCCCATCCTGAAGGACGAGTCCGACGACGAGTTCAGCGACGGCGATGCCAACAACGACGGCTTCCGCATGGGCCGGGGCGAGTATGCCCGGAGTTTCAACGAACTGCGTGATTTTGAAAAACTCGACATTGCCGGTGGATTTTACGTCGAGGTGAAACAAGGCGAAGCCTACGCCGTGCAGGTGGATGGTCGCCAGCGCGACGTGGAAGCCCTGACCGTCAAGCGGGAAGGCGACCGGCTCCGCATCGGCTACGGCGACGGCTTCAAACTCCTCAGCCGGGGGCACCGCTCCGTCAACATCCGCATCACCATGCCCCGGCTGACGGAAGTGAATTTTGCCGGGGCCGTCAACGCTAACGTCCGGGGCTTCGACCAACAAACCGACCTGGACATTGACCTTGTGGGCGCCTCCAACGCCACCTTCACTTCGCTCAACGCCCGGACCATCAGCGCCGACGTGGTGGGCGCTTCGACGCTGACCCTGCTCGGCTCCGCCGCCCGGCTGGAGGCCGACGTGTCGGGTGCCTCGAAACTCCGGGCCTTCAGCCTCAAGGCCGTCGAAGCCGACGTGGAGGCCGTGGGAGCCAGCAATGCCTCCGTGTACGCCGTGCAGAAACTCCGCGCCACCGCCACCGGAGCCAGCCACGTGGGCTACAAGGGCGAAGCCACGGTGGACGAGAACGCCACCGTCGGCAGCAGCGTGGATCGGGAGGAGGGGAACGAGTAGGAGTTTTGAGTTTGTGGTTTGTAGTTTGAAGTTTGTAGTTGAACGGCATCAGCAACTACAAACTTCAAACTACAAACCACAAACTTTTTATGAAGCTCTACACCGCCGCCCAAATCCGCGCCTGGGACGCGTTTACCATCGAGCGTGAGCCGGTTTCGTCGGTCAACCTGATGGAACGGGCGGCCTCGGCGCTGACCGACTGGTTGCTGGTCCGACACGAGCGGGTTAACAACCCGCCCCACATTCAATTGTATTGCGGCATGGGCAACAACGGCGGCGACGGGCTGGTGGTAGCCCGGCTGCTGCGCCTGGCCGGGTGGGAGGTGGAGGTGTTCGTGGTGCGCCACGCCGGACGGCCTTCGGCCGATTTTCAAACCAACCTGGAGCGGTTCGGGCACTTCGGCACCGTGCGGTGGATCGAAGAACCGAACCCGGTTTTCCCCGAAATTCCCGCCGACGCCCTCGTGCTCGACGCCCTGCTCGGTTCGGGGCTGAACCGGCCCGCTACGGGCATTTTGGCGAAAGCGATTCAGAAAATCAACGCCAGCGGCGCGACCGTCGTGGCCGTGGACATCGCCTCCGGTCTGTTCGCCGACGCGCCCAACGGTCCCGACGACGCCATCGTCCGACCGCACCACACCGTCAGTTTTCAACGGCCCAAACTCGCTTTTCTTCAGCCTAAACTCGCCCCCTTCGCCGGCGAGTGGACCGTGCTCGACATCGGCCTTTCGCCCGAGTTCGAACGCCAAACCGAAACGCCGTTTTTCCTGACCGACGAAACCGAAATCCAAAAATTTCTGAAACCCCGAGGCCGGTTTTCGCACAAAGGCACCTACGGGCACGCGCTGCTGGTGGCGGGGAGTTTCGGCAAAATCGGCGCGGCGGTGCTGGCAGCCCGGGCCTGCCTGCGCGGCGGCGTGGGGCTGCTCACCGTGCAGGTGCCCGGCTGCGGCTACGGCATCCTGCAAACGGCGGTGCCCGAAGCCATGTGCCTGACCGACCCCGACGAGCGGGTGCTCAGTGCCGTGCCCGACCTCGGCGGTTACCAGGCCGTGGGCGTCGGCCCCGGCCTGGGCAAGGACGACCGGACGAAGGCGTTTCTGGAAGACCTGTTGGAAACAGCCGCGCAAGCCCGCGTTCCGCTCGTGCTCGACGCCGACGCGCTCAATCTGCTCTCGGAAGACGAAAACCTGCTAAAAAAACTCCCTGCCGACAGCCTGCTCACGCCCCACCCGAAGGAATTCGAGCGCCTGGCCGGAACGTGGTCGAACGCCTACGAACGGCTCGATTTGCTGAGGGATTTTTCCCGAAAAACAAAAAGCGTCACTGTGCTGAAGGGCGCGTACTCGGCCATCGGCACACCCGAAGGCGAGGTACATTTCAACGCCACCGGCAACCCCGGCATGGCCACGGGCGGCACCGGCGACGTGCTCACGGGCCTGCTGACGGCCCTGCGGGCGCAGGGATTTTCGGCGGGCGACGCCGCGATTTTCGGCGTGTACCAGCACGGCCTCGCGGGCGACCGGGCGGCGGCCCAGCGGGGCCAGTCAGCGCTGATTGCCGGTGATTTGGTCGAGCACCTCGGCTGGTAAATCCGCGGCGGTGTTCACGCCCGACAGCACGGGGAGGAGGTAGAACGTTTTGCCCAAGCCGCGCAGGTCGGCCAGCGTATCGGTCAGCACGTTGGGTGTGCCCCAGCGTTTGTTCTGAAAGATGGTGTCCTCCAACCCTTTCATGCCCAACAGACAGTAGCTCCCATCGCGGACGGGGCCGAGCACGAAATCGTGGGTTTCGAGGGCCAGGAAGGCTTTTGTCAGCATGTCGGGAGAAAGGTCGGGGCAATCGGCCCCGACAAGCACGGCCCGGCGGATGCCCGCTTCGGCGAACACCCGCTGGAAGGCGTTGCACATTCGCTCGCCGGGGTTGGCCCCGTCCTGCACTCGTTTGTTGAAGGTTACGGGGTTCCAGTCGTCGTTTTCTTCGACAAAATCGGAGTAAAACAAAAATTTCCGGAAGGGCACGTTTTCCGCCGCGCGCCGGGTCAGCCTCAGCAGGTGCCGGTGAACGTGCAGGGCCTGCTCGTTACCGATTTCGCGGGCGAGACGTGTTTTGACGTGGCCTAAACGGGGATTTTTTGCGAAAATGACGAGTGCCTGATGGGTATGCGGAAGAGCCGACATAAATCTGGGACTGGTTAACGGCGATTTACGTTCAAACTACCGAATGGTTTTCAAAAAACCAGTTCCGCGCCCACTTTTTCACCGTTGACAGCTTGATGGTTAGGGCCTTGTCGTGCCTTTCTGTTTGAACGACCTTCAACAAACGCCCCGCGCGACACTTACCGCGCCACCCGCAGGGCCTCGGCGTAGGCATTGGGCAGCGGGCTGTCCTCCACGGCGCGGGCGGCCCGCTCCACGTCGTACTCCACCCGCACGAACTCCACACCGAGGGCCTCGGGCCGTTCGGCGGGGCTGGTTTCGCCCAGCGTCAGGAGCACGTACCCGGCGCGGGGGTCGCCGTCTTTGGGCTTGCCCACCGAGCCGATGTTGACGGCGTGGCGGTAGCGGAGGCCCGTTTCGGTTTCCTGGGTCAGCACCCGGTGGTAGGGCTTATGGGTGTGGCCGAAGCAGAGGACGTCGGCGCTGAATTTTTCGAGCAGGTACACCAAACTTTTGTCTTCGCGGTCGTCGAACAGGTACTCGTTGATGCGCCTCGGACTGCCGTGGACGAGCAGCAGGTTCAGGAACTCCTGCCCGCCCCAGAGCCGTTCGGGGTCGTTGCTCAAGTCGAATTCGAGCCGCAGGTGCCGGGGCAGGGTGCGGAGGTAGGCCCGCTCGTCGGCGCCGATGATTTCGTTCGTGTAGGCAATCGAAACCTTGCCGTTCGCCTTTTCCTGCTCTTCGCGGTAGGCGCAGCCGCAGTCGGCGGAGGCGCGGCCAATGCCGAAATCGTAGTTGCCGGTGATGGTCGGGATGTTGCGGCGTCGGATTTCACCGATGACTTCGTTGGGCCAGACGTTGTAGCCGACCAAATCGCCGAGGCAGTACACGGCGTCGGGGCGGCGGACATCGAGGTCGGCCAGCACAGCCTGAAGGGCGGGCTGGTTGGCATGGATGTCGGAAAAAAGGGCGATTTTCATGCGGGGTTGGGGTGTAAAATTCGATGAAGGCCGACGGCGGCCAGCGCGCCCAGCGGGGGAGCGGTGAGGTAAATCCAAAGATTTTGAAAATGGCCCGAAACCAGGGCCGGGGCCAGCGACCGGGCCGGGTTCATCGACGCGCCGCAGACCGGCCCGGCGAAGAGCGCCTCCAGCCCAACGGTCCCGCCGATGGCAATGGCGGCGGTGATGCCTTTTTCCTTCGCCCCGGTCGTGACGTTGAGGATGACGAGCATCAGAAACGCCGTCAGGATAACCTCAAACCCGAACGACTGGGCCGCCGAACCGGTGGGCAGCGTGGCACCGAGGGTTTCGTTTTCAGGAAAAAAAGCCCGCAGCAGGCCGCTGGCAGCGAAAGCCCCAGCGAGTTGAGCCAGCAGGTACGGCCCGACGCCCCGCCAGCCAAACCGCCCGGCCAGGGCAAAACCCAGCGTGACGGCGGGGTTAAAATGCGCCCCCGATACGTCGCCGAGGGCAAAAATCAGCGCCATCACCACCAGGCCAAAGGTCGCCGCGACGCCCGCGTGGGTGGGTTGCCCGGTGGTCTGACCAACCACGATGGCCCCCGTTCCGCAGAACACGAGCAGAAACGTACCGATGAACTCCGCCGTCAGGACGCGACGCATGGGTTGGGGATTGGTTTTCGGGAAAAAAACGGAAGGCGGCGCACTCCCGCGACGCCTTCCGGTCGGGCGGCGCTCAGCAGCAGCCACCTCCGCAGCAACCGCCTTCGCAGCAGTCGCAATCGCAGCACGTCGTGTTCATCGTGTCTGTGTTGTTTAAAGGTGAAACCATGAATTGAACTAAAAAAATTATCGTAGGGGCGGTGCTTGCCTCCGCCCGCAGCGGTTACCATCGAAGTGGCAGGGCGGAGGCAAGCACCACCCCTACGACATCAGCAGCACCCGCCGCCGGGGGGGCACTCGCTGTCCTGCACTTCACTCAGCCGGATTTTTGGTTTAGGAATCGGGGCAGTGCCGAGGGGTTTTTCGCCGTACACCGTGATGCTCACCACGCCCGCGCCGGAGGCCCGGAAGGCGGCGATTTCGATTTCCGACAGGTAGGTTGAAAGGATTTCATCGGGCAGCGCGATGGGCCGGGCTTTTTGCAACGTCAGATTCTGAAACCCTGCTTCGCGCAGCCCGCCGAGGTAGGCTTCCTGGTCGATGGCCCCGCTCACGCAGCCCGCGTAGAGTTCGGCGGCCTGTTGGATGCCCTCCGGCAATTCGCCCACCAGCACGATGTCCGACACGCTGAAATGCCCGCCGGGCTTGAGCACCCGGAACATTTCGCGAAACACGGCGGGCTTGTCGGGCACGAGGTTGAGGACGCAGTTGCTCACCACCACGTCGGCGAGGTCATCCGAAACGGGCATGGCCTCGATGTCGCCGAGGCGGAATTCGACGTTGTTCAGCCCGCGTGCCTCGGCGTTGCGGCGCGCGCGTTCCACCATCGCGGGGGTGAAGTCGATGCCGATGACCTTGCCCGTGGGGCCGGTTTCGTGGCGGGCCACGAAGGCGTCGTTGCCCGCGCCGGAACCGAGGTCGATGACGGTGTCGCCGGGTTGGATGCGGGCAAACTGCGTGGGCAGGCCGCAGCCCAGGCCCAGGTCGGCTTCGGGCACGTAGCCGCCCAGGTCGGTGTACGATTCGGCCATCACCGCCGCCTCGACGGTGGAAAGTTGCGGGCCGGAGCCGCAGCAGGACCCGGCATTTTGGGCGTAGCCCTGCCCGGCTACCCGTGAGTACGATTCGCGGACGAGGGTTTTGAGGTCGTGGTCAATTGTTTCCATAGTTTTAGAAAAAAATGAGGTTAAAAAGTAATTCGTAAACATACGTCGTAGTGTGTCCAAAAAAGCCCTACACGCCCACCCGCCCGCTCCGCCGTTCCAGCAGCGCCACGTCGCGCCACTCACCGAGGCGTTGCCCGAGTTTTTCGCGGACGCCCACCCGCCGGAAGCCCGCCCGCTCGTGCAGCCGGATGCTGGCCGGGTTGAGCGTGTCGATGCCCGATTGGAGCGTCCAGATGCCGGCCTTTTCGGATTCCGAAATCAACGTTTCGAGCAACAGCAACCCCACGCCCCGCCCCCGGAACGCCTCGCCCACGTACACGCTCACTTCGGCCACGCCCCCGTACACGCACCGCCCCGATACGGGCGACAGCGCGGCCCAACCCGCCACGGAGCCATCGTCGGCAAGCGCAACGAACCGGCTGTACGGCAGGTGCCCGGCGTCCCAGCTTTCCCAGGACGGCAGGGAGGTTTCGAGCGTGGCGACGCCCGTGGCCATGCCTTCGGCGTAGATGCGCAGCACGTCGGGCGCGTGGGCGGAAGTGAGGGGGACGGCGTTCATGCGGGTTGAGCAAGTTGGGCTGCTTCGGGTTCGCAGGCGCAGGTGCCGTCTTCGCAGCAAGCCAACTGGCGGTTGGTTTCGGTGAAAAAACGGGCGAACAACTCGTGGCAGCGGGCAAATGCCGTTTCGTCGATGCAATAGCACACGTTCAGCCCGGCGATTTCGCCCTTAATCAGCCCGCCATTTTTCAATTCCTGCAAATGCTGGCTGACGGTGGTGCGGCTCAGGGGAAGTTCGAGGGCGATGTCACCCGAGATGCAGGTTTTGGTTTTGGCCAGGTGCTGCAAAATCGCCACCCGCGCCGGGTGCGACAGCAGTTTGGCAATCCGGGCCACCTCGCGCTGGGTATCTTCAAAGGCTTCGGTTTTCGCGAACATCGGCTTTTTCAGAAAAGTATGACGCAAACATACGTCAAACATTTTCGTACTTCCAAACAGCCCGGACTTTTTTTGAAAAAACGAAATCCGGCGGTCAACGACGAACGACAGCCAACTATCGTCTAAATCCCCACCTCCACCTGCACGATTGCGTTCCAGCGGTTGCCGGGGTGCGTGAGCCGGTACACCCCGTCAGCCACGAGGTACGCGAGGTTGACCTGCCACTTGAAACGGTGGTCGCGGAAGTAGTGCGTGAAGCCCGCCGTAAGTTCTTCTCGCCGGCGTTCGAGGGGCCGCAGGCTGGCGAACGGGGCCGTGACGGCGTAGCGGAAGGCCAGTTCATCCCGCTGGCTCACCATGCGGCTGGCCTGCACGTTGAGGCCCCGGCCCGTGTACACGTAGAGCGGTTCCTCGTCGGTGCTCCGTTCGAGCAGGCCCCGCCGGCTGGCGTCGCGCCAGAAGAGTTCGGCGAGCACGGCCCAGCCCCGGTGCTTGAACATCAGGTCGGCGAAGGCCGTGTTGATGTCCACGGGTTGGGTAAGCTCTTCGCCCAGTTGCCCGCCCGTCTGCACGGCCTTGAAGTTGGCGCTGTACGTGGCCGCCAGCGAAAGTTTGGGGCGTTCGATGCGGGCCGGGTCGCCTTCCACGTAGTCGTACTCGTCGCCGAACAACCCCAGGGGCAGCCACTCCACCCGGCCCGTGTAGGCCAGGCCGTTGCTGCCGGTGAGGGCGTTGCGCCCGTCGCCGGTGCTGATGGCTCCTTTCAAAACCAGGTTTTGCCGGGTGCCGGGCGTGGTGTAGTAGGCTTTCAGCCCAAAATCCCGGTCGATGTTGAAGCGGCCATTGGCAATGGACCGCTCGGCGAATTGCAGCGCCCCCGACGACACCACCCGTTGCCGGTTGCCGGGCAGTTTGGTTTGGCCGAAACCGAAATACAGGTTTTCGTTGACGTGGTAGTACAAAATCGCGTCGCGCACCACCTGGGGCGTGTCGTCGGTTTCGAGGTCAAGGTCGGCGCGGGAAAATGAAAGCTGGATGTAGTACCGGAATTTGGGCGACAGCACGAAACCGTCCATCCGCAGGCGCAGGCGGCGGATGCGGGCGTCCACGGCTCCGATGCCCAAATTCTGGCCGGAGTTGGTCAGCAGCGAGGCCCGGTTTTGCATCCGAAACCGCAGCTTGAGCGTGAAGGCGCTGTCGGGTCCGGCGAAGGCCACGCCATCGCGGGTCGAAAGGTAGGCGGCTTCGTCGGTTTCGTACTGGGCAAAAGCGGCGGGGACGAGGCCCGAAAAAAGCAAGCAGAACAGCAGGGAGCGGTGTTTCATGGGTGGGCGTTCGGGAAAAAACCGTTCCTTCTCAACCGAACTTGCCGCCGGTTGTTTGGCACCGATACGACAAATCAACGCGGCATCAAATTTTCAATGTTACGTTTTTGTTAAATTTTGGTAAAATTTTCGCTACGTTTGTTCCTGCACGATTTTTCGCTCCACCGGGAGTTTTCGCCATGAAAAAAATTGCGTTTCTTCTGGGAATGGGCTGGCTGTTCAGCGCCTGCGCCGTGCAGCAAAGCCGGGTGGACGTCAACGACGACTGGCTGCCCGGCCCGACGCTCCACCAAACCTACGCCATCCTGCAAAGCGGCGATTTTCGGACGTTGAGCGCCCGGCAGCAGGAAGCCGTGGAGCAGGAAATTGACCGGCAGATGCGCGCCCGGGGCTACCGCCGGGTAGCGCAAAACCCCGACCTGGCCATCGTGTTTTCGCTCTACGACCGGGGTTTCACGCTCCGCAATGCCCGCGTGGTGCGGCTCAACGAATCGTCTTCCCCCAAAAAAAGCCTGAACGGCGGCACGCTCGTGATTCAGATGGTGGACGAAACCCTCAACCGCTCCGTTTGGCTGGGCTACGCCTCGGGCCTGATGGCCCGCAACGACGGCGTTCCCGAAGACCGGCACCTCCGCGCCGCCACCCGGCAGATTCTGGACGAATACCGGGAAATCGCCCCGCGCTACGTGCGCTGAACGCCCCGCATTTAAAATGAAAAGCCCGTCCCGGCATGGCCAGGTCGGGCTTTTTTCACAATCCCCTCTCTCTTTTGAATTACTGCAACGGCGGCGTCACCAGCGGGCGGGCCTGCCGGGCCAGCGAGTATTGGAAAATCTGGTAGCCGACGATGCGGATGTGGTCCTTACCGTCGAACGTCGCCGCGTTGTGCTGGGCCACGATTTCGGCGTAGGCGTCGTCGAACGTCTTGTTTTGGCCGGTGGTGCTGAAGTAATTCTGCATAAATTCCGGCTCGGCGCTGAAAATCACGATGATGTCGATGACGCGCCCCAGGTTGCGGGCGGCCCGGCCCAGAAACGACAGGCGGCTTTGCATGTAACCGAAGCTGGGGGCCGTGCGGTAATCGTGAACCATCAGGCGGTCGAGGTTCTGCACGAGCGTCTTGGCCTGCTGGAGTTCCTGGTTTTTCGGGTTGTGAAACCAGCCCATGTACGTTTCCCGGATGATTTTCGGGTTGGCGGCGAGGGCCTTCTGACCCATGAACTGGAGGATGGTCGTGTAGCAGCCGAAGTTGCAGGAGGGGCCGTTGTTCCACCACTCGTTTTCGAGGTTGTACACGTTGAAGCGCTCGTCGAGGTCGGTGCGGCTGTTGTCGTAGTTGGCGTTCTGGGTGAAATTGTTCGAGCTGCCCCGCACGGCGGCAATCTGCGTGATGCCGTAGCCCCCGGTGCGGGCTTTTTTCATAAAACGCGCCAGCGAAGTAAAGCGCTGATCGCCCATGACGGCATTGAGGCTGTACAGGCTGATGGCATTGAAGCCGTTGGCCTTGCACCAGTTGAGCATCGAATCCTCCGCCGCCACGTTGCCCAGCATTTTATCGAACGCATTCACGTACACGCCCCGGTACTGGGGCGTAGCCTCGATGCGCCCGGCGGAGTGAACCGGCGTGGCTTCGGTGTTGATTTCGATTTTTTCGCAGGCAACGAACAGAACGGGCAGTAATGCCAGCCCAAACAGGCGGTACAGGCGGAACATAGGCGGTCAGCGGATTAGCGGATGACGGGGATTGACGATTTCACCTCCTTGTCGTGGGCGTTCACATACAAAAAGCGTGATTTCGCCACAAGTATAGGAAATGTTCAATCAAAACTGGAAAGGTCTAAAAAAGGTTGGAGAAATTTTTTCCAGCTTTCCCGTAAACTCCGCGCGATGCCCCGTACTGGCGGTTTGAGAGCGTTTTGTCGGCTCTTTCTTTAACTTGCCGAAGTAAAAACAACACCATGCCCACCCGTCGTTGCTTCCTCCAAACCGGCCTGACCGGCGCAGCCGCGGCCCTCGCCCCACCGACCTTCGCCGCCAAACCTCCCCAGGCCGCGTCTTCGCGCATTCGGCTGGCGCTGGCCACGTACTCGTACTGGCATTTCAAAACCCCGAAGGTGCCCATCGAGTACGTCATCGACGAAGCCGCCCGCCTCGGCGTGGAGGGCGTAGACGTGCTGCACCGGCAGATGGAAAGCGAGGAAAATGCGTATTTGCAAAAATTGAAGCAGCACGCCTTCCGGGCGGGGGTGGATTTGGTGGCCCTGTCCATCCACCAGTCGTTCGTGTCGCCGGACGCCGAGGAGCGGAAGAAAAACGTGGCGCACACGATTCACTGCATTGAACTGGCTGCCCGGCTGGGCATTCCCTGCATGCGGCTCAACTCCGGGCGGTGGAACACGACGAAATCCTTCGACGAATACATGAAGAACCGGGGCATCGAAGCGGCCCTGCCCGGCTACACCGAAGACGACGCGTTCAAGTGGGCCATCGACGCCACGCGGGAGTGCCTCGACAAGGCGGCGGAGCACGGCGTTCACCTCGCCCTCGAAAACCACTGGGGCCTGACCTCCACGCCCGAAGGGCTGTTGCGGATTCACAAGGCCGTCAACTCCCCCTGGCTGGGCGTGCTGATGGACACGGGCAATTTTCTGGAAAATCCCTACGACAAGCTGGCCGCCATCGCCCCGCACACCACCTTTGTGCAGGTCAAAACCTACTACGGCGGCGGCGAGTGGTACACCCTCGACCTCGACTACCCGCGCATCGCCGGCATTCTGCGGAAAGCCGGGTACCGGGGTTACGTGTCGATTGAATTTGAAGGAAAAGAAAAGCCGGAACTGGCCGTGGCGAAGAGCGTGGAGGTGATGCGGGGGGCGTTTGGGTGAGAGTCAGTTGGAGAAACCTGGCTTACTGTTTCTGCGAATCCCAATGTCTTCTCAAGTGTGAAAACCGCCACTTTTCTTTCGATTTCACCGCTGTACCCGTAAAATTTAAGGCCTCACCCTCCACTGCTTGGGCCGACTGGCCGCTGCACTCTATTTTTTGCTCTTCAACCCTTGATTCGCATTTTCAATGGATGATTAGCCCCCACGAGTACATTGAGTACCTGCTCAGCACGCCTTTCAACTACACCTGCACCAACATGGCCGACCACAAGCCCAACCTAAGCCATGATGTGGTCAGCGACTTTCTGCGCCAGGAACGCATCAAGCCCGCTGACCTGTGGGCTATCGTCAGGCCCCATCTGAGTGATTCCAACCAGGCCGCCATTGTCGTCGATGACAGCGTGCAGGACAAGCGGTACTCAAACTTTATCGAACTGGTCAAAAAGCAATACTCGGGCAATGAGCACGGTACGGTTAAGGGCATCGGCTTGGTCAACCTGATTCATTCGGCCGGTCCCGACGGAGAGTTCTGGCCCATCGACTACCGCATCTACCACCCTGACACCGACGGAAAAACCAAAAACGACCATTTCCAGGAGATGTTCCTGCGCCTGCTCACCCACAAGCAACTTCAAGTCCGGCGCATTTTCTTCGATAGCTGGTACGGCTCGGTGGCCAATCTGTCAGAGTTTTAGGGCAAATTCACGGCGGGTTCAAAAAGAGGAAGGCCGAAAAATCCTGCCATTTCTTCAGTCCTGGCCCTGCCACCGTTTTATCAACGCCTCACATTCCTTCACGGGAGCAAAGGGATTCACCCTCAAAAGCAGTTCAACCCGCTCAGTGGCTTGGTCACGCGACAGCTTCCCCCCTCGGACCAACTCCTCGAAAATCCAGACCATGCCGTGAACCTCGATGTCCCGACGAGATGCTTCTTTTCGCAGCTTGTTATCCGCCGTCAGAATCATCCCGTTTACTTCACGTGCATAGACGAATACCGAGATGTCCTGAATACTCAGGCTCCTTGACAGCCCGGCTTCCGTCCCTAACGCTTCGATTTCTCGCCACTCGTACTCACGCACCATCAGGATGCCCCGCTGTTCGTACGCCTCAACGGCCTCCCGTTGCTCCGCCAGTAACTCTCGCAACACCACCCGGGTCGTGCGAAAGTCGAAGGGCAATTCAAAAAAGGTGGCCAGTAACGCGGTTTTGTGAAGATCAATGAAGATGTTGGCGTCATTGACTGTCACCGTCCGGGGTATCGAAGCGGTCATTCAGTTATGAGCAGTGATTCGCGAAATTCGCCCAACGACTGCTTGTTGAGCGCCGCGGCCTTACTCATTGAAATTACTTCCTCGCTGACGGCCCGCATCAGCAGCCGGTCGAAGCGGTGTACCTTCTCGTGGCAGCCCTCTTTGTATTTTCCCGGGTCGCCTTTCGGACCAACCATACGGTTCAGGGCGATGAATAGTCCTTTTAGCGTTTGTTCCGAGATGACCCCTATGTTCTTGGCGCGGGCAATCAACGCCCGGCACGAAATGCCGTAAAGTTCTTTGGCTTGTTTTAATTCGGCGATGGAAATCGTGCGACGGGAGTACCCAAAGAAATCGACAAACCGACTCCTGGGAATCAAAATGGCTCCGGCCAGGGCATGGCAGAGGGTTTCCCGCTCCCGAGTGCTCAGAGCCGGGTCAAACTGGGGCAGGATGTGGGCGGCTTCGTGGATGGCGGTGAAGCGCTTTCGCACGTTGTCGCAGCCCCGGGTGTTGAGGACGATCACGTTACTGCCCCTGCTGGACACGCCCGACAGCCCCCGGAACTCTTCGGGGGCATCAACCTCCAGGACTTTAAACCCCTGTTCTTCCAACGTTTCGATGACGTTGGCAATGGGCATTTCGCCCAGTTTCCAAGCTACCCGGATGCAGTCGGCCACGGCTTCAACGTCCTCGACGCGGCGGATGAGCCGGTCGGCAACCGGATTGACAAGGGGGAGCACCGAACCCGTGAGTTCTTCCAGTTCTTCGTACCGCTCCACAAAATCAATGGCCTGTTGGCGGATCATCTCTTCGTCGGTCGCGCTCAACCGCATCTTTTTACGAAATTCAATTTTGTTTATCTCAGACGGCTTTCCCCGTAAAAAAAAGTCGAGGCGCACGTTCAACGCCGCCGCAATGGCCTCAATGACTTTGGTGTCAGGCTGAGTTTCTTCCTTCTCGTACTTACTTAAGGACTGTTTGGTCACCAGTCCGCCCATCAAGTCGGATAGCCCCTGCAAAGAAAGGCCAGCCATCTTCCGGGCCATCGCGATGCGTTCAGCTACGTAATTCATGGTTCAGGTTTCGGTTGACAAATATGGCGCAATTAAATCAAAAATGTCAAGCTTCTGGTAAAATATCGATGTCGTGATATGCTTAAAGACAGGGCCTAAGCTTGACTTTAGTCTTAAGTCGCCCAAGCTAATGCCTCCTGCCAAAGCTGGCCTGGTGCGGCAGCCGATGGTGTGGGCTCATTTTTACGTGTATGGTGTCTTTTTCTAATGTGGAAAAATTCATTTCCTGCTACAAACAGCGCCTGACGCCCGCCAGGGCATCGCTGAAGTTAACTGTTCTTTGCGATCCAACTGCTGACCTGACAGGCCAACCGGCCTTATTGGTGAAGAGAGTGGGCCAGTAAGATGACGATTGAATACAAGCCCATCAACACTGGGGTGGTACGGGCGATGGCCCCGTGGCTCCACTGCTGTTGCATCTCCACGTCCAGATGCGCCCGCACCAACGGAAAGCAAGGTGGCCCGTGCTGTAGTCTTCCTTGACCAGCGCCGCACAAAATACGAAATTAACTCGTCCGCGCTCGGGTGTTCGTCGTTACTGACAAAGTCCGTCAGTGTGTCGTCCAATCGAATCACAACCTAGCAATTGGCCACTGGCTGCTTGTCCGTGGGATACCATATGGCGGTGCCCTTGATGTACTTAAGCTTTTAGTAATGAGAACTGTACCACTCGAACACCGTCAACCTCCGCCACAGCTTCGAGGGTCCTGCCGCCAGAGTGGCCAGGGTGGGCACTCGTTCGCCTTTCAACCGCCGACGACCCCGTTGCCCCGTCCGGCGAGGGGAGTCGGTTCGAACAAGGCCGCATCCAGCCGCAGGCGGTTAATTAGACTAACCTGACCATGAAGGGCTTTGAGCAGGTCAATAAAGAAGTAGTTGCTGTCGCCCACGGCAATGACCCAGCGCTCCCAGGTTCAGCGCTTCACTTCTGGCAATACCAGGCGTGCCCAGTCCGTCAGCGATTTATGGGCGCGAGGTTGGTCGGCGTAGTAGCACTCGGACGGAGCCGTCAGGAACGGCAGCGCCCACACCCGATTTGCCCACGATATTTGCCTCAGCAACATGACACTCACCCAGCGCAGTCCGCTGCACTTGACCGCACCGGCGAACCGGGAAATGACTACCGCTGCTGCGGACGGCGTCCCGCCGGGCGGCTGGTGCCGTAGATGCCCCGGGCATAGATGCGTTGCCACCAGCGCCATTCGAGGCCGGGCCGCCGGTGCGGTTTCATCAATGCCCACAACAACCAGACCCTGGATGAAAACGGCCAGTGCGTGATTTAGCGGAAGACGGCCCCCTGCCAATGCCGACCACTACGCCTAGCTCAAAATGCGATGGGACTTCCTGCTTTATTGGAATTTAAACGCATGATTCTCAATACCGATGTGATTGTTCGCTTGCATGGTGTTAGTACCGTCCCGGCCACCAGCAGTTGCATATGGACAAAAACGCGCTTGCAAAACTGGCTGCCAAAAGGTAGCATTATCGTCAGAAACTCGTTGGGCAGGATGGGTATGGAAACGGAAGTTAGGTCACCGCCGAACGCCCCCGTCAAATCTGCATCCTCTCCGCAGCGGGCTTCTATTCAAATGGCTAAAGTCACGTGAGTTATGGGTTGTCAACGCGTCCCGTTAGGGACGGAATGTTGGTAGAAAGGTTTCCTGCCGCTGAGGTCACGTCCCGTACGGGACGCAACACGGCGAAGTCCCGACTTTCTACCAACATGTCGTCCCTAACGGGACGTAACCTTTTGAATCACAACATAGATAACCCATAACTCACGTTAAAGTCAAGCTTGGTACTTTAGTGGCATGATTGCTCTAACGTGTCATCGTTGCACCCGCACCGAGTTGCGGTGCAACGGTTCTTCCAACGGACGGGCCAAGTTCCATTGCCGGGTCGGCAACCATTATCACTTCTACCTGACTGTAGAATGGGATACTGACCGGTGTGGAAACATGCATGGAGTTTCAATAAGATTCTTGTAATTTCCGGCAAGAATACCCTCCACAAATCCTTTGGGGGTGGACACGAGCGACCAATCCGTACGTGTATCCTTCTCTACCCGTTAATTATGAAGGCGAAGTTCATCGAAATCAGTGATGCACTCATTGAACAGATTAAGTCAGGAATTTTTCAGCCAGGAGATAAATTGCCTTCTGAAAATGACTTAATCAAAACGCACCAAATCAGCAACACGACTGCCCGAAAAATTCATCAGGCAATTGAATTAAAAGGATGGGCAAAACGCATGAAAGGTAAGGGAACCTTCGTGCTTAACCGTACGGCGGACCATCGGATAATCCGCACGTTAGGCTCAATTCATGCCACGCGCCGCGGATTTCACGAAGGGTTGATTGCCGAAGGATTCACCCCGAAGAGTATTGTTCTCGAGAAAACAATTTTGCCCGAGGGCATCTCCTCCGAAATCGCGGGTCGGCATTTCATCATCGAAGGTCCTGTCATGAAGATTCATCAACTTCGGTACGCCGACGATGAGCTTGTCAAGGACGAAACCAAATACATTTCCGTCCTGCTTTGCCCACGCATCGTCCGGATGCCTAACGAAGTATCCTACTTCAAGGTGTATGAGAGTACGTTTCATCTGAAAATCCGGGAGGTAACGCAGACCTACAGCGTGGAGATTATGACATCGAAAACGCCCGGAAATAATTTTGAAGTGGAACAACCCATTCCCGTCTTCATTCTCGACAGTGCCGTTATTTGCCACGATGAGCGCGTTGTCGAATTGGAGCGCTCATTTTACCGGGGGGACAAATACAAATTTTCCATTTCAGCCAATCCCAGTTACGACGATACCACAGCGTCCTAAACAGACGCGATCATTGAAAAATGGGTGCCATCTGCCGAGTGTTCTAAATTCTGGCAGATGTGCCCCGTACTTTTTCACCCCCAGTGTTGTACTCAACTGGATACTTGTCCTCTAAAACCCTTGACTCGGTAAGTATAGCAGTTTCTATCGCCGAATTGTTCGAGTTCGCTCCAGCACGACCGGCCCCAACAAGCCAGATTGGATCAAAGGCAAACGGTCCCAAGTCTGACCTTTCACGCCTTGCCGGATGGGCGTACTCGTGAATGTTTCCCCTCGAAGTGCGTCGCCGGTCAGTCGGTTTGACCACGTGTTGGCAACTTCTACCCGCAACTTGTTTTCCCCCCGGCGTATCAGTCGGGTTACGTCCAGGCGGTGTGGTTTGGTCCAGGTAGTGCCGAGTGGTTGGTCATTGAGCCATACTTCGGCCACTTCGCGAACATCGCCCAAGTTTAGAGTGATGTGTTCATCGGCTTGAGCGGAAGCGTCGACGGCAAACGTACTCTCGTAGGTAGCGATACCAGAGAAATATCTAATGCCAGGTACTTCCGATTCGGTCCATGAGCGTAGCTCAGGGAACTGCACGGAATCGGGAGCGCCCCAATTTGCCGGAAAACGCAAGCGCCACTCGGTTCTGATGGGAATTTTGGTCAGCCCAGAATGGATCAAAACCCGACCCTGTTTTCCAATCAAGCGAAGCGGCACGGAATCTAGTCCGCGCAGGCCCTGGGTAGTATAATCGGTGTGGGGTAATTGTCCGTCCTTACCCGGAGCCAGCCCGGTGAAGGCAGGAACCGCTCTACCGGAGCGAAACACGATGAAGTAAGCTCCGTTTGGCGGAAATGTGATTGGCAGACGAGTGCCCGGGCCACTAAATCGGTACACGTCAATCGGTGCGATATGGCCCGTAACGGGATCCCAGCGTTCAGGAATTTTTCCGGACTGGCGAAACGTGCACTCCCGCGAAAGCCATCGGTCGGTCGCGTTGCGAACCAGGTACACGTCAAGATCGTCCCGGCGGTGATGAATGTAGTCAAATTCCCGGTCAGTGCCTGGCCCTGCGTCAAAATCGGGTGTCAGTCCCAACGCACGCAATCGGTTCAGAACAGGCGTTTTGTCGGCCACGGGTCGATTTGCAGGCGTGGGCCATCCTACGATGATGGCTCCCTGTCGGGAGAGCTGTCTCAATTTTCCGGCTACGGCGGTGCTCACCCGACTGGCAGAGTCGAGGGCTAATACCGAAAATCGAGCACCACTGGGCAGGATAATTTTTCCTTCTCGGACCGTTAGTTCTCGCAGCAACACATCGGAATTGATGACCTCATAGTCGTAACCCGGCCCCACCCGAAAGCGGGTGTTTTTGGGAGCCACGAAATTAGGTACCTGATCGCCGTAGTAGTAGAGGACATCGGCCACGAAATCGGTTTCCTGCAAGACGTGCGAAATCCGGGCGAGGTAGTCGTTAAAAGGCTTGATTTTGGGCCACCACACGCGTTTGTCGTTAAAATGCGTCCCGGCATGGTAGCTGATGCCGGGGTAGCCCGTACCCGGCGGGTTGTGCGGAAAACCGTGGATGACCACCCGGTTCATGCCTTCGCAGAAAGCTCTGTCCGCCAATGGTTTCAGATCAGCCGGTCCTTCACGCCAGTGCTCAAAACTGGTGAAGGCTTCTTCCTCTACCATCCGCCGACCGTAGAGGTGCGCCGCAGCGGCGATTTCTTTCACCAGCCACATGATGTCGGTGCTGTCGATGTCGAAATACTGGTAACGGTGCCAAAACTCACCCCTCGGCACGTCGAGCGAACCGAGGGCTTTGAGGGCCTCCACCGGCACGTTGTGCAGGGGTTTGCCCGGCCCACCTGCTTCAGAAATCAGGAGCAGGCCTTCGGCGTTGGCGATTTCCCGGCCCTTGCGGTAATGGTTGGTGATGAGCAGTTCGGAGAGAGTGCGGGTCAAATCGTCGTTGGCCCGGTTGCGTAGGGTGGCGTTCATCGGAACCTGGGCGAAAAGGGCAGGTAAAAACTTGTGCAAGCTATACCCATGCAATTTCTCGAATTCACGGGGTAGCGTTGCCGTCCAGACCACTCCGGTGGCCTCGTAGCTGGCCAGGTAGAGATTTTTTAACGCCGTTTTCCGAAAATCGCCGAGGTGGGGTTTCAGTCGGTCAATGAAATACTGAAAGTGTGCCCGGGTGGCGCTGGAGTCGAAGTGGTCGATGATTGGTCCCCGCGAATTAGGGCTTGGTAGTTTGAGCGCTTCGCCCGAGTTGGCGCAGACGTAGCGGTGAATCTCCCAGTCGCCGGGCGGAGCCGACCAGGTAAGGCGTTCTGATTGGGGGTCGAAATACTGGCTTACATTCAGAATCTGTGCGGTGTCGAGCGGTGCCGACGCCCCGGCGGGCAGCGCCAGCACGGCCACTTCTTCGTGGTACACGGGTCGTCCGTCGGGTCGACGTTCAATGAACAGGGGCCGATTCCGATTGTCGAGTCGGGGAAGCTCAGGAAACGTCAGGGTAACGGGCGTAGCCAGAGCGGGAGTTGAAAAACGTTGGCGCGATACGTACAATGACTTGGCCGCGTGTTCGGGGCGGGTCCAGCTTCCTCCGGCGTTCCAGCTACTGGCCAGATTGAGGCCCAGTTCCAGGTCGAGCCGGGTAGCTTCGCGGATGGCCATCACGATGGCCGCGAGCGACTCCGGCCCCATGAAGGGCGGCCCCGCCGGGATGCGTCCGTCGCTGTTGTTGGTGGCGTTCACCCCGATTTCAAACAAATCGACCCCGCCTAAACCCGCAGCTTTGATGGCCCGGAGTTCCTCCCGAAGTCGGGTCGTATCGACGGCTCCATTGAGCCACCACCAGTACACTTTCGGCCGAGCGGCGCGGGGCGGGTTCAGAAAACCGGCCCGTACCGATTGAGGCGTGGGCGTCTGAGCCAGGCTACTGATCCCTGAGGATTGCAGGAAGATGGCCAGGAGCGAAAGCGGAAGGAGAAGGCGCATCGGTCAACGGAAAGTCGGAACGTCGTCAGGCTAATTCCGAGGGGTGAGAAAAACCAGAATTTTGGGGTTCAATGGGAGTTTTAGGGTAACCGCGCCCGGTCGTTGGTTTCTTGCATCCAGGCTTTCAACTGCTCCCGAAGGCGGTTTTTAACGGGCTGGTAAGTGGGTTCGTAAGCAAGGTTACGGGTTTCGCCCGCATCTTCCCAGAGGTCGAACAACTGCTCGTTTCTGGCTCCGCTGCTAAACCAGTTGTACTTGAACCGGCGGTCGCGAATCATCCGCCCGACTCGGGAGGCATCCAGTTTGTCGTCTTCGAGTTGCACGACCACATACTCCCGGAACGAAGCATCCGGGTTATCGATGATTGGACGCAGGCTGAGGCCCCGGCCCGATGGTGCACCCGGTACACCCGCGTAGTCGCAGAGCGTGGGCAGGAGGTCCAGCAGGGAAACCGGGTGAGAACGGTCGATGCGGCCTTCGGGGATATGACCTTTCCAACTCAGGCTGAAGGGCACTGTAGCCACCTCGTCGTAAAGGCTGAGTTTCGCTGCCCAACGGTGGGAGGCGGCCCCGTCGCCGTGGTCGCTCAGGAAAACGACGAGGGTATTGTCGGCGAGTTTGCTCGTGTGCAGGGCCTCCCTGATTTTCCCGATTTCAGCGTCCACCCTTTCGGTAAACCGATAATAATGATGCAGATACGCCCGCCAATCGGCCTCGGTGTAGGGCTGGGCCAGGAGCAATTCATCCCCGTAGTGATCCATTTTTCGCTTTTCAGCCAAAAACTCCGGTTCGTCGGCGGGCGGGTTAAAATTGGCTGGCAGGGGGGGGAGCGGTTCGCGAATCTGGTCGGCCCGGGCGTACGCGCCGGGGTTGCGGGGCACGAAGCAAATGTCGTGTGGATTGTGCAGGGACACAGCCAGCAGAAAGGGTTTATTCTCCCGGTAGCCGCGCAGGTAGCGGGCGGCGGCTTCGGCAATGGGCGCATCGGTGGATGCCCCGGTTTCCCAGGACGTTTCCAGGGCCTGAAAGGGAATGACCTTGAATCCACCGACGGAATCCAGGCCGGATTTCGCCGGGTAAGCTTCCGGTAGGTGCCACTTGCCCGCCCAGGCCGTGTTGTAGCCGGCCTTGCCGAACAAGTGACCCAGGGTGGGAAGGTTGGCGGCAATGTGAGTCGAATTCCAGACGACGCCGGTTTCGTGGGCCATGCGACCGGTAAGCATGCTGCTCCGGGAGGGGCCACAAACCGGCGTCGTGCAGTACGCTTCGGTGAAAAATACCCCCTGCCGGGCCAACGCATCCATGTGGGGCGTGCGGAGGTTGGGATTCCCCATCAAACTCAGGGCATCGTTGGTTTGCTGATCGGTCATGATGATGAGCACGTTGGGCCGCTTTCCCGCAGTCTGCGAGGTTACGGTAGGCGCATTGCTAGACTGACAGCCCCAGATCATGGCTGCCAGCGTGGAACTGATCCAGAACTGTGTGGAGAATAAGGTTGCTTTCATCGGTATCGGGTTGGTTTACCAGAATGCAGTCAAAGTGCCCGTCACGTTTCGCACCACGTAGTGTCGACCATACTTGCCGTCTCCCGGCTGGAAGTCGGCCTGGGGGGCTTTCCAGGGATAATTGACATTGGTGTACACCCGCAGTGCTTTTTGCGAAAGTCCGTCGTCGGGGTAAATCCGGACTGTGGCGTTTTTCAGACCCGTCAGCCTTAGGCAGCGCTTGATTCGGGGTACGCCCGAGGTCATCTCCTGGCAAGAAATCAGCCCTTCCGACTGCTCGACGAACACGCGGCTTTCGCGGTGCCAGGCTTTGGGTAGGTGGTACGTCGAATGACCATCGACCAGTTCGGTTTCGTACCCGGTCAGCAGGGGTGCCCCCTGGGGCAGACGGAAGCGATGCCTGACGGTGGTGTTGGGGCAATAGCCCGAAAAGAAAAATCCGTTGCTGCTGCGTGCGATGGCAAGCACGGGACTTTTTACCGTGGGATCACGCTTGTCGATGGAATAGCTTACCCCCAATTCGTTCAAAACGTGCCTCAGTAGCAGTGGCCCGGTGAATACCTCGCCCGGATCGTCGGGGGTGAGTAGTTTCCCTCCCGTAAACCGGCTTGAATTGGTACCCCGCACGTAAGCTACCTGACCACCCTTCCAGGCAGGGAGCGTCCGGGTCCAGACCACGTCACGGCTCACTTTATCCTGCTGCACCCGGGCCAGAACGCGGGTACCATCATCCCGGGGATTCTGCACGACCGTAGCCAGACCGCCACCCGAAAACAAAGCCCGGTGGATGAGCCGGTCGGGGTAAGGCTGGAGTAAGTGGTCGGGTGCCAGGGTAGAGGTCAGCCGGAACTCTCCTTCGAGCGAAGCGGCGTTTTGCAGGTTAAGTAACGCTTTAAATCTCGGGCCGGTCCGATCGGCAGGGCCGTAGACGAGCAGCTTGCCACCTTCTTCCACAAACCGAATCAACCTGGTTTCGAGTGCTGACCCGACCTCAGGAACCACACTCACCAGGACAGATTCCCGGAAATACGCCGGATCCCGGCTCATTACCGCCTCAAATGCCGAGGTGGAAATGACCGTGTTGAGCGGAAACCCGCTGTTGATGGCTTGCCGGATGAGCCAGTCGCCGTAGTACACTTCGGGCAGGCGTTCGGGCTGCTGGGAGGCCCAGCGGTGGTATTCTTCGAAGGGGTACACCCACACCAGTGGCCCCGGTGCGGTAGGCGAATCGTAGCGGGCTTTCAGCAGGTGTGGCGTTACCTCATCGGGTACCTGCGTGGGGAGTTCGCCGTAGGAATTGTCGGCGGTCAGGAAAGCCAGGTGAGTGGGCAGACGTACCTCCCCACGGGCATTGATGCGGGCCACCGCCAGGGGCAGGTAAATGTCGTGGGGTTCCTGCCCGAAGCGATCCAGCCAGGGGCTGTTGACCCACCAGGGGTCGTGGGTGTAGAAACGAAACAGGTAGCGCTCGTCGGGCAATTCGGCCATGCGGGCCATGTAGCCGCTTAGTTCAAGGCCAAAATCGCCGTCGAGGGCCGCCCAGGGCGAGTTGGGTGGCGGCAGCAGGTTGAATCCCCCGCCGTAGATCGCCTTCAAATCCACGCCATCGCGGGCCAGGTCGATGCCCGTCGAAAGGTTGGTGCCCCGGGTCTGGATGGAAATGTGCGGGCATTCCTGACGAAAGCGTTGCCAGAAATCCAGAATCCGGGCCTTGATTTCGTGCAGCTTCTTTGCTTCGAATTTCGTTCCATCGAACAAAGCCCCGGTGGACGACCACCCTTCGACCCCGAACCCAAATCCGTTGCTTAACCACAGAAAATCAAAGCCCAGGTCGGTGAGGAATCGCTGGCTCTGCCGCCCGAAGAACGTGCCAAAGGGCGTATTTTCGGGAATGCCCTGCGGAAATCCCGCGTAGGCCTCGTGGTCGGCGCGGAGCGTGGCGTAGCAACTGACGAAGCTTTTCTGGCCCATGGCGTTCCCGCCCAGAATCTCCGGGTGTTTTTTGTACTTGAAATCCGAGCGGGCAAATTCAGGGCCGGGGTCAAAGGTACTGCCTACCCGCACGGGCTTGCCGGTGAGGTGGCTACCCACCGTTTTGAGGGTCTGCACGATGGTTTTCAAATCGCCATACGTGAATTTCGGCGGATTGTCGAGGTACACCAGGGCGCGCTCGTGCAGGGAAAGCTCCGCCGGACCGGAACCGACCGGGTGCTTTGTGTTGGGATTGCCCAGGTACCGCGCCCACTCCAACGGCTGGTCGGGCCGACCCCGGTAGTCGAGGAGTTCGGAGCCGTCGGAGGTCCAGAGCATCACTGAAACGGTATCGGTGTGCCGGAGCAGTGTATGCCATTGGGTGAAGAGTTCGGTAGCCACGGACCGGAAGTAGGCCGGGTCGTTTTTCTTGAACGGCTTCAGCGAAAGCTCCAGGGTGATGTTGTGGAATCGCGGTCCGTGCAGCGGATTGTCAACCAACTGCGCCCGTACGGACCACCCACCCGCCAGAAGCAGCAGTGCGCAAAAAAGAACGCAGAACAGGAATTGGTTTGGTTTCATCGTAAAACGGGTTTCAGCAAGACCGCCCACCGTTGGTAGCCTGCTGCGTTCAGGTGGAGGCTGTCCGGTTTGAATAGCTCGGGCAGAGGCCGCTGGGTGAGCGGGTCGAGCAGGGTCGGCACCACGTCCACGAAGTCGGCGTTGCGTTGCCGCCGCAGGAACCGGCGTACAAGCCGATTGGCCTCGGCGGCCTCAACGCGGAATTTCCAGCGCACCGGGCTGGGCTTGATGGCTACGAACACCACCGGCAGGCCGGGCTGCGCTTGACGGAGGCGGCGGAACAAGACCCGAAAAAGCCGGTAGACTTCCTGCGGCGATTTGCCCACGGCCAGGTCGTTGTCACCCGCGTACACCACGACTTGCCGGGGCCGGTAGGCCAGGATGACCCGGTCGGCAAAATGCAGCACGTCGCTCAACTGACAGCCGCCGAAGCCCCGGTTGAGGATGGGCTTGTCGGGAAACTGAGCCGGGAGGTCGGTCCAGAGCGTGAACGACGAACTGCCCGTGAACACGATGGGGGAAGCTGGGGGCGGTGTCTCCCGGTCGGACTTTTCAAAGGCTTGGATGGCGGCTTCCCACTTGTTCTGACCAACGCCAGCAACCGGCCCCGCCAGCAGGGTGCCGAAAACCAGTAGCCATCGGTACGTGCGGAGACGCATGGAAAATTGGATTGGTTGCTGCCCGGAGGCGACGTTCAATACCCCGGATTCTGCCGGATTTTTTCGGGATTCAGGTCCACTTCCGCCTGAGGAATCGGAAAAATCAACTCGAATTCGTCGAGCGAGAACGTCTGCCGCTGGCTAGCGTAGTGGGCATTTAGTACAGTGCGGGCGCGACCCGTGCGCACGAGGTCAAACCAGCGATGGCCTTCGTAGAGCAATTCCACCCGGCGTTCGCGTTCCAGCGCTAAACGCAGTTCGGCCTGTCCGAGACCGCTCAGGGAAGCCAGGCGGGCGCGCGCACGCACGGCGTTGAGGTGCCCGAGGGCTTCGGGCAGGTTGCCGAGTTCGGTCAGGGCCTCGGCGTACATCAACAGCACGTCGGCGTAGCGCAGGGCCGTGAACGTCACCGTGCCGTCGGCCAAATCGATGGCACGGAAGTCCACAAACTTCAACCCGTAGCGGGAGTAGGATTTACGACCCCCGATGAGCGTCACCGAATCGGCCACCGAAACCGCCCGGCGGGCGTCGCCGGGTTCGTAACTGCGCATCAAATCGAGCGTGGGCACGATGCGCCCGGCCCCCTGAAGGTTGCCGGGAAAAATGGCCATGCTCGTAATGGCCGGGGTAAACTGCGCCGAGTAGTTGTTGCCCATGCCGCGCCCGGCCACGAACTGAACTTCGAGGAGCGACTCCGCCAGGTTGTTGTTGCCGTTGGTAAACAGAGTCGGGTAGTTGGGCACGAGGCTGTACTGCCGCGAGTCAACCACTTCTTTCAGCTTGGCGGCGGCTTTGTCGAACTCCCGCCGGGTGAGGTACACCTTGCCGAGCAAGGCCTTGACCGTACCCCGCGAGGCGCGGGTTTTGTCGGCGTTAACCGCCGCAGGCAGCAGGGTTTCGGCGCTGAGGAGATCGGTCAGAATCACCTCGTACACCTTCGTGCTGGGTTGGAGCGAGAGGTCGGCGGCGGCCACTTCGTCGGGGCTGAAGAATTCCCGGTCGGCCAGAGGCACGTTGCCGAACAGACGCACGAGGTTGAAATAGGCAAACGCCCGCAGGAATTTGGCCTCGCCCTTGATGCGGTCTTTCACGGCCTGGTCGAAGGGCACAGCGTCGATGCGGTTGAGCAAGGCGGTGGTTTTCGAGACCGTGTAGAGGTTGACGTTCCAGGCGTTACGCACGAAGACATTGGTCGAAATGACGCCGTTCTGGTCCAACTGCATTTCGTCGGCGGAGGGCGAGGACCACTGAATCTCGGCGTTGTCGGTCGTCAGTTCGGCCAGTTGCTGGAGGTTGCTCGTGTTGTAATTTCCCCGGAATGTGCCGTAGACCCCCACCAGAGCGCTTTCAAAATCGCCCTGGCTTTTGTAAAACGTCTGGTCGCTGATGAGGTACTCGGGGTTGAGTTCGAGAAAGTTCCGGCAGGAACTCAGCACCAGCGAACCAAGAATGGCGAGAAAAAAGGCATTTTTTTTCATGTCTGAAAACGGAAAGCCGTGGTTTTAGAAAGTCAGGCGTAGCCCCGCCGTGTACGTGCGGGGGTTTGGGTAGGCGAAGAAGTCGATGCCGGCGCGGGCGATGTTGTCGCCAGTCGTGCTGCCTTCAGGGTCGTAACCGGGATAGCGGGTGAAGGTGAAGAGGTTGGTAGCGTCGATGTACACAGACAGGGCCTGCAACCCCAGCCGGGAAAGCGCCGGGCTGGGGAACGCGTAAGCCAGGTTGACGTTGCGGATGCGCACGAACGAGCCGTCGAAGAGGACTTTGTTGGACCCGGCCCCGAAGCCAAAAGCGTAGTCGTTGCGAATGGCCCTGGTGTAAACCCCGCCACCCGGCTGCGCTTCTGAGCGCCAGCGGTCGGCCACGACGGCGAGCTGATTTTGCACGCCCGCCGTGTTGAGCACGGTTTCACCGGCCTGAAAATACACTTCGTTGCCCTGGCTACCGTTGATCTGGATGCTTAAGCTCAGGTTGCGGTAGCTAAAGCGGTTACCCAGGCCCCAGGTGAAATCGGGCCAGGGTGTGCCCACAATGGTGCGGTCGGCCTGATTGATGGTGCCGTCGCCGTTGGCGTCCTGAAAACGGTAGTCGCCGGGCTGGGTGCGGGGGTGCTGGCGGGGGTTGGAAGCCACCTCCTGGGTGGTCTGGAACACGCCCAGAATGTTGAGCAGCCGGAAACTGCCGATGGGATATCCAACCTCGGCCACCTGGTAAGGCGAGGTGTTGATGCGGGCGGTTTCGGCGTTGAGGGCCAGCACTTTGTTGCGGTTCCAACTGATGTTAAAATCGGTGTTCCACTGAAACGCCTCGCTCCGGACGGTCTCGGCGTTGAATGATAATTCCAGGCCTTTGTTTTCAACCTCGCCGATGTTTTGCAAGGAATTGTCGAAGCCTGACGCCGCCGGAAGCAGTACGTTGAGCAGCAGGTTGCGCTTGTGGCTGGTGTAGGCGTCGGCGGTGAAGGTCAGGCGGTTGTTGAACAGCCCCAGGTCCAGGCCCAGGTTGTATTGCACCGATTTTTCCCACGTTAAAGCGTTGTTGGCCAGGCTCGTCGGGCTGACCCCCGAAACGAGCTGCCCGTTCGACACGTTCCGCACGATGCCCAGCAGGCCCTGCGTGGCGTAGTTGGGAATCAAGTTGTTGCCCGCCACCCCGTAGCTGGCTCGGAGCTTGAGGTCGCTGACGACCCGGTTGTTTTTCAAAAACGCTTCATCGGACACCCGCCAGGCCAGCGACAGCGAGGGGAAGGTACCCCAGCGGTTTTTGGCTCCAAAGCGCGAGGAGCCGTCCTGCCGGATGGTAGCCGTCAGCAGGTACCGACCCGCCAGGGTGTAGTTGATCCGCGCCAGCCAGGAGAGCATCGACCATTCGCTGAGGTAGTTAGTACCCGCCGCCACGGTGCCTGCGGCCAGGAAGGGCACCTCGTCGGTAGGAAAATCGGAAGCGCCGGCCTGGAGGATGTCGTCGGTGTTTTTCTGGGCGGTGAAACCCGCCAGCACGTCAAGCTCGTGTTTTTCGGCAAAACGGCGGCGAAAGTTCAGCGTGTTTTCGTTGAGCCAGTTCATTGTTTTCACCGCCGTCACGCCCGCTGTGGCGGCCCCGGTTCGGCTGGTGGCCAGGCCGATTTTCGACGACTTCCAGAGCCGGGTCACGTTGTTGGAATAATTAACACCCAGCGATGTGCGTAGCACCAAGCCGGGGGCGATTTCGTACTGGAGATAATTGTTGGTGAACACGTTGGTGTTATTGCGCTTGTCGGAAAATTCGGAGGCAATCAGCAGGGGGTGCTCCACGGGTATGCCCGTGGGGCTAGAAAATTCGGAGTACAGGTTGCCGTTGAAGTCGTACACTGGGATGGTCGGATCGCTGGCCGTGGCCGCTGCAATCAGTCCCCGGAATTGAAGGTGTCCCTCAGCCCTGGCAAAATCGCCGTAGGAGTGGGTACCGGCAAAAGACGCTCCCAACTTTAATTTGGGCGTAAGTTGCGCGTCGACGTTGGTCCGCAGGGTAAAGCGGTTGAAATTGGAACCAATGATGATGCCGTCCTGCTTGAAATACCCTCCCGATACGAAGTAACTCACGTCTTTGGCAGTGCCGGTGGTGGAAAGCTGGTAATTCTGCACGACGCCTTTCCGAAAAATCAGATCCTGCCAGTCGGTACCATAGCCTGAATTGGCAAACTGCTCCGGGTTACGGAACTCAGGTTTCACCTGCGTGGCCGTACTGCGCACCGAGTTGGGATCAGTGGCGCGGCCCCCGGCAAATACCCAGGCATTGTCGCGACCCTCGGCGACAAACTCAGCATATTGACGTGGGGTCAGCAAATCAAGTTTTTTGGCCAATTCCTGAATACCCGTCGATTGCTCGAAGCTGATGGTGGGCTTACCAAGTTTGCCGCGCTTGGTGGTGATGATGATGACCCCGTTGGCTCCTCGCGACCCGTAAATCGCCGTGGCAGAGGCATCCTTAAGTACTTGAATCGACTCGATGTCGCCGGGATTGATGGTGCTCAGGGGGTTAATGCGGTTGATAGCACTGCTTCCCGCAATGTTACCCGCAGAGTAAGAGGCAGAAGAGAAATTACTCACATCTGAGCCGCCCCCGCCGGTGCCAATGGCGTATCCATCCACCACGTACAGCGGCGAATTTCCGCCTGTAATGGAACTGATTCCGCGTACCACGACATTGACATTGCCCCCCGGTGCTCCGGACGTCTGGGTGATCTGCACTCCGGCCACTTTGCCTTGCAACATCTGGTCGACGCTCGTGGCTGAAGGTACCGGCACGAGTTCCTTGCTTGAAAGCGTGACAATTGACCCGGTTAAATCTTTTTTTCGTTGGGTTCCGTAGCCAATCACGACCACATCCTGCAATTGCTTTGGATCGGCCTGTAGGCTGACGGCAATGGTGTTGCGGTTGGCTACGGCTACCTCCTGTGACAGGTAGCCCACGAAGCTCACTACCAGCAGGGCATTGGCTCCGACCCGCAACGAAAATCGTCCGGCGGCATCGGTAACGGTGCCGTTGGTACTGCCTTTTTCACTAACGGTCGCGCCTACAAGCGGGGCGTTGTCGTCGGTTCCACGGACGGTGCCGCTTACACTTAGGACTTGGGAGGCAGGTTGCTGTGCCCATGCTGGCTGAATGGCCAATATCACCAACAGACAGACAGCCCCGGTCAAAGGTCGGAATGTGCGCGAAAACTGTTTCATTGGAGTGGCTTGAGGTTGTGTTTTTTATCGGACAATAACCGATTCCAGCCGCAGGTAGCGGGCAATCTGTTGGAGAGTTTCGGCGTGGTGGCCTACCCCGAGGGCAAAGTGGTGAGTGGGGCCTTCGCGAATCCAGCGATGCAGGAAGGTGCGCACGTCGGGCTGGAAATATCCACGGGTGTTGGTATTGCCCGTTGGCGGAATCGGGCCAGCGATGGATTCGCCTTCGGCAATGACGAATTTGATTTGCCCCTGGAAGGTCGACGTAATACTGAGCATCGTAATGGGACCTTCCTTGATTTTAAACTCCACTCCTGCGCCCATGCCTGGTTTGCCGTGGTACTTTTTCAAACTCCGAAGCACCGGGCGCCCCTCGGCGATGGCAATGTTGTGTGGCCCGTCGTGGCCCACCAGCACAAAACCTTCGTTAAAATCAACCGGATGGAATTCTGCGAAGCTTCCACCGATTCCCAATCGCTGCATGATGAGGATTGCCAAACAGGTTTTAAGATCCGACTCGCCACACATCGGAAACCCCGCCCCGGTAAGTAGCGAGTTGCCCACAATCAGGTTTGACATGACGACGCGTGTCAGGCTGTCGTCAGGGCCGTCGTAGTAGTAGGCCAATCCGTCGAGTTGACGGGACTTGATAAACTCTTCTAACGCCACCGCTGCCTGGGCTGCTACCTGAAGGTCATCGTCTCGGAGTTTTTCCGAAATTGGATCGGATACAGGATCGGGCGTGTCGAAAAAGTCGATGATTTGCTCCTTGGCTTGCTCAATGGCTTCGGGCTTGGCTCGTTCGTACCGCGTGACGATTTCGTGGGCTTCACATTGTACGATATGGGCACCGAAATAGGCCGTCAGCATGGTAGCGTCGGAGTGCATATCGAGCATGGCCTCGATTGGATGGCCGATGTGACCAATGCGGGCTGTTTTCAACCCATGTAGTACAGCTCCGATCCGACAGTAGCGTCGGATCTCGGCTTCAGCTTTAGGGTCGTCATAGAGGGTGCCAATGACCACGTCCGGTACGGGCTTGCCCATCCGGACGGCAACTCCGGCGAACTCAGGCAACGAGCAGATGTCGTCGTTGTAAAGTTGCTGATAGGTCGAAGCATTTCCGTAATCAAGGGCTTTCTGGGGTTGCAAGGCCACTAGCACAATGGGTACGTCAATGGATTTCACCACAATACCAAACGTACTGGATGTTGCGTAAGTCAGCATATCGCAGAAAAGTAAGTCTAAATTTGCCGCCAGTAGTTGCGGCACTAATGCGTATGCTTTGGCTACGTCATCGACTATTCCAAAATCGGTCACACTAACCTCTGGATTTTGCTTTATCAAGTTCACAAGCACTGCCTGTTTTTCGTGCATTTGCTCAAATAACCCTTCAAACTGTTCCCAGTATTTGAAATAGCCGACGCCGAATACGCCGATTCGAGCTTTACCAAATGTTGGCCGATACTGATTGAAAGCCATTTTTTGGTCCAGTGATGAGGTTAAAGAGAATAGTGCCATATCTTTAAAAAGTGATGAATTAGGTTAGGACACTAGGATTATTGCCAACAAACGAATCCTGGTTTGAAAAAGACTTTGTGCTTAGGAGCGGGGTGAGCCGGAAAAGGCAGGAGAGGATGTGCTGAGCGGCAAGGGTTCCAGCCGAGGAATCATTCGCAAAAACACGATGAAGGCCAACGGGTATAACAGTCCAGATGCCCACCATAGCGGCGTGTACGAGTAAGTCTGAATTATCCAACCCAGCAATGGATTAATGAGCAAACCTGAAACGGCACCGGCAGTGCCCGATAACCCTACCACAGTGGATGTGGCGTTTTCGCCGAAGAGATCAGCAATGGAGGTTATGAAATTCGTAATCCAGAAGCCATGCGCGAACAGGAAAACAGCCATAAGCAATATGGCAACTTCAATAGCGGACACCCAAGCAATTGTAGGGGCTATCATTGTCAACACCGCTGCTGCGCCCATGACAGTTTTTCGGGCTACGTTAACCGAATTACCTCGTCTGATGAGCCGGTCAGAAAGCCAGCCACCGAGAATGTTTGCGACACCTAAAGCTAGAAATGGAATCCAGAATAACCGCCCCACTTGCTCAAACGAGACAAGCCGTACTTGGTTGAGATATTTCGGAATCCAAAACATCAAAAAGTAGAAAATGGGGTCGAGCAAAAACCGGATGAGGATAAATACCCAGGTATGCCGTAGGCGAAGAATATTTATTAGCGGAGTTCTTGAAGCAGTTTTTAAGTCAGCAGTGGGTGATTCACTGTCAGCGGTGCGAGGTAGAAGTAACCATCCCACTACCCAGAATAAACCAACAAGTCCTGGGATAACAAACCCAGCTCGCCAACCAAATTTACCTGAAAGATAGACCGTTAAAGGGGGAGCAATTACCGCCCCGATGGCCGCGCCACCGATGGCAATGCCGTTAGCTAGAGCGCGCTCCCGCTCGTCAAACCACGTATAAACCGCTTTTGCCGCACCAGGGAAACACCCGCCCTCACCCAAACCTAAGACAAATCGGTAGGTGAATAATTGCCAGAACGTCGTCATCGTGCCGTGCAGCATATTAGCTAACGACCAGATCCCAACGGCTACGGCCAGTCCCATCCGGCTACCAAAACGGTCGATCAACCTTCCCCCCAGTGTAAACATAAGTGCGTAACTCAGGAGAAATCCAGTGTTGACCCAGCCGTATTGAACGTCAGTGATGGAAAATTCCTGTTGGATCTTAAGGATGGCTATCGATAGTACTTGACGGTCCAGAAAGCTTAATCCCGTGGCCACGAAGAGGAACCCGACAACAATCCAGCGGAGTGGATGCATAAGATTAAGTTAACGCACTAAGTTTCGTTGGTAAAATTATACCGCCTCAAGAATACCAGTCAATAGTTTTTCTAAAAATATCTACACTTTCTAGCGGGTGGCTTCAATTTTATCTGCTCATAAATGATGTTACGTCACCTGTTAAGTTATAAGTAACATAGTTCTTAAACTCTATAAATCAATTTGTTATAAATGTATGCAAAGGTTTGTACAGAGTACTTCCCCGGCATCGGGCGA